>Ga0209390_10001884_pt1 | contig 38643 bp, 40 predicted proteins | sample BON01_FD_187212 | JGI IMG/M metagenome (GOLD analysis project Ga0209390, IMG submission 187212) | Freshwater microbial communities from Lake Bonney liftoff mats and glacier meltwater in Antarctica - BON-01 (SPAdes) (version 2) | ecosystem: Environmental > Aquatic > Freshwater > Ice > Glacier...
TAGGTCGCTGCCTTTCTTTATATTGTTTATCTTGAACTTGTTTCAAGAACTCAATATTAATACATTAGTCCTCAATCATTAATGATTGAGGACTTTTTTTTTGCTTAAAATTAAAAAAGTTTATTTTCGTTCTAATTATTAATTGTCTTTTCTTTGCTACCTAATTTATGAAAATATTTAAAAACTTATTTATTGCACTGATTTTTCCAAGCTTGATGTTTTCTCAAGTTGGAGGTGAATCTGTATATAAATTTTTGAATATTTCTACATCAGCAAAGCAAACAGCACTAGGAGGGAAAGTTCTTACTTTGATTGATGATGTTAATCAACCATTATGGAATCCATCAGTTATTAATGAGAATCTAGATAATCAATTAGCGGTTAATTATTCATCATATTTGTCGGGAATCAATATTGGTTCAATTTCTTTTGCTAAAATAATTAATAGAAGATTTGGAACCCTGCAAGGAGGTATTAAATATATTAATTATGGAACTCTTATTGAAGCAGATGAATCAGGAAATATTACAGGAAGTTTTTCAGCTAGTGACATAGCAGTATCTATCGGTTATGCTGTTAATTTACCTTGGACAAATTTGTACGCAGGAGGAAATATTAAGTTGATTAACTCATCAATAAGTAATTATTCTTCAACGGGAATAGCTACCGATATTGGTTTCTTATATCACAGTCCACATCAACCTTTTATTGTTACTTTAGTAGTTAGAAATATTGGAACGCAAATTTCATCTTTTAATAATGAATTAGAAAAATTACCTTTAGAAGTAATGTTAGGTGGTTCTTATCAATTAGAAAATGTTCCTGTTAAATGGCATTTAACGATAGATAATTTACAGCAGTGGAATGTATCAGTTAGTAATCCGTCAAATCAAGTTTCTGATATTGAAGGAAATATTACACAAGAAAAAGTTTCATTTTTAAATAATGCACTAAGACATTTTGTAGTTGGAGTTGAATTATTTCCTAAAAGTGCTATCAATTTAAGATTAGGATATAATTTTAGAAAATCTCAAGAATATAAATTACAAAATATTAGAACTTTTGGTGGGATATCATTTGGGTTTGGATTAAAAATGAATAATTTTAAACTTAATTATTCCTATTCTAAAGTACATACAGCAGCAAATATTAGTACTTTTAGTTTACAAATAGATTTAGATAGAAAAAGATAATGAATAAGAAAATTACTATTGCAATAGACGGTTTTTCATCAACCGGAAAAAGTACAATTGCCAAACAATTGGCAAATTATTTGGGTTATATATATGTTGATACCGGAGCAATGTATAGAGCAGTAACATTATTTGCAATGCAACATAATTTTGTTGGTTTAGAATTTATTCATCAAAATGAATTAATTAATGATCTAAAAAACATTAAAATATCATTTGTTTTTAATAAAAAATCAGGTTTTGCAGAAGTGTATTTAAATGGTGTAAATGTTGAAAAAAAAATACGCTCGTTAGAAGTTTCTAACTTAGTAAGTAAAGTATCAGCAATTTCTAAAGTTAGAGAAAAACTAGTTTTAGAGCAACAAGAAATGGGTTTACATAAAGGAATTGTAATGGATGGAAGAGATATTGGCACAGTTGTTTTTTCTAAAGCTGAATTAAAAATATTTATGACTGCTTCTGCCAATACAAGAGCAAAAAGAAGATATGATGAACTGATTGAAAAAGGTGATACTATTAGTTATGAAGAAATTTATAAAAATGTAGTTGATAGAGATCAAATGGATACTACAAGAAAAGATTCTCCTTTAGTAAAAGCTAATGACGCAATTGAAATTGATAATTCTGATTTAACAAAAGAGCAACAATTTGATTTAATTTTAAAACTTGTTGAAAAAAAAATATAAAATAAAAAAGCAACCATTTGGTTGCTTTTTTATTTAAGGAATATCTAAATATTTATGTGTTTGTAAAGAAATTTTCCATTTAGGATTTTTCATCACATAATCTACAATTTCAGGAATCATTTTTTCTCTTTTACTCCATTCAGGTTGTAAAAACAATTCACAATTTTTACCAACTTTTAAAGCTTCTTCTTCAGCAAACTTAAAATCATTCATATTATGAATAATCATTTTTAACTCATCTGCTTCTTTATAAACTTCTTCTAAAGGTAATTTTGTTTTCTTTGGAGATAAACAAAACCAATCCCATTTTCCAGAAAGCGAATACGCTCCAGATGTTTCTATATGAGTTTTTATATTGTTTTGTTGCAATTGCTTTGTTATATAATCTAAACTCCACATTAATGGTTCGCCACCAGTAATTACAACTGTATCTGAGTACTTTTTAGCATTCTGTATAATTAAATCTGCATGTGTTGGCGGATGCAATTCTGCGTTCCAACTTTCTTTTACATCACACCAATGACAACCAACATCACAACCACCAATTCTTATAAAATACGCAGCTTTTCCCGTATGAGATCCTTCGCCTTGAATGGTGTAAAATTCTTCCATTAGTGGAAGTACTTCTCCTTTATTTATTAAATCTTGAATCTCTTTTTTCATTGGTTGGCAAAGATACTGAAACTTAAAAGAATATGTGAATCAAAATATAAAGGAATTAAGTGTGCCTTTTTTTTGAGATATTAACTTTTTATTGTTTTTTATCATTTAAAGTTTGATTACTTTTATGCTCGTTTCATAAGAAAAAGCAAAAAAAAGCATTTATATACTACCTAAAATTAATAAAAGAATGAATAATAATATATATAGATTACTGGTTTTTAGTGTAATATCAATTTTGTTTGTGCAATGTGGTAATGGAGGAAAGTTTACAATAGCTAAAGGAAAAGTAGGTGAGTTAACAACTCTAACAACAATAAACGATTTAAATAAAATTTTCAAAAACGATTCTATCGTTAAAAATTTAGGCGAAGGTAGTTTGAGTAGTAACTATTTTCAAGATGATGATAAATATTTAATTTACGAAAAAGGAGGAAAGCATTTATTGACTATAATTCCACAAGAACAATTAGACTCTACATCAACAATAAAAAGTATTCAAATTTTTGATTCGAGATTTTCAACAAAAACAAGTCTTTCATTAGAATCATCTTTTGAAGAAATCAACTTAAACAATAAGATTACTAAAGTTGAAACTTCGCTAAGCTCTGCAACACTATTTATAGACGATTTAAACGTTACAATTAGCTTAGATAAAGAAGATTTAGGATTAAAGAATTTTAGTACACAAAAAATTAGTATTGAACAAATTCCTGGTTTAGCGAAAGTAAAATCATTTATTGTTTGGTTTAATTAATACTAATTTTTTTTGTAGGTGCTAGTTTTATATAATAATTATTACTTTTATCAATATAAAAAAAAACAATCTTCTCGCTAGCACTTTTAATTAGTAGTATTTCTATCTTCTCGCAACGAGTTTATACAAATGGTTCCGAAGAAATTGCAACGATTAATGTTTCGGATAAAAAAACTTCTTTTGATATTAAAACCAAAGTTAAAGTTAAAGACGTAATTGTAGACCCTAATTCTTGGTTGTTATTTGAACAATCAAAATAAATTATAAGATGAATAAAAAATACACCATTCAAAAAACACCATTTGTTGTGCCAACTAAAGACGGAAAATTAATTGAAGAACATTTTGGGAATGTAACAAATCAGAATTCAAATATAAGTATTGCACACATGATTGCTCCGCCTAAATGGGGAGAGCCTTTTCAAACTCCAGAGTTTGATGAATATACCTACATTATAAAAGGAAAAAAGCAATTTATTATAGAAGATGAAATTGTAGTTTTAGAGGCAGGACAATCTATTAAAATAGAAAAAAACACACGAGTTCAATATTCAAATCCGTTCAAGGAACCTTGTGAATATTTAGCCGTTTGTTTACCAGCATTTTCCTTTGAGTTAGTGAATAGAGAAGATGACTAAGTTTTTTTCCTTGTTAGATAAAAAGGTAAGTAAATCAATAAAAAATACGGAATTACAATTAGTTCCACTACAAAAACGTATTGGGGCCAATCTCCAAAAAGGTCTAATAAAGTTGCTACATTTGGTTTTCTATTGGTGTAAAAGTAGTTTGATCCTAAAAAATAATTAAGCACAAACATTAAGAGCATATATACTTGCATTCCTAAAAACGATTTTACCACGCTTCTAATAGTTGGCCTCATTTTATAAATAAAGGTAGCAAACATCATAAAAATCACTAATCCTGCATGCATAAACCAGTATCTAAAAAACGGAAAGTTTAAATAATTATATTCGTCTGGGGTAATTAGAGATTGTAAAGTGCCTGCTAATATCAAGAAAAAAAATATTTCATAATATACAAATTTTCTCGTGATTGATAAAATAGGAATAACTATTGCTAAAAAACTACATAAGTGCAATGGTAGGTCTTCTTGATACTTAAAATCTTCTTTATATATTTTCAATAATATTCCTAAAATAACGGTAAAAGAAATTGAGAAGGCTAAAATGTTTCCAATTTTTGTCTGAGTTTTCTCATTTTGCTTCTTGGCAAATAAAATTAAAACACACCCAAAACAGATAAAAAAAAGCACTACCAATAAATGTTGAATGGAGAAAGGGCTAAAGTCGTTGTTTTCTTTTAGGAAAAAATCCATCAATATTAAAATATAAATTAGTTAATTAAATGATGTATACAATATATTGATTTAATATTTAATAAAAAGATAATTGTTTTTTTTAGTCACAAGATTACTGTTTTCTTTGGTAAGCTAATAGGGTGTTTTTTAATAACATGGCAATGGTCATTGGGCCAACTCCACCAGGAACAGGTGTGATAAATTCAGATTTTTTAGCGACTTCTTCAAAAGCAACATCACCAACTAGTCTATATCCACTTTTTTTAGAAGAATCTGCTAAACGTGTAATTCCAACATCTATAACAGTAACATTATCTTTGACCATATCTGCTTTTAAAAACTCAGGAATTCCAATAGCAGCAACAATAATATCTGCCTGTAACGTAATTTCTTTTAAATTTTTAGTTCTACTGTGTGTAATTGTTACTGTTGCATTTCCGGTAGCTCTTTTTTGAGCCATTAAAATGCTCATCGGGCTTCCAACAATATGACTTCTACCAATAACTACAACATGTTTTCCGCTAGTTTTTACTTTATAACGTTCTAATAATTCTAAAATTCCGAATGGAGTAGCAGGTAAGAAAGTTGGAAGATTTAACGCCATTTTTCCAACATTTGTTGGATGAAATCCATCTACATCCTTATCAGGATTTACAGCCATTAATACTTTTTGTTCATCAATATGTTTTGGTAATGGTAATTGAACGATAAAACCATCAATTTGATTATTAGCATTTAATTTTTCAATTTCATATAATAAACTATCTTCAGAAATATCTTCTTCCAAGGTAACTAACGTCGATTTAAAACCGGCCTTTGCACAGGCTTTTACTTTTGCATTTACATAGGTTAAACTTGCACCATTACTGCCAACTAAAATAGCTGCTAAATGTGGAGCTCTAATTCCAGATATAGTTAATTTTTGCACTTCAATTGCTATTTCTTCTTTAATTTGGTTTGATGTCGCTTTTCCGTCTAGTAATGTCATGATTGTTTAAAATATAAATTTTGATAGTTGTGTTAAATTTATGAAATTGTTTTAGTACTGAATAATCATTTGCCAACGTTTTTTGTTCTTCATCTGTTAAATTATAAACGGATGCATAAAATACATAGTAGTTTTTAGCATTAAACTTAGTAAACGATCTTTTATCACCTTTAAAATCGATATAATCTAACACATTGTAATTTGGAAAAAAACTAGCCACTTCTTCAATGTTGATGTTATTTTTATTCAAATAATTAATCGCTTCAAGTCGTAATGAATGATATGGTAAATGGCCTAAAGTATTATGCCAAGCTTGAGAAAGTGTTTTAGGATACACCCATAAATTCCCAGTTAATAATCCAACAAAAAGAATGGAATATAAAATTTTCTTTGATTTATAAAATTTATTTAAAATGATAAAAGCAAACAAATTTAAGCAGATATAAGAAACAATAAAATATCTAAGTCCAACCGTATTTGTGATCATTAAAATAGTTATTAGAATAAAGAAAATAGGCGCAATTGCCACCAATAATAATTGTTGTAGAGACTTAGATATAATAATCTTTTTTCTAAACTTAAAAATACTTATCAATATAAATAACATGATAAAAATTCTGCCAAAATCAATATATCTCCAAATTAAAACAATACAATTTCTTATTAAATAATTTAAATCTGCAAGGTGTCCATAATCTTCCCAAGGAGAATTAGGATTTGTTAACGACCCTTTTGTTAGAACCCGCCATAAAACAAATACAGCTCCAGGAAGACAACCAATAAAATAGGGTAACAAAAATTGCATATTTAAAACAGATTTTAACTTGTTTTTTTGCACAAATAACTTAAGTGAAATTTCAAAAAGAAAAATTCCAGCAAACAGCATCATATATCTTATGGAGAGAATACTTAAAAAAAGTAACCCAATACATTTAATTACATTTTTTCTCTCTTTTATAGAATTTATAATTAGAAAAAATAAAAACATGCTTATTATTTCCATATTCACTAGCACAAAAGAAGATGATATTGTTGGATCTATGATGATAAGTAAAAATGCAAAAAATTGATGCTTAATGTCTTTAATAAAATAACATATAAATTGAAATAATTGATAAAAAAAGCCAATGATAAATGGAAGCATTACTAAATGACTCACCCAAAGTTTATGCCCTAATATTTTCCAGGAAAGAGCTAAGATAAATCCAAAAAAAGGAGGGTGGCCAGGGTCAAACTCATCTGGAATTGTCCAGTCGAAAATAGAATTATTATATAAATGATTTCCCATTTTTGAACCAAATAATATATCGTCATGAAAGAAACCATATTCTTTAGAAATAAAGAAAATAAGAATTCCCATTACACAAAAAGAAAAAATGCGATTCTTTTTGGTTTCAAATAAAAAGGGAATTATTTTTAAAAGCATGTATTATAAAAGTATTAGAAATTAAAAAGGCTACTTATTCAGTAGCCATTAGTTTTATTTCATTCCTTGCATCATTTGCATCATTTTTTTTCCGCCACCGCCTTGCATCATCTTCATCATTTTGCTCATTTGAGTGAATTGTTTCATTAATTGATTTACATCTTGAACTGTACTTCCAGAACCTTTTGCAATTCGCTTCTTTCTACTTGAATCTATTGCATTTGGTGTACTTCTTTCTAAGGGAGTCATAGAATGAATAATTGCTTCAATCCCTTTAAAAGCATCATCATCAATATCTACATCTTTCATTGCTTTTCCAGCTCCAGGAATCATCCCAACTAAATCTTTCATATTTCCCATCTTTTTGATTTGTTGAATCTGAGTTAAAAAGTCATCAAAACCAAATTGATTTTTTGCAATTTTCTTTTGAAGTTTACGAGCTTCTTCTTCATCAAATTGTTCTTGAGCACGTTCTACAAGAGATACAACATCTCCCATTCCCAAGATTCTATCTGCCATTCTATCTGGATGAAAAACATCAATTGCTTCCATTTTTTCTCCAGTTCCAATAAATTTTATTGGTTTATTTACAACAGATTTTATGGTTAAAGCAGCTCCACCACGAGTATCACCATCTAATTTTGTAAGAATTACACCATCAAAATTTAATACATCGTTAAAAGCTTTTGCAGTATTAACCGCATCTTGCCCAGTCATAGAGTCTACCACAAATAAGGTTTCTTGTGGATTTACAGCTTTATGAATGTTAGAAATTTCTGCCATCATTTCTTTATCAACAGCTAAACGACCAGCAGTATCAATAATTACTACATTTTTACCGTTTGCTTTTGCATGCTTTATAGCATTCTGAGAAATTTCTACAGGATTGTTGTTGCCAACTTCTGCATATACTTCAACTCCAACTTGTTCTCCAACAACTTGTAATTGGGTTATTGCTGCTGGTCTGTATACATCACAACCAACTAATAAAACTTGTTTTCCTTTTTTGTTTTTTAAGAAGTTTGCTAATTTTCCAGAAAAAGTAGTTTTACCAGAACCTTGTAAACCAGACATTAAAATTACTGTTGGAGAACCACCAAGGTTTATTCCTACAGTTTCTCCGCCCATTAATTCGGTTAATTCATCTTTAACCAATTTAACCATTAATTGCCCAGGATTTAACGTAGTTAATACGTTTTGTCCTAAAGCTTTAGTTTGTACTTTTTTGGTAAAATCTTTGGCTATTTTAAAGTTAACATCAGCATCTAATAAAGCTCTACGAACTTCTTTTAGTGTTTCTGCAACGTTAACTTCTGTAATACTACCGTGACCTTTTAATGTGTGTAAGGCTTTATCTAACTTATCGCTTAAATTATTAAACATGTGCTTTGTGTTCTTTTTTTGGAAGTACAAATATAAGAAAATAGCACGATTTTTTGAATGAAAATAGCGTGTTATTTAGATTTTGAAAATAGACCACTAAAGAAGTTTGCCAAATGAAAAAGTGTAGCTAATAGAAATACTAAAAAAGAAACCAAAACGATAAAATTTGAGTTGTCAATAACTAAACCTTCAGTTGTTTGATTTTCCGAATGCAACCAACTCCATTTATTACGCGTTATTAAAAGTGTAAATGAAATTACTTGTAATGCTATATGAATTATAGTCAAACCTCTTTTTGAAGTTTTATTAGCCCAATGAATTGAATAATAATTAAACCCAATTAAACCGAAAAAGATAGCAGACAAATAATAGATGTATTTTAATTGAACAATAAAATTACCATCGTAATAATCAACAATGATTTCATCATTATGAAAAACTAATGCTAAAATTATTGAAACTGGAATCATTCCAAAAAAGAACAAATGAGGTTTTATAATAATTTTTTTCATTAATAGTTATCGTTTAAAATCTGAATATGATGTTCTGTGTGCTGCGCCGTCCACATAATAATTTCCCTAACAGTTATTCTTCCCATTAATGGGTGTGGAATTAACAAGGTGTCTAAATCTTCGTCTTTCCATTTATTGGTTTTATATTGTAATTTTTTATTTTGAGTTTTAAGTTTATTCACTAAAAAAGATTTTTCTTCTAAAGAAGGAATTTTTAATTTGATGTTAAATTGTCTAGCTCTTTTTTGATTTGCTGCTAATTTTTCTTGATACTTTTTTACAACAGCATCGTAACTTCTGGTTTCTCTGTTAGATGTTCCGAATTTGTATTTTAAGATAAATTTTGGATAACTTAATGCTTTGTTTAGGAGTTGAATAGAATCTGCTAAATGCAAAATATGCTGCCCAAATGTCCATTTGTTTTCCGGTCCATGCATCCATTTTTCAGTTGGTTGATTATCAATTAAATCAACTAATTCTTGATGCTTTTTCTCAAGAAGATTTACAATTTCGCTTTTAGTCATTTGATTATATTTATAGTGAAGAAATATACAAAATAAAAATAAACGCTTTTAAACATGGTTTGCTGGAGATTAGGATTTCAAAAAAAAACAGCAATTGATTTGCTAAAACGTATCTAATTTACAATATCATATCAAATTCAACATACTTTTGACGCAGAAAAAAAACTCAATTATGTTGAATTGTATGATGATTCTTCATCTGCAAAAATCGTTCTAAATCAAGGAGTAAATTTATAAGAATTAAAAAATCTTTTATACAAAAGTGTATATGCCGCCAAAAAAGAATGTAATTGCCATAAAACCTACAACAGGAATTTCTAATAGCTTTAATAATGAAATAGGGTTAAAAAATCTTTCAACCTAAAGAAGAATATCAGATTTTTTGGAAAATATCGATTACAAATTTTATATAAAATGCTTTCTTGTATTGATACTATTTTAAAGGGAATTTGTTAATTAAATTATTTTTCTGGGATAAATTTTAGTGCTGCACCATTAATACAATGACGTTTTCCAGTGGTTTTTGGACCATCATCAAATGAATGCCCTAAATGTCCGCCACATGTATTGCATTTTAATTCAGTTCTTGTGTATCCAATTTTGTAATCAACATCAAGTTCTACATTTTCTTTGACAGCTCTATCAAAACTTGGCCAACCAGAACCAGAATCGTATTTAAATTTAGATAAATATAAAGGTGTATTACAAGCTGCACAAACATAAACACCCTTAGATTTATTAGTATCGTATGGATGTGAAAAAGGTGTTTCTGTACCAGCTTCTCTTAACACATTATATTCTGTTGGAGACAAAATATTCCTCCATTCAGTTTCTGTTTTAGTTATTTTATAGTGTTGTTTTTTTTCTTGTGCAGTCGAAGAGTAGCTAATAAAAGAAATAATGATAAGTATAGAAAGTAATTTTTTCATTTTAGTTCGTTTTTATTTTAGTTCGATTTATATCAAATCATCTTACAAGAAAATCATTTTATTTTAAATAGAATATGTAATTTTAACATTTGTTAAAAGAGTATAATATTAATAAATAGATGTATGAAAAAAATAACGATTTTATTTCTAGTTTCAATATTTTTAGTACAGTGTAGCACGGTGCCAATTACAGGTAGAAAAAGATTAGATTTAGTAAGTGATGCACAGGCATTACCTGCAAGTTTTGCACAATACAAAGGGTTTTTAGAAAAAAATGAAACTTCTAAAGATGTTGAGAAAACAAAAGAAATTAAAAATGTAGGAAAAAGAATTTCTGTTGCAGTAGATAAGTTTATGCGTGCAAATAATATGAGTAAGGAAGCTGATGCTTACAAATGGGAGTTTAATTTAATTGAAGACAAAATGGTGAATGCTTGGTGTTTACCTGGAGGGAAGGTGGTTTTTTATACAGGAATTTTACCAATTTGTGATAATGAAGATGGAATTGCAGCTGTTATGGGACATGAAGTAGCACATGCTTTTGCAAGACATGGGCAAGAACGTATGTCTCAAGCAATGGCGCAACAAGGTCTATCTTTAGCTGTTGCCTATGGAACAAAAGATGATAAAAATGATAAAATCTGGAATCTAGTTTACGGTGTTGGTTCACAAATAGGAATGTTAAAATACAGTAGAACACATGAATCTGAAGCAGATAAACTAGGTTTGATATTTATGATTATGGCTGGATATAATGGAGAAGAAGCTGCACAAGTTTGGGTAAGAATGAGTAAAAGAACAGGTAAATCTTCACAGCCAGAGTTTTTAAGTACACATCCTTCAAATGAAAGTAGAATACAAGCTTTAAAAGCATTTTTGCCAGAAGCAATATCGTTGGCTAAAAAATTTAACGCAACTCCAATTGTAAAATAAAAGTTTATCTTGTGTTCTCAAACTAACTAAATTTTACATTCATGTTAAAAAAAGGAGATAAGAAACTTATCAATGCTTGGGCATTTTACGATTGGGCAAATTCTGTTTACTCCCTTGTAATTAGTACAGCAGTTTTTCCTATTTATTATGCCGGATTAACAACCTCTGAAGGTTTTGCAAATGCAGATGGAAAAGTAGCGTTTTTAGGCACTTTATGGACACCAACAACTCTTTATAATTACGCATTAGCATTTTCATTTTTAGTTGTAGCTCTTTTATCTCCGATGCTTTCTGGAATTGCAGATTATGCGGGAAATAAAAAGAAGTTTTTAAAAGGATTTTGTCTTTTAGGCTCTCTTTCTGTAATGAGCTTGTTCTTTTTTACAGGAAAAGAAACACTTTGGGTTGGAATTGTATTTAGCATATTAGCAAGTATTGGTTTCTGGGGAAGTATTGTTTTTTATAATTCTTATTTACCAGAAATTGCGCATCCAAAGCAACAAGATAACGTGAGTGCAAAAGGATTTATGTTAGGTTATGTTGGTTCAATTATCTTATTAGTTTTATGTTTGGTTTTAATTGAAACTGAAGTTTTTGGAATGTATGATAAACAATTTGGTTCTCAAATTTCTTTTGTTTTGGTTGGTTTATGGTGGCTTGGTTTTGCTCAAGTCACATATTCTAGATTGCCAACTCCAGAAAAAAGTAAATTACCAAAAGACAATTACTTTGTCAAAGGAATAAAAGAATTAAAAAAGGTAGCTAAAGAGTTATTTGGTGATCGAGAGTTAAAAATATTTTTAATTTCTTTCTTTTTATTAAGCATTGGTGTACAAACAATTATTTTAATGGCAGGAATTTTTGGTACTGTCCTTGGTTTGCCAACTTTAAATTTAATAGGAACTATATTATTGGTTCAATTTGTAGGTATTTTAGGAGCGTTCTTGTTTTCTAGATTATCTAATAAAATAGGAAATATTACGACATTAAAAATTACGATTGTTATTTGGGGAGTTGTTTGTTTTATCGGTTTTAACCTAACAAAAGATACTCCTAATGTAGATGTCTATTTTTATGTTTTAGGAGCATTAATAGGTTTGGTAATGGGGGCAATTCAGTCCTTAGCAAGATCAACATATTCAAAATTATTACCAGTAACAGAAGACAACACTTCCTATTTTAGCTTTTTTGACGTGACAGAAAAAATAGCTTTAGTAATTGGAATGATCACTTATGGTATTTTAATATCATTAACTGGTTCTATGCAATGGAGTGTTTTAGCATTGGCTATTTTCTTTTTAGCTTCTTTTATAACAATCAGTACTATGGGAAAAACAAAATACGTTCAGTAATTAGTTTTTAGATTTTATTCCGTTGTATTTTTTTACAATCTCTATAACTTTATCAATGGGTAAAGATTTTACTTCGCGATTATATCTTCCTTTTAAAGTAGTTGCTGCAAAAAGAGAATTTAATATTGCTTCTTCTGTAGCTTCAATAGTTGCTAAAAATAAAGGTGAAATAACATCGTTTCGTAATTCTTTTTTATCTAAAAACTGAGACTTACTATTATGAGGTACTCTATTTTCTTTAGCTGTAGATATAGCAATAACATAATCGCCACTTCCGTTAGAAGCAATTCCGCCGGTTTTTGCTAATCCCATTATAGCACGTTTTGCTAATCGTTCTAAATTTCTAGAACTCAACGGAGCGTCAGTCATTACAACAATCATACATGAACCATCAACATCATATGTGTAATTTCTAGGGTAATTGTCTAATTCTTTTGCAACAGGAACGCCATTTAATTCAAATACGCCACCAAAATTTGTTTGTACTAAAACGCCAACAGTATAACCGCCATATTTTTTAGGAATTACTCTTGATGAAGTCCCTATTCCGCCTTTGTAACCGAAGCAAATTGTTCCTGTTCCAGCACCAACATTTCCTTCAGTAACTTTTCCTGTTTTTGCATTTTTAATAGCTTCTAATACATGTTTTTCTTTTACATGTCTACCTCTAATATCATTTAAATAGCCATCATTCGTTTCTCCTACAATAGAATTTACAGAGCCAACATTTTTGTTTTCAGACTGATTTAAAGTGTACGTTATCAATGCATTTGATGCTGCAGGAACACTTAACGTATTTGTTAGTATAATTGGTGTTTCTATATTTCCTAATTCTTTAACTTGACTATAACCAGCTAGTTTTCCAAAACCATTTCCTAAATATATTGCAGCCGGAACTTTATATTGAAAAATATTATCTGAATGTGGTAAAATTGCCGTAACGCCAGTTCTAACATCTTCACCTTCAATAATAGTTGTATGTCCGACTTTTACACCAGACACATCAGTAATGGCATTATTTTTCCCTGTTTTTAATACGCCAACTTCTATTCCGTAATCACGAACTCTTTTTTGCTGTGAATATGAATCGATTACTAATAAAAAAGCGATGATAAAGAAGATGTTAAAAATTTTCATTTGAAGTAAATTAATGAGTGATAGTTAGTTGCTAAGTTAGTAAATTTATGTTTTACTGCTTTGGTAAAAAAGAAAGAGGTTTTGCATTTGCAAAACCTCTTTTATTAAACATATTTCAAATTATGTTTAAATTTTAAAACTTACACCTAAAACAATATTACTTCCTGCGTTCAATATTCCGTCAGATTTTAATCGAGATAAATGATGCATGTATTTTGTGTCAAATAAATTGTTTACAGAAAATGTAGTATTAAATTTTAAAGTATTTAATACTACATCTCCACCGAAACCTAATGAAACTAAATGATAACTGTCAGAGGTAGTTTCAAATAATCCAATATTTTTTTGAGCCAGCGTAGAAGTAACGGTTACATTAGAATATCCATTCTTTAACCAATCTTTAATTGTAAACTCAGTTCTAAATGTGTTTTTAAATGTGTTAGCAGGTATTAATGGTAAATAATTTCCATTTTGCTGTTTACCAATAACCATTTCAAAACTACTTTCTAAATGCAACCAATCTATTGGATGTGGGTGTAAATGAAACCCAAATTCTCCACCATATAATTTTGCATTATGTTGTGTGTATTCAAAAACGGGTGCGCCATCTTCTATTGCTCCAGTTGGAGATAAAAAGATATAATCGTTTAAATGATTGTAAAAAACGTTTCCAAAAAACTCAATATGGTCGGTTTTATATTCTAAAGAAAGATCTAACTGAATGTTTTTCTCTGTATCTAAGCTTGCATTTCCAACTTCAAAACGATTTGTACCATGATGAACTCCATTTGAAGTTAACTCAGCTAAATTTGGTGCTCTAAATCCGCTTGCGGTATTAATTCTAGTCGTAATTTTATCAAACAAAGAAAATTTATATCCTAAAGAAGCAGTAAAGCTGGTATACTTTTTATCTAACGAATTAAAAATATGAGAATCGCCTTCGTGAATTACAATGTGTTTTTCTGTTTCTAAAGTTCTTGTATCAAAACGCATTCCCGCTTGTAAAGACGAGTTTTTAAACTGTTTATTAATTGTGTAAAACACACCTATATCATTAATTTTCGCATTCGGAATTAGCAATTCTTCTCCAAAGTTTTTGTTCTCTTGATACATTCCTTGTAACCCTAAAATACTTTCGATGCCATTTTTAAAAGTTGGTAAATTGTATTTTATATTGTAGTTAAAAGTTCTCAATTTCATACGCAACGCAGCTTCTTCCTCTTCATGTTCCTCCTCTTCATGATGTCCTTCTTCCTCATGATGCTCTTCAAATTCTTGTCTATCATTAAAAATGTAACCCAAATCAACGTCTAATTTAGAGTTTTCAAAAAAGAAATGATTGTGTAAACTAAAAATTTGATTGTCTACTTTCTGAAAGGGATCTTCTGGTGTTGTAGAAGTTGATTGCGTCCCAATTCCTTCTGTAATTCCTAATGTAGATTTGTTTAAGTTATACCGAAATTCGTTTGAGTAATTTTCTGAATTATACCCTAAACCAAGTTTAAAATCGTTTTCTTTAAATCTAGTATTTGTTACGCGTTGATTATTTGGAGTTTTATAATCTGAATGAAAATTGGAACTTATACGTCCTAAAAATTTCCATTTTTCTGCTGAGCTTTTAAACCCGACTGACGTATTACTTCCTAAAGTGTTACTATAAAACTGTTGATTTACAAGTGTAGTTGCAGTGTTTGTTGCTGCAAATCGTTCTGGATTTAAATACAAAACACCACCTAAAGCATCTGAACCATAGAGTAGAGAAGCTGGGCCTTTTATAACTTCAACACTTTCAACTCCCGCATCGTTTAAACCCAGGCCATGTTCATCTCCAAATTGTTGATTTTCTAAACGAACTCCTTGGGCATAGACCAAAACTCTATTACCGCTTAAACCTCTAATTACTGGTTTTCCGATTGATGTTCCCGTTGAAATTTGAGTTACTCCGGCAATTTTTTCTAACCCACTCATTAATGTTGTTGAACCAGTTCTTCTAATTGCTACTGCAGTTAAACGCTCTACTTTCATTACATTTTCAGATTGTAATTTGTTAAAAGGTGTAGAGATAATAACTTCATCAATTGTGAAGACAGATTCTAATAAGAAGATATTTAAAATCTTGTTTACTGAACTGAAATCAATAGTTTTTACTTGAGTTTCGAAACCAATAAATGAAAATGAAATTTTAACTTTTCTGTTCGGTAAATTATTTAAGGTGTATTTTCCATTTTTGTCTGTAACTGTTCCTTTATGAAATTCTGTAGTGTAAATTTCCACTCCAAATAATGGTTCATTATGAATGTCTGTAACGGTTCCTGATAAATTATTTTGAGCGGTAACTGTAATGCAGCCTAGAAAAAACAAGGCTTTTAAAAGTGTTTTCATGTTATGTATTTTTTATTGTTATACTAAAATATTTGCCAATAGTATATTGACAGAACTTACTAAACAATAAAAAATGGTGGACCTCGAGAAGTTTTTTTGGTTATAACTTCTACAGCTTTTACTTGAGGTTTTTTTACAAATACAGCTGTATAAAATTGTTGTGTAACTACATCGTAATTAGAAGGAAAATCGATGCTGAGTGTTTGAAATTGTCTGTGTAATAAGGAACAATCTATATTTTTTTCATGCACATGTTTTACATCATTAGAAATACAAACAGCATGTTTGTGGTTTTCTAAAGTATGTGCTAATTGAATTATTGACGGAGTCAATAGCAAAAACACACTAAAAAGAATGATATGTTTTTTAAACTGTTTAATAATTTATTAGTTTATTTTTTTTCTAATTCTCATATTCAACGCTTCAACTCCTAAAGAAAAAGCAATGGCAAAATACAAATAACCTTTTGGAATAACTCCTATATAATTGTTAAAAATCACTGTATTTGCTAAATGTGCTCCTTCTGTTATTAACATAAATCCAATTAATAGTAAGAAAGACAGGGCAAGCATTTGTACTGTTGGGTGTTTATTTACAAACTGACCAACTGGATTTGCAAACAACATCATAATTAACATAGAAACAACAACTGCTGTAATCATAATAATTAAAGCGCCTTCCGTTCCGTTAGTCATCCCAACTGCGGTTAAAACAGAGTCGAAAGAAAAAACAATATCAATTAAAACAATTTGAATAATAACTTTGGAGAACGTTGAAGCCATTTTTTTTGTAGTAGTATCTTGAGTTGTTCCTTCTACTTTTTTATGTATTTCACTTGTGCTTTTGTACAAAAGGAAAATTCCTCCTAGAATAAGGATAATACTTTGTCCAGTTATTTCAGTGCTTAACCAAGAATTATGAATGCTAAAGAAAGGATCTTTCATGGCAATTAAGTAAGATACTCCAAGTAGCAATATAATTCTAAAAACCATTGCTAATAACAATCCTATATTTGTTCCTTTTCTTTGTTGTTCTTTAGGTAATTTACTTGTGGCGATAGATATAAAAACAATATTGTCTATTCCTAAAACAATTTCTAAAAAGGTTAGTGTTAATAGTGCAACCCAGGTATCAATATCTGCAAATATTTCCATTAATTTTTAACTTTATAGACAGTGCCAGTTTGTTTATATTTAGAAAACCCAATTTTCGCCGTAAAACTATATGAAGAGTCTGTAACTTTATTTATTGATACAAATATTTTATCTTTATCTAAGCTCGTTTTTGGGCTTTTCATCGTTAAGATATAAGAGAAATTATTTTTCCATTCTATAAACAAGGTATCAATATGCTTTTCATATCTTTCATTTACAGTGCTATCTGTAGAGATTGAAAACGTTTTTGTGTATTCTTCAATCTGTATGCTGTCTATTCTTGTTATAGTTGTTTTGCTATATCCCTTTCCTGCAGGGATTTCAAAAAGTCCAGTTTTAAATTGATTATTATTATCAATGATAACTGGCTCTTTACAAGAAAATATAGAGGTTAAAACAAAAAGCGTGAAGATTATTTTTTTCATTAGATTCCTGTAAAATTAGATGGTGTAATTACTTTTAACTCATTTTTTATTGCTTCTGAAACTTCTAACGTATCAATAAAATCTGCAATAGTTTTTTGAGTTATCTTTTGATTTGTTCGTGTTAAACCTTTTAAAGCTTCATACGGATCTGGATATGCTTCTCTTCGCAAAATAGTTTGGATTGCTTCTGCAACTACAGCCCAATTATTTTCTAAGTCTTGCTCAAATTTTTCTCTATTTAGTAACAGTTTGTTTAATCCTTTTAAGGTAGAAGTAAAGCCAATTAATGTATGTCCGAAAGGAACACCAACATTTCTTAAAACGGTACTATCTGTTAAGTCTCTTTGCAATCTAGAAATTGGAAGTTTTGCAGCTAAATGTTCAAACAATGCATTTGCAATTCCTAAGTTTCCTTCTGAGTTTTCAAAGTCAATCGGGTTTACTTTATGCGGCATTGCAGAAGAACCAATTTCTCCTTTTTTAATTTTTTGTTTGAAATAATCCATCGCAACATAGGTCCAAATATCTTTATCTAAATCTAAGACAATTGTATTGATTCTTTTTAAACAATCAAACAAAGAAGCCATGTAATCATAATGCTCAATTTGTGTGGTTGGAAACGAATGATGTAAGCCTAATTTTTCTTCTACAAAATGAGTTCCAAATGCTTTCCAGTCGATATTCGGATATGCAACATGATGTGCATTATAATTTCCGGTTGCTCCGCCAAATTTTGCTGCATTTGGTATCTTTTCTAACGTTTTAAATTGTTCATTTAAGCGTGTAGCGAACACATTAATTTCTTTACCTAAGCGAGTTGGAGATGCTGGTTGACCGTGAGTTCTTGCCAACATAGGAATATCTTTCCACTCAATTGAAAGTTCTTTTATTTTTTTTACAAGTTCTTTATACTCAGGAATATAAAACCCTTTAATTGAATCTTTAATTGAAAGGGGAATTGCAGTGTTATTTATGTCTTGAGAAGTCAATCCGAAATGAATAAACTCTTTATATTTAATCAAGTTTAGCTTGTCAAATTTTTCTTTGATAAAATACTCAACAGCTTTTACATCGTGATTGGTTACTTTCTCAATATCTTTAATTTTTTGCGCATCTTCTGTAGAAAAATCTTCATATATTTTTCTCAAAGTAACAAACAAATCGGTATTAAAATCTTTCAATTGAGGTAGCGGAATTTCGCATAGCGCGATAAAGTATTCTATCTCTACTTTTACACGATATTTTATTAAAGATTCCTCAGAATAATAATCTGCTAATTTTGCTACTTTATTTCTATATCTTCCATCAATTGGAGAGATGGCATTTAATTCAGATAAGTTCATTTTAGGTTTGTTGTATTGTCTTTGGCAAAAATACTGATTTAAAGAAACTTTTGTCGTGTAATTTTTAGATTTTTTGATGCTTTTTTATCAACGATAAAACTAAGGTTTCTCTTGCTTTACAGCCTTTACTCTTAATAGCATTCTCTATTGATTGTAATTCGGAAATCTAAAAATCTTTATTCATATAAGCTTTGTTGTGTATCTTTACTAGATAATTGTTTGATGATGATAAATATAAAAAGACTATTTTTTGTTTGTATTCTTTTTACGCTTTTTTTAAGTGGAAATAAAGTCGTTGCCCAAAAATACAATCAGTTTGATCAGAACAAAAAGAGAACTGGTGCTTGGGAAAAATACTATTCAAATAAGAGAATTAAATATAGTGGTCAGTTTGAAGACGGAAAAGAAATAGGGACATTTAAGTTTTACAACATCAAATACTCTACGTATCCAGAAGCAATTAAAATATTTAAAAAAGATTCTGATTCTGTTTCTGTAACCTATTTGTACGATAACGGTATAACAAGAGTTACTGGAGCTTTCGTTGGTAGAAAGAGAGTAGGAAAGTGGATGTATTACTACAAAAAAGAAACTATTTTTTCAGAAGAGTTTTATGTTGATGGAAAACTAGAAGGAAAAGTAACAATCTATTTTAAAACCAACGGAAAAAAAGCCGAAGAATCTGAATATAAAAAAGGATTATTGCATGGCGCTTCTAAAAAATATTCTGACAAAGAAGTGTTAATTGAAGAGGTTTTATATGAAAACGGTTTGGCAAACGGATTAGCCAAGTATTATGAGTTAAGCGGAAACGTAAAAGAACGTGGAGTTTATAAAGACGGAAAACGTGTTGGTAAATGGGAATTTTATTTAGATGGAGAAATTGTCAGCGATAAAGTAAGAAAAGAATCTTTAAAGAATTCTGTCAAAAATAAAAATTAAATAACTTTTCGTTATCAATACATCAGTTAATTCGATGCCTCTATCTCCCAATTCATTTGTATCTTTGCAGTCAATTTTATCAATATAATGAAACGTGTAATTGTTGGTCTTTCTGGTGGAGTAGATAGTAGTGTAACTGCGTATTTATTAAAAGAACAAGGGTTTGATGTGATCGGTTTGTTTATGAAAAACTGGCACGATGATTCTGTAACTATTTCTAACGAATGTCCTTGGTTAGAAGACAGTAACGATGCGATGATTGTTGCCGATAAATTAGGAATTCCTTTTCAAGTTGTAGATTTAAGCGAACAATACAAAGAGCGTATTGTAGATTATATGTTTGATGAATACGGAAAAGGTAGAACTCCAAATCCAGATATTTTATGTAATCGAGAAATAAAGTTTGATGTTTTTATGGATATCGCACTAAATTTGGGTGCAGATTATGTTGCAACCGGACATTATTGTAGAAAAGGAGAAGAGATTATTGACGGAAAATCGGTTTATAAATTATTGGCAGGAAAAGATGACAATAAAGATCAATCTTATTTTTTATGTCAATTATCTCAAAAACAACTTTCTAAAGCATTATTTCCTATTGGAGAACTAACCAAGCCAGAAGTTAGAGAAATTGCCAAGAAAGCCGATTTAATTACCGCTGAGAAGAAAGATTCGCAAGGTTTGTGTTTTATTGGGAAAGTTCGATTACCAGAATTTTTACAACAAAAATTACAACCAAAAGAAGGTGTAATTGTTACGATTCCAAGTAATTCAGAAATATATAATAGAATAATTCCAACTTTTAATTCAAAAGAAGAAGAATTGACTTTTAATGCTACAAAATATTCATATTCAGTTGCAGACGGAAAAATAGTTGGCAAACATCAAGGAGCACATTATTTTACAAAAGGACAACGAAAAGGATTGGATGTTGGCGGAACAAAAGAAGCATTATATGTGATTGAAACTGATGTTGTAGAAAATGTAATTTATGCGGGTGAAGGAAAAAATCATCCGGGTTTATATAGAAATGTATTATTTGTGACCAATGAAGAAATCCATTGGATTCGTGAAGATTTAATTTTACAAAATGGAGAATCATTAGCTATTGATGCTAGAATTCGGTATCGTCAAGCGTTGGAAAAAGCAACGTTGTACAAAGTAGAAAGTGGTTTGTTTGTAGCTTTTGAAAACAAACAATCTGCAATTACAGAAGGACAATTTGTTGCTTGGTATCAAAATGAAGAATTATTGGGTTCAGGAGTAATTTCTTAATCAGTATTTTATTTACTCTCTAAAAAGTAGTATTTTCGACGATAAACTAATGTTGATGAAAAAACTATTTTCCCTATTCATTTTTTTAATTTCTCTACAACTTTTTGCTCAAGAAGATGCTTGGGTTTTCTTAAAAGACAAACCGAGTTCTGCAGCTTTCTTAGCAACACCATTAACCATGTTGTCTCAACGAGCTTTAGACCGTAGAACACGCCAAAATATTGCATTAGATTCTAAAGATATTCCGATTGAAGCAACCTATTATAATCAGATAAAAAGCGCAACAGGAATTACAGTGTTGGCAAAATCAAAATGGTTAAACGCACTTCATGTGCAAGGAACACAAGTAAACATCAACAATTTAAAAACCTCTTTTTCATTTATACAGAGTATAGAATTTGCAGATAATTCGTTAAACACGAATGGTAAAAAATTTCCCAAATCAAATACGATAACAAAGCGTCAGAAATTTAATCAAACAACAACTGATTTTAATTACGGAAATACAAAAAATCAGACAGAAATGTTGAAAGCAGATTTTTTGCATCAACAAAATTTTACTGGAAACGGAATGGTTATCGCCGTTATCGATGCTGGTTTTCCGAATGTAAATTCCTTATCAGCGTTTGCTAGGATTAGAAACAATAATAAAATTTTGGGCGGTTATGATTTTGTAAATAGAAGCACAAATTTTTACAGCGGACATAATCATGGAACCAATGTTTTATCTACAATTGCTGGTTATATTGACGGACAATTTGTTGGTACAGCTCCAGATGCATCTTTCTATTTATTTAGAACAGAAGATAGTTCGCAAGAAGTTCCTTTAGAAGAAAGTTTATGGGTAGAAGCTGCAGAAAGAGCCGATAGTTTAGGAGTTGATGTAATTAATACTTCTTTAGGGTATTCTACTTTTGATGAAAGCAGATATAATTATTCGTATGCAGATTTAAACGGACAAACAACGTTTATAACTAGAGGAGCAGAAATTGGTGCTACAAGAGGAATGATTATTGTTAATTCTGCTGGAAATGAAGGAAATAAAACATGGAAATATATTTCTGCGCCTGCAGATGCTATTTCTGTTTTTACCGTTGGCGCTGTAAATGCTACCAAAGTAATTGCGCCATTTAGTTCTTTTGGGCCAACTTCAGACAATAGAATTAAGCCAGATGTAGCAGCGCAAGGACAAGATGTATATGTTTTAGATGAAAATACAGGGACTCCAAGAACCTCAAACGGAACGTCTTTTTCTTCGCCAATTATGGCTGGAGTTGTAGCTTGTTTTTGGCAAGCATTTCCTAATTTAACAAATACACAAATTATGCAGAAAATTAGAGAATCTGCTGATAGATATAACAATCCGCATGAACAATATGGTTATGGAGTTCCGAATTTTCAGAATGCATATACCGTTTTATCAATTGATCATCAAGATTTTGTAAAAAACACTTCTGTTTTTCCAAATCCGGTTACCAATCAAATCATAATTCAAACTTCTGTAAAAGATTTACAACAAGTACAGATTCAGATTTATACCATTATAGGTAAAAAAGTGTTTGAACAAAATGGATTGAAAACCAAAACGATTGATCTCTCTAACTTAAAAAACGGAATCTACATTCTTCAACTTAAAAATAAGGATCAACAAAAAAATGTAAAATTGATAAAGAAATAATGACAAATTCTATTACACAACTTTTTAATATAAAATATCCGATTGTTCAAGGCGGAATGGTTTGGGTTTCTGGTCATAAATTAGCATCAGCAGTTTCTAATGCTGGTGGTTTGGGTTTAATTGGTGCAGGATCTATGTATCCAGAAGTGTTGCGAGAACACATTCAGAAATGTAAAAATGCAACGAATAAACCATTTGGTGTAAATGTGCCCATGTTGTATCCAGATATTGAAAAAATCATGGAGATTATTATTGAAGAAGGCGTTAAAATTGTTTTTACTTCTGCAGGAAATCCGAAAACATGGACAGCATTTTTAAAAGAAAAAGGAATTACCGTTGTGCATGTTGTTAGTTCTGTGAAATTTGCTTTAAAAGCGGAAGCAGCTGGAGTTGATGCTGTAGTTTGTGAAGGTTTTGAAGCTGGCGGACATAACGGAAGAGAAGAAACAACTACGTTTACGTTAATTCCGATGGTAAAAGAACAGGTGAAAATCCCTGTAATTGCTGCAGGAGGAATTGGTTCTGGACGCGGAATGTTAGCAGCTATGGTGTTGGGAGCAAATGGCGTACAAGTTGGTAGCCGTTTTGCTGCAACCAAAGAATCTTCTGCACATAATAACTTTAAACAAACGATCGTCAATGTAAAAGAGGGCGATACCGAATTAACTTTAAAAGAATTGACGCCAGTGAGATTGGTGAAAAACAATTTTTACAACCAGATACAAGAATTATACAAACAGAATCCGACTCTAGAACAAATTAAAGAATTATTGGGTAGAGCAAGAGCCAAAAAAGGAATGTTTGAAGGCGATTTAGAGAATGGCGAATTAGAAATTGGGCAAGTTGCTGGATTGATTCACGAAATAAAATATGCTAAAGAAGTTATTGACGAAATGATGTTAGAATTTGAAGCGGTAAAAAAACAATTCTCATGAGCGGAACAAAAAGAGCAAACATAAACGTTGGAGCAGAAGTAACAGTGGTGCAAAAGAACCATCAAAGAAGTGGTGAACTTACTGAAGGAATTGTAAAACGAATTTTGACAAACTCACCAAATCATCCGCACGGAATTAAAGTACAATTAACTTCTGGTATTGTGGGTAGAGTGAAAGCCATTTTATAAAAAATAGTCATTGCGAGTTTACGAAGTAATCTTATAAATAATAAACAGATTACTTCGTTAGTTCCCAAATTAAGTTTGGGACAAGCCTCGAAATGATGATTTATTCTTGTCATTCCCTTGGAAAAGGGAATCCATACTAAGTAGTTCGGTTTACTAAAAGTTAATGGATTTGTAATATTGTTAGTTTGGATTCTCGCCTTACTGAAACAAGTTCAGCACAAAGTCGCGGGAATGACAAAGTGTTAAGAATGTTGTTTTTTTTAATGAGAGATTGCCATGTCGTTCCTCCTCGTAATGACGTTTTGGTTTGTCAGTTCGAGTGGTTTTTCTGACGGAGGAAGAAAAATTGTATCGAGAACAATTATGAAACGGCTTCTCGATATTATTTTACTCATTTCAATCGTAAAATCACTCGAAGTGAAAATCTGTGTTTATTTTATAATTTTTTTTATCATAATACACATTCAAAAACTCCAATTACTTTGAATGTTAATAATTCATCATCTTCTAATACTATTGTTTTAAAATTTTCAGTAGATAAAGGTTTTAAAAAAATAGATTGGTGCTTCCATCCATCTTCGTCTTTATATTTTTTACTTTCGTATTCCTTAACGGTATAACATGAGCCGAAGTCAGAATCATGAATACTTATACTTTCAACTAAAACAATCTTACCATTTCTTGAACCACCTGAATATTTTCTAAAAAGACAGTAAGAGCCATTAGGAATAACCTTATTCATTGACTCTCCAATAATTTTACAAGCAAATAAATCATCGCTAGGTTTATAATTGTTAGGAATATTAATCCACTTCATATTATCAACTTGTTGCAATGTTCCAAAGTTTCCAGCAGCCACTTTAAGGTCATATAAAGGTATTGCATTTTCAAATGGAATAATATTTTCTGTTATAAATAATTCTTTGATTTGAGGTTTTTCAATTAAATATTTTGGAATAAATGTTTCAAAGTATTTTCGTAGTAAAGGGTCGCATACAAATACATAAGTTCCTTTAATACCTCTAAGCATTATTGTTTTATAAATATTTATGATAAATGCTTTTAATTCTTTTGGATCTTTAATTGATTGTTTTCCATTTTTGTCAAAATAGTTTTCCTCTTTAATAATAATTTCATTGTTAATTGGGTCAAATGAAATTTCGTTTCCGAATATTATACCAGAATAATTTAGATCATAACCTTGAGTTGTGTGGATACATCCAACTTCATTTAATGATTCTTCTGAATTTATCCAATCATTAGATGTGCCATTCCATTTTAACTGGACATTATCAATTTGTATGTCATAAACATCTTTGTTTTTGTTTGATTTCCACTCCCAAGAATAACCAGCTATAAGTCTTGAAAGACCACTTTCATTGTCACGAAGTTTTATTTGTTCTATCATGTCTTCAAGTGAATCAAATAAGGTGAATTCATAATCCTTTGAATTGAATTTATGAGTTCCTTCAGTTGAAAAACAATTTAACATAGAATCAACATGTTTAATGTAAGCATTTCCCCCTTTTACTCTAAATTGAGACTTTAGTTTGAGAATTGAAGTTTTTTTAGATTTTTTAAGTAAATCAAAACTTTCTTTTTTAGTGTCAGAAGGTTTAATAGATTGATTTTCGTCATAGAACAAAATAGTATTCTTTGATTGCATAGTTACCCAATCTAATTCACTAGAATTGTATTTATCAAGGTTTAGTGAAAGACAAGCTTTATCAAAAGCACCGAAATATGCGCCGAGATTTATTCTTCGTCTTAATCTGTGGGATTCATCAACAATGAGTAAGTCATATTTCTGTTTACTTACTTGAGCTGGTCCGATAACCATACTTGCACTTAATCCTTTAATGTTTTTAAAAACTTTTTTTAAAGTAGTTCTAAATGAAGACATTGGAATAACTAAAGCCATTTTTGGGTTTGGAAGAACCGTTTTTATTTGATTAACTAAATCTATGTAAGCCTTTTCTTCTGAGCCAAATTCTTTGAAACTAAAATCTTCTAATTGACTCGATAGCATTTTAAATAGAAAAACTGCAAGTATAGTTTTCCCAGTACCTGCACCACCTTCAACTATTGTGTTATCATGTTTTCCAGTAGCTATATTTTGTAATATTTGAAAAAGCCCTTGGCTTTGTTCATTAGTTAAACTTTTATATGGAGAATATTTAAATAAATCAGAATTATCAATATGTTTGATTGAATGTTTAGAAATACCTTTTGCTCTTAATTGATTCCAAACTGAATTAAAGATATCCCAATAGACCTCTTTTTTTTGGTAATAATTGTGATTTGCAAGACCAATATTACCATTTAGTAAAGAGAACATATTGTCACCAGACATGTATTTAATCAAATTTGACTCAATATCAAGTGTTGCAGATTTATTAAATTTTTCGCTAGTAATTAAATGAACAGCTGTTAGTTTACTTTTGGTTTTGTTTTTTAAATGAGCACCCATTCTAGAATAAGCGTCAGTAGTTTCACCCACATAAGCTGTCTTGGTTTGTCCATCACTTAATATATAAACAAGAGGCCAAAAGTCTTTGGCGAAATGATTAGTGTTTAAGTTCTCAAATATATTATTTTCGAAGTCATAATGATTTATTTTTACTTGAGTAGAAACCATTAAAGTTCATTGTATTTTTTAGCGGTGCCTTTTGCTTTTTCTATTGGATATTTTTCTCCATTCTTTTTGATTTTTTCGAATAAAATCTCTTTAATGTCGAATCCATATTTTTCAGCTAAAAGAAAAGCATAAGCAAAAACATCAGCTAGTTCTTCTTTTATATTTTCTTTATTAGCTTCATCATGTGGTTTCCAAAGGAAATTTTCTAAAAGCTCTCCAGCTTCAATATTAAGAGCAACGGCAAGATCTTTCGGGTTATGAAATTGTTCCCAATCTCTTTCATTTCTAAATTTAATAAGAGCTTCTATTATTTCTTCTGTATCACTCATCTTTTTATTTTTTTTAAAAATAAACCTTACTCCACAGGAATTTTAATATCATATAGTTTACGAGACGCATTATTCAGCTTATTTTCTCGCAACCAAGGGTTGTGCAATTTTAATTCTTTATAGTTGGTACCAAAATTTTTAGCAAACGAAGCAATATTGGTAATTACCGTATCAACTTGTACTGTTTTAGTTTTTGGTAAGGTATATAAATCGTTCTGATCAAAGATAAATCCGTATGCTTTAGGATTCGATAAAACTTCTTTTAGGGCAATAATTCTAAACACATAACGCTCCGTTTCATCTGGCAACAAAACATCGTAATAACTAGTAACTTGTTGTGTTTCTAAACTATTAGCAACACGTGTATTCCCTGCGTTATATGCTGCAGCAGCGAGTGTCCAACTACCAAAACGTTCTTTTGATTTTTTTAAATATTTCGCAGCAACTTCTGTAGATTTTTCAATATTATAACGTTCATCAACATTACTATTAATTTCTAAACCATATTCTTCACCGGTTGCTTTCATAAAATGCCAAAACCCTGCTGCACCGGCAGAAGAAGTTTCATCAATTAAAGCACTTTCTGCAACGGCTAAATATTTAAAATCATCAGGTAAGCCATGTTTTTTCAACAAAGGTTCTAGAATAGGGAAGTATTTATTGGCTCTTTTAATTAACAGCAATCCGTTAGATTGCCAATAGGTATTTACCAACAATTCTCTGTCCATTCGCTCTTTAATATCTAGTTTTTCTAATGGGACTTTTTCTCCGGCTAAATTTAAATATGGAGATAATTTTAACGCTTTAATTTTATAGGTATCGCTTGTGTTTTTTTGCGGGTGAATTTGTGTTGTACTAATTGCATTAATGCAAACAACCGTTACAACGAATAGGCTAATAATTGATAAATATCTTATGAATTTTGTCATGGTAAAAAAATGTTTTTATAAATGTATAAAAAGCATAAGGGTTTAGCAAATTAAAGTTTGTTTAATAGCAGAAGAAATTTTCTTTGCTTTTGTAATAATCATGGTGTGCGTTCCGCTTTCTATTTCTATACAATTTTCGACATATTTTATTGGAAAAACTTCGTCTCTTGTACCATGAATATGTACAATATTTTTTAACGATTCGGATTGTTGCCAATGTAAAACAGCAACAATTGCCCAATTTAAATATTCTGCATTTCTAAAAGACATGTATTTTTTATACTCTTGATATTTCTTTTTTTGATAATCTCCTAAAAACATATTGATGTATGTATCTATATTTTCTATAAATTTAGCAGGAAATAACTTATAAACTTTTGTTTTTTCTACAAGTTTTAAACGTTTTGGAAGTTCTTGATTGTTTTTTATACTAGAGATAATGATAATTTTTTTAACTGAAATGAGTTTACTCATTTCTTGCACCATAACGCCACCAAAAGAAACGCCAATTAAAACAGGGTTTTCGTGAGTAATTTCATCACACATTCTTTGTGCATACGATTCAATAGGTTCATCATTAGAAAGTGGAACTTTCCATTCTAAAAAATGTGATTCAAAAAGGTCTTTGTCTAAAGTTAGGTATTCATATATTTGGCTGTTTGCCGCCATTCCAGGTACAAAATAAATATGGGTTTTAGACATTTTTTAATATAGTGTTAATTACTGTATGAATTTGAATGTTTCTTTTTTGTCATTCCTGCGAAAGTAGGAATCCAAACTTACTCTTTATAGATTCCCGTTTCCACGAGAATGACATTGTTTTTTTCTTTTTTCATTCCGACTGAAACGGAGGAATCTAAACCAATGTTGCTTTTTCTTTCACAAAATCAAATCGGACCAAACCATCTTCGTCAATAGTGGTTAACCTAATTTTGTGAATTGTATTTATTAATTTTGGATTCCAAGGCGATTTTACTTTTACATAATTTTCTGTAAATCCGTTGATATAACCTTCTTTGTTTTTATTTTCAAACAATACGCTGGTTGTGTTTCCTAACTGATTTTCATAAAAAGCTCTACGTTTTTTAACAGATAAACCACGTAACATTTTACTTCGTTTTGATCGTACATTTTTGGGGACAATTCCGTTCATGTTTACAGCTTCAGTATTTGGTCTTTCAGAATAGGTAAACACGTGTAAATATGAAACATCTAGTTCATTTAAATAATTGTAGGTTTCTAAAAAGAGTTCATCTGTTTCTCCTGGAAAACCAACAATTACATCAACACCAATACAAGCATTTGGCATTACTTCTTTTATTTTATGAACTCTATCTGTGTAGGTACTTCGTAAATACCTGCGCTTCATTTTTTTTAATAATTCATCGCTTCCAGATTGTAAAGGAATATGAAAATGAGGAACAAACGTTGTTGAGTTTGCAACAAAATCGATAGTTTCGTCTTTTAATAAATTAGGCTCTATAGAAGAAATCCGTAAACGATGTATTCCAGCTATTTTATCTAATTCTTTTACCAATTCTAAAAAAGTATGTTCGTGTTTTTTATTTCCGAATTCGCCTTTTCCATAATCACCAATATTTACGCCAGTTAACACAATCTCTTTGATTCCTTTGTCTGAAATTTCTTTGGCATTTTGTAAGACGCTCTTCAACGTATCAGATCTAGAAATCCCACGGGCAAGCGGAATTGTACAATAGGTACATTTATAATCGCAACCATCTTGAACTTTTAAGAAAGCACGAGTTCTATCGCCAATAGAATAAGAACCTACATAAAAATTAGCATCTTCAATTTCACAAGAATGTACTTCGCTAATTTCATTTTTGGTTAAATTGTTGATATAACTTGTAACATTAAATTTTTCTGTTGCACCTAAAACCAAATCTACTCCGTTTACATTTGCTAATTCTTCTGGTTTTAGTTGTGCATAACACCCAACGCCAATTATAAAAGCATCTTCGTTTTGTTTTAAAGCCGATTTTACGATTGTTTTAAAACGTTTATCTGCATTATCTGTAACTGAACAAGTGTTAATTACATACACATCAGCTTTTTCATTAAAATCAACACGATCAAAACCTTCGTTTATAAAATTACGTGCAATGGTTGAGGTTTCAGAAAAGTTTAGTTTACATCCTAAGGTATAAAAAGCTACTTTTTTATCTGCATTCATTCTAAAATGACATTATTGAAAAGTGGAAATATGTATAAAAGTTTTCCCAAAATTCGGTAAGTTCGTACTTCATTAAATTACCAAACTGTTTTAAACAGTTTTAACTTTTGCAAATTTACAACATTCTCAATGATATTTGAAACAAATAGATTGCATGTTAGAAAGCTCACAGGATCTGACTTAAATGCATTTCATAAAATGCAAAGTAATCCTTTGGTAATGCAATATACAACCGGAATTATAAAAAAATTAGAAGGTCATAAAATAGAATTAAACGAGTTGATTTCTAAATATTCTCTTGCTGATAATTTATTTTGGATCTATGCTATTGAAAGAAAAAAAGATGCTGCTTTTGTTGGAACTTGTGATTTAGTTAAAGAGGGTAATGATGATGAAATCGGATATCGTTTTTTACAAGAATATTGGAATTACAGTTTCTTATTGAAAAAGTTTAGATGCTATTGTGCAATGGAAAAACAATGTTGAACATACAGAGGTTAGAGAATAGGGTAGAACCAAATGGTATAAAAAACACCAATTACAAATTTGTAAGGTTGAAATAGAATATGGGTTTAACGCCTAATTTATTTTCAAACTTGCTTGAATAGGAAAGTGGTCAGAGTATTTTTCGTTAAATGTTTTAAATTGATTGACTTCAATATCTGTACTTGTTAAAATAAAATCAATTCGCATTGGAAAAGAATAGTTAAAGGTTTTACCAAATCCCTTGCCAGCTTCAATAAATGCATCTTTTTTAGTTGATTTAATTCTTCTATATACCCAAGAATAAGCCGTATTATTAAAATCTCCTACTATTATTTCTTTGCCCTTCCAGTTTTGTTCATGAGCTAAAAATTGTTCTGTTTGTGTGGCTTGTTTTTTAAATGTAGTTTGCAATCTTCCCAATAATTTTTCATTATTTTCTTCGCCAAAATACTCTTTATTTGGGTTTATTTTTAAAGATTCTAAATGCACATTATATACTCTTAAAGTATCATCATTTTTAATGATATCAGTAAAAATAATATTATTAGCACTGTTTTTGAAATCTAATGATCCTGAATTAATAATTTTATATTTCGAATATATGGCTAATCCAAATTTGCTATTTTTACTTTTTGTCTTGATAAACTTATAAGGATATGAAAAACTAATTTCTGGAGAGTGATAAAACTCTTGCAGCACTAAAATATCTGGTGATTTTTCAGTAATAAAATCAAAAGTTTTTTGAGCAAGTTTGGTATCAGAACTCCACTTGTAATAGTTAAACATTCTAACATTATAACTCATTACTTTTAACTCATCATTTTGAGCTTCTTTATGATCAGAAAACTTGTAAAATGGAGAAGAAGTAAACCAACCAATTATCAACACAATTGTAGATATAACAACTTGTTTTTTTAATTTAAGAATCCAATAAATTAAAAAAAGTAGATTTCCAATAAATAAAACAGGAACAAAAAGACTAATTACTGCAAACACTGAAAATGACTTCGGAGAAATATATGGTAAAAGAAAAGAGAGCAATAATAATACAGCAACTAAAGAGTTTGTTAAGAATAGTAAGGTATTAAAAAGTGATTTTTTTTTCATTTATTATTTCCTTGTTTAAATAAAAAATCTTTTTCCTCTTTAGATAATGTATCGTAACCGGATTTGCTGATTTTATCTAAAATTTCATTTATTTTCTGCTGCTTATAAGTGGTATTTGCTTCTTTTTTTTTGGCTGTTTTTTTCGATTTATACACCGTTTTTAGAGGTTTATTTTTTATAGAAAACAAATTTTTGAGTGTACTCCAAATAGCTATTTCTGTATTGCTGGCTTGACTTACATAAAAGAACCCAAATAAAGCTCCGCCAATATGCGCTAACCTTCCTCCAGCATTTCCGGCAGGAATTTGAATAACATCTAATGCAACCCAAATCATTGCTAAATGCCACAGTTTTACAAATCCGATTAAAGGGATTTTAAATTGATGATTCGGAATGTATGTTGCTAGTCCAATAAAAATCGCAGAAACACCCGCAGAAGCGCCAAGTAAAAAGCTATTAGAAACATCATTCGCAAAAGCAGGAAAGAAATTATAACTTAATAGAAATACAATTCCGCCAAATAAAGTTCCAAAAATGTAAAACGAAATAAATTGTTTTGGAGTAAAGTAATTGACAAATAAATTACCAATAAAATACAGCGAAATTAAATTCATTAAAATGTGTATAAAATTTACATGCACAAAGCCATAAGTAATAATGGTCCAAGGTTTTGTGATAAATCCTTCAAAAGTTGCTGGTAAAATAAACCAGTTAGCAATTGAATTGTTAGATTGAAAAAGAAAACCTAAGGTATTAAATATAAATATCAATATAAAAACAGCAATATTGATAGAAATAAATTTCTCTACAATATTGGCATATTTAAATTTGGTTTGTAAGTTTTGTAATAAGCTCATTTATTGTGATCTAAATTGATTTTTTTCCAATACCAAGCGATAATAAATCCAATTATTGCTCCACCAATATGGGCAAAATGTGCTACATTTCCAATAGAATACTTTGTTACTCCAAAGAATAAATCTCCTAATAACATAACTGGGATAAAGTATTTTGCAGCAATTGGAACGGGAAAAAATATCAAGGCTAATTTTGCGTTTGGGAACATCATTCCAAAGGCAACTAAAACTCCGTAAACGGCTCCAGAAGCTCCAACAGCTGGCGTATGATATAAACTATAAAACTGGCTCATTTCTTTATTAGTTAAAGAAATAACAGCATCATTATATTTTCCAGTATCTAAAATTGCTTGTATATCTGTGCCAGTAATACCCATATTTAGCAGTTGTTCATAAACGCCATTAAACTGATAATAATTAACCAATGTATAAATAATTCCGGCACCTAAACCTGCAGAAAAGTAAAAAAATAAAAACTTATTTCTTCCCCACATTTGTTCTAACGGAGTTCCGAATGCCCACAAAGCATACATGTTAAATGCAATGTGCATAAAACTTCCATGCATAAACATATGTGTTACGTATTGCCAAATTCCGAAATTTTCATTTTTAGGAAAATACAACGCAAAGTACTGAGCAATATCTAATTGCATTAATTGCGGAACAGCAAAAAAGATGACGTTAATTATGATTAAATGTTTTATGGCTTCTGTAATTCTACCCATTTTTATCTTTTTTAATGACTATTAAAAATAGCATCAATTTCTTTAATTGTTAATGTTTTAAATGTTGCTTTTCCTGATGGAGCAGCCGATGGTTCTTTACACGAAAATAAATCGTGCACCAAATTTTCTTGTTCTTTACTAGATAATGTTACTCCAGTTTTTATGGCTAAAGATTTGGCAAAAGATTTTGCCATCACATCAAAATGACTAAAGCTAGATTCTGGAACTTCAATTTTCATATCTTCCAATAATTGTTCTAGTAGAAAAGCAATTTCACTTTCGGTAATTGAAGTCGGAATTCCTTTAATAACAACCGATTCATTAGAAATAGATTCAAATAAAAAACCGGTATTTTCTAAGTCGACTTTCATTGCTTCAATCATTTCAATATCTGCTTTTGAAAAAGAAATATGAACAGGAAACAATAATTGCTGACTCATTGCTTCATTTACGGTGATGCTTTCTAAAAATTCTTCATACAAAACACGTTGATGCGCTAAATTCTGATTGATTAAAACCATTCCAGATTTTATGGAACTTAATAAATATTTCTTCTGAATCTGAAACGTTTTTCCTGTTTCTGTTGTTTCTTCTTGATTAAAAAGTTCTTCTTGAGTTTCTGTTTCAGTTTGTTCAATATTAATTTCTGAGGAATCCCATCGATCGCTATTTCTTTTATACGGAAAACGAATTTCTTGCTCTGTATTGTCTGTTTTAAACGGGTTAAAATTTGGATCAACTGTAATTTTTGGAGTAGAAGTAGTGGTTTTTGAATTGAATTTATATGGCGTATCTAAGGTACTATCTCTATTAAAATCTAATACTGGCGCAACATTGTATTGACCTAAACTGTGTTTTACTGTTGCTCTTAAAATGGCATAAATATCTTTTTCATTATCAAACTTAATTTCTGTTTTTGTTGGATGAATATTAATATCTATACTATTTGTTGGTACTTTTAAATATAAAAAATACGATGGATGAGATCCTTTTTCTAACAAGCCATCAAAAGCATTTATAACTGCATGATTTAAATACGAACTTTTTATAAAACGATTGTTTACAAAAAAGAATTGTTCGCCTCTTTTTTTCTTTGAAAACTCTGGTTTTGCAACAAAACCATTTATAGAAATTAAGTCGGTTTTTTCATCAATAGGAACTAATTTCTCATTCATTTTTGCTCCAAAAATTGCTACAATTCTCTTTCTAAGATTGCTTTCTTTTAAGTGATACACTTCATTGCCATTATGATGTAATAAAAAAGAAATTGATGGATGTGCCAATGCAACTCGCTGAAATTCGTCTATAATATGACGTGTTTCTATGGTGTCTGATTTTAGAAAATTTCTTCTTGCAGGAATATTGAAAAATAAATTTTTAACAGAAACACTACTTCCTTTGCTTGTAGATATAACTTCTTGTAACGTAATTTTACTTCCTTCAATTTTTATATGTGTTCCTAATTGTTCGTTTTCTTGTTTTGTTTTTAATTCAACATGAGCAATTGCGGCAATAGATGCCAGCGCTTCTCCACGAAATCCTTTTGTGTTGATATTAAATAAATCGTGTGCATCTCTAATTTTAGAAGTTGCATGACGTTCAAAAGATAAACGAGCATCTGTTGGACTCATTCCTTTGCCGTCATCAATTACTTGAATTAGCGTTTTACCAGCATCTTTTAATAGAAATGTTATAGAAGTTGCATCAGCGTCAATTGCATTTTCTAGCAATTCTTTTACAACAGAAGCTGGTCTTTGAACAACTTCTCCTGCAGCAATTTGATTGGCAACATGATCTGGTAATAATTGAATAATATCTGACATCTAATTATCCTAAAAAGAGAGATAAATCAAAATCTATGATGTATAAAAAGATAAGACATAGAATAACAATAATTGCTACTAGGGTTTTATTTACTCCTTTTCCTTTAGATTCTTTCAATTCATCCCACGCACTAACAAACTTCGTTTTTAACCCTTTATTATTTCCAATAGTAGTTCTAAATTGATCAAACCTGTTTTTAATTTCATAAGGATTTCCTTCTCCTTCATAAAATCTAGGTTTGTAGTCGAATTTTTTATTTGTGCGTTTTATAAATCCCATAATTAGTGTAATGAATTAAGATTATTGATTTTTTTATAACAAAAATCAAACCAACGTAATCTCGTAAGTCAAATTTACAGAATAAAAAAGAAGTGGTCAAGTAATGTTAAAAAGTATCCTATTAAAACTGTCTTAATGCTGCCATTTTTACGCCAGCAATAGCACACTCAATTCCTTTGTTTCCAAATTTACCTCCAGATCTATCAATAGATTGTTGTTTGGTGTTGTCTGTAAGCACACAAAAAATAACAGGAACATCATATTTAATGTTCAAATCTACAAGTCCTTGAGTTACGCCTTCACATACAAAATCGAAATGTTTTGTTTCTCCTTGAATTACATTTCCAATAGCAATAATAGCATTAACACTTTGTGATTCTATCATTTTTTTACAACCATACACCAATTCAAAACTTCCAGGAACATCCCAAGAAATAATATTGCTTTCTTCTGCGCCACAATCAATCAACGTTTCGATGGCTCCTTTTTGAAGATTTCTTGTAATCTCTGGATTCCATTCTGAAACAACAATCCCAAATCGAAAAGGTTTCGCATTTGGGATTGTAGCTTTATCGTAATATGATAAATTAGTTGTAGCCATGAAGCTTAGTTTTTAGCAGCAAATTCTGCGCTACTTATATATTTGTCTATATCTCCAGCTTGAAAAGAAGTTGGAAAATCAGATTTTATTCTTTTAAACAACGTTACTGCTTTGCTATAATCATTTAAATTCATTGATAGCTGTGCAGCTTTAAATAAAAATAAAGGAGTTGTGTAGTTGTTCTCTTTTTTTGTAGCTTTTACATAGTAATCTACAGCATCTTTATATTGATTGATGTCTGCAAAAGCATCTCCAATTGCCCCTAAAGCAACAGGTCCAATCCCTAAATCATCCGAAGAAAATTTGCTTAAATGCTCAACAGCTTTATCGTATTGTTTTAATTTTAAATAAGAAAGTCCAGCATAATAGTTTGCTAAGTTTCCTGCTGAAGTACCACTATATATACTAGCAATATCTATAAACCCATATTTTCCATCAGCTCCGTCTAAACCTAAATTTAATAATGAATCTACACCAACAGAAATTGTATTTGCTTCGTTAAAATATTTTCTTGGAAAAGACAATTCATTTGCAGCTTCTTTTTCAGTTGGTTCAATAACATACTTATTGTACCCTAAATATCCTAAAATAGCTACAGCAACAAGCACTAAACCATAAAATAAAGGTTTGCTGTTTTTTTCTATCCATTGCTCAGATCTCGATGCAGTTTCATCTAAAGTATTAAATACTTCTGCAGTTGTACTTTGCTCTTGAGCTTGTTCTCTATTGTCTTTTGGTTTTGATCCTCTTTTCTTGTATGTTGCCATTTCTCTAAAAAAAATTAGTAGGGGCAAAAATAGTTTATTTAATTGGATTTTAAAAACAGATAATTCGCTAAATTTTCAATAATTTGCAATTTCTTACTTAAGAGAATAAGGATACATGTATTTACAAAAAATTTCAGTAGTCAATTTTAAAAATATTTCTTCACAAACATTTGATTTTCAGGAGAAAATAAATTGTTTTGTAGGTAATAATGGCGTTGGAAAAACTAATGTTTTAGATGCTATTTACTATTTATCTTTTGCAAAAAGTTACTTTAATCCAGTTGCTTTGCAGAATATTAAACATGGAGAAGATTTTTTTATGATAGAAGGAAGCTATATTTTAGGTAATAGAGATGAAAAAATTGTCTGTAGTTTAAAAAAAGGACAGAAAAAAGTTCTGAAAAGAAACGATAAAGCCTATGAAAAATTTTCTGAACATATTGGTCAATTGCCGTTGGTAATTATTTCTCCTACCGATAGAGATTTAATAGTTGAAGGAAGTGAAACCAGAAGAAAATTTATAGATGGTGTTATCTCTCAACAAGACAAAGAATATTTACAAAGTTTAATTCAATATAATAAAGTTGTAAGTCAGCGAAATGCATTATTAAAATACTTTGCAGCCAATAGAACTTTCGATGCGTTAAATTTAAAAATTTATGACGAACAATTAATTTCATTTGGAACGATAATTTATAACAAAAGAAAAGAGTTTTTAGAGCGATTTGTACCTATCTTTAATGAAAAGTATCAAACCATTTCTGAAAACAAAGAAACTGTTAATCTGGCGTACAAAAGTCAATTACAAACCATGTCTTTTGAAAAATTATTAACACAAAACTTAGAAAGAGATAAGATTTTACAATATACTTCAGTCGGAACTCATAAAGACGATTTAAGTTTTGAAATAGATAATTATCCAATTAAGAAGTTTGGTTCTCAAGGACAACAGAAATCGTATTTAATAGCCTTAAAGTTGGCACAGTTTCAATTTATTAGAGAACAATCTTCTGTAGTTCCGATTTTGTTATTAGATGATGTTTTTGATAAATTAGATGAGCATCGTGTTTCACAAATTATCGAATTGGTAAATAAAGACGAATTTGGACAAATATTTATCACAGATACACATGCAGAAAGAACGGAAGAAGTAATTAAAAGAAGTAATAAACCGTATCAGATTTTTAAGTTGTAAGCGTCATTACTAGGAAGAATAACAAAATAATCTGTTTATAAATAATGAGATTGCTAAGTTTTTATTAAAAACTTAGCAATGACAAAAAATACACCAATGGCAAAAAGAGAAAACGAAGCTTTTTCTGTAAAAGATTTAATGGGTTCTTTTATCAAAGAAAACAATCTTTCTAAAGGAATGCAAAAACTTAAAATAGAAGAAATTTGGGCAAAGCTAATGGGGCAAGGAGTTGTTTCTTATACTGAGAAAGTGCAGTTACAAAATAAAACTTTGGTGGTTTCTTTGTCGTCTTCTGTTTTACGTGAAGAATTGAGTTATGGAAAAGAGAAAATTATTAAAATGATGAATGAAGAAATGGGCGAGGAGTTGATTTCTAAAATTATGCTTGTTTAAAAAGATGTAATTTCATAAAAAAAACTCGTTGCAATGCAACGAGTTTTTTGTTTAGTTAAGCTGTCCCGTCCTGAAATAGCGATACACAAAAAGTATCCTAATGGAAAAATCACAAGAAGCACGCTACATTAAGCGAACCCAAAAAGACTATTCGATGTCTTTTAAATTAGAAGTTGTACAAGCAATAGAGCAAGGAAAGA
>Ga0209390_10001893_pt1 | contig 38462 bp, 27 predicted proteins | sample BON01_FD_187212 | JGI IMG/M metagenome (GOLD analysis project Ga0209390, IMG submission 187212) | Freshwater microbial communities from Lake Bonney liftoff mats and glacier meltwater in Antarctica - BON-01 (SPAdes) (version 2) | ecosystem: Environmental > Aquatic > Freshwater > Ice > Glacier...
CATTGGGCTTGGCTATTGTATTCCGCACTCCAAATTCCGCACTCCGCACTCCTCAAGCCGCCCTGCTTTGAGTCGGTTCGGGACGTTGGGCGCTGGGGGAGGAAGACCAAGCAAGGCGGAATTGGCATGGTGGGAGATTAAGATGAGGCAGAAATTACGATGCACCATGTTGGCCATTCAAAGTTAATTCTTGCGTGATATTTCGTCAAAAGGAATATTTTAGGTTACTTTTGTGTTGGTATTACTTTGATCAAATCAACAAAACTATCAATGACCATATCAGTTGAACTTTTGCACGAGGATGCCATCGCACTTTTACGTGATCTTGAAAAGATGCACATTCTTAAGCTGGTGCAGCCGAAAAAAACGGAGCAACATAGCAAAACGACTAAAAGTCGCTTTGCGGGTCGCATTTCTCAAAAGGCAGGGAGTGAATTGCAGGAGCAACTTAAAGGAATGCGAGACAAATGGCGTTGAAATTATATCTGCTCGATACTAGTACTGCCATTGATTATATTAGTGGCATCCTTCCTACTAAGGCGATAGCATGGTTAGATAGCGTTTTAGACCAAGAAGTAGAAACTTCGAAGGAAAAAAGAATCGTTATTCTTCGCCAGGTTACGACTTATCAATATTCTGTAATCATCAATCCTCACCTAAATAGGAATGCAAGAATATTATATGAAGAATCACGTAAGGCATTGATTTATGAACACAGTGGAAATGTTGAATTATTGGAAACAATTGAAGTAAACCCTGCCTATCAGGCCGCAATTTATCCCTTTTTAAAAAGAGAAATAATTGCAGCAGGTGGGGAATGGAAAAGAGGGGAAATACCAAAATTATTTGTTCCCGGCCTAACAAACGATAAAAAATAAAATTAAGTATATAATATTTTATCATATACAAATTGTTGCATTTGAAGCTTGAATCTGCGGTTTCCTAAAAAATGTAAGAGGTTATAATTCGATGCGTCTGCGCTGTGCCGCCCCCCCCCTCCCTGTATTTATAAGTATTGCCACGCGCCGCAGCAACCCTCTTTTTTTTAAGGATTCGGTGACGCGGTCAACACACGGTCTTTTTTGAACCGGAGAACAACTTTTTCAATTTCGACCGCTATAAACACAACAGACGACAAGGCAAGCGCTATCATCAACTCCTTGAACGTGAGGGGTGCGGTTTTGAAAATTGGATTTAAGAAAGGCACATAAATAGTTGCCATTTGCAGCCCAAACGTGAGCAATACCGCTCCCAACAACGGCAGATTGGAAAACGGCCCCTGCGCGAAAAACGACTGCCGTTCCGAACGGATGGCGAAAACGTGCCCCATCTGGGAGAAACACAAGACAGTGAATACCATCGTCTGCCAGTGCGCACTTCCCATCTTGATGGACATGGCCTGTGTGCCGATGCTCACAATGCCCATCAACAGCCCCACCCACAGGATATGCGTGCCCAGTCCGTTGGCAAAAATGCTTTCTTTTGGGTGGCGCGGAGGGCGGCTCATGATGCCTTTTTCCGACGGTTCTGAAGCAAGGGCAAGCCCAGGGAGGCCATCGGTCACCAGGTTTATCCAGAGAATATGGATGGGCAACAGTGGAATGGGCAGCCCAAAGAAAGGGGCGAGAAAAATGGTCCATATCTCGCCCGAATTGCTGGTCATCGTGTATTTGATAAACTTGCGGATGTTGTCAAAAATGCGTCTGCCCTGTTGGACGGATTTTACGATGGTGGAAAAATTGTCGTCCAGCAAAATCATGTCTGCCGCTTCTTTTGAAACATCGGTGCCGGTTATGCCCATGGCTACGCCAATATCGGCGCGTTTGAGGGAGGGCGCATCGTTCACGCCGTCGCCTGTCATGGCGACAAACTGCCCTTTGTCCTGCAAGGCTTTTACGATGTTCAGTTTTTGCTCGGGCGATACGCGGGCATACACCTTTATGTGCTCCACCTTGTCTTCAAATTCTTTGGAAGACATTTTCGACAGCTCCATCCCCGTTACCACCAAATCCCCTTCGGCCTCAATGATGCCCAATTGCTTTGCTATGGCTTTTGCGGTGAGTGGGTAATCGCCCGTTATCATCACGGGTTTTATGCCTGCGGTCTTGCATTCTAAAATGGCCTGTTTTACTTCTTCCCGCGGCGGGTCTATCAGGCCGGCGATGCCGATGATGGTCAAGTTATTTTCAATAAAATCAGGGGTCATCTGTTCGGGCACAGCATCGAAGCTCCGCATCGCAAAGCCCAGTACACGCAGTCCTTCGGCTGCCATGGTGTCACCTTGTTGTGTCCATTGTTCTTTTTCAGTGTTTGATAGCCCCACTGATTTTTCCAACAACACATCCAGTGCGCCTTTTGTATAAGCCACGTATTTTCCCTCATACTGGTGCATGGTGGTCATACATTTTCTTTCGGAATCAAATGGCAGTTCAGCAACCCTTGGCAGTTTTTCCTCCAATTCCCTTTTGATAAACTGGTTTTCTTTTGCCAAATTATAAAAAGCAACCTCCGTGGGGTCGCCCAGGATGGTGCCATCGCTGCTTTCAGCAATATCATTGCTCAACGACATGGCTGTGAGCAGATGGCCAGTTTTTTCGTTTGTAGAATGTTGAAAAATGTCCTTTGCGGCAACAAGGTCAGTTTCACCTGAAAACACCACTTGCACCGACATTTTATTGACCGTCAAAGTTCCTGTTTTATCCGAACAGATATAGGTGACCGAACCCAATGTCTCCGCGGCAGGCAAGTTGCGGATAAGGGCATTTTGGCGTATCATCCGCTTTGCCCCGATGGCCAATGCAATTGAAATAATGGCGGGCAATGCCTCCGGAATAGCAGCAACGGCTAGTGAAATAGCCGTGAGCAACATCAAAAAAACGTCCTCCCCCCGCAGTACACCGACCCCAAAAAACACCGTGCAGATAATCAGGACAATGAAGGCAAGTTTTTTCCCGAACACCGCAAGTCGTTTTTGCAGGGGTGTTTTTATTTCCTCCTGTTGCAGCAGCCTGGCGATTTTCCCCAGTTCGGTGTCCATCGCGGTGGCGACTACGATGCCTTTTGCCCTGCCATAGGTGACAAAAGTGCTTTTGTAGGCCATGTTTTTACGGTCGCCGAGCGGCACGCTCTCGTCGGATAGCGTGGCTGTGCTCTTTTCGACCGGGTGCGATTCGCCGGTCAGCGAGGCTTCTTCTATTTTCAACAAATTGACTTCAATCAATCGGATATCGGCAGGGATAATGTTGCCTGTTTCCAACAAAATGATGTCTCCTATTACAAGTTGCGCCGAGGGAATGCTCAAAACGCCGCCTTCGCGCATAACATTGGCATTGACCGAGACCATTTTTTTGAGGGCATCCATTGCCTTTTCAGCACGGAACTCCTGAACGAACCCGATAATGGCATTCAAGATAATAATAATGAGGATAACAATGCTATCGGTAGCATCGCCTATTGCACCGGCAATAATGGCCGCCCCAATCAGTACCAAAATCATGAAATCGGCGAATTGTTGCAGCAGCATCTGCCAGACGGTCTTCTTTTTGTATTCCGCGATTTCGTTGGGCCCGTTTTCGAGCAGGCGTTCTTCAGCAGCCGAATGGCTCAACCCATTGGGGGAAGTGACAAGCAAATCAATGGTTTTTTCGATGTCGAGGATGTGGAAATTCATATTCGGAATTGATTTTAGTCGCCCCAATGGGGTACCATGATTTTATGTAAGGAACTTTGGTGGCCACAAATTCATTTCAAGGGAAGGTCGTACGCGCCTTTCTTGCTAGAAAAAGTGATCAATGCTGGGGTGAAATGATGCGCGCGGCCAGCCCTATTTGTTGGGAGGCGTTGAAAAAATGCTACAGTGCAGTAAAGGTATGGCAAGATGTCTACTAAAAACAATAGCGGACTAGAGTCAGGGACAAATATAATTAAAGTCATTAGAAGTGGAAAATAAGATCAAGATGCTTAGGAAAAAATCGAAAAACGTGTTACAGATTATAAATTTTAAATATACGACTTTTGTCCTTACAATTTTCACTTCTTTTTTTCACATTTAAAACGATTCATCATGTCACAAAAACTTAAATTGGCAACCAAGTTGTTGCTTTTGATCTCCATGGGCTTCTTTCAAAGTTTTACGGTTGCCAATCAGGCCAGCAAGCAACAAATGGAAAGCCCCGAAGCCATCTTACATCCAGATTATGATGTAGCGGAACGTACGGTTTCATGGGCGCCTGTAGGGGGCACAGGGGTACACCAGGTGGTGGTAATGAATATGACCACCAACACCTTACACAGCATGACCAACACGGGCAACACCTCAATTCGTCTTACAGGAGTGGTATCGGGCAATACCTACGGTGTTTCGATAACAAAAGGTTCGAGCTCAGGTTTTATCATTATTGATATTATTGATATTGGTTAGTAAGTACCAGGACTGAATTAATTGATAAAATGGGCGCAGGTATTTTGGGGCAAGCCATGCGTTTTTTGAAAGCATAGCAACGTTACGGTTGAAAAAAATAACGATGGATTGCGCCAAAAGACCAAGTATATTTTATCAATTAATTCAGTCCTGGTACTTAGAACCCTAATAAAGATGATAGTTTTTTAAAAAAGCTTTCAAAGCCTTCGGATCGGACAAGGTCTGCAAATCCAGCTCGATAAGCTTGATTTGTTTTTTCATCGCTTTGATGTTTTTTTCAAGTTCTCGTTCCAGGGTGAGCAGGTCGCAGGGCATGTACGGCGGCAGGTCGAAGCGCATGGACAGGCTCATTTGGATGTCGTACAACATCATCTCCAGTTCGCGGGCTTGCTCCAGCAAAATTTTGTTGTAATATTTCAGGCGGTCGTCGGCCAGGGTTTCCAGGTGATCTTGATCGATCCGTTCGAATTCAAGCTGGAGTTGCAGCAGGGTGAGCAGGTCGTTGTTTTTGTATGCCTCGGTCACCCGCTGGATGATGGCCGTTTTGCGCGTTTTTTCCGCTTCATCCAGTTCCAGATCGGGGTGGAAAGCCTTAATCAAATCCATATAGACGGTTCGCACGGACTTGGTCTTGTGCTCGGCTTCCTGCGCTTTTTTTGCTTCTCGCGCCTGTTGTTTGGCGGTTTTTGGGCGTTTTGCGCGGCGTTCTTCGGCTTGGCGTTTTTTTTCGGCCAGCGTTTCTTCTGCCTCCTCCATCAGACGATGAAGGTATTCCTCCATTTTTTCGGGCGTATCCACGTCAGCATCTTTGTCGACCTCCACGCCGAACATGGTTTCCATCATATCTTTTATCTCGTCCATATCCAGGTCATCCGATTCCGCTTCTTCCGCATAGACCTCGCCGGTATGCTTTTCATAAATGGGTTTTAATTCCTCGTGACCGTATTCCACCATGAGTAGGCCTATCATGGACAGGAGGAGGTCTTGTATTTTTTTCTTTTCCCGGGCATTAAAAAATCCGCTGTCCCAGGCCTTGTCCAAGAGTCGCACCATGTTGGCGCGGTGCTGCGCGAAGGTATCGTACAGCGGGTCCAGATTGCTGGCCATGCGTTGCTGCAGGCGCAGCGTTCCGGCTTCGAATTGTTGGATCGAATCGCGCAATTGCGGGATTTTCCGGGTCAGGCGGTTGAATTCCTTTTGCGCTTTGGAGAGCTGCGCTTTGTTTTGGCCGACGGCGATGATTTGTTTCGTCACGGAGGTATGGTTTTGAAGGGGTAAAAGTCGGGATTTTTGGGGGGAACGTTTTAATAAAAATTGTCTGTTTCATTTATTAAATTGGCTTTGCTGGGGTTTTTGCCGCTGGCGCTTGCTTTCCCTTTTGTTGTCTCAAAAGGATAACCGACAGGGCATGATAACGAAGGCTTGGCGAAGGGAGGTGAACACCTGGCGCGGCGAAAATACCCATTTAAACACAATTGAGGATAAAATTCAGGCGGATTATTGGCGCGAAATGGCTATCTTTGTGCAAAGAATTATGATAAAGAGTGCACAAATTCCAGTTATCCGCAAGCACTTGCTTTGGGAATATGAATGGGAAAGCTTTGACTTTTCCCGTTTGGCTACTGTCGTTATTGAGCGGGTTATTGAACGGGGCAATCCTTTTGAGTGGCAGGAGATTGTGAATTTCTATGGGGTTGAAAAAATTTCCGGAATTGCAGAAAGAAGTACCCGTCTCGATCAAAAGCACAAAAATTTTACCCAAGTTTACCTTCAGTCCGACTTTATCCATGATCTTCAAAGACCCGAAAGTCATTCTTCCTGAGACATTTGGCCTTTTACACCGAATTCAACAAGATGCATTTTTCAACGATTTTTTTCTTGTTGGAGGTACGGCTCTTTCATTACAAATAGATCATCGCCTCTCCATTGATCTGGATTTCTTTTCTATGCGGCCTTTTGACAACCAGCAAGTGGAAGCCTATTTATTAGAACAATACGGGTTTCAAACGGATTATGTCGCTACCAATACCCTGAAGGGATTCGCTCAAAATGTCAAAGTTGATTTTCTGACCCAGGCTTACCCTTTGGTTAAGCCGCTGTTGCAAGAAGAAGGGCTGTCGCTTGCTTCCTTGGAAGACATTGGTGCGATGAAACTCAATGCGATTGCCCACAGTGGAAACAGGCAGAAAGATTTTTATGACTTGTTTTTCCTTTTAGAATATCATTCGTTGCAAAGCCTTCTCGATGCCTATCAAACCAAATACAGTAATTCCAACCCCATCATTCCGCTAAAAGGGATTACCTGGTTTGAAGACATTGATTTTGAGATTGAAAAACCAATACTCAAAAGAAAAACATCTTTTGAGGCAGTAAAAAAAAGGCTGCTAGAAGCTACTAGGCATTCTGAAAAGGTCTTTTTAGGCATATCGTAGAAAAACCCCACCAACCGAATTCAACTTCGATTGGCAGGTTCCAAGTGCCTTCTTCAGGCTATGCTTCCAAACTATAATTCTACTCCTTCACCACCGCCTAAAACTTGAAAGGTTTTGTCCTGTACTACTGCATGGTAATATTTGATTACAGTTCAAGATTGTCCTTCCTGTCAAGTCCTGTATCCTTTTTGAAGGCTTCTTTATACTTTTCAAAATTGTTTTCAATCTTTAACATAATAGATGACATTTATCGGTTAGGAAAAAATCTCCATCAAAGCGTTTTCATCCTTCATCAGTTCATCCAATGGTTTTAAAGTACCGAACCTTGCTTTGAGTTGGATAAGGTCTTGAAAATATTTGATTTGAGATATTGAAGTTCCTTGTACTAACACTTTAACGAAGACAGGATATGTACTTCCTCTCGAACATATTTCATTCATTTTTGATTCAGATTCTTTAATCTGCTCCAAAAAATAGTCAACGCTGTTTTTGTTGACGGTTTCAACCATTTGGGCATATTTCATTTTCATGGATTCAAGATGGGAAATATGGTTGTCCTTACCTTTTTGGAAGTAAAAGTCCTGTTCGTCAATGTTGTCTAATTTCGCCTGTAAGACAATTATTTCACGCAATAGACCCAATGCCCCATCCGAATGTTCCTGTTTAGTCAGGAGCGGAATAATGCGGTTAAAAGAGGTTTTGGACATACCTGAAAGTTTGAAGTGGAAAGCAAAAGTACGAATCCAAAGCGAAAAAAGCCCTCCAAATTTTAGAAGGCTTTAAAAAACAGTTCTTTGAAAATTAGCGGTAGTATTGGGCTTTGTTCTTGTACCAAACATCGTCAACACCTGCGGTAATAATTCGGTCAAACATATCTGATTCAAAGTTCCTACGATTCAATTTGTAGCAAAAAACGCCCATACTCTCCCTAATGAACGTCAGCCCCAGCGGGGCGACAATATAATCACGTAATTTTCACATAACAGCCCCGCTGGGGCTGGCATTTCGGGGCGTCTACAAGGCTACAGACATCATCGCCCCGCTGGGGCTAATTTGAATAGCGCTTAGCCTGACCGCTATGGTTAAAACACCAACTCAGGGAGGCTGGACTGAGCGGGGAGGCTTGACGAAGGGAGGTGAACACCTGGCCAGGAGGAAAATAAAATTATTTCACAAGTGAAACTTTGCCGTTGTACAATAGATCATTGGCTGGCGACAGCATCTGGAAGTGATACACGCCCTGCGGTAATGTATTCAAATCCAGATGGCTATTGGTAACGTTTCTCGTGATTTGCAATTGACCGAGTGCGTTGAATACATTTACTGTAACAGGCAGGTTTTGTGCGCCAGTCCAGTAAACATCCCCGGTTGTTGGGTTGGGATAAATTTTCACCCCGGCCCCACCCGTTTGTAATTCGTTGCTGCTGCTCGTCGTTATCCACACCGTCTTGCATTTGCTATCGCTGCCATACAGGTTGCTCACGGTGAGACATACCTCATAAGCGCCCGGCGCAGAAAAATCGTGCGATCGGTTCCTTTCCGTACTGTAATTCAAAACACCCGAGACAGGATCGCCAAAATCCCAATACCACTGCTCTGGCTCGTACCACGACACGGAGGTGAAATCGACACCCGTGCCGCCCGTGTGGTCGTAGCGCCAGCCTGCAAGCGGATGGTTGTCCAGCCCCAGCGTATCGCAGGGAGAGCCGTCCACCGGGCCGAGCCGGAAGTTGGGGAAATGGGGGAGGCCTTTGTAGGAAAAATCGAAGGTGTAGAAAAAATGGACGAATTCGCTTTCCGCGCCTTGCCTTTCCGGCCTTCCAATTCGATGCATACAATCCTGGCCGCTAAGCGGTCGGCAATAGATACGGCCATCAGGCCCTAGTTCTAAATATCCAAGGGATGATCCTAATTGGCAACTCGGATTGAATTCCCGTACTGCCAACAGTGTCCTGCTTGCTGAAATATCGGCCGCCCAGGCATCGAATTGAAGAAGTCGGTCAACTTCCGCTGCATACAGATAATGGCCGTCTGCCGACCAGGCCAAACCCGCAGATACCTCATCCTCTTCTCCGTCCACAAAGCTGATATGAACCGGGTTGGATAATTCTCCTGTACAGCGATCAAAGTCAAAAATGCGCAGATCGTCCCTGGTATTGAACCGCGCCATTCTTGTCCCGTCCGGCGAAAAGACAATCTCGCCGCCCGATTCGCTCCAGGTGGGCTCGCCGATGTTTTGGGATTGTACGGTGACGCCGTTTGGTGAGAGCAGTAAAAAATAGTATTTGTTGCTGAATTGTTTGGCCCCAACCACCCACCAGTCCCGCCCGTTGCCGTGTCGAACGGCCGAAAGACCGTCAGAATGGAAAGTGTCGGATACTATGGGTTGGTTTTTGAAAACGATCGCCCCATTGCCATTGTTATGGGACATATCGATTTTGGTATAAAATAATTTATCGCGCAGCGCGTAAAGAGGGTTTAAGTTGAATTTTAAAGGCTGGTGGAACAAATAATAAATGGAAGGCTCATCTGGTGAAGGCAGCAATATCATACTCTGGTTGGTTGTATAACTAAAGTCATACGGCCCATTACATCTGTTATCATATACCCACCCCGGATTAAGGCTATCGCTGTTTTCTACCATAATGCCGTCCCCGGTTTCAATGTAACAGCCATTCGAGAGCAACGACAAATTGCCGCTGGAATCACAGATGGAAGCGTTGGATTCTGTGAGCGACATTGGCTTTGATTTATATTCAATGGTCAAAGAGTCGTTAAAATGAAAATAAATACCGTTAGCTACGGGCTGGGTGGTATATCTATACCCGAACACCCAGGTCAGGTCTTCTTTTTGAGCAAAAGACAGAATGGCCACTTGCGAGAAGCAAAAAAATAGGAGCGTTTTTTTCATAGTGCAGTAAAAAAGCCAGGCTGCAACGCGCCCCGGACGTGTTGCAGCCTGAAAAATTAATGAAACTAGTTTCTGGCAATTACAATGCTTTGGGTCGCCCATAGCTGCCCATCAACCAAAACTTGAAGGGCATAGATACCATTTTGCAAATTGGATAGGTCGAGGTGGTTGTCAGACACCATTTTGTCAATTGTCAATCGACCGATACTATCAAAAACGCGTACTTGCACTAAGCCATTAGCATTTAGGAATAAATCTCCTGAAGATGGGTTTGGATAGAGGATGAAATCCCCTTTGCTTTTGATATCTACATTTCTCTCCCGGACTCCCCGTTGGCCAATGTTACAAAGCACATAATCATCAAACTCCTCCCCGGTTTGAGCCGCAATAATGGCACGCGCTTCATAAACCGCATCTCCGCCTTCAAGCGGACACTGTTCGGCGATAAGTGTTATTGCAGCAATATCCGTGGGTGCCCATTCTACATCATTGGCAAGCATGGTCAATACGATGCCGTTCAGGGTTTTATGATTGGCGGCTGGCACACTTCCGGTCGTTGAAGCGCCTGCGTTGAATTGCAGCAGGGATTGAATCGTTTGCAGACGGGCTGTTTTTAGCCCAACAGAATACTGGTCGTATTGGGCCTGTGTGTCAGATCGTTGCAGCAGCAGGGAATTGTACGCGCTTTCATTGATGGTATCGCCTTCCTGCAACTGGATATCAAGGGCAAGAATGTTGGCCATTTGTTGCCGGACAGTGACCCGGTAGTTTTCGAGGTTCGTGTATTCCGCGCCGGTCATGTCGAAAAGTTTAGATTTCTGTTCGGCGACATAAGCCATTTTCCCGGTCGAAAGGTTCGTGTTCGCAGCCTTGAAAATTGCGTAGGGAGCGCCGTAGTTTTCGATGGCTGGTCGGCGCAACATCTTGCGGTAAAGCCTGTACGCGCCTTTCCAGTTTGTTTCATTCGTCCAGCCATCGGTCGGCAGCGTACCGCTGGCGATCATCTGATCGAGTAAGGTCGGCACATCGCCTTCACCGCTAAAAGGCGTGATAGCAGCTGGAGGGATGCAAGCATTGATGCAGGAATAGGATTGTTCAGGGGTAGGATCTTTTTGAAACCACTCATCAGGGTCAACATTAGGGCTCAACGCCCCGCCCTGCTCATTAGGATCGACAAAGAATTTTGATAAACCTATTAAATCTGAAGATGCTCCCCAATGCACCCCACCAAACCCGCTTGGCGGGATCAGCGCCAGGTTCCACCTGTTGCCGGTATGGTATTGTGTGCCGATAAATACATTGCCTTGTACATCGTCGCCGAGCTGTAGGCCCGTGTCGCCATGGTCATTAATATTGTTTCCGCGTACAGTGTTGGTGTAATCGGCCATGTCGTAAAACTGCATGCCCACACCTGTATTCGCAACGCAGTTGCAATCAAATCCGTTGGCGAAGCCGGCAGCGGAGTAGATGGCGTGGGAGGAGGATGTGCCTGCGGTGGACGTCGATTGTGTCACATCATTGAAATTTACCTCCGTGAACCCTGCGCCCAGCACCCGGATGCCTTTGTAAGGCCCGCCAGGCACAGTGCCACTGTTGTTGACCGTATTCCCGATAACATCACCGAACAGGCCATTGCGGTACGATATGCCATTACCGCCTTTTTGCGTGGTAATGGTATTGCGTGTGAGCAACCAGCCTCTTCCAGAGGTTCCTGAAAGGCCGCCTTCTTCCATTTCTATACCGCTCACGGGCGCTGTGCCGGAAGCCAGACCGGTAATGGTCACGTTATTGTTGTTAATAACACTAATGGCATGAACCGGCTCATTCAAAAAAGACCGGACACCGACCTTGCTTGCTGTGATGGTGTTCCCGTCGATCACAATATCCCTGGTTTGAGAACGTGAAAGGTCGATGCCTACATCCACGTTTGTCATTGTCACATTTTCTACATTGAGGGCATGGCTGGCGGAGTATATGCCCGTCTTGCAATTGTTAAAAGACATATTGGTCCAGAATTCGTTGATATTGAACCAGCGCGGTCCGCTGCCTTTGCCGGACAGGTAAATCCCATAACCTTTCAAGGGATAAACGGGGGCACCTACGGACTGGATATCATCAAAGGTCATGTTCCCGAGATTTCCTGTGGAATTATAGGCAACGATACCGTTGGCAAGCATGGAGAAGTCGTTGCCTCCGGCAAATGTGCTTCCAAATACATTGAAATCCAGGTATTTGTTTAACAAGATTCCGGCGTAGCCACGCGTTTCAACGGCTTCGGTCATTCCTTTATGAGCAGGTTTCAATATGCCATCCGTCAAAAAACTATTGCCCGTAAATCCGTCGATCCGAACGCGTTCTTCGCCAGCTGCAGCGCCAGCCATGTCCAGTTTAATGCCGATGTAGTTGTTCACGAAATCGTTACTTTCCAAGCGCAAACTTGAGTTGGGTTTGGCCCGGATGCCGAAACGGCAATCCTGGATGATGGAATTCGACAAACTCAATTTGGTAAGGGGTATTCCCGCCGCACCTCTCGGGTCAACTACAAATCCCTCCGCCAACTCCGCGCCAGGACAGGTATGGAAATTTGTCAATAAAACAAACAGATTTGGTTGTAGTCCTGCTCCTGGATTGTCCGATGCGATACGGATACTAGCGCCGGGCATAAATGTTACATCCCGAAAAGCAGCTACATCGCCAATGAATGTCGCAGGCACATCAATCACCAATTCATCGTCAATGAGCAAATTGGGCAAACTTCCGTTTCCTCCAGATTGTAAAACAATTACCTGTTGCGCGAAAAGGTATGCGATTCAAGATAATCGTGGACGATCCTTATATCAATTGTAAAAGTGAAGTCACAAATTTTCAAGGTATTATTTGGCAAGGTAATGAGTACTTGGTTCGTTAGGCAATCTGCATTTTTAGGAGGGTCGATTGACGATGCTGAAATGGGCCGTGAAAGGAAGGCTGCCACACAAATTATTAGCAACCGGAGGGTTGGCGAAATTCTGGAGAATTGGGATGTGGGGGGGGGGCGAAAACATTTTCTTTTTTCATAGGTATAAATGATTGTTTTTGATGAATAAATGAATTTTACATTTACCGACTCTGTGTGACAATTCGGGATAATTCACACATTAAGCAGGTGCATAAATGTACGATAATAGAAATGCATTTATCGTAACATAAGTGTTAAATTGTAAAACCGTTGTCTGAATGCGCCCGATATTAAGGAATTCCGGTCGTTTGACTGAGTAAACAATCACTGGGCGCTGTGAAGCTTTAGGTCTTCTGGAAAGAGGTTTTTCCCCACCTTGCTTGGTGTTGTCATCAAGCGAAAAAGTACAGCATGGTGCCTAAATATGATTGGATACCCTGAACGTGAGCATTAAGAACTTAATTGATTTTGCTTCGCGAATAATGGATTTTGCTGATGCCTTACCGCAGAATTTTGCGGCAATGCATCTCCCTTTACAAATTATCGGACCATCAACATCTCCTGCCATCAACTATGGAGAAGCGCCCCCCGCATCAGCGCACCACCAGAAACTTTAATTCGCCTTCCCCCACCAAAAAATAAAAATAATTCGTAAAATTTGGATGCCTTCAAAACTAGCGTACATTTGCCGTATGTTCAAACATACTGATTGGCGCTTATGAAGATCGACACCGAAAGCAAAGCACCACTCCACAACAAGGTGGAACGGATGATGCGCGAGCTTATTGAACAACCCAGGTACCGAAACGGCGAGCTGCTGCCGAAGGAAGTGGACATTGCCGACAAGCTCGGCATCGCCCGCAATACAGTTCGTCATGCCATCAGCAAGTTGGTGAACGAAGGCCTGCTTATTCGAAAAAAAGGCTTTGGCACCAAGGTGGCTGCAAAGCGAATCCCAACCAAGTTGGATAGCTGGTGGAGCTTTACCAAGGAAATGCAGGCCCAGGGTATTGAGGTCGTGAACTTCGAACTGGATGTGCAAACCCTGGCCGCAGGAGAGGAGGTAGCCGCCGCTTTTAACATCAAAAAAAGCACTAAATTAATCCGAATGTCCCGGTTGCGGGGCACTGCCGCCGGACCAAGTTTATTGACGATTTCGTGGTTTCACCCGCGCTTAAAAATGTCTGGTCAGGAAGATTTTTCCAAGCCCCTGTACCAAATGCTGGAAGAAGATTTTGGGGTCATCGTGGCTTTATCGAGAGAAGAAATCAGTGCCATCAGGGCAGAGGAGTTCCTGGTCATCAAATTGGGCGTTGAGATTGGTGACCCCTTGCTGTTTCGACAACGACTCGTCTTTGACACCGACGGCCGGGTGATCGAATTCAACAAGGTGTATTACAAAGGCGATGGGTTCAATTACTCCATTGATATTGAAAGAAGATAACGCAACCCCGCACGAACCATTTTTCACCGCTTTCACATCCATTTGTTCATCGCTTAACGTCAAAAAAAATGGGACGATCCTTACTCCTACTCTTACTGTTCACGGGCTGTTGTTTCGTTTCCCAGGCCCAACAGATCACCGGGAAAATCACTTCCGCAGAAGATGGTTTTCCGCTTCCCGGCGCTACGGTCGTCATCAAAAACACGACCAAAGGGACGTCTGCGGATAACAGTGGCAATTTTGAACTGAGCGCCGAATCGGGGGCTACCCTGGTGATCAGTTATGTTGGCTTTGAAAAAAAGGAGCTGGTGCTCGGCAGCGAATCGGTGTACAACATCGCGCTGCTTCCCAGCGCAGGGCTGATGAAAGACGTTGTGATCGTGGCTTACGGCACGGTAAAGAAGAGCGACCTGACGGGCTCGATCTCCTCCATCTCTTCGGAAGATCTGAACCGCACGGCGCCGGTTTCACTCGATCAGGCATTGCAGGGGCGCGCAGCCGGGGTACAAGTGACCCAGGTAAGCGGCCGGCCAGGCGGCCAAACATCCATCCGGATTCGGGGCAGCAGCTCCATCAATGCCGGCAATGAACCCTTGTATGTTATTGACGGAATGCTCATCACCAGCGACAATGGCGAAACCAATGCCGGTGGCACCGCCGGCTCGGGCCTGAATGGCTTGTCAGCCATCAGTCCGGGCGATATCGAGCGCATCGAAATCCTGAAAGATGCTTCGGCCACCGCTTTGTACGGCTCTCGCGGGTCGAATGGCGTGGTGCTCATCACCACCAAAAGGGGCCGGGCGGGCAAATCCACCATTTCGTTCGATACCTATTATGGCATTCAGAAGGTTTCCAAGAAGCTGGAAATGTTGAACGGGGAGGAGTTTGCCAATTACATGAATAAATACAGCGAAGATTCCGGATTGCCGTTCGACGTGCGGTATTTGATACCAGAGAATATTGGCAAAGGCACGGATTGGCAGGAGGCCATTTTCCGGACAGCACCGATGCAAAGTTACCAGTTGAGCGCAAATGGCGGCAGCGAGAATACGCAGTTTTCCATCAGCGGCGGGTATTACCAACAAGATGGCATCATCCTGAATTCCGATTTTGAACGCTTCAACCTGCGTTCCAATCTTGACCAGAAAGTTAACAAGCGGGTAAAGGTTGGCAGCAGCATCAGCCTGAGTAAAATCAAATCAAATGGTGTACTAACCGGTGCGCAAAGTTCCGGAACAGGCACCCTGCTGCCAGGCGCTACCTCCTCCGCGCTGCTGTTCCCGTCAACGTTGCCGGTGCTCAATCCTGCGGTTGCAGGAGGATACACCTTACAAGACGACCGTGGCCGGAACATTGGCAACCCGGTAGCGGATGCGCTGGAAACCGACAACGTGACCAATAATCTGCGGGTCATTGGCAATGTTTATGCCATTGTAAACCTGGCAAAAGGATTGAATTTTAAAGCCAGTGCCGGTGTCGACGCTTTTTCGGTAAAAGACAATCGCTTTGTTCCCAATTACATACTAAGATCGAAGCCGAACAATGGAGATGCTGTTGTGGCTACGGTAGATGGCCAAAGCTGGCTCACGGAGTTTACCCTGACCTATGCCAATACCATCGGCAAACGCCACACCTATGACCTTTTGCTCGGCAATACCTATCAGGGATTTCATTCCGAGCGATTGTTTGCTTTCGCGCTCGATTTTCCGGACAACCGCACCGGCTGGCATAGCCTGGGAAGTGCCCTCAACCCGCAACCTTCTGGTACCAGTGAGTCGAACTGGGGCATCAAATCCTACCTGGGGCGCATCAATTACAGTTTTGACAACAGGCTCCTGCTTACTTTTACCGGCAGGGTAGACGGCGCTTCCAAGTTTGGTAAAAACAATAAATACGGCTTTTTCCCTTCCGGAGCCATCGCCTGGAAGTTGCATGAGGAGGATTTTATTCAAAAACTCGGCTGGTTTTACTCCCTCAAACCGCGCTTCAGCTACGGTGTGATCGGCAACCAGGACATATTCCCCTTTGCTTCGCTGGCAACTGTTGGCGCTGTTGGACAGGGTGTTTTTAACAATACCCAGGCATACATTGGTCAAGAGCCACTGCGCTATCCCAATCCCGACCTGAAATGGGAGCGCACCACGCAGGCAGATTTTGGTTTGGACATGGAATTTGCCAAAGGCAGGATCGGTGTCACCTTCGATGTGTACCAAAAGCAAACGACAGACCTGCTGCTCTTTACCCCATTGCCCGCCACGACCGGCTTCACCGGGGCTCTTTTCAACATCGGGGGATTGCGCAACCGGGGCCTGGAACTTGCGCTCAACACCGTCAACCTGGCCGGCGCGTTTTCGTGGCAAACAGACCTGAATTTTTCCACCAACCGCAACGAAATCACATCACTTGCGCAAGGGAAAGACATTTTTGTGCCCGGTGTGTTAACCGTACCTGCAGGATGGAGTATTCTTCGGGAAGGCGAACCGGTTGGAAGCTTCTACGGACTACTTTCTGACGGGCTATTTCAGACAAACGAGGAGGCCATGACCAGCCCGCACCTGAAAGCGCAATCGCCCAAAGCGGGCGACCGGAAATACAAAGACATCAACAGCAGGGATACACAAGGCAAATTGACCGGGCAGCCAGACGGCATCATTGACGAAGCCGACCGGACGATCATTGGCGATGCCACGCCGGATTTCATTTGGGGTTTGACCAATAAATTTTCCTGGAAAGGCATCGACCTGTCTGTCTTTATCCAGGGCGTACAAGGCAATCAAATCGTGAATGCCTATTTGTTTGAAATTGGCTCCCTGAATGCAGAAACCAATGTGCTGAGGGAGTTTTATGACAACCGCTGGACGCCGGAAAACCCCAACAATATTTATCCTAAGGTCAATCCTTCCGAGCGCAACATTTTCAGTGATGCACAAATAGAGGACGGTTCTTTTATCCGCTTAAAGAACATCACCATGGGGTACACCCTTCCCGTGAAATGGCAGCAGCGGATGAAAAGCAACAATTTCCGAATTTACGCCAGTGCCAACAACCTGAGGACCTTCACGAAATACCGAGGCTATGACCCGGAGGTAAATGCATTCGGACAAAGCAGCCTGCTGCAAGGGATTGACTATGGCGGCTACCCCTTGGCCACCTCCTTCATCGGCGGTATTCAACTGAACTTTTAATTTCCTGATCAACTAAAAGTTATGAAAAAGATATTGTTTCGCTATTTGCTCCCTTCTATACTGCTGTTATGCGGCGTTTTGGCCTGTAAGAACCTGCTGGAGGAAAATCCGCAAGACCAGGTTTTTATCGACAATTTTTTCGAGACGGAAAATGACGCCACGGCTGCGGTCAACAGTGTTTATGCCATTTTGAATGCGACCAGTTCGGCGCCCAATTTTGGCGGCGTTTATTTTAGCGCCTACTGGGTTACGACCGGGCTTGCGTCCGATGAGATGGCAAACAGGCTTGCTTCGCCCGACTTTGATCAGTTGGCAGATTTCAGCTACCGTCCGGTGAACGGGGTTTTGTACGAGTTCTGGACGCTCGCTTACAAAGGCATCAACAACGCCAACTTTGCCATCGACGGTATCCCGAAATTAAAAGCGGCTGATGCCTTTAAAAATCGGCGCATTGGCGAAGCCAGGTACTTGCGCGGCATGCTTTATTTCGATTTAGTTCGCTGGTTTGGCGACATTCCGCTGGTGCTGCGCCTGGGTGGAGCGGTGACGCCATCGCGCAATTCCAAAGCAGAAATATACGCGCAGATTATCAGTGATCTGGAGTTTGCAGCGGCCAATTTGCCTGAAAGTTATGCCGCCAACGATGGCTTGGGCAGGGCGACTAAAGGTTCGGCAACGGGCCTTTTGGCAAAAGTGTACCTGACAACCGGAGCCTGGCAAAAATCTATTGACGCCTGCAACAGCGTCATAAGCTCCGGCAAATACGGGCTGTACAGTGATTTTACAGAAGCGTTTCGTGTCCCCAATGAGAACGGCAAGGAAACCTTGTTCAGCGTTGGTTTCGGCACGGCAAACAACAGTATTTCTTTCTGGGAAGAAGGGCAATTCAACGTTCGCCTGTTGCCCAGAAAACTCAGCGGGCAGATACCAGGGGTGAATGCCCAGGGCTGGCAGGTGGCTACCCAGAACCTCTATGATAGTTATAACCCACAAGACCGGCGCCGGGCAGTGACGCTGTTGACCATCATCAATAACGTGGATGGATCGACGACCACCGTGGAGCCGCACATCCAGAAATATTGGGACAGGGTGAATGAACCGCTTGCGGGCAATACCAGCCACGATTTTCCGTACCTGCGCTACGCAGATGTGTTGCTGATGAAAGCCGAGGCCTTAAACGAATTGAACAACGGCCCAAACGTCGACGCCTACGATGCCGTCAACCAGGTGCGCAAGCGTGCCCGTTTCAACGGGACTACCGAATTGCCCATTCTGCCGGATTTGCAAGGGCTGGCGTACCAATCATTCAAGGATGCCCTCTTGCTGGAGCGCCGGCATGAATTTACCGGAGAAGGCCATCGTTGGTTCGATTTGGTGCGCTTCCAAAAACTGGAAACGCTCGTGCCGATCGCCAAGCCGGGGGTACAACCACAGCCCTTTCACTATTTGTTCCCGATCCCGCAAGGAGAGCTTGACTTGAACCCCAATTTGTTGCCACAAAACATGGGGTACTAACCTCGTCACGCATTTTTATCCCACAACAATGGCAGTTATCGCAATAGATCTCGGTGGTACGAGGATAAAATTCGGTCTGGTAGCGGACGGACAAATGCGCGCATCTGCGACGGTAGAGGTCCCTTCAAGCGACAGCTTTGCTGCGGTATTGCCGGTGATTGAAAAGCAAATTGGAGAACTGCTGCAAGAAACGGGGCATACCAGTGTCGAGGGCATCGGCATGGCATTTCCGACCATTGTGGACAGTGATCGAATGCAGCTCTTGTATAAATACGTAAAATACAACGATGCCAACGACCTCAACCTGAGTGCCTGGGCGCAGGAAAAATGGGCGGCCCCCTTGGTCATGGAGAACGACGCGCGGGCGGCTTTGCTGGGTGAATGGCAATATGGCGCAGGCTTGGGCACGGATCACCTCGTCATGGTCACCATCGGCACGGGCGTTGGTAGTGCGGCGTTGGTCAATGGCGTATTGTTGAAGGGCAGCCACTATTTAGCGGGCAATCTCGGAGGCCACCAAAATATCCGTTTCGATGGCGTGCGTTGCAATTGCGGCAACGTCGGCTGTTTGGAAAGCGAGGCTTCGTCCTGGGCGTTGCCCGGCATCATGCAGCGGACGCCGGGCTTTGCCGAAAGCCCCTTTGCCAAAGGTGAACATATTGATTTTGAAGCGGTATTTCGCCACGCAGCAGCCAATGAACCTTTCGCACTGTCCATCCGAAATCACTGCCTGGAAGTCTGGGCCGCGGGCATCCTGAACCTCATTTTTTCCTATGATCCGGAGCGGGTGGTCATTGGCGGCGGCGTCATGCACAGTGCCGCGGTGATCTTGCCTTTTTTACAACATAAAATTGATCAGGCTTCCTGGTTGCCGGAAAATGCTGTCAAATTAGTTGCCGCGCAGCAGCCAGATTGGGCTGGTGTGTTGGGCATGGCTTATTTGGCGGCCAAAGCCAATACCCATTCAAACAATAAAACCACAACAGTTTGAAATCGAATTACGACAAATTTCCCACGGTAAAGATTGCTGGTTACGACAAGGAATGTTGGGCTGGTTGGCCTGCCATTTTCGAAAAGATACAAACTGAAATCGCAGATCAGCCAAAGGAACGAACCGTGATCGCCGTGGAAACTTACCCCGGCGTGGATGATGCCGCGCTGATACAAGCGATTCAAAACGGGCTTCCAAAAGCCAGTTTTTTTCACGCAAGCGAGGCTTTCCTCGACGAGGCTGCGATAGACAAACTGACGTTCCCAGACGTCACGGATGACCGTGTTTTTGGATTCATGACGCGCTTAACGATGGCGCAGTTTTTTGATCCCCGGAAATTGCAGGACATGCAGGCACAAATTCGGAAGACAGCCGGAACCATCCTCGTGTACGGCACAGGCGCTACCCTGGTGGCAGAAGCCTGGGACCTGCTGCTGTATGCCGACATGGCCCGTTGGGAAATCCAGCAGCGCATGCGCCGGCAAGCGGTGTCCAACCTGGGCGTCCGGAGCAACACGCTGGAATTCAGCCGCATGTATAAGCGCGCCTACTTCGTGGATTGGCGCGTCGCAGACAGGTTGAAGCGAACACTGCTGGACGGCATCGATTTTATACTGGACACCAATGAAAAAGACCATCCAAAAATGGCCACAGGCGAAGCCTTCCGGGATGCCCTGCGCCAGTCGGCACAGCGACCATTCCGGGTAGTGCCGTTTTTCGACCCCGGTCTTTGGGGCGGACAGTGGATGAAAGAAGTTTGCGACCTCGATCGGTCCGCAACCAACTATGCCTGGTGCTTCGATTGTGTGCCAGAAGAAAACAGCCTGCTGCTGGATTTTGGGCCCATCACGATGGAAATCCCCGCGATTGATTTGGTGTTTTTTCAGCCAAGACCATTGCTTGGAGAGAACGTTTATTCCCGTTTTGGCGCTGAATTTCCCATTCGGTTCGACTTTTTGGATACAATGGATGGTGGAAACCTCAGTTTGCAGGTACACCCCCTTACCGAGTATATCCGGGAGCATTTCGGCATGTTTTACACCCAGGATGAGAGCTACTACATGCTGGATGTCAAAGCGGACGCGTGCGTCTATCTCGGGCTGAAAGAGGATATTCAACCGGAGCAAATGATTGCCGAACTGGAAGCCGCCGAACAAGGTAAAGCGGCTTTTGATGCGGAAAAACACGTCGCGCGCTGGCCGGTGCAAAAACACGACCACGTGCTCATTCCTGCCGGAACGGTCCATTGCTCCGGCAAGAACAGCATGGTACTGGAAATAAGCGCCACCCCCTACATCTTCACGTTCAAACTCTGGGATTGGGGCCGCATTGGAATGGACGGTTTGCCCAGGCCCATCAACATCGGGCATGGCAAGGAAAACATACAATGGGACCGCACCACCGACTGGGTGCGGGAAAATCTCCTGTACCGCGTGGAAGTAATGGCAGAAGGCAATGGCTGGAAAGAGGAAAGAACCGGGCTGCACGAAACGGAATTTATCGAGACACGTCGCCATTGGTTCAGCCAAAAAGTACCGCACAATACTGCCGGAAACCTTCAGGTGCTCAATCTGGTGGAAGGCAGGGAAGTTATGGTAGAAAGCCCGACAGGCGCTTTTGAACCTTTTGTGGTGCATTATGCAGAAACCTTTATTGTGCCTGCTGCGGTAGGCGACTATACCATTCGGCCTTTTGGCGAAAGCGAAGGTCGGGAATGCGCTACTTTGAAAGCGTTTGTCAGGACTTAACAAGATAGTATTTAAAACCAACTAAACGGTCAACGCAACATGTCATTATCAACGAATACCACCGATAGCCTCAACATGCGCACGGTTTACCTGCTCACCGCAGTGGCTGCACTCGGCGGGTTACTTTTCGGCTACGATACGGCCGTCATTTCCGGTGCCATTGGTTTTTTGAAAATTAAATTCCAGCTCTCCGCGGCGATGACGGGTTGGGCAGCCTCCAGTGCCATCATCGGCTGTATTTTCGGGGCAATGTTTGCGGGTTGGGCCAGCGACCGTTTCGGGCGAAAAAAGGTGCTCATTTTAACGGCCATTTTGTTTGCTGTATCCGCTATTGGAGCAGCAGTTCCGGCCACCCTGACCCAATTTGCCCTCTTTCGCTTTATTGGAGGTTTGGGCATCGGGGCCGCATCGATGGTATCACCTTTGTACATTACCGAGTTGGCGCCCGCTAAAATCAGGGGCAAACTCGTGTCGTACTACCAACTGGCCATTGTGATTGGTATCCTGATAATTTTCTTCGTCAATACCCTCATCCAAGGCTCCGGCGATGAGGCCTGGAACATTGAATACGGCTGGCGCTATATGATGGCATCGGGCGTATTGCCGGCATTGCTGTTCCTCGTTGCCTTGTTTTTTGTGCCGGAAAGCCCCCGTTGGCTGAGCAAGGAAGGCCGCGATGCGGAGGCTTTGGCCGTGTTGTCGAGCATCAATGGCGTCTCTAAAGCCAACGAGATACTGCAAGATGTAAAAGCAACGCTGCACGAAGAACAAGGCACCCTGCGGGAGTTGTTTGCCGGGCGTTTTCGAAAAGCCATTTTTGTCGGCATTGTTTTATCCATTTTTTCCCAGGTACAGGGCATTAATGCCATCATGTACTACGCACCGGAGATTTTCAAAGCGGTTGGCACGGGTACCGATGCGGCATTTCAACAGACGGTTATCATCGGCATCATCAATGTGTTGTTCACGTTCGTTGCCATCCAATGGGTGGACAAGCTGGGTCGAAAAACCTTGTTGTTGTTTGGCGGAGCAGGGATGGGCATCAGCTTACTGATGGTCGGCCTGGCGTTTCATTTCGGCTGGACCGGCTACGGGCTGCTGGCTTTTATCCTGCTCTATATCGCATCTTTTGCCGCTTCTTATGGCCCGGTTACCTGGGTGGTGATTTCCGAGATTTTCCCGATCAAAATGCGCGGCATCGCGATGTCTGTGGCCACGTTTGCCCTCTGGGTTGCGGTTTACCTCGTGACACAGATGTTCCCGATTTTGCTGGAAAAAGCAGGCCCGGCCGCTACATTCTGGATATTCGGCGCGATGTCATTGCTGGCTTTCTTCTTCGTTTGGTCACAAGTGCCAGAGACGAAAGAGCGGACGCTGGAAGAAATTGAAGCATCGTGGTAACAGGTAAAAATTCGGTAATTATGAACAGATATTTCTCCATAGCCCTGCTGCTTTTTACCAGCATCTGCGCTGCACAAACAGGAAAAAAATTGCCTGTTGACTATGTAGATTGCATGATTGGCAACCACGATAGTCGCTGGATGCAATTCCCCGGCGCTTCTATGCCTTTTGGTATGGTGAAACTCAGTCCCGACAACCAACGCCAGGGCTGGAAAGCAGGCTACGAATACGAGATCAACAGCATTTCCGGCTTCAGCCACCTCCACTCCTGGACAATGGATGGCCTGCTCATGATGCCCACATTGGGTAAATTGCAGGTAGAGCCGGGAAAGGAAAAAGACCCCGATGGCGGTTACCGCTCCCGCTTCCGGCATGAAACAGAAACGGCTACCCCCGGCTACTATTCCGTGATGCTCGACGATACGAAAATAAAGGCGGAGATCACGGCGACTACCCGTGCGGGATTTCAGCGCTACACCTTTCCAAAATCGGACAGCGCCCGGGTGATGATCGACATGCAAATCGAGTCGGAATACGGCACCGAATTATATGACGCTCACATTACCAAGGTCAGCGATACCGAAATAGAAGGCTATTCATTGCAGCAAAGCCTGCGGGGCGCAGGCTGGAACGAGTACCAATTGTATTTCGTCATCCGGTTCAACAAACCCTTTTACTCCTTCAATGGCTGGACACGCGATGGGGTGCAACGGAATGTCAAGACTTTGTTTTCCGGCTGGGATCACGGCGACTTCGGCGCATTTGTACATTTCAAAACAAAGGCAAACGAGCAAATTCTGGTGCAAACCGGTATTTCTTTCGTCAGCCTCGACCAAGCCCGGCTTAACCTGGATACAGAAATCACGAAACCTTTCGGTTGGGATTTCGAGGCCGTGCACAACAACGCCCGCAAGGTGTGGAACGACCTTTTAAGTGTCATTGAAATTGAAGGCAAAGATGAAGTGGACAAAAAAAAGTTCTACACCAACCTGTATCGTGTATATGTTGGCCGTACCATTTACAGCGATGTAAACGGCAAATATGTGGACATGTATGAGAAAGTGCAACAACTCGCCAATCCCGATTTGCCCATGTACGGCGGAGATGCTTTTTGGAATACTTTCTGGAACCTGAACCAGGTGTGGACCCTCGCCACGCCCGACATCGCCGATAAATGGGTAGCATCGCTGCTCGAGTTTTACGACAAAGGGGGCTGGCTTTGCAAAGGCCCGGAGGGTTTGGAGTATTCCGGAATTATGGTGGCTTCTCACGAAATCGAACTCATTGTCAGTGCCTACCAGAAGGGTATCCACCGATTTTACGACGGGGAACACGCCTATACCGCCATGAAACACAATCAAACGGAGCAGGGAATCCCCCACCCGGGCGGCGGTTTTGCCGGCAATCGCTGGCTGACGGAGTACATGAAATATGGTTATGTGCCCTACGAATATGGCCCGACCTCCAATACGCTCGAATACGCCTTTGATGATTGGGCCGTCAGTCAGATGGCAAAAAAATTAGGAAAAACAGACGACTACTGGTATTTCAAACACCGGGCCAACAACTACAAAAACATCTGGGATCCGACGGTTGGCTTCATGAACCTTCGACTGGCGGATGGCAACTACAAACAGCCGTTCGAACCGTATTGCTGCACCACCTTCCTGGGTTCTGGCTGGGTGGAAGGGAACGCCTGGCAGTTCAGCTGGTTTGTGCCGCAGGACATGAAAGGCTTGATTTCACTCATGGGTAAAGACGAATTCAATCGCCGCCTGGAAGAAGGATTTGTCACTTCCCGGAAGTGGAAATTCAACTCCGAATATACCGACGAAAACAGCCTTTTTGCCATGGGGGTATTGCCCATCAACCACGGCAACCAACCCAATATGCAGGCGGCTTATCTCTACAATTATTCCGGAAAACCCTGGCTCACGCAAAAGTGGGCGCGGGAAATCATGGAGATATTCTATGGCAGTGGCCCTATGGATGGCTGGCCGGGGGATGAAGACCAGGGGCAAATGGGCGGCTGGTACGTCATGAGCGCGATGGGCCTGTTCGAGATGCGGGGCGGCTGCGATGTGGAGCCCACTTACGAGATCGGTAGTCCTTTGTTTGACAAAGTCACCATCCACCTCGATCCCAACTATTACAGCGGTGGCACCTTCACCATCGAGGCCGTGAATAATTCCAAAGATAACAAGTATGTCCAGTCGGCCACACTCGATGGGCAGCCATTGACCAAGCCCTGGTTTTACCATAAAGACCTGGTGGATGGCGGCAGTCTGGTACTGGTCATGGGCCCCGAACCAAACGAAAACTGGGGCAGCAAAGAAGGCGATGCGCCCCCTTCCATGACAGATGAAAATTGACCCGGAAGATGACCATAACGCGAACATACCTTTTCCTTCCTTTCCTTTTTTGCAGCTGCAAAAAAGCAGAACCGGCTTTGTTCGAATTGTTGTCGCCTGCGCGCACGGGCATTGATTTTAACAACACGCTTTCGGAGGGCGACAGCCTCAACATCCTCAACTACGTGTATTACTACAACGGCGGCGGCGTTGGCATCGCAGATTTCAACCATGACGGGCTCGAGGATATTTTTTTTGCAGGCAATGAAGCCTCCTGCCGCCTGTACCTGAATAAAGGCAACCTGAGCTTTGAAGACGTCACGCAACAAGCGGGGCTCACCACCACCCAATGGTGCACCGGCATCGCGGTGGCCGATGTGAACAATGATGGCTGGGCAGATATTTACGTCTGCGCAGCCGGGTATCCGCAGCCCGAACGGCGGAAAAATTTGCTTTTTATCAATCAGGGGAAACCGGGGAAACCAGCCTTCACGGAATCCGCCGCCGCGTACGGACTCGCCGATACGGCCTATTCCACCCAGGCCTCATTTTTCGATTTTGACCTGGATGGCGATCTCGATCTGTACGTGATGAACCATGCCAATGAGCGGGCATCATTAAATACCCCCTTACCGAAAAAGCTAAACGGAGAAGGCGGCAGCAACGACCACCTGTACCGAAACAATGGCAATGAAACCTTTACGGACATCACCAAGGCAGCCGGAATACTGACCGAAGGTTATGGGTTGGGCATTGCTGTACACGATGTTAATGGCGACGGGTGGCCGGATATTTACATCGCCAACGACTTTATTTACAACGATATACTGTACATTAATGAGGGTGGAAAGCGGTTTTCCGACCAAATCACCCAATATTTCGAACACCAGGGTTACAATGGCATGGGCTGTGACTGGGCTGATTACAACAACGATGCCCTACCGGATCTTCTGGTGGTTGACATGTTGCCGGAGACAGATTTCGCTCAAAAAACGATGGCTGGGGCCATGACCTGGGAAAAAGCGCAACTCATTGAGCTGGCGGGCTATGCACCGCAGTATGTACGGAATACCCTGCAGTTGGCCATTCCGCGACCGACTACCGATCAGGCATCCTCCACGGGCTTTTCCGAAATCGGTCAATTGGCGGGTATCGCGGCTACCGATTGGAGCTGGGCTCCCCTTTTTGCCGACTTCGACAATGATGGCTGGAAAGACCTTTTTATTTCCAACGGCTACCTTCGGGACATCACGGACAAGGATTTTATCAACTATTCGAACACCTTGTCCATGTTCAAAAGCGAAGGACAGGCCAACCAGGACTTGATGCCCAAGATCAGGCAGTTGAAAGGGAAAACGCTTTCCAACCGCATTTTTCAAAACAACCGGGACCTTACTTTTTCGCAAAAATCCGAAGGCTGGGGAATGGTGCAACCTTCCTGCTCCAATGGTGCCGCGTATGCCGATCTCGACAACGACGGTGATCTTGACCTGGTGGTAAACAACATCAACCAAGTGGCTTTTATTTACGAGAATAAGGCAGAAACCCTGTTGAAAAACAACTACCTGCGCATAAAATTAGCAGGCGATGCCGGCAATAATACCGGCATTGGCGCCAGCATACTCCTGCAATCGGGCGGCAAAAAGCAACATGTAGAACAATCACTGTCCAGAGGATTTATGTCCTCCATGTCGGATATTTTGCATGTTGGTTTGGGCAGCGATACCGCGGTAGACACGCTGGAAGTGCGCTGGAACGATGGACGGCGGCAGGTGTTGACCCACATTGCTGCCAATCAAACCCTCACGCTGCAGCAATCGGAGGCATGGCACGTTGAGCCCGGCAGCAGTGCCGCGCCGGAAGTCTTGCTGACCGCCATGCCGGCAGGGCATGGCATCCGCTTTTCCCATAAAGCGGACGTGTTCAATGACTTCAAAAACCAAGCGCTGTTGTCGCACGGTTTTTCCGAAAACGGGCCGTCTATCGCGGTTGGCGATCTGAATGGGGATGGACTGGACGATTGCTGTATTGTTGGCGGCAAAGGGCAGGTTGGGCGTCTTTTTTACCAAAAAAAAGGCGGTGATTTCATGGAAAAACAACTTCCAGAAATGGCCAGTACCGCAGCAACCGCTGCTGTTATTTTTGATGCCAACCAGGATGGACAGAACGATATTTACGTTGTATATGGTGGTAGCGGGGACGGCGAGGGTGCTGATTTTCAGGATCGCTTGTATCTCAATGAGGGGCATGGGGTCTTCAGCTGGGCAAAAGAGGCGCTGCCCCAAATGCACACGCCGGGAAGTTGTGTGGCGCAGGCAGACTTTGACGGTGATGGCGACCTTGATCTGTTTGTTGGCGGAAGCGCTGTGCCGGGTAATTACCCCTTACCGGCGCGCAGTTATTTGCTGCGCAATGATGGCGGCAAATTTGTGGATGTAACCCTTTCGGTGGCTCCGGGTTTGGAAAAACCGGGCATCGTGACGGCAGCACAGTGGGCAGATGTGGATAAGGACGGTTTGCCGGATCTCGTGCTTGTTGGGGAATGGATGCCCGTCAGCGTATATAAAAACGCAACTGGAAGCCTTGTTGATGGGACAGAGAAATGGGGACTGTCCGATACTTTTGGGTGGTGGACTTCGTTGGATATCCATGACTTGGATGGCGACGGCGACCTGGATTTTGTCGTGGGCAATGTGGGATTGAACACAAAATATTCCGCTTCCAGCGAACAGCCGCTGAAAATCTACGCCAAGGATTTCGACAGCAATGGTCGTTTGGATGAGGTTATTTGCCGAATGGTCGCGGGAAAAGAAATGCCCATGCACCAACGCGACGAAATGCTTGCCCAGATCAACGGGCTATCAAAAAAATATCCCCGATATTCCCTGTACGCGGCTGCTTCTGTGCAGGATATGTTCGGGGAAAAAGGACTTTCAGGTGCCTATACCCGCGTGTGCAACAACCTGCAAAGCTGCTGTTTTATCCAAAATGGCGGGCGTTTTAAGGTGCAGCCTTTGCCAACAATGACCCAGCTTGCGCCGGTAAACGCCATAATCTGCGCCGATTTCAATGCAGACGGGCACACCGATATTGTAGTAGCAGGTAATTCCTTCTCGGCAAATATTTCATCCGGGCGGTATGATGCCAGCTTTGGGCTGCTGTTGACCGGTGACGGCAGTGGTGGATTTGTCCCCATGCCGGCAGATCGAAGTGGTTTTTATATCCGGGGTGTCGTAAAAAGTCTGGCATCCCTGACGCTATCCTCTGAAAAAAAATGTATCTTGGCTGGCATACACAACGGCCCAATTCGGGTATTTGATTCAACCCTGTCCGAGGGAAAAAAATCGCCTTCTAAACCCACAAAACCTCTTTTATAAGAAATACGCAACAGGTTCGTTGCGTGCGCACACACACAAATTTCATTCATTAACTTAACCATTACATCATGAAGTACAACAAGATTATGTATCTTTTTTCAGTGGGTTTGCTGGCATCAGCAGTCCTCACGATGAACTCCTGCAAAGACAAAGAGGAGACTTTTCCAAACCCAACCGTTACCCTTTCTTCCACTACTTTCAGCGGCAAGATTGGCCAAACAGCTTCTGTAACGGCATCCGTTACAGCCCCGGGTGGTTTGAGAACGTTGAAGATCACGAAGTACAAAGGCACAACCATTGATGCTACATTTGGCACGGGTGGCACGGAGACGGTCACTGGTTTGACCCACACGCACGATTATGTATTGTCAACAGAAGGACTTTCTACCCCGATTCGTTTCAAATTTGAAGCAGAAGACAACAAAGGGCAGAAAGGAAGCGCCGATTTCATTATCACAACGGAGCCCAGCGTTGCTTACCTGCTGACCACGTACGATTGGCTGTGGAAGTCGAAACTTGGAAAAATCTTTTCATTGGCCGAGCCAGAAACGGAGCAAATCCTTGATTGTGAGAAAGACAACTTTTATTCTTTCAATGTAGACGGAACATTTGCGTTGAACTATGGCGCTATTACAGGCATGGGCGGCGGAACCTGCGATTTTGACGGATTCCGCGCACCAACAACCTGGACATTGAATGCGACTGAAACGGAACTGACCATTAAATCCGTCAATGTTTTCGATGCAACCGATATCCTGACAGAAGTTTACACGATCAAAGTTGCCAATGCAACGAAAATTGAGTCGACCCAAACGGTTGACCTGACCGCTTTTGGCGGCATTGTTTACGACTGGACCTTTATCTGGAACGCAAAGCCGAAGTAATTGCTGGTTAAAACATGAGTCATCCCTTATTTTTTTGGAGTGAAGACTGCGATGAATGCAGGAATGACTCATGTTATTTCAATGCCATTTTAATCGAATAAACCTGGGGTGATAGATGTAGGCATTCTGCTGTATATCCTTCCAGAAATCGGGAGTGATCGTATTGTAGCTGATCAGCAATTCTCCGGGTTTTGACAGGTTGGGATGCGCTTTGGCATTGTAGCAAAACAAGCCTTCATCCCATTCCGGGGTGCGCCATATTTCCTGAATTTCGCCGAAAGGCCCCACAGGGCTATTGCCAATGCGCATACCGACCTTATCAGACAATCCCAGTACCTGAAAAACCAAGGCATACTGTCCGTTTTCGAGGGGGGTAACGCTCAGTTCATTTGAAACCGAGTTTGTTATTCCCCTCAATTGCGTGATATCCGCCGTCCATTCCTTTCCGTTCCAGTAGGCCCAGTGTTTGAAATCTTCAAAATATTTGGGCTTTACCCTGGCGGCAACGAGGTTTTTATCCTTTCCAATGCAGGCATAGACATAGACGAATCCATCGGGATGCGGCGCTCCGGCCCATTTTGTATTCACCAAAATGCCCGCGCCAAAGTTGCCTTCTCCAAGGCTGGGAATATTGATGTGCAGGGGCGTTTTGATTTGGCGTTGTACCGAAAACGGTGGCCTGCTGCCCGCTGGAAGGGCTATTATGGAAACGTCCGGTTCTATAAAATCGAACACCCCTTCCCCCGTTATTTGAATGTGATAGGCAAATAGGTAGAGCGTGTTGTGCAGCGCTTTGTTGACAAAACCGTCGCCGAGCCAGAAATGCTCCTGCTTTCCGTTGTTGTTTGCGGGTACGAAGTACGTTTGCGGCGCTCCCTCGCTATCCTTTTTATAAAAGAACTGAATGCTGTCGGGATGCGCGGAATTGCCTTTTACGATGGCGACGGTATTGTTTACCATTTTGTTGCCGGGCTTTGGCTTATTGCCTTCAACCTCCCCAATATACGTATCGCTAAACAGGAGCAGCGTTTCCCGGTTTCCGACATTTCCCACCTTGTCAACGCCACTCAATGGAATGGAGAAAACCCCATCTGCGCCGAACCAGCCCGATTGTCGGTGAAAAAGCTGCGTCCATTCCGGCGCGGCTTCTACGGTGTATTGGAGTTCTTTTATGGGCGCGCTGGCGTCTGGTTTTATGCTGCAAGCAGCTACAAATAGGACGGTGGTAAGTAGCAGGTAAAATCTCATGGTGCTGTGGTGATTAGTGCCGTTCATTCCCAACCTTTCACCCGCACGAAATAGGGGCGATAATTGTCGGCATTTTGAAATAAATCGGCAAAAACAAAGCTGTTGACGTTGTAGGAGACCAGCAAACCATCGGCACCTGAAAACTGGGTATGGGCAAAAGCATTGTAGGTGAAAAGATTGCCTTGATGTGTTTGCGGGGTACAATACACCGTCTTTTTGTGGTCAAATCCGATCATAGGACTGTTGGAATCATAGATATAAATGTCGCCCCCGAGGATGTGGTGCTGTGTGAGCAAATAATAGTGGCCATCCTTTTTGAATACCGAGAACTGATCGGAAACATTGGCGAATACCCGGGCGCTTGCCGAAGGATCGGTCGACCAAGCCGTACCGTTGAAATACTCCCAGGTATTGTTTAGGTCCTTCCCCTGCACCCGGGCCACGTGTAAAAACTTGTTAAGCCCCACCTTTTCTGATCCGTACAAATAAGTGTAGCCGCCGTCTTCCATCACGCAGGCGCCATAATTGACGGGCGGATCGGTCACTTTTCGTTCAATGGAAAGCACCGTAAAATTGGGCAACAGGAAGGTGACGACATCCACACTGGCGTAAGCAAAATCCCAGGCCCCACCGCCTGTTGACTTAAACCCAAAAAAGACGACCTGCAAGGTGTCGCCATGGGCCAGGCCGTGACCAGGCCAATACCACCATCCCGGAATATTCGGTGTTAGAAAAGCACTTGCGCCGCCCATCAAGGTGTTCATTTGATTTCCGTCCTGTATCATGATGGCGTTTCGCAAAAAACTATTGCCCACCCGGCTCCTGTCAGCCTTCACCGTACCGATAAAGCTGTCGCCAAAAATCCACATGACACGCCCGTCGGGCAGTGGAATGGAATAGGTCGCGTCTCCGCCTGTCCACCCGCTGTACCGAGTAAAAAGCTGATTGAAATCGGCTGCTTTTGTGACCGTGATGGGCAATTGCCAGCAAACATCCTGTGGGGCTATCGTGGTATCAATGGGGGTAACAATGGTGTCTTGCGGATTTGGGTCGATCGGATAAAAATTGCCGATGGTAAAGTCATCGCTTTCATCCTTGCAGGAGAAGAAGGTGCCTGTTGCCATCAGCAACAAGCCAACGGCGACGCCGTATTTTATTATGAAATCTTTCATATTCCGGATATCTTGTAAAACGCTGGGAAGGTAGCTCATTTTCTGTTATTTAACGCTCCCCGGCAGGCGTAAATTTTTGGAAATATCCTACCTTTGGAGCATGACAAAACTCGGCTTAGGACTCTACAAAAGCTTGTTGAACGACCAAAATTTCCGCTTTGCAAAGCAATGTGGCGCGACCCATATTGTGGTACAATTGGTCGACTATGTAAAAGGCGGCGACAGCCCGACCCTCACACAAAACTACCTCAACGGCTGGGGCGTCACCCACAATGAAGGGAAGCTCTGGGAACTTGACGACCTGTTGGCGATCAAAAAGCAAATAGAATCGCATGGTTTAACCTGGGCGGCCATTGAAAACTTCGATCCTGCACACTGGTATGACATCCTACTGGATGGCCCGAAGAAGCCGCAGCAAATGGAGGATTTAAAGTGGATGCTTCGGAACATTGGCAAAGCGGGCATCCCCGTGATGGGCTATTACTTTAGCCTCGCCGGGGTCTGGGGCTGGTCGAGCGGCGCGGAGGGGCGTGGCGACGCCATGTCGGTGGTATTCGACGAACAGCAAGTGGACATTCATACGCCGATTCCGAATGGTATGGTTTGGAATATGACCTACGATACCGCCGCCCCAACAGGTACGATTGGAGCCGTTTCGCGGGCGGAAATGTGGGAGCGCTTGCGGGCATTCCTGCAGGAGATGTTGCCCGTTGCGGAAGAATGCGGTGTACGCCTGGTCGCACATCCCGATGATCCACCCTTGGCGGAAATGCGGGGGACTGCCCGATTATTCCACAACTTCAGCGAATACGAACGCCTGTTGACCCTATCCGACAGCCCTGCCAACGGATTTGAATTTTGCATGGGTACCTTGCAGGAAATGGCCGATGGGGATCTTTACGACCTGCTCGACAAACATTCAACTGCCGGCAATATCGGGTACATCCATTTCCGGAATGTATTGGGCAAAGTACCGCGCTACCGCGAAGCCTTTGTGGATGAAGGCGACATAGACATGGTGCGGGCCCTGCGCATTTTGAAAAAAAACAACTACGATGGAGTCATAATACCCGATCACACCCCCGAAATGAGTTGCAATGCTCCTTGGCACGCCGGCAAAGCCTATGCCCTCGGGTACATGCGCGGCGTATTACAGGCCCTCGAAAGAGAGTAGAACACCCCATTCATCAGGGCAAACGCATGAATATGGTGCGGTGAAAAGGTGAAATGCCAAAATTTATTTTGATTTACGAGTGACGAGTGATGATTTACGATTTTTGAAGTTGGCGTTGCGCTGAGGTCTAGTTTTGAATCAAACGAAAAGCAGACAAATGAATTCGGCAATCGGCCATTACTTTTTCAACAGCGAACACCAACTGGAAACAATTTCGATATTCACAAATCGAAGAAATCATCTACAGCACCGTACAAATCGCGTATAAACTTCAAAAATCGTAAATCATCAATCGTAAATCGTAAATCAAAAAAAGCTGGCGAGATGTCCCAATAAAGCCAGCGCTTATTCGCTGCGTTCATGCGTCTGCCCTAACCCCATTCATCCCCGAATGTATTCGGGACTCATCACTCATAACTCATAACTCATAACTCATCACTCATCACTCATAACTCATCACTCATCCCTCATCTCTGTGCAAAGCAACCCTCCCTTCCCGACCGGCAAATGCACCATCTCAGACGAATGGACGTATAAAAACATGCCTGTTGTCTGGATGGAAAACGACTTCCTGCGCATCGGCATACTGGCCGGGCGCGGCAGCGATATTTTTGAATTTCGCTACAAGCCCAAAGACGTTGATTTTATGCTGCGGCTGGGGAAAGGCATTCTCAATCCGAACAGTGATTTTTCACAACAACGCGGCACCGACAATCAGTTTGAGGACTATTATTATGGCGGTTGGCAAGAGATATTGCCCAATAGTCCTGCCATGCATTACCGGGGAGCCGCTTTGGGACAACACGGCGAAATCTCCCTAACGCCCTGGAAGTATGCCATACTGGAAAACACTCCCGAACGCGTATCGGTGAAGTTGTGGACACGGCCGCTGCGAGTCCCCATTTTGATCGAAAAAGTGCTGACCTTGGAAGCGGACAAAGCGACCCTTTTTATTGCTGAGAAAGTGAGCAATGAGGCCCGCACGCACCTCGATTTGGTGTGGGGCCAGCACATTGCCTTCGGGTTGCCATTCGTAAAAGAGGGGGCGAAAATCTATACGAACGCCCATAGCTTTTTAGCCGAACCACTCATGCCCCCAAACCGCCGGTTTCAGCCGGGAATAGAGACAGAATTTCCTAAAGCCATCAATATCAATGGCAAAGCAGACGATGCCAGTATCGTGCATCCAGAATCGGCGGCGCCTTACAGCGACCTGGCTTATTTGTATGATTTTGACGACAAGGCTTATTACGCTTTAAAAAATGAGGAGAAAAATGTCGGCTTCGCCCTTCGTTGGGATGCCCGGATTTTTAAATGTTTATGGTACTGGCTGGAGCGCTATGGCACCCAGGATGCTCCCTGGTGGGGCAGCGCCTACGCTGTTGCCCTCGAACCCTGGACCAACCGCTGGCGACCCAATCCCCAGGAAGGCATTGATGCCGGCGAGTGGCTTCGATTGGAGGCCGGCGAAACCGTGACCACCAGCCTCGAAGCCACCGCTTTCGAAGGTAACTTCACCTAGCGCATCACTCACTCATCACTCATCTCTCATCACTCATCTCTCATCTCTCATCTCTCATCACTATGCCTTCTCTTTTATCAAAATCCACCATTTTCGCCGACGGGCTCGACCACCCCGAATGCGTCGCAATACACCCTGACGGCACTGTCTGGGCAGGCGGGGAAGCTGGTCAGATTTATCGAATTTCAGCCGATGGCCAACAAGTAGAAGCAGTGGCCAATACCGGCGGATTTATTTTAGGGATCGCTTTTAGCCCTGGGGCCAAGTGGTTGGCCATCTGCGACCTGGGCAAAAAATGCGTTTGGAAACTCGATCTGGAGACGTTTGCGCTGGAATGCTTCGCCACGGGCGCTGCCGGCCACGCATTCAACATCCCTAATTATGCGGTATTTGACAAAACAGGCAACTTATACGTCAGTGAGAGCGGTGCTTTCCGGGAGGTGACGGGCAAAATATTAAAATTTGCCCCCGATGGCAAGGGCGAAATCTGGTACAACGGTCCCCTCAATTTTGCCAATGGAATGGCCCTGGATTCCGGGGAAAAACACCTTTACGTGGCCGTTTCTTTCCTGCCTGGCGTAGAAAAGATCGCGATTGACGCAGATGGAAAGGCCGGTGAACGGACGCTTGTTTGCACCCTGCCAGAAACCGTGCCGGACGGACTGGCTTTCGATGCCACCGGCAACCTATACGTCTCCTGCTATGCGCCGAACCGAATTTTTAAAGTCACCCCCAACCAGGAGGTCTCCGTATTGATAGATGATTGGGAGGCTCATACCTTGTCTAACCCGACCAATATCGCCTTTGGCGGCGAGGATCTCGATCAGGTTTTTGCGGCCAATATTGGGCGTTGGCATATCACAAAAATAGAGGCCGGGATACGGGGGTTGGCATTGGCGTCGCATGGGAAATGAGGCTATGGATTAGCCCTACAAATAGTAACTGATGTTAAACGAAGTCACCCAGTTTCTGGCTCGGAAGTTATCCCGATTGATTGTAGGCAAGAACTCCAAATTGGTTTCCAGGCCGATCGACAATTGTTTTGCCAAGCTATAGGACAGACCAATAATCCCGCCTGCGCTCACCTTGTTATAGCCATAGAACTCTTTGGGATAACTCGAAACGTTAAATGGATAAAAATCGCTTCCAATTTTTTTTGCAAGCAGTACACCCGTCCGCAAGCCGCCGCTGATCTGAGGCAGAAATCGCGATTGAAATTTATAACGCAGCAAAAGATCCAGATCCAGGAAGTCAAACGTGTGTTTTTGATCAAACTCGAAATAAACAGACGAGAATACTTCTCCGTATTGGATGGGCAGGCGGAAGCCTTTTCTGATGTAATTGAGTTTGGCTACCCCTTTTAAGGCACCCGACTTCAGGACTTTGGTTTCTGCAAATATGCCAAACCCAATAGTCCCCAAACGATTGGCCTGGAAAGTGCCTTCATTGGGAATTTCAGGGAATTGCATCAGTTGTGTGGCGCTGTTCAGTTTCAGATCGATGCCCAGGCGAACGCATTGCTGGGAGATTAAGGGAGCAGAGGCATAGAAAACGAAGAACAAGAGCAGGGAAGGGCATAATTTTTTCATGGTACATGGTTGGGTTTAATGATAAACTTTCCATCATGATGGGGATGGTGCTTCATCAGTTGCCTAACACAAAATATAATTATTTGAAGGAAGATGAAATAAAATTGATGGGATTATTAGTGGAGCAATTTTTGGCCTTTGCCGAAACGATGGCACAGCAGCAGACCCCAATGTATATGAAAGACTGGATAAGCAGATTAGACAGTATTCTGCAATTGAACGGAAGGGAATTACTTACGCATGCAGGAAAAATAAACCACGAAATGGCTTTGCAATAACTAACTTTGACTTGATTAATCACTCCTCTATAAACAATTCACTCATGCCCAATCCATCTTCCCCTGGTTTCGACCAATCTGCAATGCTCTTAGGCGGAGCAAGGTATTTATCCGTTGATGCTTCAACGTTGCCCAAGAACAATTTTACGATTTCTTTTCGGGTGCGCGGAGGAGCGGGCACTGCTTTTTTTTATGGTTATACTTCTTTTAATTCTTACCAGGATACATCCATTTCCATCGCGGTTGAAGGGGGAGTCCGGCTAATGCTCGGCAATGTAGCTGATGGGGGCGAAGTTTTTATCCCTTTCGCTTCCAAAGCTGCGGACATGGTGCACTACATCGGACTGACGTTCAAGGAAAATATGGATACCGGAGAAACCATCATCGGTATTTTTATTGATGGGAAAATGACCTACAAAACGTTCACCCTGATAAGCAAAATGGAGAAAAAACCCATGACAATCGGCGCTGAACTCTACCTGGCTACAGCCCCGCCGCGTGGCCAAAATCAGGAAGACCGGGTTCGGGAGAGCGACCTGTTTTCGGGTACGATAACCGAATTTACGATGTGGAAAGCATTGCTAACGGCGGAAGAGTTGGTCCGGGATGTCAAAACATCCATTCCGATCCGGGACACAGCGCTCTGTTTGTCGCTCCCATTAGACACCGCGCATTACGATTACGACACAGAAGCTTTCCTTGACCTTTCGCCCAATAAAGTCAATGCCCGAAATAATGTTATGCTTGAATCCACGTATCAATATACGTCAGGCATGTCTTTTGATTTTCCGGTGCTGAGCCGAACTTTTGAAACGTGGATCCGCTGTGGCATGGATTCCTGGGGTAAAACGCTGTTGAGCTATGCCGATGTCTCGAATTCGGATCACCCAAATGACGGAGGCGATGTCTGGATGATCAGTGAGCCCTCCAGCATTACCATCAATGATCGCTCCACGGGAGTTAATGTAGCCGATGGGCAATGGCACCACCTTGCGGTCGTGACAGAAGTAACGCCAGGTGCAGACGAGTGGTCCAATACCGGCAAAGATTCCGTTTACCTCGACGGGGCACTGAAATACACGGGCACCAGCAACAACGTCAACCAAAAAGCATTTAAGCCCCTGCTGATCGGTGCCAAGAATTCGCAATCAGACGACCAGGCATTTCAGGGGGAATTAAATCAACTGAGGATATGGAGCGTTGCCCGAACGGCTGCGCAAATATTGGACAGCTTCCAAAATGGAACACTGGCGACCCAGGGAGAAGCAGGTTTGGTGTCGCTAGACAGCCTGAACCAAAAATACCGCATTCCAAAAATCATTACACCATTGCCCAATGGCGACCTGACAGCTTCTGAAACGCCCATCATTTCGGTAAACACTGATTTGATGCAAAACTACAAACACGCGCAGGTATTGGGTCAACAACATTCGTTTCAGACCCTGCAAACCACACAAGGAGATGCGCTGCTTTTTTCAATAGGTACGGACAATGTTTTTTATGTGACCATTGAAACTCCCGGACACGCAACTGGATGGAACCGGATAGATTTGAGCAAGAACATTGCCTTAAATGGGATTGACAAAGCTTTGCTACAACCCAAATTGTTTCGGGTGGCGCAAAATCCGACAACAGGTGCCATCAACATTGCCCTGGTTGTCGGGAGCGCTGCGGGAGATTACCTCTACACTGCTTGGGACTTGCCCAATGCCGATGTTACCTGGAATGCGCCAATGCCCTGGAAGTATCAAAAATTTGATGCGGCAAACGGGGTCAGCCTGTTGCAAATTAAAGACGTGTATGTGCTGGAATCGGCTCATTCGGAGTTTATTGTCGTGGACATTCATTCGCTGACAGGCTCCAGCGCGAACCAGCGCTATTT
>Ga0209390_10001897_pt1 | contig 38421 bp, 48 predicted proteins | sample BON01_FD_187212 | JGI IMG/M metagenome (GOLD analysis project Ga0209390, IMG submission 187212) | Freshwater microbial communities from Lake Bonney liftoff mats and glacier meltwater in Antarctica - BON-01 (SPAdes) (version 2) | ecosystem: Environmental > Aquatic > Freshwater > Ice > Glacier...
CACGCGGACCAGACGGCAAGCTCTCGATCTCTTACCGCGATGTCGCCGACCGCCACATCGACATGGTTCACGACGGCACCTCCATCCCTGTTGTGGCGCTCGATGATCTCCTCGCGATGAAGATGTCTGTCGGGCGACCCCACGACCTCGAAACCGTGACCGAACTCCTCGGTATTCATGGTCTCCAGCCCACCGGCGTTGGTCGGATCCTGGATGAATGGGCAGCGCGACGGACGGTATCGAACGACGAACCCCCCGTCGCTGACCTTGGCATCGACATCTAGGCCGTCGGCTCGACCCGATGATCAGCGAGCCAGACCTCAATGTCCTCCGGATCGAACCGAACGAACTTGCCTACTTTGTGAAAGGGCGCCCGCCGCTCGGAGACGAGGCGACGGACGAACCGCTCACTCGTCCCGAGCCGATCGGCAAGTTCCAGCACGCCGAGCAAACGAAGAGCTCTCACGTCATCGCGCTCGCGGGCGATCGTTCGCTTCGATCCTTGCGTTGTGCTGCCTTGGACGGGCGGCTCCCAATTGTTGGTGATGTCTCAACGAAGGCCTCAGGAACCCGGAGGCGTTACAAAGGACTGCATCTGCGTTGGTCGTGAGACGTTGGCCACGCCCCCGAACGCCGATGTTTGAATCCCCCCGTTCCGCCAATCATAGGTGCTCTGATCAGGTGTTACGTGGGTAAGTCGCCTTCGAAAACTGGGCTATCCTGGCCTATCTGTCGGAGGCCGATGAGCTTTCGGGGGCCATCGGGCCGTCTATCTCACCTCCCGGAGGGCGGGCCGTTCCCAACTCGGGACCTCTTCGTTCCACGCGATTACCGAACTGACGATGACCAGCGTCGTCGTCGCAGCGACGACCGCAGACAGACGGCGGGTCGAATCCCGTGGCAGATGACGAGTTCGATGATCGGCCGGTGATCACGCTCTCAATCATCAGGATTCATCCCAACGAGAACACCCAGATTGCGCTCGATTCGGCAAGGAGCCCGCTCGCCATCGCGTTTGAGCAAGACGGCAATTTGGCGCGAGGGGAGAAGGCCTCACTGTTCGTGCCGACGAGATCCGTGAGGACAGCACGAGATGATCGCGATCCTTACACTCGCTGTCCGCGCTCGGGGTCCCGACAGCCAAGGGCGTTCGATGATCTACTCCCACCCGGCCTTCTGATGTGGTACCGAGGATGCCCTGAACCAACTCAGCTGAGGCTTGCGCCGTGGACCCGCATCGACGATGCGCTTTCAATCCGGCGAGTCGGCGCTCCGCGTGAGGACTTCTGCGACGGATTGGATTGCGGTGAGCGTCGTGGCCTCATGGTTCGTGTGGTAATCGGTGGTGGGAACCTGCAGCGTCGAGCCCGTGACTCGGCCCCCAGTTTCTGCCACCACACGCCCGAGTTCGGTACGACCGAGCGACCTTCCTGCATCTGCGAGGTACCGGTCTTTCCACACGACTCTCACTCCGGCTCCGTCGGCTGCTTCAGCAAGCCGCCCGGTGGCGTTCATGTCGAACGTCGCTCCGGCATCGGCGCCGCGCAGCACGACGACGCCGGACGTTGCTGGCTCTGGGTTGTCGAACGGGCTGGTGTCGAGGACGATCAGGCGCGACGTCGGTTCACCGAACCAAGATGCCAGAGCCCGCCAGCTGCGGCCCGCTTCTTCGCCCAGGGTGAAGATGACCGTTGCATCAAAGCCGTGTTCGATGAGCTCCATAGCGAGCGCGACGCAGATCGTGTTGTCGATCTGACCTCGGAGCCATCCTCCCGTCATCGTTCCGGCGCTCTTGAACGCAACCGGAGTTCCGGGCGCAACGTCGGTGAATTCGTGTGCGACGACATCAAGCCCAGCGCCTCGCCCGCAATGGTCGGAATGGCTGATCGTTGCCTCGGCCAGCGAGTCCCCAGGAGCGGAGTCGTACGCGTAGACGATTTCACCGACTGATCTCCGACAGATCGCTGCAGCAAGCGATGGCGCAGGCAAGCGGCCGGCAAGCGCACTCGCTGCATGTCCTAGTCGTCCTTGCTCCCTGGGCACGAAACCGTGCCGGTCGATGTGCACGGAGATGACCGCTGGCCCTCCGACCGCGACCAGGAGTGACGGATGCCGCTCGACCCTGCGACCCAACGTGGCGAGCTCGTCGTGGAGGAGATCGACGAATGGTTCTTCGAACCCGACCACAGCGGGGGCAGTGAGGTAGCGCAAGGTTCGATGGGCCACCGACGCTGCATCGATCATGCAACGAGACGCCAAAATCGGGCTACTGCGGAGCCACATGTGGTCAGTGCCATTGCCCCCACCAAGTTGCGCCCACTCCCGCAATCATGTCGGGTGGTGGTGGCCAAGCAGTGGCAGTGCGTGTGGCTGTCCGTTGGCCAGCCACTGCACCGTGCCGGCACGCGCCCGCTCGATCAGCGATGCGCTTTGGCTGAAGTCCATTGGCGTGACCGTGATCGGACACGGTGGTGGGATCAAGTGCACCGGTACCGGATAGGTCCGCAGCGCCGTCTCGCGTTCGAGCCGTTGTTGGACGAGCAGCGTCACTCCATGCAGCGCCATCGCGATCGCGCTCTTCGGAGCGGTCGGAAGCGCACACGAGTAGCCGGTCGACAGCACCCACACATCGGTCGCTCCGGCCTCGATCGCCTGCGTGATCGGGGTGTTGTTGACGATGCCGCCGTCGAGGAACGTCCGGCCGTCGATCACGACCGGCGGAAAGATCCCCGGGATCGCAGCACTGGCGAGTATCGCCTCGATTGCGGGTCCGTGTCGGAGCCGAACTTCGGCGCCTGTTGACACCTCGGTCACGATCACCGACAGAGGAATGGGGAAATCCTCGAGCGCCGCGAACGTGATGTTGCGCTTGAGCAGGCGACGCAAGCCAGAGTTCGAAACGAGGTTCGCACTGCGACCCGAGAACCCTCGCCAACCGGCCAGCGGATACAACGGGAAGATGTCACGGGCGCGCATCGAACGCCACAGCTCTGTCAACCCGCTGATCGGGCGTTCTGCTGCGAGCCAGGCTCCGTTCACGGCGCCCACCGACGACCCGACAATCATGTCTGGCCGGATCCCGTGATCGAACAATGCTGCGGCCATGCCAACCTGAATGGCACCCAGGCTGGCACCACCGGACAACACAAACGCCGTCGTCATGGCCGGCTCATTCGGCTACCCAATGGTTGCTCCGTTCCAGGATCGGGCCACGTGTCCAAGAGGATCGTCGATCGAATCGTCTGCAGTGTCCGGCGCATGTCGACCAGGCAGCACTTCCTAGACGGGTTGAGCTGTTCGCAGCGGCACTCGCCAGCTGCAACCGCATCTTTGACAGCGTGGTCGGCCGTGCTCACTCCGCAGTTCGCAGCGAGGTCTTCAGCGAGCGAGAACGCCGTACGACCGAAGCAGTAGCAGACTGGCGTTTGCTTGTCGGTCCCTTTGTGCCCGACTCGTGTGACCAGTTCATGCTCGCCGACGACATCATCGCAAAGGTAGAACACGACTGCGCAGCCCGGCGTCGCACAGTGGCGCCAGTCGCCGCAGCGAGCTGCCGGTCGGTGAGCGCGAACGAGCAACGCACCGACGACGCCACTCCTGGCGCTGCACGATGGGCACGGTGCATGATCCACCGAATCGGTCGCGCAACAGTCACTCATCGACACGGCCTTTCACGTCGTTGAGGCACTGTTAAGTTTCGATGCGAACCATCGCCTCAGCCTGCCGGGAGCGTGCGGCTCGTAGCCGGCCGGAACAGCGCCGGGTGCGTGCTCCATGGCGGCCGCGAGCACTCGGTCCACGTTCGGGTTGACCAGCGCGAGCGAACCGACGAACACCGTCGGAACAGTCTCGTTGCCTCCCGTCGCGTGGCGCACGCGAGCCGCCGCGTTGGCATCGCTCCAGATGTCGACCCGATCGTGCTGTACACCACGCCTGTCGAGGTTCCGCAGAAGTGCGGAACAGAACACACAACCCGGACGCCAGTACACGACGATGCCGTTCGTTGCAGATGTTGTCATGTCGTTGGAAACCCGGCCCGCTCCACAACGATTCCCACCGGTCAGGCACGGCTCCCGTCCGTTCCGTGTCCACTCAGTCTCCAGGAATGGAGAGACCGTGGTGCGGGTTTCCGATTTATGACCCAAGCAGTCTTTGATGGCATCGTTGTTGCCGACAGCGACAACGTCCGCACCGTCGAGGGGATGGTGTACTTCCCCATCGACGACGTAGCGATGGACCAACTCGTGAGGAGCGAGACGACGAGTCGCTGTTTCTGGAAGGGCAGGGCAACGTACTGGCATGTTCGAGGCGCGGACGCGATCGCGGCAGACGCGGCATTCGAGTACGACCATCCATGGCCACTGGCTCGACGGTTGGTGAGTGGACGTATCGCGTTCTGGCAGGGCGTCGACATCGTCGATGACTAGTTCGCCATTTGGCAACGGCGACGCGTCGTCGCTGTCGCCATTGCCAGAATCGGACCTGGCCAATCAGTAGCGGTCGGGGCGACCCTCGGAGGAGTTCTCGGAAACCTCACCGACAGATTCATTCAAGCAGGATTCTCGACGGCTGGAGCGGTCGTCGACTGAATCTCGAACATCGCCGACCTGGCGCTGCGCATCGATGCAGCGGCGCTGCTCATCTCGCTCATCAGAACACCTCAGCTCCGACAGAGCGGGCCGGCGAGATCTGATTCGCAGTCACCAGATTCGAAGGACCTCAGCTGACGAGAACACCGCGCCCGGTTCGAGGTTCAGAGTCGGAGCCCGATATGCCTCTTCGGGCACGCCGATGTCGCCGAGGTACAACTCCCCGACCAAACTCCGGGCCGTCGACTCGCGAAGACCGAGCTTGGGTAACGCCAATGTCAGTGTTGCCGTCGCCCGAACGACCGGATCGTGGGCGACACCGGTGGTCAGGCTGACACCGGACGGAACATCGAGCGACACGACGACTGGGGCAAGCGAGTTCACGACGCTGATCGCCTCGGCAGCCGCGCCTCGCGGTGAACCATCGAGCGAATAGCCGATCACGCCATCGAGCACCACTTCGAAAGGTGCAAGGTCGATGGCATCGTCGAGTGAGCACCGACGAATGTCGAGCCGCTCGAGGCGAGCGAGTTGGGCGGCCGGCACGTCGGTGAACCGCTCGCTCCCAGCGGTGGTCACGATCGTGACGCCAGCACCCCAGCCGTGCAACCGGCGCGCTGCGACCAGCGCCCCACCACCGTTCCCTCCGGTACCAGCGAGGACGACAACACGTCGATCACGGGGATCACCGTCCAAGAAGCGGACTCGGGTGAGATGCGCGAGATCCCGACCCGCCGACTCCATCATCTGCGCGAGGCCGATGCCGAGCTCATCGATCATGACCCGATCGACCTCGATCATCTGGCTGGTCGTCAACCAGACAAGCGACTCCGGTGCTGCGGGGATCTCCATCTCCTGCGTCATCATCCGGGTGGGCGGCGACTCACCGCGCGCCAGTCGTTCACCGAAGTCACGAAGACGGCCAAGAGAATCGGCTGGCAGGTCAGCTCGCGTTGTCGCAAGGGTTGCAAGGGTCGCCTTGATCCGCTCGTACGCCTCGGCCTCCATGCCGCACCGGCGGCATTCGTCGAGATGCGCTGCGATGCGGCTCGTTCGTTCGTCATCGATGTAGCCATCCAGGTATTCCTGCAGCACCTCGCCGACATGGCGACACGTCATCGAGCCGGGAGCCTGACGACCGAATAGTTTCATGATCCACATCATCACGCTGAGCTCCTCGTGACGAAGCCGGCGCTGTTGCACGCGTCGGTGCGCTCGCCCGATACTGCCGACACCAACCTGTCCTTCGCCATCTCTGGGTCGCGCAGCAACTCTGGACGCCGTTTCCGGTTGTGGTTGGTGTGCGCGTTCCGGAGAATGGTGAGCAGCCACGCTTGCGGGGGTTGCCCGTCGCACCGGTCGATGCCCCGATGGGCCGGGATCAGAGTGTCCTGCACGAGATCCTCGCCCTCGGCGTAGTGCCGCGTCAGCGAGTTGGCGACACCCAGCAGCACTTCGATTTCGGGCGGCGCGAGCCGTCGGAGTTCTGCGGCTTCGACTGATGGTTCGCGCACTTTTGAGAAACCCTACGACACCGAGAGCGCATTCCCGGTCAGACGGATCAGGATCACGCAGACCCGGAATCGATCCGAACGCAAGCGGGTTTCCCCCTCACCGGGTCACCTGACATCGATGTCAGGTGGCCCGGGCCAAGGGACCACATCACGCCTCACTCCTCCCGCAACACTCCTCCCGCAGCGCTCCCACGCCGCCGACCGGACGACTCAACCCTGACCTGGACGCCAAACCGGACGCGCTGCCGATGGCGTACAAGGCACGACGAACCGCACTGATACCGATCGCGATCACGATGGTGCTCACGATGACCACATGGTTCTCGGCCACCGCACTGCTCACTCAACTGCGACTGCGATGGGAACTCAGCTCCGCGACTGCGTCGTGGCGGACGGTCGCCGTCCAACTCGGCTTCGTCGACGTGGCATCGAGAAGGTCGCGGCGTCATGGTCGGCGCGCTGACCATCGGGCCAGCACTCCCCCACGTCGTGAACCTTCTCGGGTCGGTCGCCTGGCAGAGCGTGGTCGTGATGGCATCGATGGCATCTTTGGTCGGCAGCGCGCTCGCCAAGTGGTGGGCACAGGACGGGCCCTATCCATTCCCGCAGACCACATTTGACACGCGCCTGATCCATCGCTTAATTGAACCGCTCGGCGTCCGCCTCGCAACACTCGGCTACTTCGGGCTATGTGCTCACGGTCGCCACGATCTGGCTCGTTCCCGTGATCGAACGAGCCGCCAGATGGGGTTGGGCGTTTGCACTCCTGCTGCTTGGTCAAACCGACGGAACCGACTTCGGGTTCGGTGAACGTCGCACGGGACATCGCCGAGTAGTCCGCGCCCTCGTGGTCTTCACCCAAGATCGAGACGATCGCGATGTTGGCTTGATACATACCGACGTGCGTGAAGAGTCCCTTCCCGGTGACATCACCGACAGCCCACAACTTGTCGCCCGCGACCATGTGGTCGTCGACCTCGACGTTGATCAGGCGTGCGTCTGCGGTCAATCCGACCGTGTCGAGTCCGAGACCACGCACGTTGATCGAGCGGCCCACCGCCATCAACGGACGCTCGGCGCGGAGCTCAGCACCGTCGTCCAGCACGACCATGGTCTGGTCGCCGTCACGACGCAGCTCGACGGCCCGACGCCCCGTGTGGATGGCAATGCCCTCCGTGTTCCAAGATTCCGCCGCGACAGCACTGGCCTCGGGCTCCCCGATCGGCAACACCCGATCGAGCACCTCGACCCCGGCCGCTCTTTGGCCGACACCGCTTCCCGGTTGGTCCAGTAGTCGACGGTGTCGAGACCCGGGATCGGTGGCACGGCCGATGAGGTGCCCGTCGCGATGACGACGCCACGAGATGCCTGAATTCGCTGGTCGCCGACTACAACCGCATCAGGACCAGCGAGCTGGCCCCGAACGAACCGGCCGCCCTAGCGGTAGTTTCCTAGCTAGCTGAGTTGAGTGTCGGATCGTGCCTGCTCAGGGGGTGTTTTCTGGCTGGTTGGGTGTAGTACCTAAGTCAGTGTTTGGGGGCGTAGTCGGCGAGGCCGAAGAGGTCGTAGAGAACCTGTTGTTGGGCGGTGAGGTCGGTGATCATGCGACGTGCTTTGGGCCTCCCGCCGGTCGAGGGGTAGAGCAGCACGGTTTCTTGGATGCCGGCGAGTGTCGTCAGGAGTTCAGTGACGCTCATTGATGTTCCGGCTCGGTCGGCTTCGCGACACATGAGGCGGGCAACGGCGAGGGCGAGCACGCAGTAGAAGGTGTGGACCCGGATTTTGGGGTCGGTCCAGTGATGCATGGGTGAGAACGACACGATGTGGGGGTCTTTCATTTGGCGGAAGTCGTTCTCGACAACTGATTGAGACCGGTACGCGGCGACGACGTCAACGACGGGCCAGGTATCGCGGTCGGTGAACAGAATGCGTTTGCCAAACAACTCGCCAGCGAGAGCGTTGACCGCCTGTTTGTTGAGGGTCCAGGTGAGCCGGAACTCTTTGGGGCTATCGCCAGCGAGGTTCCAGTCGATGACCCGGTTGATCCAGCGGGGCTTGCAGATCGCGGCGATGTCGGCTTCGACCGCGGTGCGTTGTTTGCGGGTGCGGCCCCGCCCGAGACGTGCAGCCAACTCGGTCAGGCGGCGTTCGACCCCGGCGGTGGTTTGCGCGAATCCGCGGAGTTGTTTGGCGTGCAACGTCGGTGAGTGGGTGACGATCAGGCGCCGGTCGGCTCCGAGGGCGGTGCCGCGGGTGTCGAACGCGGTGACACCGGGGTAACGGGTCTCGTCGACCGGACGGTAGCGGCGTGCGGTGACGGCGAGCAGGGTCGGGTGATCTGATGGTGGGAGTGACCCAACGAAATGCAGTGGGCTGTTGTCGATGTGGGTTTGGTTGGTCACCGAGTCTTGGCCAGCGTCATAGACCAGAGTGACGTCGTTGGTGTCGGTGGCGAGTGTTCCCCACCGTTGAACGAGTTCAGTGACCATGTCGGCGAACTGGGTGACATCTGGGCGGTCACCGGCGTAGGCGTGGGAACACAGTGGGATGCCGCCATCGCGGGTGACGACCAAACCGAGCCCGACCAGGCGTAGATCGGAGCGTTTCTGTTTCGCTCGGCCCCGCTGGGCGATCGGGGCGCGATCATTCGCGGTGTCGATGTAGGTCGCGAAGTTCGTCATGTCCAACACCAACGCCGACAGATCCAACCCGAACTCGGCGACCATTCGAGCGCCGATACGCCGTTCGATCTCGACCAGCATGGCGGCATCGATGGAGTCCATTGCCGTCCAGAACCGGCGGTGATCCAACGCCGGCTTGGGCATTGGTATCCACCGATCCCCAGCGGTGGTCGCCCACCAGTCGGCGAAGGCGAGTTTCGAGCACGGCGCCACAACCCGGTTCAACGTTGCGAGACAGATGTACGTGCCGACCGAACCGCCAGCATCGGCGCGGCGGGCGCCGATGACGTCGTCGATGATGCCGGCCACATCGAGGCGCCTCAGCATTGACCAGACTGCTGCGACATCACCGAACCCGAGGTGGCGGGTGCGTTCCGGGACTCCCATCGCGCCGTCCATCGCGGCTTCGATATCGGCGGCTTTGCCCAGGTAGCGCTGGGAGATCATCTTCGGTTTCCCGTCGATCCGGGCCATCTCGCGCAGGTAGTAGTAGGTCTGCCCGTTGACCACCTTATGAACGATCGATCCCATACTTTATGTACTACACCCTGAAGACACCTCGACGCGAACATGGTCGACCTACAAACGCGCTGGTCACAGACCTATTTCAAAAGTTTCTCAACAACACCCCACACGCCGCTCAACGGCCTAGCCAGGAAACTCCCGCTAGCCCATGGACCGATCGACGGCCACCTGATCGTTCCAATCATCGGTGGCCGAGTCACGAATTCATTCGGCAACCGGCGTCCAGTTGGGCACGACCGTCGCAGTGTCCGCGACTCTGTTGACCCGCCGGGTCTCCTGCAGCAGATTGGCGGCTCGGACCATCATCGTCGACTGAATGCATCCCCAGTACGGGCACTCACCGCCGACGAGATCCGACTCGATACCGACCACCGACAGGCCTCGTTCGGCAAGCGTGCCCGCAACGTGCTCGCCCGCGGGACCCATCCCGATCACGACGACGTCGGCCTGAATCGTTTCGCGGTCCATCCCTGACTCCTACTCACGACGCGAGGCGGTGCTCACACTGAACCCCGCCGCGCCCACTGCAGAGAAGGAACCCGCTTCGGCCCCAGAACTGCTCCCGGGTCCGGCAACACGTTGAACGAACACAGGCTCAAGCAACCGCACGAAGCGCCGTCGGAACAGAGCGAGAGTCAGGCCGCTCGGTCGGACGCAACCGATTCCGGTTCGGGGTGATTGCAGCGCAGGTCAGTGACGACACGGCACCGGTCGATGTTCGGAGTGCCGCCAATCGACGCTCGACGATGGTTGCGTCGAGCCAATACACCTGCTGCGCTCAGTCCCGCGAGCGCCACGACTGAGCCGGCGATGGCATCCAAGATGTAGTGGTTCGCCGTCAGCACGACAGCGAAGGCCATCAGAGCCGGCCCGGCAAGGGCGAACAGTTTGGCGACTTTGCTGCACGACCTCGTGAAGATGAGCACGCCGACGAGAAGATTCCACCCGACATGCAAGCTGGGTACCGCAGCAAATTTGTTGACCAGGGCCGGCGGTTGGAGGACGTGATACGAGGTCGACAACTCTGTGACGGTGTCGACGAAACCTGAGGGCATCAAGCGCGGCGGAGCAACAGGGAATGAGATGAAGATGACCAGGCCGATGGCGCCGGAGATGAACATCGCATTCCTAAGCAGCAAGAATGACGCCCGTCGACTCCGGTACAGCCAGGCCAACGTGAGCCCGATGACTGGCCAGTGCCCCCAGATGTAGATCCAGTTGACCGCCGTGACGATCGTGTCATGGTCGAGGATCGCTCCCTGGAATGTTTGTTCCAGATCGATTCCTAGGGAGCGCTCGAGGTCGAGCACTCGGTTGCCGTTGCCAACTGCTGTGGTCTGGCTTCCTTCGGTCAGTCCTCTGACGCCGAAGTAGGCGATCGCTGCGGCGACGACGAGCACGACCTGTGTGGCCAGATGCCTGATGCCGCGGCGTGGCCGTGAATCGATCGCAGCGTGGCCATTCGCTCTGGCGTGCACCTCGGATGTCTGGTAGGTCGAGCTGGTTTCGATGTGGTGGGCCATGATCACTCCTGCGGTCGGCGACATACCCGTGGACAACGTCGCCGACCACAACACCGGCCCTCGAAAGCGACGGATCAGACAATCTCTTTGGGCCGAGCAGGCCCGGGCTGATCGATCGCCGCCGTCGTCGGCGGCGTCAGGCAGCGACAGCCAAAGTGTCGGCCTTTGCCCAGACCAATGCGGAGCCACGCCGTGACAACGCGAGGCGCAGCCACAGCAGCATTGTTCCAACCGTCAGAATGCCCGTCGCTGGGCCGAGCAACGACTTGACCAAGCCGAAGGTCGTCGTGGCGGCTCGATGTGCGACGAGTCCGCTCTGCATCGCCTCGACTTCGCCGTTGTCTTCGCCGTGCATCACATCTCCGTTTGTCGGTTTCCAGAAGCGGCCACAAGGATCGCGGTATGCACTGGCCTGCGACGCGAGGGAACCTGATCGGACTCGGCGAGGGGGAGCCGGGTCCGATCAGGTTCGGGAGATGCTGATGTGCTCAAGCTGACGTAGTTGCCGCAATCTCCGCCACTCGATCGCCCTGGAACCGGATGACCTTCTGAATCGTGGTCAGGGCGAGCACGATTGCGATGAGGATCATGGCCAGGCCGGTCAGGCGAAGACCGGGGAGCCAGGTGCCGACGGCACGGACGAAGCCGATGTCGGCGAGGTCGCCACTCGTTGCACCTGACGGATCGGCAATGCTGGCTGCATCGACACCGCCGATGGTGACAGCGGTGACGATGCCGACGACGAATGCCACCATCTCGGTCATCACTCCCATCATCATCAGCATCGGTGTGGCCGTGCCGGTCCACGGCTTCTTCAGCTGGAGGGCGCGAGCACCGAGCGATGTCTGCACGTCGCGGCCCGCCTCACGAAGGTGACGGACGATGTTGACGAGCGTCATCGTGATCGCAGCCAAGATGAGACCCATTCCGAGGAACAGGAATGCCCCGGTGAGTTGCACCAACGCTTCACCGCTTCCGAGGTCAGACGCCACGCCCGAGGGCGAGAAGAAGTCGCCGAAGCTGATGCCGCCGGCGACTGCCATGACGAAGGCAGCAACAACAGTCATCGAGCCCATTGCGAGCATTGGCCATTGCATTGTCTTGGCCATCTTCTGGATGGCGTCGTCGCCCTTGTACGGGATGGTCTCGCTGATCCGTGTGGTCGCTCCGGCTCCTGGAGCCGATTTCAAGCCGCCCGCGGTGGTGACGGAGCGGTGAAGTAGGGATGTCATGAGTCTGTTCCTTTCGAGAGGACGATCGGCAATGCATGTGTCATTGCGTCACGTCGGTATGTGATGGTTGTTCGGATGTTGTGAAGGGCGTAGGGGACGGCTCCCGCGAATAGGACTGCGAGTCCGACGATGCCCAATGGGTTCGCCCACGCTCTCGTCGATGCCCAAACACCACGATCGGTGAGCGCTTGGGCATCGGTTGATGCGAGTGGGAACAAGTCGGCAGCCGCGAGGCCGGCAACGATCAAGGCGATGAGTGCCGCCACCGTGACCATGGCGCCGAGGGCGCCGACCGCGAGTGGCCCGACACTGATGCCGACCCCGGTGGGGCGGCTTGCGGACTGGTGGGTTGTCATGTGTACCTCCTGGGAGTTGTGTGGTTGGTTGTCACAACAGAGAACCGTGCTGATGGAAGAACTCGACCGCGAACCACCCAAATGACGCAATCACACCGAAAGCTGGTCCGAATTCCCGGGAATCTCGTTCCGTCGAACGTTGTTTCCAATGCATGGGCTGCCCTCAACGCTTCACGCACTTGCGGCACGGAAGCCTCATCGATGCCGTCGTCGCCACGTCCAGCGGGGCATAGGTTCGTCGCGATGGGAGCACGGATGGAGCGGTACGGCGCGTGGCTTGCGTGTTGCCTGAGCCGCGGTCCGCGATCCCCGTTGGGCGAGGGCGACGTCGAGATGCTCACCCAGGAGATGGGCGAGCAGTCCTACGCCGGCGGAACGTTCGTGTTTCGACAGGGCGAGGCCGCTGCGATGGTGCACATTGTCCGCACTGGTTCTGTTGAATTGTCTCGGACGGTCAAGGGCCGCAGGGTGACCCTGCAGGTTCTGCGACCCGGTGATGTGTTCGGCGACGTTCCGGTGTTCCTGGGTGAGCCCGAGCCGTTCGACGCTCGCGCGATCGAGGATTGCACGCTGCTGCAACTTGATTCCGCTGCGCTGTACCACCTGCTGCAGACTCGACCCTTGGTCGCTCGACGGTGGTTCGTTTCTCTGGCAGAGCGGATGGCCGGGCTGCAGGGTCGGCTGGTCGATCTGCTTGCAGGAGGAATTGAGGCCCAGCTCACTTCTATTCTGCTTCGCGAGGCCGACGAGTGTGGTCGTGTGTGGGCCACTCAGGGCAAGCCTGGCTGGCATGCTTGGGGTGCAGCGTTCCAGCGTGCAGCGGGTCCTGAAGTTACTCGAGTCCGCTGGCCTGATCGAGCTCCACTATCGCTGTATCGACCTCGTCGATCGCGGCGGGTTGGTCTCGCTCCTGGAGGAATCGGAGTCGTCCGCCAAGAGCGGGCTTGCTGTGCGCAATGCTGGCGTCAACTGAGGCGTTGAACGCGGCGCCGGGCTCGAACACTTCGGCCACCGACCATGCCTGGAACGGGCAGTCGGTCGCGGCGTGTGGAGGTTCACCGTCGGCCGTCTCCGAGATTGAGTCGAGTACGTACCTGTGCAGGTGGGGTTCGATGTTGTCTCGCAGACCTGCCGGGTTCATGCCAACTCAGATCGCGGCTCCGGCGTACGGTCCGAGCAGCCACGGCCACACAGTTCCTTGGTGGTATGCGAGGTCGCGGTCGATGGGTCCGCCTCGGTGACGCGACCGGTAGGACTGGTCGTCGGGTGTCAACGACTGCAGACCGATCGACGTGAGTAGTGGGCCGCATGACATCACGACCGAGCGGTCGACCAACGGTCATGTGGGAGGGAGGCAGCCAACAGTTGGTTGGGGCGGAGCGCCGGATCGTCTCCGTTCGGGCCATCCACGACATCGACGAGCGCCCCGTCCGCTCGCACGAATCGACGGGCAAAGGACGTGCTCGCTGTCCCATGGAGCCTCGCTGTGCGAGGGTCGGTCTGACCGGTCTTCGCTCCCAGCTCCTCGATGGTGGCGAGCGCGTTGATCTCGACCGCCTTGTCGATTCGAGGCGTCACTGCCGCGTCGTCGATGCGCGCGTCCGTCTACGTCAGGGCAACTCCCGGGGGATCCCTGGGTCAGCAGCCCGTCGGTCGGGTCGGCGTTGATGCCGTACCGGGTACCGGCGAGATGGCTATCGATGATCTGGGGAAGGTGTCTGGAGAGTCCCGCTGTAAGATCGACGTCACCGGTGACGGCCACGTGGCGTTCGATCACGGTTCGATACTGCTCACGTGGGACGAGCCGATGCAACGCTGGATCGAATCTCGTCGCACCGACAGTCTCGAGACGCTGTGCCGGAGATTCAGCAGAATCGGTTCGAACGTCGTCGTGTTTGCGGCGTTCGGAGTTCTCGTTGTTGTGAGCGGGTGACGCTGCCGAGCATTCGCCCTCGCGCTCACCGTTGCCGTGCTGGTCAGCTCCCCGTTCGAATTCATCCTCAAGGAGATCGTCGGACGTGACCGCCCTGACCTCGATCGCCTCATCAGAGGCACGGGGTTCTCACATCCGAGTGGACACGTCCTCGCGGCTGTCACCCTCTGGGGACTGCTCCCGCCCATCGTCTCACTCCTCACCAATAGGCGCTGGACCTGGTGGACGAGCGTTGCTGTTTCCGCAGTTCTGATCACGGGCATCGCTGCAAGCCGCGCATACGTCGGCGTGCACTGGTTTTCTGTTGTCATCCAGAGTTTGCTGCTCGGCTGGCTCCACTTGACGGTCATCGAAACCCTGTACCTCTGGCACCACCGAGATCGCCGCTGCAACCAGTGGGTCTCGGCGAGGGTCTTGCATCAGAAAGTCGCGACGCGTGACCTTGCCCAGTCAATGGCCTGGCATCTCCAGTCCTGCGAGTCCGAGCGGGTCAGATGGAGGTGTAGACGATTCCAAGTGTTCCAGGCCCGGTGTGTGCGCCGACCGACGGGCCGACCTCGTAGGTGACGACCTCGCTGCCAGGGAGTTGCGTGTCGAGTCGAATCCTGATCTGCTCGGCGACTTCGTGGTGGACGGCATGCCCGACGCCGATGCGCAGCGCACCGGATTGGGCCGCCGCCACGGTTCCGTCGATCATCGCCTCGATCGCCGCGTCGAGGTCGACGGCGGTGCCTCGATCGTGTAGCTCTCCTTTGGCCAACTCGAGCAATGTCGTCGGTGTCAGTTCGCCGCTGATGGCCACGAAGCGTCCGCCGCGCCGGGCAACGGCAGGGACGCCGACGACGAAGAGACTTCCCGTGCCGGCCGCGGTGCGCTCGGCAGCCGAGGCTGACTCGTCGATCGTGCAACCGCGATCGAGAAACTCCGCCGCCCGCCAGGCAGCAAGGGCAACCGGGAACGACCCGACTCCGGTGTCGACGATCGACACTGGGATGTCGACCATGCCAGCCGCGACGGTTGCCGACGCCACCGTCGCGGAGTACGCGGCGCCGGTGTGCACCGACAGCACAGCGGTGGCACCGCGTTGTGCTGCGGCTCGGTAGGTGTCGACGAATGTGCCCGGCGAGGGAGCGGCGGTGGACACCTCGGCACCGTTGGCCATGTGCGTGTAGAACTCGGCCGTGGTGAGGTCGACGCCTTCGGCGAAGTCCTCGCCGTCGATGGTGATCGTCAGCGGAACGACGAACATCCCGAAGCGCCGCCGGACCGCTTCGGGGAGCATCGAGGCGGAGTCGGTGACGAGCTGAATCATCTGTTCGGCCTGACGGTGCGGAACTTGGTCAAGATCATGGCAGTTCCTGCGAGCGCGAACAGGGGCAGTCCGGCGGTGGGCGGCGGACCCCACGCGTTGGGCAGACGGCGACGCCACCAGACAACGGCGGCGGCGACCCACACCGCAGACGACAACCAGATCGCCGTTTCGGTGTTGCGTTTCGTCGCGGCCGCCGTGGCGGCCACCGCCGCGTCGATCGGGAAGTAGGCCGGGAACACTGCGAGACACGCTCCCGCCGATGTCGCAACGCCCTTGCCGCCCTTACCTCGGGACCAGACCGGGACGATATGCCCGGCAATCGACGCCGTGGCGGCGACGTACGCGCCGGTCGGCCCGGCGATTGCTCGACCGGCAGCCCCCGCCGCGGCACCTTTGGCCATGTCGGCAACCAGCACTGCAGCGCCCCATCGGACGCCGAGAACGGTTGCGGTGTTGAGCGCTCCGGGATTGCCGCTTCCGGCGGTCCGGAGATCGGCGACGGGACTGCTGGCGAGTCGGGTGGCGATGTCGGCTGACGGCATTGTGCCGAGCAGGTACCCGGCCAGCGCCGCGATCACGGTGGAGCGCATCAGTATGGCTGTCAACGATCGACCGACGCGAGCAGCACAGCAACATCACCGGTCCTATCGGTCCACACCTGACGGGTGGTGAAGCCGGCCATTGCCAATTCCGACGTGATCGAAGGGAGTCGGAACTTGGTCGAGATCTCGATCCGGATCTCCTCACCGTCGTGCAGTTCCACGTTCACGTCGGCGTCCGCGACTGCGATCAGGTGGTCATCGTTGACGCGCAGGCGCAGGTTCATCCGTTCCTGCGACGGATCCCAGAGGGCTACGTGATCAAACGCGGCAACGTCGAAGTCGGCGTGGAGCTCATGGTTGAGGACGTGGAGCACGTTGCGGGTGAATTCGGCGGTGACACCGTGCGGGTCGTCGTAGGCGTCGACCAACCGGTCCACGGGCTTGACGAGATCCACGCCGAGCAACAGCCATCCGCCGGCAGGCAAGTGTTCGGCAAGCATCGACACGAACGCTCGCCGTCCCTCCATGTACAGGTCGCCGATCGTCGACCCCAAGAACGTGATCATCGGAACGCCGTCGGTGGGGAGATGCCACAGGTGCCGGGCGAAGTCACCGACGACGCCATGGATCTGGACGTCCGAGTATGCCGCGCTCAGCTCGACGGCTGCGCCGCGAAGGGTCTGCTCGCTGACGTCAAAGGGGATGAACCGACGGAGCTGGCCCGTCTCGGTGAACGCTCGCAGCAACGTGTGGGTCTTGTCCGACGTGCCCGATCCGAGCTCGATGATCATATCCGCCTTGGTGAGCTCCGCGATGGCAGTGGCCTCGCGTCTCAGGATCGAACGTTCCGCCTCGGTGGGATAGTACTCGGCGAGACCGGTGATCTCCTCGAACAGTTCGCTGCCGCGGTCGTCGTAGAGCCAACGTGGGGGGAGCCGGAGTGGTCGGCGTCCGAGGCCGCGGGGGACGTCGTCGATCAGGGCTCGACGGGACCAGTCCGGGTCGAGGTGAGCGTCGAAGGTCGGTTCGGTGATGGAGGTGGTCATCGGGGTGCGTCTCCTATTGCGAGTCGCACGCCGGTCATCGGCCAGCGTGCAGCGGGTGGAAAGAAGTTGCGATAGGTCGTACGAACGTGACCCGTCGTCGGGGGGCGCCGGCGATGGGTGGAGTTGTTCGAGATCGAAGCCACGCTCCGGCGTGGACGGCCGACTCGTTGCCGCGTACTCCCATTCGAATTCGGTGGGCGGACGTGCTCCGGCCCACCGCGCATAGGCGTCGGCCTCGTAGAAACTGACGTGGCAGACCGGCTCGTCGTCGATCACCGGACGCGTCCCACCGAGGGTGTGGATCATCCACACTTCGCCTTCGAGCCGCCAGTAAAGCGTTGCGGTCCAGGCCTCGGACAGCGCCGTGTGCCAGCCATCGGACAGCCACAAGTCCGCTCGTTGGTAGCCGCCGTCGACGATGAACTGCGTCCAGTCGCCGGCGGTGACCAGTCGGTTCGCGAGCCGGAACGGTTCGAGGAACACGTGATGGAAGGGTTGTTCGTTGTCGAATGCGAACGAGTCGCCGCGGTGCCCGGTCCCGACCACGCCGCCGTCGACATCGGTCCATCGGGCCGGGCGGTCGATCCGATTCAGCGGCTCGGCTCGGCGCTGTGACCGGTAGCCGGGGCGCGACGGATTCAGCGACAAGACATGTTTGATGTCCATGAGCATCAGCTCCTGGTGCTGTTGTTCGTGATGCAGACCCAGCCGGACGAGATCGGTGACGTCATCCGACAGGTCCGCTCCGTCCAACAGGGCTCGGATGCGCCGGTCGACCGGTTCGAAGTCGGATTCGTACCGCTCGAGTACGAACGGCTCGAAGAACCAGGTCGTGTGGGCGCGGTGCCACTTGGTCGGACTCACGTCGGGCATCGACTGTGCCGCCTGATCCTCGCCCGACAGCGGCGAGGCCAGTTCTTCGGTCAGCTCGCGGGTCGTGCAGTAGTCGGTCGACAAGGGTGCGCTGACGTTGGTCACCGATGGGAAACCCGGCGGCTGTCTCCGGCATTCCGGCCAGCGATTTTCGTTCTGGAGCCGGGCACGTTCAGTCGGTGGAATCAGCGCAGTCCGCGGTCAATCGGATCCGGCCGCTGGTGCGCTGACTCGAGAGCCGGCTCAGGTGCCCGCCGGGCCAGACGACCGTGATGTCGCTGATCGTGGGGAGCATCCCGACGACGACCGCAGGGCTGTGCGCCCCGTTGTAGGTGTTGGCGCCCAGCAGCATTCGGGTCGAGATGCTGCCCTGGTCGACGGTGACGACGGCTCCAACGGGGTGGCAACCAGCGCCGGGGGCAATGGTGACCGAGCTCCCGGCGGCGACGTTGCGGAGCGCGTCGAGGGAACCGTCGACCGAGAGGAACACGTAGTCGTCGTCGCCGTCGGCGTCGAAGTCGGCGATCGTGAGGCCCCTCGATGCACTGTCCCACCTCAGACCGATCCGAGGCCACACGTCGACGTACCGACCTCCACCGATGCCAACGAGCACGGCAGGCGGATCGATCAGCGCGACGGTGGTGCCGGGGATCTTGTTACGCACCTTCCCCGACGCGAATCCACCGTTGGCGACGACCAGATCGAGGCGGCCGTCCAGGTTGATGTCGGTGGCACCCGAAGCCCACGAACTCGACACGATCGTCGTCGCAGTGCCCGGTGGACGGATCCGAGCAGCCCCGGTGTCGGCCGCGACCACGAATTGATCGCCATCGCGCAGGAGGACCTCGTTGTCGCCGAGATCAGAGACGTACGCGTCAAGGCTTCCGTCGCCGTCGAGGTCGGCGATCGTGACGCCCATCCCGTCGATCGCCAGATCTGCTCCGAGTTCGGCTGCGATGTCGAACCACGGACCGGTGGGATCGCCCCGGCGTGAATACAACGAATCGGGGTCGAGGTCCCAACCGACGTCGCGGGTCGCCCAGACGTCGAGCAGTCCGTCACCATCGATGTCGGCGACCTCGCCGGCCATGGTCGGCCCCTCGCCGTTCCCCAACGGGGTGGGAACGAACGTACGCGGCTCGCCGGGGTCGGCCGTCCACACGATGTCGTGCGCCTCGGCGCCGCGGCCGAGGCGCACGATGTCAAGTGCCCCGCCGCTCGAGAGTTCGGCAGCGATCAGTCCCGCAGATGGCTGTGTCCCTGCGAGCTCGGTCGGTTCTCCTGGCGGTGATCCAGTGCCGATCCACTCCCCGCCCCAGATCACAGCGTCGTACTCGCCATTGCGTGCGACCAGGAGATCGGGCCAACCGTCACGGTCCACGTCGGCGGCGGTGACGGCCGTTGCGCGGCTGATGCCGAGCGAGCGGGGTGTGGCGAACCCGTCAGTTCTCCAGAGATAGATATCCACACTGCCCTGCGCCACCACCAGATCAAGATCGCCGTCCAGATCGAGATCGACGCTCGCGAGGCCCCCGGCCAACTCGTCGAGGCCGGCCGGCGGTCGCGGTCGGTCGTCGAGTGCCCACGCAGTAGTGGCATCGCTCATTTCGGGATCCGGCACCTCGGAGCTCGCACTCCAAACGGCGTCGGTCAGCCGGCCCAGATCGCCGTCGGCGCGGCTGGTCGGGCCGAACCTGCCGGCACCAGCGCCGATGGCGACCGCGATGACGAGCAGCCCCGCGGCAACGCCAAGACGGGGCCGACGTGCGTGCCTCGCCTTGATCACCGACATCTCAGGCTGCCGGGCGACCCCCTCAGCGGATCAACGGCGCGGGGTCGGGCGGTACTCAAGGGGGAACTCTCGAATGGTCGCCCCGGTCACCTCGAACAGGTCGGTTGCCGCCTCGACGACCGCCAACTGTCGCTCGGCATCGCCAGGTGCTCCGAGTGGCCGACCGAGCGGATGTGGCGTGATCAGCGCACGCGCCACCGACATCTGACGCGGGATGTGGCCGAACGCGCCGATGTACACGCCAACGGTCGGGATTCCCGCCATTTCGATCGCTCGCTGAAGGTGCCCAACTGACACGTGGCAGACCGGTCAAACGGGCACGAGCAGTGCAAGATCGACGTCGTGGTCGCGCAGCATGTCCGCCCACGCCGGTGCGACCTGATTGCGGAGGCGGAGTTGTGCTGCTGCACCGACGAAGGAATAAACGGGGTTCACCATCTCGCCGATCCGGCCGCGGTCGGCGAGCGTACGGAGATGCCCGATCGGCAGTGCGACCTGATGATCGGAGCGAACGGCATCGATCGGATAGCCGCCGTGGCGGACACGAATGTCCGTCGCCGCGACGTCGGTCGGAATCGACGAGAGCGTCGGGGACTCGCGCAGGAACTCGCCGATCCGCGCTTCAGCCTCGGCCTGGGTCATATCCACGACACCGAACGGCTGCGGATCGTCACCGTCTACGAAGTGGCCACTCGAGGTCACCAGAGCAATTCGGCTCTCGCTGACGGGTTTCGAGAGCGGCACGAAGACCTGATCGTCGTAGGAGAACCGGTCCGTCACTCCATCTCGGGGCGCGTAAGCACGCTGCTGCGCAGAGATGAAACGCCCGATCAGCGCGGCAGCGTCGCCGTCGTCGAGGAGTTGGCTGACGCCCGCGAACAGGTCGGCCACGACATCACCTGCCTCGTCCGAGGTGAGCGATGCGAGGAACTTCGCGTTCAGGTTGCTGCGCGAGCCATAGAAGAACGAGTCCTTGAACTCGGCGAGGGTCTCGGCACGGTCTTGGTTGTCGGTCATCGATCAGCTCGGGAGGTGAGGTGTCATGGACGGTGGCGCCCACGTTGATTGGGCTGCTGTGGTTCGTCCGGAACCAAGGGTGTTGTCCTTCGAGAACCCGCCGACCGACTCGCGATATTCCCGTACCGCGTCGATTCGGGAATTACTCGGCGGTGGCACCGTGTTCTCGATGCATGACGAACGCATCGAGAAGTACGAAGTCGTCGACCCCACCCAAGGGACGAGCGACACCACGACAATCAACAGCTCAATCGACGTCGCGGTGGGCGGATCGGTGGGCCACGATCCAGTGGGTCCTGGTCGGGTTCGCGGTGGTCGGGGTCGTGGTCGTCGCGTTCTACCTGAGCCAAGGCCAGGACACCACGACGGTCCACGGACGCTGAAGCGACCGTCCGCCCGGCTACGACTCGACGACGGTGGTCGACGATGTCGCGACCGTGGTCGGCAAAGTCGTCGGAGGTGGCATGGTCGATGCCGTGGTGGTCGCCGCAGCGGGGGTGGTGAGAGTCGATGTCGTGGTGGCGTCGGGATTGGCGTAGTCGAACACGGGCAGCATGTCGCGCTCACTGACGTCTTCGGGCTGCTGACGGCCGTTCCAGACGAGTGCACGGTCACCGTTTGCGATGAGATCCTGGAAGTAGTCCGCGATGTGCATCGGAATGCGCACACAGCCGTGCGATGCCGGAGCCAGCGGCACATTGATCGCTCCATGGACCGCGATGCCGTCGTTGAAGTAGACCGGGTTCCACATCGACCCGAGCGCGCCGTGACGGATCCCCTCGACTCGCCGGAAGTATTCGAAGACCCCTGCCGGGGTCTTCGAGCGTCCACAGATGTCCTTCTCGACCGGTTCGTCGAGCAGGTTGCCCCGTTCGTCGGTGTCGACCGTGACGAGTTCGCACCACTCGGCAGGGTCACCGTTCTCGTCGAGTTCGCCCGAGGCCATGTGCGAAATCACGACTGGCTCGTCGCGATGGAAGATCGCCAGGACCTGCTCGGGAAGGTAGATCTCGGTGTGGTTCGCCTGCGCGTTCGTCGATCGGCGAGGCTTGATCGTCATCGGGAGGCGCATCTCGTCCCAGACGCTGGGTGTCACCACACCGGTCGGTTGGGCGCTGGGGACACCGAGGAGGAGTTTCTCGAATGCCCAGACGGCTCGACGGGTTGCATCACCGAACCAGCCATCTACCGGGCCAGGATCGAAGTGCAGGTCGCGCAGACGCTGCTGGAGCGACGCGACGTCGTCGTTGACCATCCCGAACCCGAGTTCCCGGTTGATCGAACCGGGCGAGTCAGCGCTGTTCGGCTCGACCACCGGCACCGACGTGCTCGGGGGAACGGATGGCGAGTTCGGGCTCGTGCTGGTCGGAGCTTGCACGTCGTCGGCGCCGATCGTGGTGTTGTCGGGCGTCCGGAGCCAGACGGCCAAGGGGAGACCAGCCACTGCTCCGGCGACGAGCAGACGTCGACGGGTGTAGGTGGCCGGCGACTCATTGCGCCGCTGACTCGGTGTGCTCGGTTCGTTCTGATTGGACATTGTCACCGTCGCAACGCACCGCCGTCGACGAGTGCGCCGATGTAGTGCCGGAAGTGCACGTGTTCGATATGTCGACGAAGGCTCACCTCTGGCGAACCCTGCTCGGCATGATGAGCTTCCCGGGAATTTCGGCCCCAAGTCGTAGTGTTCCTTGTCAGTGAGCGACGCAACAACCGACGACACCGCGTTCGAACGGTATGTACTTCCCGAGATCGAAGTGCTCCTACGCGTCGCTCATTCCCTCACCCGTAATCACGCTGAAGCGGAGGACCTGGTGCAGGACACACTCCTGCGTGCCTACCGCGGGATCGACGGATTCGATGGCCGGCATCCTCGAGCATGGCTGCTCACAATCTTGCGCAACACACACATCAACCGCAATCGTCGCCGCCGTCCAGAGTTGCTCCGCGATCCGGACGCGACCGATCGGATGATCTCTGCCGCCTCGGACGAACGGACCGATGCAGGCGTCGACGACGAGATCGATGTTGAGATCATTCGCGCGCTCGACTCGCTCGACGAGCCATTCCGACGCGTCGTGGAGCTCGTCGACATCGACGGACTCAGCTACGCGGAGGCCGCCGAGGTCCTCGACGTCCCGGTGGGGACGGTGATGAGTCGCCTGCATCGTGGCCGAACCCGTATTCGCTACCGACTCGACAAGGTCGGCTTTGGTCCGAGGAGTCAACCGTGATCAGGATGTGGATGATGAAGCTGCGCCGCCGGACGCCGCCGGGCGCGATGAGCTGTCACCAAGTGGGCGAGGTCCTGCAGCAGTATCTGGACGGACACATCGACGCCGACAGCGCGAGCCGTATCGAGGTACATCTCGACGAGTGCCGCCGTTGCGGCATGGAGGCCGACACCTACGAACGCATCAAGTCGACCCTCGCAGCCCAGCGCCCGCAGGTTCCCGACGAAGCGGTCGCGCGGCTGCGGGAATTCGGTGAGCGGCTGGCACGCGGCGAGGAACCGACTTCACCATGACCGAGCCGAACACACGACCGGTGATGGTTCCACCCTGGTCGAGCACTCCGGATGCGTGTCGGCTGGTCCTGCGCGGCGTGACGTTTCGGACCTGCGCACGCGTGGCACTGGTGGTGGGCACGATCCTGACGGTCGTCAACCAGGGCTCCGTCATCGTCGGCGGTGACGCGAACGCCGCCACGTGGGTACGTGTCGGCGTCAACTACCTCGTGCCGTTCATCGTATCGAGCATCGGGTACCTGGCGCCGTTCCGCTATCGCCCCGAGGCGGACCAACATGGCACTTGACGCCGAATCTCACGAGCTTCGAGGCCGGCTGACGGCCCGAAGAACTGCAGGGCTTGCTCGGTTCGGTACCAGTGACTTCAGAACCTTCCACGTGGTGCTCGACGGCGTCATCGGCGTGCCTGCAGCGCTGTCCTCGGCACAGACGCTCGGCCTCAAGTCGGGTGCTGTCTTCGCTACCGCCGAGGTGCTGCGGATCTGGTGACCGGACAGTTCGCGGAATGCATCGCGCCCGCAGCGGGTTCCCGGTTCAACGAGGAGCTCGGCGAGTCGCGCCGGTCATAGCCCCGTTTGCTTCGAAGGAGCACAACATGACGACTTCCATTCTCGCTCTCTCCCTGTCGGGAAACTTCGATCCCGGCGCTGCAGTGCTGGCCGGAGTCGTCGGTGCGCTGGCCATGCTCGTGGTGATCTACGGAGGACGGATGATGGGCATGACCCGCATGGACCTGTTGCGGACCTTGGGCACCATGGTGGCGCCCGACGGATCGACCCGGACGGTGTACGGAATCGGCGTGATGATGCACATCATGATGGGGGCGCTGTTCGGGCTCGTCCACGCCGGACTCCTGACAGCGTTCGATCCGAGCACAGACGGCGGGGCGACCGTCCTCGGGCTCGTGTTCGGACTTGTCCACGGACTCGTCGTCGTGATGGCGATGCCGATGATGCTCGAGATGGCACACCCGCTCGTGCGCCGGGGTGACATCGAAAAGCCCGGGATTGCGCTCACCGGATTCGGCAACATGACCCCGATGGGTGTCACGGTTGCCCACGTCGTGTTCGGTCTCGTCGCCAGCCTGGTCTATGTCGGCGTCGTCGGCTGACACCGACGAGATGGTGTGATGGCATTGTGCGCTCTCGGGACGCTCGTGACCGGCTTTCGCTCGATCCCGCCCATGAGTGCCATACGAGAGTAGGTCATGCGGGCCGCGACCACCGTCGATATGCGCCCCTCAGGCAGGCACTTCGCGATTCTGGTTCGGGTCGTTAGAGCATCGAGCCGAGGTCGGATGTGACGGTGGGGTAGGCGGCGGTCATCGATTTGAGTTGTCGGGCGGTGAGGTCGAGTTTGATGGCGAGTGCGCAGAAGTTGATGAGTTCGCCGTATTCGGGGCCGAGCATGTGGGCACCGACGATCGTGTCGCTGGATGTATCGACGAGGATCTTGACCGCTGCGGTGGTCTCGCCGATCCGGTAGTTGGAGTACCAGCCGCTGGTGTCGGTGTATCGGACATCGAGGTCGATGCCAGCGGCGACGGCTTCGGATTCGAGCATGCCGACACGGGCGAGTTCGGGAATCGTAAACACCGCGGTCGGGACACCGCCGTAGTCGGGAACGGTCGTCGCCGACTTCAGCATGTTCGACGCAGCGATCTTTCCTTCGAACACTGCGATCGGTGTGAGCGGCATGCCCGGCGTGTCCGCCGAATCACCCGCGGCGTACACAGCGTGGTTTGTGATGCTCTGAAGGTGCGCGGCAACGTCCACACCACGTGGGCCATACTCGACGCCTGCGGCTTCGAGGCCGAGCCGGGAGAGTTCGGAGATCCGGCCGGCACCGTGCACGACAAGGTCGACTTCGAGTGTTGTGTGTTCGCCGTCTCGTTCGACGGTCACCCGGTAGCCGCTGCCGTCGGACTCGACTGACACGATCGAGGTCTCGGTCCGGGTGTCGATGCCAGCCTGAGTGCTGCGATCGACGAGGAGGTCGACGAGATCCGGATCGAATCCCTTCAATGGGCGTGGACCGTGATCGATGATGGTTGGTCGGCTGTCGGCTCGGGCGGCGATGTGGGCGAACTCGAAGGAGATGAACCCGCCACCGACGAACAGGATTCGCTTGGGCAACTCGACCAGATCGAGGAACGCGGTGCTGTCGATGAGATGGTCGGCGCCAGGGAAGTCGAGTGGCCGAGGACGGGCTCCGGTTGCGATGAGGAAGTGGTCTGCGGTGTAGCCGACGCCATCGATGTCGAGACTGTTCGTGCCGGTGAAGGTGGCCGTGGCGTGCAGTGTCTCAACGCCGTTGCCGGTGAGGCCGCGTTCCATGTTGGCCGGGACGGGTTCGGTGAATCCGAGTTTGTGCTGCATCAGATCGGCCCAGTTGATGTGCAGACCGTCGGCGTCGATCCCCTTGCCGCTCATCAGGCGGGCGCTGTCGATGATCTCGGCACCACGCCGCAGGATCTTCTTCGGGTCACAACCCCGCAGCGCGCACGTGCCGCCGTACGGCAGGTCGTCGACAATCGCAACGCGCCAGCCCGCTGACGCGCACTTGTTGGCTGCGGCGTTGCCGGCCATGCCGGCGCCGATCACGATCAGATCGTAGTTGGTTCCGTCAGTGCTCATCGTGATTGCTCCAGGTTCGTTTCAGTTCGATGGTTTGTTGCACGCATTGCGGGTGTTCCCGAGACCGGTGTGGGTCGGGAAAAGCTCTTGAGTGTCCGATGGACGTCCGCGAGGCAACACTTCCCGCTCGGATTCAGGTGCTCACATACGCACTGGCTGTCGGCGACCGCGACTCTGATGGATGCTTTGATCTGGCTGACACCGTCGTTGGCGGCGAGGTCCTCGCCGAGTGAGCTCGCGGTGTGGGCGAAACAGAAACACACTGGTGCCGCCTTGTCGGTAGCCTTGCAGCCGACCTGGGTGCTGACCGAGCCGGTCTCGACGGTGTCCGCACCGAGGTGAAAGACGACCTCGCAAGACTCGTTGGCGCAGTACTGCCAGTCTCCATCGACTGCGTCAAGCAGATGGGGGTGCACCGGTGAGGTGCCGACGATCGGGCCGACGTGGCCACACTGCGGGCACGGGTGAGCAGTGGCCTCGGTGGTGCTGCAACAGCTGCTCATGATGATTCCTCTTCGTTCGGATAGGTGCGAGTGGGCCACAGGACGGCGTCCTTCTGGAGCGGCGACGGATTCTCATCTGCTCGTGGTGCTGGGCCGGTGTCGCTCGTTCGACGCCATCGCACAACTCCGACCGCAACGACAGCAACGGCGAGAGCGACGACGAGCCAGCTCCCAAGTCCGATCCCGGCAATCGCGCCAAGGACCCCAACCGAGGCGAGCAGTGGCAGCCCGCAACAAATACCCAACAGGCCTGCTACAGCCGCGAACGGGGCGAGTGCTGATGTCTTCTGATTGCTCACACGAACGACCGTAGACCTTCTCCCACGGAAGAAGGTCAAGGGGTAGTGTCGGATCATGTTGATCGGACAACTCGCAGACGCGCTCGGCATTCCCACGAGGACAATTCGGTTCTACGAGCGCAAGGGGCTCCTGCCCGAGCCGCGGCGGACCGACAACGGGTATCGCGTCTACGACGACGTCACCCTCGCCCGGCTCCGATTCATACGCACCGCTCAGGCCGCAGGACTCACGCTCGCCGAGATCGCGAGCGTCATTCACGTCCGCGACGACGGCACTGCCCCATGCAGCCACGTCGACTCACTCCTCGAAACCAAACTTGCCGAGGTTCGCGAACGGCGTCGCCAACTTGCCACACTCGAATCCGAACTCGCCCAACTCCTCGATCCCAGCCGACAACTCGACCCAGCAAGTTGCACCGCCGGCGAGATCTGCCACATCTTCTCGCCGACCGAGAGCACTTGACCGACCGGTGCGCGATATTCACAACGCCGTGACGGCTCAGCGCCCGATCGTGATCCGGCCCTGACGGCCTGTGCCGCGGGCGCGCCAGCCGACAACGCGAGCCAAGGCATCCGATAACGACGATCCTCTTCAGACCCGAGGTTGGAGGAACGTTCGACGCGAGCGGGCTCACCATCACCACCGTTGCTCCAGGACGGCTCGTCGCTCGGATTCTTGCACGGCGTCGACGATGGCGTCGAGGCTCGGGCGCGCATCAGGGTTGGGTGGGAGCCAGACGCGACCGAGTCGGCCATCGCATCCGACGATGGCGTCGGTGAGCACCGGGAACTCGATGTCCAGATGCTCGCGGTACGCGGCGAGGCGTTGCGGGTCGTCGGTGAAGGTGAAGACAACGGGAAGGGCATCACTGAGCTGGTCGAGGTGATCGCGCACGATGATCAGGTGTTCCTGGCATGGCAGTCAAGCGAGGTGTCGGTGCAGGATCAGCACGAGCGGTCGGCGGCGATACTCCTCGAAGCTCCACCGGCCGCTTCGTGATCGACGAGGGCAATGGGGGAACCACGTCACCCTCGCCGATCACGCGCTGGGGGTCATGAGTGATTCCGGAGGGCATCCTCGATGCCACGATGGAACGTCGGGGACGCGTAGCTCATCGAACGGAGCTCCTTGATCGGGACGCAAGCATGGACAGCCAACGTCACCAGACCGAGCACTTCGGCACCGTTGGGTCCCATCGAGGTCGCGCCCCGGTCGACGGTGCTGGTGTCGTTTGTCGTGGTGGTGGTGTGCGCATTCATGTTGCACCTTGCCCGGCGATCTTGCGTGCGAGGAGTCCGGCGCTGCGCACCAGTTGGTCGAGGCGCCGCCTGCCCGGTAGGCCGGTCTCTCGTTCGATCTCGCGGCCGTCGGCGAAAACAATGATCGTCGGGATGCTCATGACATTGAAAGCCGTCGCGACACCCGGACTCTCTTCGACGTTCACGCGTGCGAATTGCAACGCGTCGTCGGCTTGGTCGGCCGCCTGGGCGTCGAACAATGGGTGGAGCTGCTTGCAGGGACCGCACCATGGCGCCCAGAAGTCGACGATGGTCACCGCCCCGTCCAGTGCAGCGAAGAACGAACCATCGTTGAGATCGACGACCGCCGCGACGGTCGGAATATCATCCATACGACGGACGGCGGCATCGTCGTGACCGTGTTCGATGTCGGCCGGGCGACGGCGGAAGCGGTCGAAGAACGAACGTCTCGCCTCCGACGGTCCTGTGTCCTCGATCTTCACGCCGTGCCAGAAGGCGATGCGTCCCGTGATCTTTTTCGCCGCTGATGAAGGCGATGGATAGTACCACGCGGCGTCACGGTTCATCTGACCGTCGACGTTGACGGAGTAGTAGGTGGCCTGCCCCTTCCAGGGGCACACCGTGGTGGTGGTGCTCGGAACCAGGTACTTCTCGTCGACCGATTTCGCCGGGAAGTAATGATTGCCGTCGATGATGACGGTGTCGTCGGATTCGGCGATCACCGCCCCGTTCCAGTGTGCTCGGACCATGTCACAGGTGCCCTTCTCGTTATTGGTGTGCAAGGGGAACCCGATGATCTCCCCTTCGCTTCCCGGACGACGTCGGCGTCGACGAATCGAGGCTCCGACACGCTCACGCGATCGCACTCGTCGGTGTTCTCTGGAACGCATCGCCAGCGGATGGGGTTCCCCGGCATACATGCAGCGTGCCGTTCCGTTGATGATCAATCGGTATCTGTCTGCCGACGTCGGTCACTATCTGGGTCGTGCCGACGTGTGGGTGATTCCTCCGCCATGCCCGCTCGACATCCGACCGAACGACTTCAGCCGTGCCGGGGAGCTCATCGATCGGTCGTACGCGTCGACGGTGTAATGGCTCGACCAAGCCAGCGGTGACCGATCGGTCAACCCACTCGCCGACCACGCCCACCTCACCCACCATCGCTGATCTCGACCTCTCGGTCGACTATTTCCTTGTGAACCGATGCGGTGTCGGTTGGGTCGCGGGTGACCAACACCATCACGAACACGATCGCAGCGCCAGCGCGCAGTGCCAGGTCGGCAAGGTTGAACACGCGCGGATACGGGTCGAGTGAGATCCAGTCGATCACCGCACCACGACCGGCTCCGGGCTGTCGGAGGAGTCGGTCCAAGAGATTGCCGAGGCCACCTCCGATCACCGAACCGATCGCGACGGCGGGTCGGACGTCGACCTGGCTGTGTCCGACGAACGTGACTGCGGCGATCAGGATCGCTGCCGTCACGCCAGTCCAGATGAGCGAGGCCCCGTCCGCCACGCCGAACGGTCCGCCAGGGTTGCGCACGATGGTGAAGCGAAATGGGCCGAACGAACGGTCGACATCGCCGAGCAGCCGGAGGGCCGCCGCTTTCGACACCTGGTCGACGACCGCGACGACCATCGCCGCGACGAGGACCGCGCGGCTCAAGTCCTCGCGCCGGTCCATCGATTCGAAACGGAACAGCGACGAGACCGCGGGCGAGCAGCCACGGACTCTCGGTCTGCCTCGCACGAATTCCACCCACCGCGGCGGGCCCGACGGCCACCGCCAACGGGCCTCGGACGGTCGAGAACCCGGAGAATCCTACGATGCCGAGAACAGGCGTTCCGGCGCTCAGATCGTTTCAGGAACGACCCACCGGTGGGAAGCAAACACCTCGTCGACCGGTGTGGCGAACAGGTGATTCGACCAGTTGCTGATCGTCTTCACCGCAACGGCCAGCACTAACTCGAGGACCTGGGCGTCGGTGTAGCCCGCCTCTCGGAAGGCAGCAACGTCGGACTCGCTCGGGTGACCGTGAGTCTCGAGCAGCGTGCGGGTCATCGCGACGAGCGCGGCATAGCTCTCGTCGGCGATGGGCTGATCATCTCGGATCGCGTCGGTGACCTCTACAGGGGTCTTGGACATATTGTCGCCAATGAAGCTGTGGGCCGCCATGCAGTAGTCGCACTCGTGGTGGCGGCTGATCGTGAGGAACACGGCTTCCTGCTCACCCGACGAGAACCCCGACCCGCTGCGGAAACGCTTGTAGCCGTCGAGATAGGTCGCGAGGAGGCCGGGCGAGTTCGCCATCACGCCATATATGTTGGGCACCATGCCCGTCGCCTTCTGCGCACCGGCGAGCAGCTCCGCTGCTTCGCCCTCGGCAGTGTCGAGAGTTCGGGCGGCGAGTGGGCTTCGGTATTTCGTCACCGGTATCTCCTTGGGTCGTGGGGTCGTGCCCCGGTCGAGGGGCGGACAGTTCGGAAACCCAGGTCGCCTCGTCAATTATTCCGCGGCCGTTTCGACCGTTGCATTGGATTGGCGGCGGGTGTTGACCACCCAGAACGGCAGCGCGACGAGGAAGAAGGCGCCCAAGACGTTGCCGAGCGCTGCCGGCGCAATGCTCCACGCGAGCGCAGGACCCCAGCCCGGGCCGATCCCTTCGGGCGTGGCCAATGAGAAGTAGGCCATGTTGGCCGGGCTGTGCATAAACCCGGCCGCCACGAACGCTGACACGGTGAGCAGGACGGGGATGTACTTGCCGATGATCGTGCGTCCCATGACGGCCAGGAATGCGGCCATTCCGACCAGCCAGTTCCCGAGCACGCCGGAGAGCACCGCTTGGAACCATCCCCCGGCGCCGCCGACCTCGCGGTAGCGCATCTTCGCGTCGACGATCTCGGCGAGTAACTCCTCGAATCCCGGCGAGTACGACTGGGCGATGTGGACCGCCCACCCGACCAGGAACGCGCCGGCGAGGTTGCCGAACGCGGCGAGCACCCACAGCCGGCCCACCCGGCCAGCGAGCGTACGCGTGCCACAGCGCAGCAGGGTTGCGGGCATCTCGACGTTGACCTCGGTGAACAGCAGGGTGCCCGACAGCACCACGATGAAGAAGCCCGCCGAGAACCCGAAGCCCTCCAACAGACGCTGGAGGCCTTCATTACTGGTGCCGGTCGCGATCAGCGTGCTGAACAACGCTCCAACCGCAATGAATGCGCCCGCCAACATGCTGAGCACGATCACCTCGGGCACCGTGCGCCGCAACGCGCGCTCCGCGCCGACTTCGGCCATCTCCACCATCACCAGATCCGGTGCCAAGAACTGGTTCATCGGGGACGCGTCGATCTGTCCAGCGATTGTTGCCACCTCCACGGAACCCGACTCGCGGGAGCGGGATTCCCGAGAGCGCGGAAAGCTCTCGACGTGCGCTGTCATCCGTCCCAAATCGCCGGTGCCTGAAGCGGCTCCTCGGCATGCAGAGCGATTCCCGGCAGCAGCGACGCTGCGACAATTCCTACAAGTCACGAAACAGGGAATCGAACGCATCGCTGTGCGGGTTTCCCCTGGCATGGCAATCGTGATCACTCAACGCCAACGGCGCAGCGCTGTCGGAGCCTTGCTGGTGTTCCTCATCTTCGCCGTCGTCGTCGTGTCTGGCGACGGCGATGGCGTCCAAGACACCCGTACGGCGGAAGGCGGGATCGCCATCGAAAGTGAACTGCCGACGCAGCGTTTCGAGCTCTTCGATGGCGCAAGTACGACGTTCGAGGAGTTTGAGGGAACCCCACTGGTGATCAACTTCTGGGCGTCGTGGTGCCCCGCCTGCGTCGGCGAGCTACCCGAGTTCCAGACCGTTCATGAGCAGCGCGGCGACGAGGTCACGTTCCTCGGGATCGCCAACGCCGACATTCGCCCCGCGGCGGTCGCCCTGGCCGGTGACGTCGGTCTGACCTACACCCTCGCCGACGACCCGACCGGCGGGCTCTTCCACGATTTCGGCCTGATCGCCATGCCGAGCACACTGTTTGTCACCCCCGACGGTCAGATCCTCGAGGTGTTCGCTGGCCAACTCAATGAGTCTGCGTTGAACGACCGGATCGACGAGTTGGTCGCCGCATCATGATCGACGCCCCGATCGGCCTCGCGTTTGCTGCCGGGCTCGTCGCCACGGTGAACCCGTGCGGCTTTGCGATGCTGCCGGCGTATCTCTCGTACTTCATGGGGCTCGACGGTGACGACGACGAATCCCGCAGGCCGGGTCTCGGGCAGGCACTCAAGGTCGGCGCGATCGTGTCGGCGGGCTTCCTGGTCGTGTTCGGCACGACCGGCCTCCTGATCAATGCCGGCGTACGTTCCATCATCGATTGGATTCCATACGTCGCGCTCGGCGTGGGGGTGTTGATGATGATCCTTGGCGTCGCGGTTTTACTCGGTTTGGAGATCAACATCGGGTTCCTGAAGGCCGGACAGGGGGCAAGCACTCGCGACAGCAAGTCGGTTTTCGCGTTCGGTGTGTCGTACGCACTGGCGTCGCTGTCGTGCACTCTGCCCGTGTTCCTCTCCGTGGTGGTCGGCTCGCTGGCTAGCACGAGCTTTGCCTCCGGTCTGGCCACCTACGTTGCATACGCGGCGGGGATGTCGGCAGTGCTGATTGCGCTCACGATCGCAGTGGCGATGGCGAAGCACGGGCTCGTCCGCCGCCTGCGCTCGGCGCTTCCCTACGTTCATAGAGTCTCAGCCGGGTTCTTGATCGTCGCCGGCGCATACATCACGTGGTTCTGGTTCGACGATTTGTCGTCAGACGCCGGCGAGCAGAGCCAGGCCGCAGGGGTCGTGGACCGCTGGTCAGCGACGCTGACGAACTGGATCGGGGACAACTCCGAACTCGTCGGTCTGATACTCGGCGGCATCGTCGCCATGACAATGGTGTCATCAGTCTTGAAGCGGTTCGAACCCGATGACAACGACGTCCCCGACCACACCCTCTCGACATCGGGAGATCGACCATGAATCACAGGAGATCGACCATGAATCACAAACGACTTGCCGCGCTCACGATGGGCATCGCGCTGACCTCGGTTGCGTGTGGAGGGAGCTCGACCGCGGACGAAGAGCCGGCGGTGGCCCCGTCCGATGCCTCCGCCGAAGCAACGACGTCGCCCGACTCAACGGCTGGGGACGCGTCGGGCACGACCGCCGATCCGATCGAGGACGGGACCGAACTCAGTGAGGCAATCAGCCAGGCGACCGAGCCCTGGCCGACCGACTGGACCAATCGGACCGTCAGTCTCGACGAGTTCCGCCTCGGCATCGCGTCGGTCGATCCCCGCGATCGCATTCCGCCGATCGACGAACCGATCTTCGAGGCGATCGCTTCGGCCGACTGGCTCGACGACCGCGAGCCGGGCGCGCTCGTCCAATTCGGCGACGAGACCCGGTTCTACCCGCTCTCGATTCTCACCCGCCACGAGATCGTCAACGACCAGTTCGGCGAGGTACCGGTCGTCGTCACGTTCTGCCCGCTCTGCAACACGGCGATCAGCTTCGACGCCCGAGTCGACGGCCAGACGCTGCGCTTCGGCGTGTCGGGGCTACTGCGCAAAAGCGACCTGGTGATGTGGGACGACGCAACGACTTCACTGTGGCAACAGATCACCGGCGAGGCAGTCGTCGGCGACTTCGCAGGAACCCAACTCGAACTCATCCCGACGTCGATCGTGTCATACGGCGACGTGCTCGAGAACTTCCCGGATGCCGTCTCGCTGTCGCGCGACACCGGGTTCGGCATCGAGTACGGCGCCAACCCGTACCGCGCGTACAGCTCAAGCACCTCACCGTTCCTGTTCGACGGCGAACCCGACCCACGCTTCCCGGCATTGTCCAGGGTCGTCGGGGTCACGCTCGACGGGAGTGACAAGGCGTACCCGTTCAGCGTCCTGCGCGAACAGCCTGCAATCAACGACGAACTCGCCGAGACACCAATCGTGGTGCTGTGGGGTGGCGACACCGCCGACGCACTCGATGCGGGCACCATCGCTGAGGGCGAGGCGATCGGCAGTGGCATCGCCTACGACCGCCGTGTCGGTGAGCAGACCTTGACGTTCTCAGTGGACGGGGCCGACGTGTTCACCGACGATCAGACCGGCTCGACCTGGACACTGCTCGGCGTCGCCATCGACGGGCCCCTCGAGGGCGAACAACTCTCGACGGTGAACCATCGCAACGAATTCTGGTTCGCATGGGCCGCGTTCTTCCCCGACGCCCCCGTCGCGGGCGAGTAGCAGCCCTCACGCTGGCGCAAACACGACTCCCGTACAGTCGTTCCCACAATCACCCCCAGTATCTCCGATGTGGTTCGGTCATGAGTCGATTCCGGTAGCCCAAGCCCGCCCGCGCCCGCCTGGAGGATCACTTCGTCTGCAGGATCAGAGATGGGCCGGCGGGCCACATCTCGACGGTGGCCCAGATCATCGCCGGGACGAATGCCCCGCAGCGCGGGCACCAAAGGCACGGTCGGAGTTCAGCAGCGTGGGCCAACGGACCGCACTGCGGTAGGCCAGCGATCGTCAGCGTTGGCTCGCTCGCCGAGTGCTGTTCTCGAGCGTGTATTGGGCTGTCAGGATGGCCCGACGTCCCCGGACCGGGCGAGTTCAGTTGCGAGAGCGTCGAGGTGCCGGTGGACGTGGACCTCGAATGCACGTTTCACTGGCCCAATCGCCAGGAGAGCAGTCCAGAGTCCGCCGCGTAAACGGAAGGTCCCAGTGTGTGTGACCTGCGTACCGGTGGGACATGCGGTGACCTCGAACCGTTCGTGGCACTCGGCGAATGGACCGGCGAGGTGCTCGAAGGTGATGGCGCCGTCCTCCCACGTCACGAGTTCTACGGTGCGAAAGGAGTAAGGCCCCTCCTTGCCAGCGAAGCGCCTGACAATTCGGTGTTCGTCCATTGCGAGGATCTCGTCGGGGTCTTCTGCGAAGCGACGTCTGAACTCGGCGAGAAGGTCATCGGGCGAGACGGCGATTGTGACCACGTCCTCCGCCAGTTGGACCTTCGGTCGCACGGCGAGGAGCGCCATGGCACCGGTGGCGGCGAGTCCGAGGTGGAAAATGCGCATGCCCAGAGCAACCATGCAGCGGTCGTGTCTATTTCGCGCTCGACCCACCCGTCGACGCGTCGCGATCTCGCGACAGAGGGCCAGGGACAACCTGTCCGGTCATCTCAGCAGTCTCCTAGCGCCGAGGTCGATCGTGATGAACGCATCATCGCCATCGTCGTCGCTCGACCACTCGCTAATGCCGGAATCGTCTATGGCGTTCGCCGCGGCGAAGCTGTCGTTGAACTCCGAGCTCACGTCGATGATGGTCGCATCGAGGGCCAGGTTGGGGCCAGGTTCGACCGTGTCTGGTTCTGCCGGACGGTCGTCGGCCTCGGGAATGGTGAAGGTGGCGGTCTCTGACGTGTACAGCGTCCCGTCGGCGGTTGATCCCTGGACCTTGAAGAAGTAGGTCTCTCCCGCCACGGCCCGGGGAGGAAGACATCGTGGCCAACGATGCCGCTGCCGTTCTGGGTGGTCAACACCCGCCGCCAGTCCAATGCAACGGTCGAAACGGCCGCGGAATAAGTGACGAGGCGACCTGGGTTTCCGAACGGTCCGCCCCTCGACCGGGGCACGCCCCCGACCCAACGAGATACCGATGACGAAATACCGAAGCCCACTCGCCGCCCGAACTCTCGACACTGCCGAGGGCGAAGCAGCGGGTCGGGGTTCTCGTCGGGTGAGCAGGAAGCCGTGTTCCTCACGTCAGCAGACACGACGCGTGCGACTACTGCACCACCTGCGAGCTGACCGAAGAACTGGCCTCGCCGCTGTCGGCGCTCGACGTGGGCGCGGCCAAATGGCAACGCGCCCACACGAGGTCCGCCTGCGCCGCCACGACGATGATAAGCAGCGATTCCGAACCACGCGCTCAAGCTCGCTGTTCGCCATTCCGATGAGGAAGACGTGAGTGCGGAAATCTGGTATCTGACCGCGTCCGTGAGCGCTACTGCCTGCGCTCTGTTGGCAACGGTGGTGGTCGTCGCCGGGTGGCGTCGGCGACTTGCAGAGGTTGCGGTACTGGGCGCCGCGTTGTTCGTCGTGTCGGTCCTGCCACTGGTGAGCGGTTTGGGCGGCACGGACCTGTTCGGTGGGGCACCGGCTTCGGGTTGGGCCGCGTCGCTCGCTCTCCCCGGCGCAGTCATTGCCGCACTCCCGCTGCTCGGAGCATCACGACTCATCCGACGTTGGCGAATCTGGGTGCCGTCGGCGATGGGCTCCGCGACGTTGGTGGCGGCCGCACTGGCGAGCGATACGGATACTCCTCCGTCGGTGATCGCGACCCCCCTGCTCATTGTCAGCGGGATCGGCACGATGCTGCTGATGCGGCGCCAGTGGGCCCTGTTCCGTATCAGTGGCCTGCGGAGTCCATTCGTCGCATGCATTGCGATTGGTTTCATCGCATTGGCGACTATCGCCGGTAGCCGATCGTCGCCCGGATCTTTCGTGTCGTGGTTGGGGGTCATCACGGAGAACATCGGCGTCCTGGTGGCGGGGCTCGCAGTACTCGTTGGCTATCGCCTCGATCGCTCCGTCGCCGATGTGCTCGCTCCGATTGCCTCGCTAGAACCGCTCACCGCGCTTGAGATCGGCCTGAGCCCGGAGATCCATGCCTTCGTGGCGGCCCTGGACCGGAAGGATTCGATCACGCGCGATCACGTCGTTCGGACATCCGCTCTGGCACTCCGCGTCGCTCTGCGCGCTGGTTTCGACCACTCGGGTGCGCGTGCGGTCGCGATCGGCGCGCTGCTGCACGACGTCGGCAAGCTCGTGGTGCCCAGCGAGATCTTGAAGAAACCAGCCGCCCTCACCGACGAGGAGTTCCTGACGATCAAGAGCCATCCCGAGGCAGGTGAGCGCCTGCTGCAGAGCGCACCGAGCCTCCGTTCCGCAACTCGCTTCGTCCGCGGTCATCACGAGCGCTTCGATGGTCGGGGCTATCCGGACGGGTTGTCGGGGGATGAGATCGGAATCGACCTCGGGATCGTTTCTGCGGTCGACGCCTGGGATGCAATGACCAACGTCCGTCAATACCGCGACGGCATGCCGACTCGCGAGGCCACCCGGATCCTGCGTGAGGGAGCAGGGTCGCAGTGGCATCCCGAGGCGGTCCGGCTCGTGCTCGACGAGGTCCGTCAGAACCCGGCGGTTGATCTCACGCCGATGTCGGCAATCGGTCGCCGGGCAGCCGAGGGTCAGATCTGCGACTGCCTCGCCGATGTGATCGGCTCAGACGCCACCGTCCTCAAGCAGCGTCGTACGTGAGCCCTGTCTGTCAGGCTGTAGCGAACAAGCCGGTTGAGGAGCTGATGCTGCGACACGGCGAGGTCGGTGTTCGTCGCGGCGAGCCGTGTCTTGCGTAGGACCGCTTCGAGGTAGAGGCGTGACGTACGGAAGTTGGGCGAATCGTCGGCAACGAGCTGTGTCTCGTCTGGGCCGAGCCGAGTGATGACGTCGAGCTTTGTGAGGAACGCCGCTTCGGTGTCGCGCACCAACGTGGAGCTACCGATGCACCGAACGAGCAGCCCGTCGGACGGTGTCTGCTGTGTGGTGCGGACGAGCCATTCCTCATGGCGGACTTCAACTTGAGCCCCAGGAGCGATCAAGGAGAGGAGACCTTCTGGAGTTGAGATCGCCACGAGTGTCCATCTTGCTACCCGGTTTGATCAAGCTCCAAGGGAAGACGTGACCTGGCTCGTCAGCAACGGCGGGTCGCTCTCGACCCAGTGCGAGTATCTCGACAGAGTGAAGGCCGTTGACTCATGCCCGAGCAGACCGCTGACCGTCTGCGGAGCGACGTTCCCGGACAACAGCCTCGTTGCAAACGTGTGCCGCAGCGTGTGAGGCGTCCACGGGATCCCACCGAGCATGTCGGAAAGCTGCGGACGAAGGTATCGAGTCACCGCCTGAGTGAACGTGTCCGGATTGGCGAGTCCCCCGTGTCGAGACTCTACGAGCTATACCTCACCGCCGCACTGAGGTATAGTATTCTGATGAGGTATAGACGGTGAGCATTGTCAAAAGCACTTCGACTGTTCGTGCGGTCGACGCGTTGCGTCACGTGCTGCCGACGTCGGCCGATGTCCAGTGCGGGGCGGGGGGCGAAGAACCGGATCTGGTCGTCAATGGTTGCGCTCTCGAGCTTCGGTGGGTGGGACGTGGGC
>Ga0209390_10001898_pt1 | contig 38418 bp, 35 predicted proteins | sample BON01_FD_187212 | JGI IMG/M metagenome (GOLD analysis project Ga0209390, IMG submission 187212) | Freshwater microbial communities from Lake Bonney liftoff mats and glacier meltwater in Antarctica - BON-01 (SPAdes) (version 2) | ecosystem: Environmental > Aquatic > Freshwater > Ice > Glacier...
GCGCCCCGTGTCTCGTGATCTCACGCCCGATCCGCGGTTGCGCCCCATCCTCACGCCGGGATACGATCCCGCCGAGCCACTCAGTGAAGAGGAGTGGCCCTCCGACTACCGATGAGACTGCTCCTCGACACCTGTGCGTTGCTCGCTCTAGCTGAGGGCACTCTACCCCGGGCCGCAGCCGAGGCCTTGGCAACCGCTGAGCAAGCGCTCATCTCCCCGGTGGTCCCGTGGGAATTGGCAATCAAGGTGAAGACCGGCAAACTCATGCTCGCCGACCCGCCGCTGTTGTGGGTAGAGAACCTCGCCGCCCGGCACCAGCTCACCCTATCTCCGGGGGGCCTCGATGCCGCCCTACTCTGCGCCGCAGCGGATCTCCCCTTACTCCATCGAGACCCCTTCGACAGGGTTCTCATCGCTACCGCTCAAGTTCACCGATCTACCCTGATGACGTCGGATCAAACGATCCCGGAATACCCCGACATCGAAGTCATCTGGAAATAGACCACCGGTGAGTCGCGCACGAGCTACTCCCTCAAGACAGCCAAGGAGGGTGCCTCCACCCATCAATGCTATCCGCAAATCTTCTTCGTAGCATATAGCCACAATGACCGGGGGCACCATTGCCCCAACCCTACATCCTCACCGCCCGCCCCGTCCGCGCGCTCTCAAAAGCAGCGTCGACGATCTCCTGTCCGATGCGGGAGGTGGCGACGCTGAGCGGGCCCTCGATCTCGCGGCCGTGTTCGAGGCAATCGAGGAAATAGGCGATGGGATTGGACTTCGTAAAATCGGGCGCGGGGGCCTCGACACGGCGACCGGCGGGACATTCGCGCGTCTGCACGGTGACATGATCATCGTAGTCGTAGCTCGCGATGGTACCGTCAGTCCCTTTGACCACAAAACCGCAGCGAGGCTGGGGTTGGTGGGTCCACGGATCGGTGAAGGTGCCCCAGCGCGTCTCGAAGCAGGAGAGCCCCTTCTCATACCGGGCCACGGTGATGCTGTGCTCGTCGACCTCGAGCGCACCACCCGCCCGGCGATCCCACATCGCGATGACTTCGGTGGGGCGCTGCCCGCCGTTGAACCAGGTTCCGAGAGTCGTGCCGTAGCCGAGGTAGTCATGGAGACTGCCGCCGCCCTCGGAGTCTTTGTAAAACCAGCTCGCGTCTTTTTCCGCCGCGGTCGGCTCGTGTTCGATCTTGTCGGCGCCGTGCCAGAGCGGGCCGCGATTGCCGTCGTAAAAATGGACTTCGCAGACCTCGCCGATCATGCCCGAGCGGATCACGTCGTGCGCTTTGAGGTGCGAGCGCAGCCAGGCGAGCGGCCAGTTGATCGCGAGTTGCCCGCCGGAAGCACCAGAGGCACCCATCGCGGCGATCATGCGGTCGGCCTCGGCGAGGCTGGCGGCGAAGGGCTTCTCGACCAGGACCGAGACCCCGTAGGGAGCCACTTTCTCCACCCATTCCGCGTGGCGCGCCGCCGCCGGGCAGAGAATGACAAGATCGGGCCGGGTCTGCTCGAGGCAGGCGCGGTAGTCGGTGAAGACCTGACCGTCACCGAGCCCGAAGTTCTCCCGGGCCGAGTCCATGCGAGCCGGTTGCTCGTCACAGATACCGACGATCTCCGCCCCGGGATGCTCGTGCGCCATCCGCAGGAGATCGCCCATGTGGAAATGATCAAAATTGATACCGGCGATGCGCCACTTCATTTTCAAAATTGAGGGAGTCGGGAGATTTCAGCGGTTTCGCCATCCGAAAAGAGAGGCTATTCCCAGTTTTCGCTGAGATTCTTCGGAATTTCCACAAGAAAATGCTTCTAATATCTGAGAATTGCGCGATGGTAAGCCGCTTTCCCCCCCATTATGCAGCAGCGAGACGACGATACCGTAGAACTTGAAGGAACCATTCATACCGTCCTTCCCGGAACCATGTTCCGCGTTGAGCTGGACAACGCTCATCTCGTCCTCGCCCACATCTCGGGCAAAATGCGGAAACGCTTCATCCGTCTCGTCGCCGGGGATCGTGTCAAAATTGAGATGTCTCCCTACGACACGGAAAAGGCCCGTATCGTCTACCGCGTCGATAGCCGCAGCCCGCGTCCGATGAACCCCGGCAAACGGAGTTCTCCCCGCAGCATGGCCCGTCCCGGTCAACCGAAGAAACGTGCCAAACCCAACCCGACTCCCCGTCGTGGTGGCGGTGGTGGCAAATAATCGGCGGCCACCGCACGGTGATCACTGTCGCCAGTATTGCCACGGCCATACGGCCGCCACGCCGGGACTTGCGTGAATGACGAACTTTTTTGCGCTCCTCGAACTCCCGGAATCCCTGAGCCTCGACCCGGAGGCAGTGGAGAACTCGTGGCGGGAAAAAAGTCGCGCTCTTTCCGACGCTGCCGACTTTGGCGACGGAGCGAGCGAGAGCGGCCCGGCTCTCGATCCGCCCGACCTCAATCAGGCCCGCAGCACTCTGAGCGATCCGGCACTGCGACTGGCTCACTGGCTCGCACTCAGGGCGCCCGGCGCGCCCGCGGATCGATCGATCGACCCGTCCCTGATGGATCTTTTCGCCGCAATCAGTCCCGTCCTGGGGAAGACCGATGAGGTCCTTGCCCGTCACCGTCACGCCACCACCGCTCTGGCGAAGGCGATGCTCACCCGCGAGGCGATCGAGGCGCAGTTACAAGTGCAGGGACTGCTGGCACAGATCCAGCCGCTCCGACATACCATAACCGATCAACTCGACAGCATCGAAAGGGCGGGCGCGTCAGGGGACTACCAGCCCGCGTCCCGCGCTCTCGGTCAGTTGAGATTTCTCAAACGCTGGGAGGAGCAGTGCCGCGAGCGACTCCTCTCCCTCATCGCCTGCTGAGCTCTCCCATGAACGAGTCTCTCATCATCGGTATCGATCTCGGAACGACGAACTCGCTCGTCGGGGTGGTGGACTCCGGCTTCCCCATCGTCCTCGCCGACCGCGACGGGGACAGGCTGACGCCGTCTTGTGTCTCGTGGCCGGCAGCAGGAGGCCCACCGCTCGTGGGCAAAGAGGCCTTCCGCTCCCGCATGGTCGCCCCTGAGCGCACTGTATCTTCAATCAAGCGCTTCATCGGGCGGACTTTTTCCGATCTCTCGCCGCAAGAGCGCGACGAGGCCGGCTTCCCTCTCGTCTCCGGCCAGCACGATGAGATCCTCGTCGCGATCGATCCCGAGACTTTGCTCACCCCTGTGGAAGTCTCGGCCCTGATCCTCGCGCGGCTCAAGGCGATCGCCGAAGAGGCTCTCGAGATGCCGGTCTCCCGGGCCGTCATCACGGTACCGGCCTACTTCAACAACAGCCAGCGCGAAGCGACGAAGCGCGCCGCCGCACTCGCCGGGCTCACCGTCGAGCGCATCATCAACGAGCCCACCGCCGCTGCGCTCGCCTACGGCCTCGACAAGCTCGAAGAGTCCGCCACCGTCGCGGTCTATGATCTCGGCGGGGGGACTTTTGACCTCTCTATCCTGCAAATGCGCGACGGCTTTTTTGAAGTCATCTCGACGGCGGGCGACACGAGACTCGGCGGCGATGATCTCGACCGGGCCCTCGCCCGCCATTTCGCCGAGACCCTCGCCCTCGGTGAACTCAGTCCCGTCGAAGAGGCGACCCTGCTCGCCCGGGCGCGTGAGGTAAAAGAAGCACTCAGCACTGAGGAACGGATCACGGCCCGTTTCCCCTTCTTCCGCGGGAGCGAGAGCTATGAGCTGGAGATGACCCGGCCCGATCTCGAAAAGCGGCTCGCTCCCATCATCGAGCGCACCCGCCCCATCGCGCAGCGCGCCTTCGCCGAAGCGGCCAATAAGGGTGTCGGTGAGGTCGAGCGACTCATCCTCGTGGGCGGTAGCACCCGCATCCCGCTGGTACGGGAAAAATTGCAGGCCTGGTTCGGGCTCGTGCCGGACATCAGTCAGCATCCCGACGAGTCGGTCGCGCTGGGCTCCGCGATCCAGGCGGGGATGCTCTGCGGGCGCGTCCGGCAGATCATCCTCGTCGATGTCACCCCGCTCTCCCTCGGGATCGAGACCTTCGGCGGGCTCATGAATGTGATCATCCCGCGCAACTCGACGATCCCGGTGAAGGCGGGCGAGCTTTTCACCAACGCGGTCGATCATCAGGAGTCCATGGCCATCCGCGTCCTCCAGGGAGAGCGTGAAATGGCGAAGGACAACTGGCTCCTCGGCGAGGTCACGGTGCCCTTCACCCCCGGCGCAAAGGGCAGCGCCCGGGTCGGGGTGCAGTTCGCGATCGACCGCGACGGCATCCTCGAAGTCCTCGCCCGCGACACCGTCACCGGAGAAGACCATGTCCTCGAGATCCGGAATGCCGCCGTCAATGTCGACGATGAGGTCGTCGAGCGCATGGTGAGCGAGTCGATCGACTACGCCTTCGACGACATGAACGAACGCATCTGGACCGAGGCGACGCGCAAGAGCGAAGAGCTCCTCCCCGCCGTGAGCGAGGCCCTCACCCGGGTCGGTCACCTAGTCCCCGCAGCCGACCTCGCCGACATCGAGGCGGCGGCGGCCCGCGTCCGTATCACTCTCGCTAGCGAAAGCCACGATGCCGCTGCCCTGAAGTCCGCCAATACCGCTCTCGACGAGGCCACCCAGACCCTCGCCGCGATCCTCGTCGAGGCCGCTTTTTCCGGACTGGACTCCTGAAACGGGCGGCAGCCCCTGACGGAACTTCCCTCTTTCCGGGAAAATCTTCGTCACAAAAGAATGGTCTTGTCGTCAATAAGGTCCGGATGATAAGATCCGGCGCTGCGGCTCGCGCTCTAGATCCATCACCCCCCTGTTTCCCCCCTTATTCTTACTCTCCCCCGCCTTCGCATGGAAGATCCCAGCCAGTCCCCCATCAACGCTCCCTCGCAAGAGTCGGGTTCCACCCCGCTCGCCCCGCGCAAGCTCCGCCCCCCGGGCTCCGAGGATGCCGAAGCGGCGATCATCGCCCCACCAGTCAGCGACGAGGTCTACGCCGTAGTGGCTGACGACGAGGCCGCGTATGCCGAGGGCGAATATCACGAGGGCGGCACGGGGGAGCGCTCCTTCATCGTCGGCGAGGGCGAAGCCGTCCACGCAGCCGAGAAAGAACCGGCTACAAAGGAAAAGATGAGCGCCATCCTCGTAGCCGTCATCATCCACATCGTCATCATTGTTCTGCTCGGTGTCCTTACTCTCTCCTCCCCCCCGCCGTCACCGCCGCAGATCTCGGTCTCGTCGATCGCGAACAATACCGATTCCGAAATGGAGTCGCAGACGATGACCAAGATGCAGCAGAAGACCGCCTCGGCCGTCTCTTCGGTGCAAAGCATGGTAGCGAGCACCGCCTTTTCCGATTTCTCCGTACCGACCACCGTCGACACGAGCAACACCGACCTCACCATGGTCGCCATGTCCAACAGCGACGCCGGCTTCGGCATGTCGATGAGCGGCTTCGGTGATGTCTCGAACATGGCCTCTATCCCCGCCGGGATGCGGTCGCGCTGCTCCATGTCCGAGCGCATGAAACGACTCCGCGAGAGCGGCGGCGAAGACCGCGCCGAGCGCGCCGTGCGCGAGGGACTCGAGTTCCTCACGACAAAGCAAAACAAGGAAACAGGGGCTTTCGGCGAGGAATACACCGCCGGCATGACCGGTCTCACCCTGCTCGCCTACCTCGGTCACTGCGAGACGCCCGAGTCACCCAAGTTCGGTGACTCGGTCGTGAATGCCGCCCTTTTCCTGATGGATCGCTGCCTCAAAAACGAAGGCAAGATCACCAATGGAAAACCGGGCCACCACGAGGCCTACGAGCACGCCATCGGCACCTACGCCCTCGCCGAGCTCTACACCATGACGAAAGAGAGCGGCAAAGAAATCCCCCGCCTCGAGTCCGTCATCAAGAAAGCCGTCGGCGTCATCACCGATGCCCAGAGCAAAGACGGCGGCTGGCCCTACGGCTTCGCCGCTCAGGGCAAAGACGACATGTCCGTCTCGGGCTGGATGATCCAGGCGCTCAAGGCGGCCTACAACACTGGCCGCAATTTCTCCGGAGTGGAAAAGTCGCTCGACCTCGCTACCAAGAAATATCTACCCGCGATCCAGGACTCCGAAGGGGCCTTCAAGTACAATCCCGACAACGCGAAGGGCAAACCCACCCTCACCGGTGCCGCCTTGCTCGCCCTGCAGATCTGGAAGGGAGCCGACACCCCCGTCTATGCCAAGGGCCTGAAGTATCTCACCGAGAGATACAAAAACCCCAGTCCCGGCGGTGATTTTTACGCTCCCTATTACAACACCCAGGTCTTCTTCCTCCACGAGGGACCCGAGTGGGAGAACTACAACAAACAGTTCCAGCCCAAGCTCCTCGACGCCCAGAACAAAGACGGCTCGTGGCTGCAGGATGGCGGCGCGCGCAAAGATCACCAGATCCTCAACACCGCCTGGGCGATCCTCATGCTCGAGGTCTACTACCGCTATCTGCCCACCACCGACAAGGTCAGCGGGCTCGAAAAGCGGTAAACCTGTCGGACTTTCAGCCCGCCAAACCACGAGACGGCTCGTCACTCCGTTGGCGGATAGGGCAGAGCCAGACCGCTTTTCCCTATCTCGACCGGATTCAGCGTGAGTTGCTTCCCCCAGTAATAGAGGTGGAAGCTGGAGCTGTTCTTTGGAAAACCGTAGATCAGCAGCACTCGCACCGGGTTCGGAGCCGCCGCCGGGAATTGGCCGTCGCCGAGGACGGAGCCTTCCGGAGTGAGAAATTCCGGGTGCGGGTCACTCCCGTAGCTGATCATCGTGATGCCGTCGACGACCTCGATATCATCAATGTCGAAAAACGGCGTATGCCCCGAGACCGTCACATCCACGGCGATGAGCCTCGCCTCGATCGCGGCACCCGGGTCAGGCGAGAGATGGCTGTAGCCCGTGTAGTGCCAGGCCCCGTTGACCTTGACCGATCCGCTCCCGAGACCCTCGGCCTGCTGCTTGGCACGTGCCTGCATCACTCCATCGATGACCTGCTTCTGCTCTTCGGTGGTGAGTTCGCGCGGCTCACCGCTGACGGGGACGGCGGGGTCAGGGAGCAACGTCTGCGGTTCTGCGGGCGGCGTCCCGGTGGACTCGGGAGCCTTTTCTCCACAGGCGGCCAGACAGAGAGCGGCGGTGAGGCCGGAGACGAGAAAAATCGGTGACATCTTCATTTTTAGTGACTTGCATCCCTTCGTGTCCTTGTGACCGGGAGGCAACAAAAGCAAAGCTCCCCTTTCAAACGAAGGAGCGCGTGCGTAGACTATTGCATGCAAAACGAGGTCATTGAAAAGAATTTTCAGATTGCCCGGCTCGCCGACATCGCCCCCACGCCCTGCCCCTGCGGACAGTCGCGTCGCGCCTTCATGAACGAGGGGAACTCTGTCGCCTCGATGCACCTCGTCGAGATCAAGCAGGATAGCGAACTGCACTACCACAAGATCATGACCGAGCTCTATTATGTGCTCGAAGGCGAGGGACACATCGAGCTCGACGGTCAGATCCACCCGCTCACTCCCGGCACCTCCGTCCTCATCAAACCCGGCTGCCGTCATCGTGCGGTGGGGAAAAACCTGAAAATTCTAAATATTCCAGTCCCAAAGTTTAACCCCGAGGACGAATACCCCGCCTGAACCGAGATACCATGACCGCTTTCAGTCCCATCGAAGAAATCATCGCAGATATCCGCCACGGTCGCATGGTCATCATCGTCGATGACGAAGACCGTGAAAACGAGGGGGACCTCGTCTGCGCCTCGGCCAGGATCACGCCCAACCTCATCAACTTCATGGCCACCCATGGGCGCGGCCTCATCTGCGCCCCGATCACGCAGGAGGCCGCTGATCGCCTCGGCCTGCCCCTCATGGTGCGCCGCAACACTGAATCGCACGGTACGAACTTCACCGTCGCGGTCGATGCCGCCTCGGGCGTCACCACCGGGATCAGCTCGGCCGACCGCGCCCGCACCGTCGAGGTGCTCGCCAACCCGCTCTCCGAACCGCAGGACCTCGTCCGCCCCGGCCACATCCTGCCTCTCCAGGCCAAGCAGGGCGGAGTCCTCCGTCGCGCCGGACACACCGAGGCTGCCGTCGATCTTGCCCGTCTCGCCGGCCTCGAGCCTGCCGGAGTCATCTGCGAGATCCTCAACGAGGACGGCACCATGGCCCGGCTCCCCCAACTCCTCGAGTTCGCCGAAAAACACCAGCTCAAGATCGGGACAATCGAGGCCCTCATCGACTACCGCCGTAGTGAGGAGAAACTGATCGAGCGCATCGAAAAGATCCAGATGCCGACCGACTTCGGTGTTTTTGACCTCATCATTTACGCCAGCACCCTCAATCCTGAAGAGCATCACCTCGCCCTTGTCAAAGGCGACATCCTCCCCGACGAACCCGTCCTCGTGCGAGTGCACTCCGAGTGCCTCACCGGCGACGTCTTCGGTTCGCGCCGCTGCGACTGCGGCAGCCAACTCCACTCCGCCCTTGCCCAGATTGAAGAGGCCGGCAAAGGAGTGCTCGTCTACATGCGGCAAGAGGGCCGCGGCATCGGCCTCGCCAACAAGATTCGCGCCTACAAGTTGCAGGAAGAAGGGCTCGATACCGTCGAGGCCAACGAGCGACTCGGCTTCGGGTCCGACCTTCGCGACTACGGCATGGGAGCGCAGATCCTCTACGACCTCGGGGTGCGCAAGATCCGGCTCATGACCAACAACCCCCGCAAAGTCGTCGGACTCGACGGCCACCGGCTCGAGATCGTGGAGCAGGTCCCGATAAAAACCGTGCCGAACGAGCACAACGAACGCTACCTCGGGACCAAACGCGACAAGCTCGGCCATATTCTCTGAGACCGCGGCTACCCTTGCGCAGCAGTTGCCAACTCGGCAGCTCGCCCCTACCGTGGTCGTCCATGAGCAAATCCGCCCCCGATTCCCCGGCTCCAACAGAGCAGCAAGGCACCGTCTGCATCGTCGCGAGCCGATACAACGCCACCTTTACCGACGCCCTCGTTGCCGCCGCGAGCGAGACCCTCGCGAAACTCGCTCCCGCGCTCGAGGTGCGGGTCATCCGCGTGCCCGGGGCCTTCGAGATCCCCGTCGTCGTCGAGGCGGTCGCCTGTGGGGAAGTGCAGCCGCTCGCGATCATCGCCCTCGGCGTCATCATTCGCGGCTCGACGGCCCACGCCGATCTCATCGCCGCCTCGATCACCCGCAGTCTCGCGGACACCGGGGTCTCGCATCTCGTGCCCGTGATTCACGAAGTCCTCCTCGTGGAAAATGCCGCCCAGGCCGAAGTCCGCACTCTCGGCGACGAACTGAACCGCGGCCGCGAAGCCGCCGAAGCCGCCGTCGCGATGATCGAGGTGATGGCCTCTCTCGACTGATCCACCGAACGCCCTCCTTTCCCATGACCGACCATCACCCTGACAAAATCGTCTTTCTCGATCGTGACACGACTGACCGGGGTGACATCGATTTCTCCGGCCTCGAAGCGCTCGGCGAACTCGTCAGCTACCCCACGAGCACCCGCGAGGAGACCGCCGCCCGCATCGCCGACGCCGACATCGTTCTTACTAACAAAACCGTCATCGGCGCCGCCGAGATGGATGCGGCAAAAAACCTCAAGCTCATCCAGGTCGTCGCCACCGGGGTGAATAACATCGATCTCGACGCCGCGCGGGAGCGCGACCTCGCCGTCTGCAACGTGAGCGGCTACAGCACCGAAGCGGTCGCCCAGCATGTCTTCGCGAGCCTGCTCAATCTCGTGAGCAACGTCCACCGCTTCGCCGCCGAGCCGGAAAAATGGTCAGAGTCCCCCATCTTCACCCGTCTCGACTATCCCGTCACCGAACTCGCCGGGAAGACCATCGGGATCGTCGGACTCGGCTCCATCGGCAGCGCCGTAGCCCGCATCGCCGGGGCCTTCGGCATGAAGGTGGTCGCCTACGGGCGTAAAGGAGCCTCGAACGAGGGACCGATCCCGCGTCTCGGTCACGCGGCCTTTTTTGCCTGCGCCGACGCCATCACCCTGCATTGCCCGCTCACTCCCGAGACCCGCCATTTCATCAACAGCGATTCCCTGAAATTGATGAAACCCGGGGCCGTGCTCATCAACACCGGACGCGGAGATCTCGTCAACGAGGCCGACCTCGTCGCCGCCCTGCAGGCCGGCACGATCCGCGGTGCCGCCGTCGATGTGCTCACGCCCGAACCGCCCACCGCCGACCACCCCTTCCTCGTCGCCTGCGCCGCCGGACTCGACAATCTCTTCATCACCCCCCACACCGCCTGGAGCGCCTGCGAAGCCAGGCAAAGGCTGCTCGACGGGATCGTCTCGAACATTCGCGCCTTCCGTGAAGGCGAGAAGGTGAATCGGATGGTGTGACGAAAGAGTATGGAAGATGCGGCCTAGGGCTTTTCACGCAACAGGGCGGTGAGGACACCGTGGAGGAGTTTTACCTCTTTTTCCGACGCCAAAGTCCGGGAGAAAAGGCTGCGGAGGGTTTTCAGGGTGGTCGGTTTCAGATCGGGGGTGAGAAAGAAGCCGCGTTCGTCGAGCGACTGCTCGAGACGATCGAGGAAGCGGTCGAGATCTGCCCGACTCGCGGGAGCGGGAGCGCCAGAGTAAGAATCGGACGGCTTCGTAGCTCTGCTCGTAGCGGCGGCACGCCTCCATTCCCATCCGAAGAGCAGGACGCACTGGGCGAGATTGATTGAGCTGAAGTCGGGGTTGGTCTCGAATCGCATCAGCATCCCCGCCCGCGCGATCACCGCATTATCCAACCCGGAAGCCTCGGGACCGAAGATCACGGCGACGCGGGCACCGCTCGCACCCCAGTCGGCGACCTTGGCGGATGCCTCGCCCGAACCCACGACGGGCACGGCGAGGGAGCGGTCGCGGGCCGAGGTGGCGACGACATACTGGCAATCGGCAACAGCGCCCTCGAGGGTCTCGAAGACCTCCACCTTTTCGAGGACGCGGTCGGCATCGGCTGCGGTGGCGACGGCGGCGGGATTCGGCCATCCGTCACGCGGACGCACGAGCCGCAGGTGTTCGAGACCGCAATTGAGCATGGCCCGGGCGCACATGCCGATGTTCTCCCCCATTTGCGGCTCCACGAGAATGATGACGGGCTGATGATTGATTGGCATGAAAGGCTGTGCGAAGGTTCTGCCATGGAAGTCCCGGAAACCATTACTTGTGTCGATTGCGGGCAGTTGGCGCATCGACTGAGCTATCCTCCCGAAGAAGGCTGGGAAATCGGGGACTATGTCGCCTATCGTTGCTCGGGTTGCAACGACCGATGGGACCTCCAGGTCTGCGACGAGGACGCGGCGCCCACTTTTGTCTCCTACGCCTCGGAGTACCGCGCGATCCTTGAGGAGAGGAATAGGCCGGAGGCCTAGTTCTTAGTGCTTAGTTCTTAGTTTTTTATGAGCAGTCAGAAACACATTCTTCTTTTTGATAGTGATTGTCCCCTTTGCACCTTTCAGAGTCGGCTCCTTTCCTGGATGGACTGGTTCGGCGTGGTCGAGATGGTGCCGCTGAAGGATGCGCGGGCGGCTGAGGCTGCGCCGGGGATCACGCGGGAAGATCTCCTCGAGGCGATCCACTGTGTCACACCGGAAGGCGAAATCTATCGAGGGGCGCGGGCGATCCGTTTTCTCGGGATGCGCATCCCTCTTCTCATACCGACGGGACTTTTCCTCTGGATCCCGGGGGTGATCAGGATCGCGGAGATCGTTTACGCCTTTGTTTCGAAACACCGCCTTTTCCTCAGCAAAATCTTCGGCTGCAAGGGTGCCTGCGCGATCCTGCCGGAAAAACGCGAGAGCTGAGCGGGATCACTCGGCGGCTTTTTCGGGAGCCGCACTACCCGGGGGCGTCGCCTTCGCCTCCACGACGATGGCGGTGCCGCCGCTGGTGAGATCTTTGGCCCCGAAGAAGTGGCGGTTGAAGTCCTCGTCCGCGCCGACGAAGCCATAGACCCGGCCGACCTGATGATTCGCGACCGGCAGGGTCGTGCGATATTGCTTGAGATCGATGAGCTGGGGCTCCATCTCTGATCCGTCGATCTGCACCTCGAGGCGGGGCATCATGTCGAGGTTGATGACGCCGACCTCGAGACGCGGACGGATCACGATGGAAGTGGAGATACGGGTCGTGGAGATGATGGGGAGATTGATTCCGCCGGTGTTGATGAAGGGGGTGAAGAAAGCAGGATTCCCGACCTGACCGTTGACCGATACATTGCCGATCCCTCCCGCCGGGAGGATGGCCGATCCGTAGTTGACGAAGCCTTCGAACGCGCTCGACTCTGTATTGATGTCGAGAGTGATGGAGCCGTCAGGATTGACCGTGCTGACACTCTCGCTCGTGATCCCGATGTTGCGGGTGCGAAACTCGGTCGGCGTCGCGGGCACGACCCCGCTGACGGAGCCGTTCGGCCCGACGATGATGGTGGCCGGGGCAAAAGCGGTGGGGAACGGTACCTCCTGCCCCACTGTGATGGAGCTCTTGCGCGTGGGCAACCCGGTGACAAACTGGAACTCCAGCGCCACTTCGGCGGCGGGGAACTGCGCCACGGCGATCGCCTGCTCTGCCGCGAAGATGCCCTCGGGCGTGTCGATCACGAGCACAGCCCCCTTGTTGGCGAGCATCAGAAATTTGCCCTGTGGACTGAGGACGGGATCAAGGATTGGCTTCACCGTTTCGAGCGGGGCGTAGCTGACATCGATTTCTTTCTTCACCGTCGTCTGGCCCTTAGCAATCGGCGCAAGGCAAAGGACGGGAAACAGAGCCACAAGCAAGAGCCTCACACGGATCGGAGCCATGTGACCAGTATCGCAGAACGGGGGTGGATTAGGAAGGTCAAATTCAGGCTAGAATCTCCGCCCAATTCTCGGGTTTGAACCCGACCAGGCCGATCTCCCCGCTCAACAGAAACGGCCGCTTGATGAGGTTTCCGTTTTCGGCAAGCAGGGCTAGTGCCGCTGCCTCGGTCAAGCCGGGGAGCGTGTCTTTGATCCCGAGCGCCCGATAGTCCTGACCTGAAGTATTGAAGAGTAGTCGCAATTCCCCTTTATAATAAGAGAGCATGCGCGTGAGCTCATCCGGTGAGGGCGGCTGATCACGGATCGGTATTTCTTCAAAGGTCTTTCCATTCTCTTTAAGCCACTTCACCGCTTTCCGGCAGCTATCGCATTTGGCGTAGGTGTAAATTTTCATGGGGCCTGATAAGAAAACGAAAAGGGGCGGCTCTCATGCCGCCCCTTTGATGTTTAAGATAGATGTGACTTCCGTTACCGAAGTCTCCGCCTGTCGAATTACAAATCTGCCGGCCCCGCAACACCGCCGGTGAACTTGTCATCTTCGGCTTTGTGGCCGGTAAGTACTTGGGCCGTGTATCCCCCGCGCGACTTAAAGTAGAAGAACAGCGCAAGGTAACACACCAACATGAAGGCCGGGAAATACGCCATCGTCGCGAGAGCGTTAAACTGACCCGACTGGGAGGCTGCGGACACCGCTTCGACCTGAGCAGGATCGGTCAGCGCCGCGGACTTGTCCGGATCGATCGCGAGATACTTGCCGAGCACGGAGTTCTTTTCGACGAGGATCTGCTGGGCCACCGCCGGCTGGGACTGTTGTAGTTCAACCGTAGTGGTTTTTTCCTGGACCACCCCGATGAAGGGAAAGCCGAGGACGCCGACCGCGATCATCCCGATGCCGGAAATGGCGTTGAGCGTGAGGGCTCCGCCACGAGGACACTGCTCCGAAGTCACACCGAGCATGGTGGGCCAGAAGAAGGTCTTTCCAAAAGCGTAGAGCGTCGCAGCGGCGAAGATCACAACGATTCCGGAATCTCCCGTCTTGGACAGGGCAAGCAAGCCGGCAATGGCGAGGACGGCGCTGAGAATCAAGAGGCCGATGGGGGAGAGCTTGTGAACGATGGGGCCTGCGAAGAAACGCAGTGTCATCATGATCGCGGAGGTGTAGATGAGAACCCAGGCCGCGTTGTGTCCGGCAGCTTCCATGGGAACCTTCATCAGGCCGGTGATCCAGCCATCCGTCCCGATCTCAGTGGTCGCGAGCGGCATCATGATGATGATGAGAAAGGCGAGAATACCACGGCCGAGGCTGCGAGTGTAGACCCCGAAGGCGATCACCACGATGGCGGTCAGGACATAGACGAGCCACGACGGCCACGCGAAGACCTGGGCGAGCTGGGCAAAGATGAGACCGAAACCCACGAGGGCTCCGAAGGCCCCGAATTCGCCGAGCATCTCTTTATAGGATACCCCTGCCGCCTCCCGCTCATTGACCGGGAACTTCACGCGGAGCAGCATAATGAGGTAGATCACCGCCGGCACGGCGATGATCCCAACGACGAGACGCCAGTCGCCCGATGCCGCCACATCGGCGAGGGCGATCGTGATAAGCCCGCCGATGACGAGACCACCCGGCCATCCCGCATGGAGAATGTTGAGCCACTTTGTCTTTTCGCGGCTGAACATCGTGGCCACCACCGGATTGATGAAGGCCTCGACCGTTCCATTGCCAAGGGCAAGAATGATACTGCCCCAATAGAGCAGGTTGTATCCCTTGATCTGGGCGGCAGCGAGGTCCGCGCCCTCAACTCCCTGAATCGCTCCATACGCGAGGCAGGCCAGAACGATGTAGATGACATAACACACGAATGAGAAAATCATCGCAAAGCGGTAGCCGACTTTGTCGATGATGAGGCTGAAGACGATGATAGAAATGCCGAAAGGCCAAATCCCCGCCCCAATGAGGGAACCGACGGTTCCTTTATCCAAACTGAAGTCAGCGGCGAAACGTCCTTCGCAGAGATAAATGCGACTAAAGAAGGCAAAAGCCGTCGTAATCAGGGCAATAAAACAGCCCCAGAAGAGGGCCATGGATGGTTTTTGGTCACTCATATTTTTCAGTTTTTCAAAGAAGTCTCGCGTTGGGAGGGTTGAAACTCGCGAGATAGCGGGTGCTTAGTAACAAACGGCACGCATTCCACAAGAAGAAAACGAGACAAAATCGCGCCAACCCTGACAAAATCGTGCTGAAAAGCCTGCGGCCCTTCGCAAACTCTCATGATAAAGGTTTCTTATCAAAAATATTAAAACTTGCATTTTTGAAGCTTCGATCTGATAATTCCACTAATTGCTGTGAATAACAACATGCGCGACTTTACCAGCCAACGGTTCATGGATCAGACAACGGCCAATCCCTTTCTCGAAGACGTCTTTGTCGATCAACCCGTCAATCTCCCCGGAGTCGGACGCATCCATCACCAGGTCTTCTCCCGGATCCTCGAATCCGTCGAGTCTCTCCTTAGCGGGACATCCTCCACCCACCACGCGCCCGGGATGGGCCGAGTATTCCTCATTACAGCGCCGGAAGCCGGGTATGGCAAGTCTCATCTCGTCGCCCGACTCCGCGATCACCTCGGCTCGATCGCCACGACCGTAGTGCTGCCCTTTGACCGCTCGCGTCCGGTCGCGTGGCCAGTGGCTCTCTCTTCGGTCCTCCGTCAGTTCGCCGGAACAAACCGCTCTCGCGGTCTCTCCGTCTCGTTGATCGAAGAGGTCTCGAGATTTTTTCTCTCACGCCTCGTCCTCGATGCCCTCGCCAGCGGATCAGTGAAGGAGCGCGACTGCCCCGAGGCAGCGACGCGGATGCGCTCTGACTTTGCCTCGCTCTTCGCCCGGGATTCGGATTCAAAAATCCTCGCCTGGGTCGACAAGCGCTCAACCGATCTCGCCCGTCTCGCCAACCCCGATTTTTCCCGCAACCTCGGGATGGGCCAGTCCGAGCTCGGGTTCTGGACCCGGGTCTTTGTCGATCTCAATATTCGCGAAGAAAGTGCTCTCGACCGTCTTCGCGGTCTCTCAAACGGGGAAGCTCGCGAGCGACTGGTGCAACTGCTCCGTATCACGACTGACTATCGACCGGTAATGATCGTGGCCGATGGACTCGACGGTTTTTTTGCTTCAGAGAGCGCCGGCATGGACATTGCCGAGATCGTCAACGGAATCCGCGAAAAAGTCCCGCGCTCGGTGACGCTAGTCTGCCTGAACGAGGACGTCTGGACCTCGGTGTTTGAGAACCAACTCCCCTCCGCATGGCTCGATCGCCTCACCTCCGAGACCGCCCGTCTGCGCCCGATCACACCCGAGGCAGCCACCGACCTCGTGAAAAGCCGACTCCGCCGCACCTCGCTTTCAGAGCGTGCCGTGAGCCGGTTCACCCTGCGTCTCAGCGACGACCATCTCTGGGTCGATGCCGAGACGAAACTCTCTCCCCGGGCCGTCCTGCGCCAGGCCGGCGATCTCTGGACACGCGAATCGTCCTCCTACCTGCAGGCGGAGCCCGCAGAAGACAACTTTACCTCGATCGCCGAGGAGCCTCTCAGCAAACTCACGGATAAGGCTGACTTTTTCGCAGCGCTTCAGGACGACGGCCCCTCTCCCGCCTCCAGTGTTACGCCTCCTCCGCTGCCGCCATTTCAGGAATCCTCCCAACCCGCACCGATCCAGGACAATCCCTTTTTCGGTTCCCCCTCGCGGATGCGGGAAACGGAACTCGCTGGAATCGACTCTATCATCAGCGACATCCGCGGTTCCGGTAAGACGGTGGTGAGCGAGTCCCCCGACGTAAGACTCGGAGGAGACACCGACCTTCCCCCCATCCCGGAATCGCTTCCCGCTGAAGCGGCAGCAGATACGATGCAGCAATCGGTCTGGCATCCCGCCCGGGAGTTCACTCAGCCGGTCAGCGCGGGTCCCGCACCGGCGCCTGTGACGACGGACTCGGAAGCAGCCGTGAGCTTCACCGGAGGCCCAAAATTCGCTTCGCCGAAAGCCGCTTCCCCTACGCCCCTGCCGACGATTGCTCCGGCGCGGGAACTGCGCGTCCTCACCCGCGCCACCCTCGAACAGGTCCTCGCCCGTCGGGAAAAAGAATTCCTCGCCGGTCCCGCGTTGACTCTCGATCTCGAGCGTCTCGAGCGTTTCATCCGCACGGTGGGCCGCCAGCACGCCGCCCTCGGCCAGCAGGAAGAACGCTACCCGAGCAGCCGCAGCGTCTGCCTGCGCTGGAATGTCCGCAGCCAGTCCGTCCTGATAGGATTCGAATCACCACGTAACGTTTACTTCTGGAACAATCTCCTCCAGCAGTCACTCTCCTCGAATCGCCAGGAGAAAATCGCGGCCTTTTCCCACCATTCCGAGCCCTTCGATCCCGCTCTTTTTTCCAGCTTCGGGTTCAGCCCTGCCGTGATCAGCGCCCGCGTCGATGTCATCGAAATGAATGATCGCGAACTCGCCATGCTCTACGCCGCCGACATCACCCTGCTTGAACTCGAGTCCACCCCCGAAGCGGAAAAGGCGACCCAGCTTATAACCCTGCACCTCGACCCGCTCTGGCGCCGCATGATCCAGCCCGTGTGAGGCCTTTTCCAACGCCCGCGAAGCCCGACATCTCATTTTGAGATTGCGAACCCTCTCCGCAGAAAATACATGAAATTCTATGACTCTGATGCGGTTTCGTCCTCCCAGCTATGGAGCGTGCCTCGCTTCGATCCTGTTTCTTTCAGGATGCGAAAAACCGGGGGAACAGCAGACGACGGCGATGCAGACCTACCCCAGACGGACAACACGGGCCGACCGCTGGAGGCGACCATCATCGGTCGGAACGCCACTTCGATCACGGTGATACGGAAAAGTGACGGCGCCCGCTTTGAGATTCCCTACAATCGACTTTCAGAAGCCAATCAGGCATTCGTGGTCACCCTGGCCCCTCCATGCGGTATCCTTTCCCGCCCCTCTTGAAACGGCGGACTCGCCGCCTACTGACTATCCAGAAAGAGGAATTCTCGGATTCCGGCGCATCTGGCTCCTGGAAGTCGATAGCCTGATTCGAAAGAACGAGAATATCCTCTCCCAAATGGATCCGAAATCGGTAAAGGGCCGCTCCCTCCGGAGCGAGAACGAGAGACTGATTCGGGAGCGAGGCGAGCTGGCCGAGGAGATCTCCGACCTCGAGTCCAAGTGACCGCCAGGGCCCCGCTGCTCATCCCGGATTCTCTTCCCGATCGCCTCCTCGATCAGACACGCTTTTCGCGGAGACGAGCGCGACTGACCGCCTCTTTACGAACCTCTCCCGTCGTGAAAAAAATCGGGACGCCCGCCGCATTTTTCAGCCAAACTTTTTCAACGGACGAACGCCTCTCCGGACAAAGAGAAGGGAAGAAGTTCCAAAACTGCGTCCTTCGCATTGATGGACAGCACCAAGGATGCCGCCCAACCCAGTAAAATCAGGCCCTCCGCTCTTACTAACGTACGCACATAAAAAATGTCACCTTCCCAGAGCCAGCGCAAAAATTAAAATTCGAAGAGCGAGAAAATTCTCAATCGGTAGTTGAAATTATTTCACTTATCCTAAATACTACGAGTAGTCTGACCGCACACAACAATGGCCGCCGATTATAACGAAGAGCACATCCGCTCGCTCCAGCCTCGCGAACACATTCGCTTGAGGCCCGGGATGTACATCGGCAAGCTTGGCGACGGCTCCTCGTCGGACGACGGGATTTACATTCTGCTCAAAGAAGTAATCGACAATGCCATCGACGAGTTTGTCATGGGCAACGGTCGCCAGATCGAAATCGAGATCGAGGAGACCTTCGTCCGGGTTCGCGATTATGGCCGGGGCATTCCTCTAGGGAAGTTGAAAGACTGTGCCTCGATCATCAACACCGGGGCGAAGTACGACAGCGAGGCTTTCAAAAAATCCGTCGGCCTGAACGGGGTCGGGATCAAGGCGGTGAACTTCCTCTCCGGCTTCTTTGAGATCCAGGCCTTCCGCGACCGGCAGACCATGGCAATCGAATTCGCGCAGGGACTCGTCACCGCCGAGATGAAAAAGCCGGACAAGACGACCGAGCCCAACGGCACCCTCGTCGCCTTCGAACCCGACACCGCGATCTTCGGGAAGTTCGCCTGGAACATGGAGTACGTCGAGACGATGCTGCGCCTCTACTCCTACCTCAACACCGGCCTCACTCTGTCGCTCAACGGGAAGAAGTTTAAATCCAAAAACGGACTCCTCGATTTGCTTGAGGAAAATCTCGCCGGCGGGGAAGCTCCTCTCTATCCCATCATCCACATCGCCGACGCCGACATCGAGGTGGCCTTCACTCACACCGAGCAGAGCGGGGAAGAGTATTACAGCTTCGTCAACGGGCAGCACACGACGATGGGCGGATCGCACCTGACCGCCTTCCGCGAGGCCATCGTCAACACGATCCGCAATTATTACAAAAAGCAGTTCGAACCCTCAGACATCCGCTCTGGCATCGTCGCGGCGATCAGTGTGAGGGTCGAGGACCCGATCTTCGAGTCCCAGACAAAGACAAAACTGGGCTCCACCCACATGGCTCCCAACGGCGAAAGTGTGCGGACTTTTGTGGGCAATTTCCTGGGGCTTCATCTCGACAATCACCTTCACCGCACCAAGGGCGTGGCCGAGGCCATGATCGAGAAGATCCAGCGGTCCGAGCACGAACGGAAAGAGCTCAAAGGGATCAAGAAGCTCGCCAAGGAGCGTGCCAAGCAGTCCAAGGTGCACAATAAAAAGCTTCGCGATTGCCGCGCCCATTTCGACTCGAGCCACAAGCTCGCCGCGCAATCGACCCTCTTCATCACCGAGGGTGACTCCGCGAGCGGATCAATCACTAAGTCGCGCGACGTCGATACCCAGGCCGTCTTTTCGCTGCGCGGAAAACCGCTGAACTCCTACGGGATGACGCGCAAGATCGTCTACCAGAATGAGGAGTTCAACCTCCTCCAGTCCGCTCTGGGGATCGAAGAGACCCTCGACGGCCTCCGTTACAACAAGGTCGTCCTCGCGACCGATGCCGACGTGGACGGGATGCACATCCGCCTCCTCGCGTTGACTTTCTTCCTCCAGTTTTTCCCCGACCTCATTCGTGACGGTCACCTTTACATTCTCGAGACTCCCCTCTTCCGTGTGCGGAACAAGAACGAGACCCGCTACTGCTATACTAATGAGGAACGGCTCGCGGCGCTCGCTGAGGTGAAAAATCCCGAGATCACCCGATTCAAGGGTCTCGGGGAAATCTCTCCCGATGAGTTCAAACACTTCATCGGTGAAAATATCAGACTCGCTCCCGTCGAGATGCCTCCACGGCCGAAGATGATCCAGGACCTGCTCGAGTTCTACATGGGCAAGAACACTCCGCAGCGCCAGGAGTTCATCATCAAAAATCTGAAGATCGAAACTGATATCATCGAAGAGGAAGAAGTTGCCCACGCCGAGGTCAAACAGGCCGCCGTCGCCGCGTAACTTCTCCCCGTTAACGAATGGACGAGACATCCTCACCGCTGAAAGGCATGTATTCCGAATGGTTTCTGGAATACGCCAGCTACGTCATCCTTGAACGTGCCGTCCCGCACATCAATGATGGGCTGAAGCCCGTGCAGCGGCGCATCCTCCATTCGCTTAAGGAGAAAGACGACGGACGCTTCAACAAAGTGGCCAACATCATCGGCCACACGATGCAGTATCACCCCCACGGCGACCAGTCCATCGGTGACGCGCTCGTCAACATGGGGCAGAAGGAACTCGTCGTCGAGACCCAGGGGAACTGGGGGAACATCCTCACCGGTGACTCCGCCGCCGCGCCGCGCTACATCGAGACACGACTCTCGAAGTTCTCCAACGAGATCCTTTTCAATCCCAAGACGACGACCTGGGCCGCGAGCTACGACGGCCGCAACAAGGAACCCGTGACTCTGCCTGCGAAGTTCCCCCTCGTCCTCGCCCACGGCGCCGAGGGCATCGCGGTCGGTCTCGCCTGCAAGATCCTCCCGCACAATTTCAACGAGCTCATCGATGCCTGTATCGCCGTTCTTAAAAAGGAACCCTTTGAGCTGTTCCCTGACTTTCCCCAGGGCGGCATCGCCGATGTTACCGACTACAACGACGGACTCCGCGGCGGCCGCATCAAGGTGCGCGCCCGCATCGAAAAGGTGAAGTCCAAAGAGCTCATCATCCGCGAGATCCCCTTCGGCACGACCGCCTCGAGCCTCGTCGATTCCATGCTCAAAGCGATCGACCAGGGAAAAGTGCGCATCGCCAAGATCGAGGACTGCACCGCCGAGAATGTCGAGATCCGCGTCCTCCTCCCCCCCGGGATCGATGGCGACCAGACCCTCCAGGCGCTCTACGCCTTCACCGATTGTGAGGTCAGTATCTCGCCGAATGCCTGCGTTATCCAGGACAACAAGCCCCACTTCCTGGGCGTCTCCGAGATCCTCCGACACAGCGCGAAGCAGGCCCGCGATCTGATCGGGCAGGAACTCGAGATCAAACTCGGGGAGCTCGAGGAAAAATGGCATTTCTCCAGCCTCGAAAAAATCTTCATCGAAAAACGCATCTATCGCCGCATCGAAGAATGCGAAACGTGGGAAGCCGTCATCTCGGAAATCTGGGAAGGGCTGCGTCCCTACCTCCGCCTCTTCCGCCGCGAGGTGACCGAAGAGGACATCTTGCGCCTCACCGAGATCCGGATCAAACGCATCTCGAAATTTGACGCTTTCAAGGCCGACGAACTCATTCGCGGGCTCGAAGACCAGATCGCCGAGACAAAGCGCAACCTGAAACGCCTCACCGCCTACACCATTAAATGGTACGAGGGCATTAAAGAGCGCTACGGGAAAAACCGCGCCCGCCGCACCGAGCTGAGCACCTTTGACCGGGTCGATGCGCGGCAGGTCGTCGTCGCCAACGACACCCTCTACGTTGATCGCAAGGAAGGCTTCGCCGGTTATGGAATGAAGCGCGACGAAGCCGTCTGCAAATGCTCGCGCATGGACGACATCGTCGCCTTTTCCCGCGACGGAACCATGCGCGTCGTCAAAGTGGCCGAGAAAGTCTTCATCGGGAAAGACAACCTGCACGTCGCAATCTTCAACCGCGACGAGGCGAAAATTTACAATATGATCTACCGCGACGGTCGCGGAGGTCGTGCCATGGTGAAGCGTTTTCAGATCGCCGGGGTCACCCGCGAGAAGTTATACGACCTCACCAGCGGGAGTGCCGGGACCCGCGTCCTCTGGTTCAGCGAACACGATACCGTCGAGGACGCCAACATCATCGTCAGGGTCCATTTGAAATCTGATTTGAAATTGCGAAATTTTCAGATCGACTTTCGATTCGCCGATCTTGATATTAAAGGACGGGGGGCCAGGGGTAACATCCTGACAAAACACCCTGTCGACCGAGTTTCACGAATCTCCAAAGCCGAGCAGGGCGAAATCGGGGAGAGGGCCTTAGAACCCGCTTCCCCTTCCGTCCCGCCAAAAAAGTCTGAGCCGCCGGTTAAGGCGGCTCCAAAGACAAAAGGCACCCAACGAAAAGTTCCCGCTGAAAAAGCACCAACCAAAAAAGTACCAACGAATAAGAAACCTATGAAAAAAGCACCAGCCAAGAAAGCCGCTTCTGCGAAGAAAGCCGCTCCTGCGAAGAAAGCCGCTCCTGCGAAGAAAGCCGCTCCTGCGAAGAAAGCCGCTCCTGCGAAGAAAGCCGCTCCTGCGAAGAAAGCTGCTCCTGCGAAGAAAGCCGCTCCTGCGAAGAAAGCTGCTCCTGCGAAGAAAGCCGCTCCTGCGAAGAAAGCTGCTCCTGCGAAGAAAGCCGCTCCTGCGAAGAAAGCCGCTCCTGCGAAGAAAGCCGCTCCTGCGAAGAAAGCTGCTCCTGCAAAGAAAGCTCCTGCGAAGAAAGCCGCTCCTGCGAAGAAAGCTGCTCCTGCAAAGAAAGCCGCTCCTGCGAAGAAAGCTGCTCCTGCAAAGAAAGCTCCTGCGAAGAAGGCCGCTAAGAAGAAGTAATCTGATCCAGGTAGAACTTTTCAGGGAAATTCGATAATTCAACAGAGCCCGGGAAGAGAGCGCATTGTAGCTCCCACTTCCCGGGCCTGTTTTTTTAAAGCATAACTCCACGGCTCATCACCGCCAGCGTCTCACGTTGCCCCGGTCGAGCTACGGCCGTCATCTTTGCCTCACGCGCCGTTGGTTGTGCGCATACCGCGAAAGCGCTCTGTCCCGGTCACTGATCGGCCGACTTCTCGTGACGATAGCCGTCGCGCAGCCCTTTTCCCCAAAAGAGGACGACACAGCCGCAGACCTCGACGTTGAATGTTTTGAAGCGCTTCGAGAGCGTCTCCATGATGCCGCCGAGAGAGTCCTGCGTATTGGAGAAGATTCCCTTCCTGTTGTAATGCCACATCAGCAATTTCGCCGGGAGGGGCCGCTGGATGTCCAGCCCGAGAATGGTTGAGCCGAAGAGAACACCGTCATCCTCCAAAAAGGGAATTAGATGATCGCACACCTTCCCCGCCTTCCCCTCGAGGGCGCCGGGGAGACAGTGGAGCAGGTAATTGATCGCGATGGAATCGAAGCGCTTCCCCTTGAGATGGAGCGGCTCAAGGACGTTGTCCTGATGGACCTCCGGCTTGTAGACCGCGATCCGGCGGGCGGTGCGGTCGAGACATTCATGGTTGATGTCGAGCAAGGCTATCCGTGGCAAACCCGAGAGACTGTGCTCCAGAAAATACCCGGTCCCGACGCCGACCTCGAGATGATTGGGGGAAAGTTTCGCCCGATAGAGTTCGAGAATCTTTTCCGTCTCACATTTCCAGATGCGCCGGTTCGAGACCCCGAGCACCCACCAGTCGTAAAGCGCGAGACTGCGCTTGGTGTAGGCAGCGTGCGCACGATCAAGGTCTGATAGTTCGGCTTTCATGGTATTCTACTAATCGATAGGGTCTACCGATAGAGTCAACCCTCTTGAGGAAAAGGCAAACGGGGGGGAAACGTCGTTTCATCTCGCGCCGGAGGGTTTACCTTCTCATGAACATGGATTCTGTCACCCAGCGTATGGAGCGATCAAAGATCTTCGAAGAGGATCTCGAGGAGCGTTTTGTTCTCGGCTCTGGAAGCGGCGGGCAGAAGATCAACAAAACTGCCTCCTGCGTCTACTTGAAACACCTCCCGAGCGGACACGAAGTCACCTGCCAGGAGACCCGCTCCCGTGAGAAAAACCGTGTCATCGCGAGGGAGCGGCTCTGCGAGCATTTTGAGAAAAAGGCCGAGGTAGAGAAGCTCGCAGTCGCCAGAGACCGGGCCCGGAGCCGCTACCAGAAGCGCAAACCTTCGCGCGCTCAAAAGGCCCGCCTGCGCGTCCTCAAAGGCGTGCGCTCCGATCGCAAGCAATCCCGCAAGCGCGTCTCGGAGTAGCACCGGAGTCTTCCGCGTTGGCAAAATCCCGCTTGGCGAAGCCCCTCTTGGGCTTTTAGTTATCGCGAACCCGCCTACCGACCGCTTTGCCCATGCCTCCCCTCACGAATCGCCCTGCCACTGTTGTCATTTCCCATCTCGCCCCCCTCGTCGAAGGAGGCAAATACCCGACCAAACGAGTCATCGGTGAACCGCTCCGCGTCGAGGCCGACATCTTCAAAGAAGGGCACGATCAGGTCGTCGCGATGCTCGCCTGGAGACCCGTCGGCGCCACTGCCTGGCACGAGATCCCGATGGTGCACCTCGAGAACGATCGCTGGACCGCGAACCTGACATTCACTGAACGGGGACGCTACGAGATCGCGATCACGGCCTGGGCCGATGACTTCCTCACCTGGCTGCACGACTTCGAGAGACGACTCCACGGCGGCCAGACCGACCTCTCCACCGAGATCGAGGAAGGCCGGGTCATCCTCAACTACGCCGCGATCCGTGCCGCCTCGGGCCGGGCGAGCGACGACGCCAATGCCGTCGAGGCGATCACGACCCTTCTCATGCAGACCCCGCCCGCCGGGGTCCCCGCCCTCACCGATACACCCGAGGTCATCGCCCTGCTCTCCCGCTGGCAAAATCGCAGCCTCGCCACGACCAGCGACGAGGTCATCCCCCTTCTCATTGAGACGCGGCTCTCGTCTTTCTCCGCCTGGTATGAGTTCTTTCCCCGCAGCGCCGAAGGACTCGAGAACCGGCACTCCACCTTCCGCGACTGCCTCCCACGCATCGAGGACGCAGCCGCGATGGGCTTTGACATCGTCTATTTCCCCCCCATCCACCCCATCGGGATGTCCCACCGCAAAGGGAAAAACAACGCCGTCTCCGCCGAACCCGGTGACGTTGGTTCCCCCTGGGCGATCGGTGGGGAGGCGGGTGGGCACCGCGCCGTCGAGCCCGCGCTCGGGACGCTAGAGGATTTCGTCTGGCTCCTCGGCGAGGCGAAGACCCGCGGAATCGAGATCGCCCTCGACTTCGCGCTGAACTGCTCGCCAGATCACCCCTATGTGCGCAATCACCCCGAGTGGTTCTATCGCCGCCCCGACGGCTCGATCAAGTACGCCGAGAATCCCCCGAAAAAATACCAGGATATCTACCCCCTCGACTTCCATTGCGACGACTGGAAAGAACTCTGGGAAGAGCTCCGCGATGTCGTTCTCTTCTGGGTCGGCAAGGGCGTGCGGGTCTTCCGCGTCGACAATCCCCACACCAAGCCGGTCACCTTCTGGGAGTGGCTCATCGGCGAAATCCACGCCGTCGATCCCGAAGTGATCTTCCTGAGCGAGGCCTTCACCCGGCCGAAAATGATGCAGACACTCGCCAAGGCGGGTTTCACCCAGAGCTACACCTACTTCACCTGGCGCGAGACCGCCGCCGAGTTGCGGGAGTATGTCACCGAGCTCACGACGACCCACATGCGCGACTACTACCGTGCCAACTTCTGGCCGAACACACCCGACATTTTCCCCCGCCACCTTCAGCACGCCACTCCCGCCGCTTTCAAAATCCGGGCCGCGCTCGCAGCGACCCTTTCCTCCTCGTGGGGGATCTACTCGGGCTACGAGCTCTGCGAGGGAACGCCCCTGCCGGGTCGGGAGGAATACCTCGACAGTGAGAAATATCAGCTAAAAGCCCGTGACTGGAACAAACCGGGGAACATCAAACTCTTCATCACCCGCCTGAACCGGGCGCGAAGGGAGAATCCGGCCCTGCAGTCCTATGCGAATATAGAGTTTATTCCCGCCGATAATGACCAGATCCTCGCCTTCCACAAATGGTCCGATGATGGTCAGAATCGCCTCGTCGTGATCGTGAACCTCGATCCTCACAAACGTCACGAATCCAATATCCACCTGCCCCTCGACGACCTCGGACTCTCCCCCGGGGAGAGCTTCGAAGTCGAGGACTTACTCTTTGAAGAGGTCTACACATGGCGTGAATCCACCAACTTTGTGTCCCTTGACCCGCGCACGAAGCCAGTCCACCTGTTAAAAGTGAGGAGTTCGTGATCAACTTTTGGATTCCTCCACTTCTTTGGAACCCCTGTCCTCTATGCGTTCACGCTTTCTTACCTTTGCTGTCTTTGGCCTGCTTCTCATCGCGATCGGTGAATGGGATCTGCGCGCCCTCAAGACCACCCCGCTCACGAAGTTGAACGACTTCTGGCTCGAGTTCTGTGTCGGCAATGCAGGTGACGCGATCAAAAGTCCCGCCATCTCCCTCATCCGCATCGACGACGGCTACGAACCGCTTCGCATCGGGGAAGACGAGACCGTCGCCAACGACGGGCGCCTCTCCCGCCTCGACTACGCCACCATCCTCGGCTTTGTCGGCAAGATGAATCCCCGCTCAGTCGCCTTCCTCCCCACCCCGACCTTTGACGAGAACCTCGTCCTCAACCAGACCGACATCGTTCCCTTGAAAGATGCCGCAATGCAGCTGCCGAAACTCACCGTGGCCACTACGATCTCCAACGACGGAGAGCAGGCCAAAGAAGCGGTGCCGCTCGTCTACCCAGCCCTGAAACTCGAGGGCGAGGCGGCAGGCATCATCACCTTCACCCGCACCGTCGCCTATCCCGAACCCCAGATCCTCCAGAACGGAACGCCCGCCTTTCGCGCGATCGAGTCCGCCCGGGACCTCGTCGGGGAAAAGACCATCCGTGTCCCCCTCGTCGCGAAGCGCGGCGACGCGATCGCTCCTTCCATCATCCTTGCCGCCGTTGCGAACCATGCCGGGGTCCCTCTCGATCAGGTCGTCGTGAACCTCGGCGGCAGCAAACCCGTCATCCAGGTCGGCGAGGTCTATACCATCCCCATCGCGGCCGATGGCACCATGTCCGTGCCACCCCACAGCGGTGTCACCACCTCGATGAAGGGCTTCTCTCGCGCCGAAGACGGCAGTCTCAAGGAGACCTACCATTTCACATCCCTCACCGTCGATGAGCTCGCCTACACCGGCGAAGCCGAAGACGAAGTAGCCAAACGCATCCTTGCGAACTACCGGCCGAAGTTCGATTCGCTGAAGGAAAATCTCGTCGTGATCGGCTTCGACCGCACCACAGACCGCCGCATCACCACCTCCAGAGGAGAAATCCTCTCCGAGACCACGCTACTTGCGCGCGCCATGGCCGTGATCCAGAGCGGACGTCACATCGAGTGGTGGCCGGGCTGGGCTCGCTTCCTCTCGGTCATCGCCATCGCGGGTATCGCCGCCTACCTCTTTACCCTGCCGCGTCAGAAGTTCCTCCCCATCGCACTGGTGGCGCTCCTGTTGTTCTTCGCCGCACAGGTCATCATCTTCTCCACCACTCTAACGTGGAACCCACCTTTTGTCGGAATGTCGCTCTTCGTCCTGCTTATCGTAATCGGGATGGTCATCCCCGGTAGAAGACAGTCCCCGAAAAGCACAGGTATCTGACCTTCGTATCTGACCTTCTGTCTCAATCGTCACCGAAGGCCTTCTCTTTCGCGAGCTTCACCACCGCGGCCACGAGACCGGGGATATCGCTCGTCTTCGCCTCGAGATCAGCTTCGTATCCGTTTTCAACGAGCGCCTCGGAAGTCACCGGCCCGATGCTCGCGATCGCCGTTTCGTCGGGAATGGTGAGCCCGAGATCGAGGAAACACTCCACCGTCGAGGCGCTCGTAAACGTGATGATGTCGGCCCCTTCCTCTTTGAAGCGTTTCACCGCCCCGGTCGGATCCTCCGTCTCCGTGACCGTTTGGTAAGCGATCGCCTCGTCGAGGATGACCCCGGCCGCAGTGAGCTCTGCGGCGAGCACTTCGCGCGCGCCCTTTGCCCGCACCCAGAGCATCGTCGTGTTCTCGATAGAGCCCACCTCGGTCTTAAAGGCCTCGGCGAGGGCTTCGGCAACGTGTTTTTTCGGCATCAGGTCGGTGCCTATATGATACTCTTTAAGCTTCGCCGCCGTTCCAGGTCCGACTGCGGCGATGCGGGCACCGCCGAGTTCGCGGGCATCGGATCGGGCCAGGTAGAAGGCATTGAAGAAATACTCGACCGCATTCGGACTCGTGAAAATGAGCCACTCATACGTGTGCGCGTCGATCACCAGCCGGGCGAACTCCTTCGCATCGTCTCCCTGCGAAGGCTCGATCCGGATCGTCGGCATCTCGAGGACATCGGCCCCGAGTTCGCGGAGGCGACGGCTCATCTCGCTGGCCTGATTGCGAGTCCGCGTCACGACGACTCGCTTGCCGCGCAGGGGGCGTTTTTCGAACCAGTTCAGCTTTTTGCGGCAGTTCACGACCGTGCCGAAGACAGCCACGGCGGGGGCTTTGAAATCGGCTTCCTCGGCCACTTTCGCAATCGTCGCGAGCGTTCCCGTGATGGTGCGGTGCTGACCGGTCGTGGCCCAGCGCACGAGGGCGACGGGCAGCTTCGGATCACCGCCTTCTTTCAGGATCGCCGCAGTGATTATGGGGAGCCGCTCGACACCCATCAGCATCACCTTAGTGCCCGGGGCTTTCGCGATCTGGGCGTAGTCCATCGACGATTCCGCTTTCGTGGGATCCTCGTGCCCGGTAAAAATGGTGAGCTGGGTGCAGTGGTTGCGATGCGTCACCGGGATGCCCGCATAGGCCGGGCCCGCAATAGCCGAACTGATCCCGGGGACGAATTCAAAAGGGATCCCCGCGTCGTGCAGTTCCTCGGCCTCTTCGCCACCACGCCCGAAGATGAGTGGGTCGCCACCCTTCAGCCGCGTCACGATCTTGCCCTCTTTCGCCCTGTCGATGAGGAGCTGGTTGATCCCTCCCTGCGGGATTGCGTGGTCTTTCGACTTTTTCCCGGCGTAGATCTTCTCCGCTCCGGGCTTCGCCCATTGCAGGAACTCGGCATTGGAAAGGTAATCGTAGACGATCACATCCGCCATCTCGATGCACTCCTTGCCGCGCAGCGTCATCAGCCCCGGATCCCCCGGGCCCGCACCGACGAGATAGCAGATTCCTGTTTTTCTACTCATGTCAGGATAGTTTTTTTGATTTCAAATTCATCAGTTCGTCCGCCAGCGCCGCGGGGGCAATCGCGGGACCGCGCACCTCACCGACAAAAGGTTCAGCAAAGGGCGTTGCCTCGTCAAAGACCCGCACCGCCATCGCGAGCGTCGCGCCGTCGTCTTCGAACCAGGTGTGGGCTCCCACCGGGGTCTGGCAACCGGCTTTGAGGAGCCCTAGGAAAGCGCGCTCCGCCGTGACCCGGCAAAAGGTCGGTGCATCGTTGATTTTTGCGAGCGCCTCGCGGGCCGCGTCGTTGTTCCGCAGGATCTCCATGCCCACCGCACCCTGACCGGCGGCCGGGAGGAAGGCGCGGATGTCGAGCTCGTAGGCGTAGACGGTGTCGCCCTCGAAGTCAAAACTCGTTTGCCCCGGCGTGTAAATCCCGAGCCGCTCGATCCCCGCCCGGGCGAGGAGGATGGCATCCCACTCCTCACTCTTGATCATCTTGCGAATCCGCGTCGGCACATTCCCGCGAATGTCGGCGACCTCGACCTCCGGACAGAGCCAGCGCAACTGACGGGCCCGCCGCACTGCGCTCGTCGCGATGACTTTTCCACCGAGGAGGGTCAGGTCATGCCCCAGACCCTCTTGGGTCGTGAGGAAGACATCGGCAATGTCCGCCCGGGGAAGGGTCGCGCAAATTTCAAATTCCGGCCCCAGTTCGGTCGGTACGTCCTTGAGGCTGTGCACTGCAAAATCGATCTCCCTGCGCAGCAGAGCCTCCTCGAGCTCCTTGGTGAAAATGCCCTTGTCGACGACGGGGTTTTCACCCTGGCTGAACTCGCTCAGCTTCAGATCAGGGCGTTTGTCCCCGATCGTGCGGATGACCTTGATGCGGCACTCCACCCCGGCGGCACCGAGCGCGGCGCGGGTCATGTTCGCCTGGGCGAGAGCGAGTTCGCTCCCGCGGGTTCCTAGGATCAGAAGTTGGCTCATGGGTTCGTAAGAGGGCGGGCCACCGTGTCCGGCTGGATACGGTCGGGGCCACTGCCGCCACGTCCTTCGGGGAATCCGGCGAGAGCTTCAATCCCTTTTTCCCGGAGAAATTCATCGATCACTTCTCGACAGACCGCGATCTGCTTCTCGCGTCTCGTCTTGCCCTCGGTCGCGATCTGCTCGAGCTGGTCGATGTTGTACAAGTAGACGTTATCGATCCGGTTGACGTCGTCCTCGATATCGCGCGGGACCGCGATGTCGATGAGGAAGAGCGAGTGCCCGCGACGACCTGACATGACACGATGGATCATCTCGTGCTTCACCACGACATGAGGCGCCGAGGTCGAGGAGATGATGATGTCAACCTCGTCGAGGCAGGTCTCCCAGTCGTCGAAACGCACCGCCCGCCCCTTGAGTTCCGCCGCCAGTTCCTCGGCTTTGTCGAAGCTGCGGTTCGAGACGATGATGCTCTTCGCCCCGCGCGAGAGCAGGCTCTGCGCCGTCGTGCGGCTCATCTCCCCCGCTCCGATGAGCATGACGCGGCAGCCGTCGAGCTGACCGAAGATCTTTTCCGCAAGGTCCACCGCCGCCGACCCGATCGAGGTCGAGCCCTGCTGGATGCGGGTGCTCGTGCGCACCAGCTTGCCCACGGTGAAGGATTGCTGGAAGAGCTTGTTCATCCGGCGCGAAGTCGTGCCCGTGGTCTGGGCGGTCGCATACGCTTTTTTCACCTGACCAAAGATCTCCGTCTCGCCCAGCACCATCGAGTCGAGACCGCTCGCCACTTCGAAAAGATGATGCGCTGCCGCCACCGACTCGTGCCTGTAAAACTCGACCTCCCCCAGCGACACCGCAAAATGACCGACGAGGTAATCCACGAGCTTGTCGAGGGCGACCCCGGGATTCTCCGAACCACCGTAGATTTCGACGCGATTGCAGGTCGAGAGGACCACCGCTTCCGAGATCTCGGCTATCCCGCAGATCTCCATGAGGTGCTGCGGCACCGCCTTTTCGGCAAAAGCAAGCCGCTCCCGGAGCTCAACCGGGGCCGTCTTGTGATTCACGCCGAGACAAAAAATAGACACTTTCGAGGGGGATTTAAAATGGTGCGATCACAGCGCCGACAGAGTCAGCAGCGCAAAGGCAAAAGCGATGATCGCCGAGAAAGAGAGCGGTTTCGGCGGGATCCGCTTCACCAGATGGATCACAATGAGGAAGAGGTAAACGAGCCAGACCGCCCCCGAGATCAGCAAATGGCCACGATCCGGAACGATTTTCATGAAAAAGGCGGCCACGATCCCCACGCTCAGCAGCACTGTCCCGATGACCAGCAGCCGCACCAGCGCATCGACGAGGTAGCGGATCGGCGGCATCGAGTAAAAAAGCCGACCGGGGTGGTGGCTCTTGAGCTGCCTGTCCTGAAAGAAATACATCACCCCGGCGACCCCGGCGAGGCCGAAGGCACCGTAGGCGAGCAGCGACATCGCCGCATGCAGCTCGAGCCAGGGGTCGAGAGTAGCCGGCGGACGCGGACCGGGATCGGCCGCGAGCAGGTAAACGATCGCCGCCACCTGGAAAACAAAGACCATCGGCATCGTAAAGACCCCGAGGAGCGAGAGCCGGAACGCTTTCCCCAGAGCGAGATACATGATGACGATGCTCCAGCTCACAAAGACGAGGACCTCGGCCCCGTTCGTGATCGGGCAGCGCCCGTGCATCTCCCCGCGCATTTGCAGGAAGAGACTCTGGAAGACGAGGCCCACCACCGCGATGGGGATGTTCAGGCCCTGCTTGCCTGCACTCTCAGATCGCAAAGAGACGGCGGCGAGGATGAATCCGCCGAGAAACGCCAGGGTGGCAAGTATGAGGTAAAGATCGTCCATCCGGGGAAGGCAAAAGGCGCTCTGCGCCGGTCGCAAAGTCGCAAGGGGCTATAAAGGTAACGCCCCGGAGCCGCTTTGCAAGGAGCTTGCAGGCACGGGAAAGAGTGGCATCCGCCCCCTCAAAAGAGTCGTAAAGTCGATCGTCGCTCAGACGATCGCGCGACCGACGAGCGATACGAGACGATCAAGGTCGGTCGCACTGGTCTTGGCGACAAATCCCCGCGCGTGGGCAAAGTGGACGTCAGCTTCATCGATGATGCGGGTGAAATCGAGCAGCGCAGAGTCCTCGTGACGGGAAAGCCCGTAGCCGCCGCCGCGCCGATCCGGGTAGATGAGCCCCGCGACATTCTCCCCGCGACTCTCGATGAATCGCCCCAACCCCGAAGAAGGATCGTCCGGCATGGGGTCGGTCCGCGGCATGAAGAGGATGCGGACCGACTTCCCCTCTTCCGCGACCTCGAGAAATGAGGCATGGTCCGCCACGTAATCGAGCCGCTCGCGCAGAGTCCGCAGATACATCACGAGATCCTCCCCCACCATGCGCATCACCTCCCAGACCGGCTCACCCGGTCCCAGCTCGCGTTTCTGGGCGAATCGACGCAGCAAAGTAATATCGATGGGGGAATTCAGCCGGTTCACAATAGACCGATCCACCCCAAGCCACTCCGCCGTAGCAAAGGGACCCCGCGTGTCGAACCACTCGGCCGGCTCGAGCCACTCGCAAAAGCTGCGGGCGTCCTCGTAGAGCCCGAGATCCTGCAGCACGAGCGAGAGCGCACAGACCGGCGCGTGATCGCGAGGGAACTGGTGGTGGTCGAAATTCGACTTCGCCGGCTCGTGCTCTCCCCCGACATCGACCACGACGATACGGGGATCGGCGAGGTCTTCGTCGGTCGGCTCCCGGCGCCAGACGGGCACGCCATGGCGCGCCACGAGGAGACAGCAGGCGAGAAAGTCGTCTTTGTGGGCACTACCGGGATGGGTCAAAATCGCTTTCATCAATATTACTTCACCGCCTCCAGGAGCACTTCCATTTCCCGCACCACCACCTCCGGTTCGATGCGCAGCATGCAGCGATAGTCGATCGGACACTCGCGCAGGAAACAGGGGCTGCAATCGACCTTATGCCGAATAACCCGGTGAATCGTCCCGATCGGCGCCGTGAAATCGGGCTCGGTCGAGCCGAAAATCGCGACGGTGGGAACTCCCAGGGCCGCCGCGAGGTGCATCGTCCCCGTGTCATTCGTCGCGACGAGGTGGCAGCTCTGCAACTCCTGAACGAGGCCGGCGATGCTCGTTTCCCCCGCGCGATTGACTCGAGGTTGGGAAATGAGGGCCGCAAGGTCCTCGCCGATCTGTTTTTCCGCAGGGCTGCCGAAAATCGAGACCCGTATCGTCAGATCCGGTCGATGAGAACGCAGCGTCTCGATCGCTGCGGCATAACGCTTGATCGGGTAGCGTTTCGCATTTCCATACTCGGCACCCGGGCAGATCCCGAGGTGGATTTCGCCCGTGGCTGCGGCTCCGGCAAGCGGAGTCGGGGCCGGCGGGATTGCGAGCAACTCAGCAATGGGCTCCATTGTGATCCCCATGGCCTCGATGAGATGGAGATAACGATGCACATGATGCTGCTTTTCCGGCGACGGGGCAGGCTCCTTCACGGCACGGCGAAGCAGGATGCCACGCTGGTAGCGGGCGTATCCGGTCAGCGTCCTCACTCCCCCGAGACGGAGCTCGAGCGCCGAACGAAAGGAATTTGGCAGGAGAAGCCCTTCATCAAAGCGCCCCTGCTCCCGAATCAGCCTCCCCACCGCAAACGGGCTGAGGGATTTTGCAAACGGGATCACCGCATCGACCTCGGCCCGTGCCGCCCACATCGGGGCGAGATTGTCCCGGCAACACACCGTGAGATGGATGTCGGGTCGACTTTTCTTGAGGGCACGCACTGCCGGGAGCGACATGCAGGCATCCCCGAGGGGATTCGGCGAACGCACGATCCAGCGATAGGCCACAGGAGAGACCCCGCCCGCCGGTTCATAAAGTTGTCCGGGAGCGGTCATCGAATCGTCACCGGCCTGATTGCCGGATAATATCTGATTTCACCTGCGAAAGCTCGGTGAAGCTCACTCGCCTTTCGCCTTGCCGTCCGCCGCTGGTGCTGGAGCAGGCGCAGGCGTCGCAGGTGCCGGCTCGGCAGGAGCGGGAGCACTCTCAGGGACCGCCCCGGGATCGATGGAAATATTCTCAAGGCCCGGGATATTCATCAACTCAGGCGGCAGACCCGGCAAATCAGGTTGCTTCGCCTCGACCCCTTCGAGTAAATCACTCGCGGCCGAGTCACGGAATTCGCGGGTTTTCACCATCGCAAGGCCGATCGCCGAGACAAAAAAGAGTATCCCGAGCCAGGTCGTGAACTTCTGGAGGATGTCTGTGGTGTGCGCGCCTAGGGCCGAGTCGAGCGTGCCGCCGCCGAACGCTGCACCGAGACCCTCCTGCTTCGGACGCTGGATCAATACGACCAGCACCATCAGTATGCTGACTGCGATGATGATCACCGTTAACAGAATGGATAGAATTGCCATGGGGCGGCGAATATGCGACACAGGTAAAGGCTTGTAAAGCGCTAGAATCGTCCCGCTTCAGCGAATACCGGCCACTTTTCCATGAGTCAGCCCGCCAACGACGCCCCCGAAATCGAGGGATCGGTCCATGCCATCGTCTTTCATAACGAGGAAAACGGCTACACCATCATGCAGGTGCGGGACGCCCGTGGCGAGACCGTGACTGTCCGCGGGCGCATCCCCGCCGTGGTCGAAGGCGAGCAGATCCGGGCCACGGGGCAGTGGAAAAACGACCGCCGCTTCGGTCGCCAACTAGAGGCCGACCGCATCCATGCCCTCCCTCCCGAGACCCCCGACGGCATCCGCCGGTTTCTCTCCAGCGGATTCATCGACGGCATCGGACCCGCCTACGCCGCCCGCATCGTCGAGGCCTTCGGGATCGATACATTCCGCGTTATCGACGAAGAATCACAGCGCCTCGAAGAAGTCGCCGGGATCGGCAAAGCACGACGACTCCGCATCAAGGATTCGTGGAAAAAACAGCGCTCCGTCCGCGACATCATGATCTTCCTCCACGCGCACGGCCTCTCCACCGCCCGTGCCCTGCGCCTTTTTAAAACTTACGGTGACGAGGCCGTCAACATCCTCCGCGCCGATCCCTACCGTCTCGCCCGCGAGATACCCGGAGTCGGATTCCGCACCGCCGACGACATCGCCCGCCAGATGGGTCAGTCGCCCGACGCCCCCCGTCGTCTCGTCGCCGGGATTCTCTACGTCCTCGAACAGGCCGAGCGGAACGGTCACTGCGCCCTCGCGCGCGAAAAACTCCTCACCGACGCCGCGACGACTCTCAGTTGCGATCCCGCCCATCTCGAGATCCCGCTTAATCACCTCATCATTGAGACGCGCGTCATCGTCGAAAATAATGGCGCCGAGACCCTCGTCTTTCCCGCCGATCTCCACGAGGCCGAGAGCACCGTGGCAAAGGGGATCCGCCGCCTCCTCGATGCCGCCCCGAACCTGCCCCCGATCGACCCCGTCGCCGCCCTCGACTGGTTCGAACGCCACCACGATCTCAAACTGGGAGCCGAGCAGGCCGACGCCGTCATTCGCGCCGCCCAACACCGTTTTTTTGTCATCACCGGCGGACCCGGTGTCGGGAAAACCACCATCCTGAAAGCCCTTTTAGAAATCCTCCTCGCCAAAAAGGTCCATCCCGTCCTCTGCGCCCCCACCGGACGTGCCGCCAAAAGACTCTCCGAGAGCACCGGACGCGAGGCCTACACGATCCACCGCGCACTCGAGTATCAGCCCCACGCCGGCTTCACCCGCACCGCTCACAAACCGCTCGCCGGAGACCTTTTCATCATCGACGAAGCCTCCATGATCGACATTCGGCTTATGGCCGCGCTCATGAGCGCAATCCCTCCGAGCGGCAGCGTTCTCCTCGTCGGCGACGTCGATCAACTCCCCTCCGTCGGACCCGGCAGCGTCCTCCGCGACATCATCGAAAGCGGCGCCGTCCCGGTCGCGAGACTCACCGAAATCTACCGCCAGGCCGCCTCCAGCCGCATCGTCGTCGCCGCGCATGCCGTTAATCAGGGCCAACGCCCCTCCCTTGAGAAAGTGCCCGATTCGGATTTTTACTTCATCGAGCGCCAGGGAGGAGAAGCAATTACTGATACAATCAAACACCTCATCGCCGAACGAATTCCCGAGGGCTTCCACCTGCATCCGCGTGACGACATCCAGGTCCTCACACCGATGAACCGGCAATCCCTCGGAACGCGGAAACTCAACGCCACCCTCCAGGCCACCCTCAACCCTCCCACAGAGCTGAAATTCGAGATCGAGCGTTTCGGCAATGTCTTTCGCACTGGCGACAAAGTCATTCAGGTCAGGAACAACTACGAAAAGGAGATCTTCAACGGGGACATCGGCCACATCGCCGAGATCACGACCGAGCCGACCTCCATTTACGTCACCTTTGACGGACATCAGCGCGTCCATTACGAACCCGGAGAACTCGACGAACTACAACTCGCCTACGCCATCACGATCCACAAATCCCAGGGAAGCGAATTCCCAGCCGTCGTCATTCCCCTCGCCTCGCAGCACTACATCATGCTCCAGCGCAATCTCCTCTACACCGCGATCACCAGGGGGAAACGTCTCGTCGTCCTCGTCGGAGAAAAACGCGCCCTCGATCTCGCCGTCCAGAACAGCGACAGCACCCACCGCTTTTCAGGCCTCAAAGCGAAGCTTCGCACCCCTCTCCCGGAGACCGCCCGGATGAATCAAGAGAGTTGAGTCCGTGACCCGACAGGGTTACACTGGGCCCATGAAACCCGACCGCCGCCGCTTCCTCACCACCACCGCCTCCGCCCTCGCCACCGGAACATTTCTCTCCGCATGCAGCGACCAAGGGGGCACTGAGGCCGGCTCTGCAGAGTCCCCTTTCAAAATCTCCCTAGCCCAGTGGTCGCTCAATAAGGCAATCAAGGCCGGTCAGCTCGACAACCTCGACTACCCGAAATTCACCAAAGAGAACTTCGGCCTGACCGCGATCGAGTGGGTCAATCAGTTCTTTTTCGTAGAAGACGCAACCCTCGGTTACCAGCCTAAAGACCAGCCCTATCTAGCCGAGATGAAAAAGCGTTGCAACGACCTCGGTGTCACCAGCGTCCTCATCATGTGCGACCGCGTCGGCAATCTGGGAGATCCTGACATCACCAAGAGGACTGCCGCCGTCGAGGGGCACTACAGATGGCTCGATGCCGCGAAATTTCTCGGCTGTCACAGCATCCGCGTCAATGCCGCCTCCGACGCCAGCCTCAGTCCCGAGAATCAGGCAGACCTCTGCACCGAAGGCCTCCGCCGTCTTTCCGAACACGCCGCCCCGATGGGCCTCGGCGTAATCGTCGAAAATCACGGAGGACTCTCCTCCAACGGGGCCTGGCTCGCCAATGTCATCAAAAATGTCGGCCTCGACAACTGCGGCTCTCTCCCCGATTTCGGAAACTTCTACGTCGCCAAAAACCGCGGCAACGCCGAGCAGTATGAAAAGGAGAAAGCACTCTACATCGGCGATCCCGCCTACAAAGAAGACCCGAAAGGCCTCGCCTACGACCGCTACCAGGGTACCACAGAGCTCATGCCCTACGCCAAAGGTGTCTCCGCGAAAGCCCACGACTTCGATGCCGAAGGCAACGAGATCCACACCGATTTCACCAAAATGATGCAAATAGTTAAGGACTCGGGCTACCGCGGCTACGTCGGCATCGAGTATGAAGGGAGCGAACTCGGCGAACTCGAAGGCATCAAAAAGACCATCGACCTGCTCGTGCGGACTTTCGCCACCGTGTGAAAATCGCGATGGCGCGGGAGAATCGTGAAGTTAGTCCCCGCGGCCCCCAGACTCACCCCGCCTCCCGCTCCCCCATCACATCCTTGCGCAGGTCACGCATCACCCGAAGCTCGCCCCAGTCCGCTCCCCGCATCTTTCTCGCCCCGCTCTCCCGCTTCGGACTCGCCCGGCCCGCTTCTTTTTCCCGCAAAAAGATTTCATCCACAAACGCCGCCGTCCCCAGCACCGCCCCGT
>Ga0209390_10001901_pt1 | contig 38392 bp, 21 predicted proteins | sample BON01_FD_187212 | JGI IMG/M metagenome (GOLD analysis project Ga0209390, IMG submission 187212) | Freshwater microbial communities from Lake Bonney liftoff mats and glacier meltwater in Antarctica - BON-01 (SPAdes) (version 2) | ecosystem: Environmental > Aquatic > Freshwater > Ice > Glacier...
TCTTCTGGAGTGTCAAATCTGTTTGTGTCAGACATTTTATTTATCGCCGAACCTATAGCATACAGACGGTTGCCTATCCGCTGTGGATTTGCTTTTTAAGTTCTGCATATCATTTACCTTGAGTCAAGGCTTTTGTGGTGTCAACTCGGCTGTTTTCAAAATAAACTTCTTGCTTAATCGCTTACCAGAATATATAGGGTCAAGCTTGCGGGCTATCCAGAACGCTGGATATTCTGCTGCGTTTTTTAAGGCAAAATTCTCGCAAAGCTTTGCCGGCACATGACTTGTGTCGCATAAGGTAAATTTTGAAATGCAGAACTGGGCCATGCCTTTTGTCCTGGTTGGAATCTGAGGCGATTTGATTGGAACGTTCCATTACCCATTCGCCAACGAAAAACTCCCAACCTCGCGTTCCAAATATCCTCAAAACGTGGTCTTCCGATCGTTCCATTCCCCTTATCCAAGTAGCCAGGAAGCGTCATGAAACTTGGTGAAACTTGAAATCGAATCTCCCGCTTTACGAGCATTGCACAGTGGGGAATTTACCAAGGTTTTTAGGCACCAGTTCTCGGCCGAGGAGGAGAACGCCGTGAATGATTTTAGTGGGCTTGGATCGTTAGCACGCAGCCGACACGCTTAAACGGACTAGGCAAATGGACGGTTAAGAAAATAGAGAATCAAAGTAACACTCGCATTGTGCTTCCCATCCGGGCTTCTGGCACCAATACCCTGAACATCGGCGACGTTCCTATCGGACTCTGTGATTTCAAAGCCTAACCGAGCGTTATTGGTTATCGGTCGGAAACCCACTGCATTGCCAGTGCACAAAGATACGCCCCGTAAGTTCCCAACGCGTAACCCAACACCGCCAACAGCACGCCGACTGGCGCCAAGGAGGGATGAAAGGCGGCCGCAACCACGGGGGCACTTGCTGCGCCACCAATGTTCGCTTTGCTTCCCACGGCCAAATAGAAATAGGGAGCCTTGATCGCGATTCCAACAATCACCAGCAGTAACACATGAAACGCCATCCAAATCCCACCCACGGCGAAGATCCCAGGATTCTCGACCAACGCGTGAAGATCCATATTCAACCCGATCGTCGCAACTAACAGAAAAATGAAGACAGTGCCAACCTTCGAAGCGCCAGCGCCTTCCAGGTTTCGCATTGGGGTAAACGACAATAGCAGACCGAGGGTCGTCGACAACACAATCAACCAGAAAAATTGGCTGTCCAAACTAAACTTACTAAGACTAGGTGCACTGTTGCCAATCCAAGGCCCAATGATGTCGGCGGCAAAATGACAAAGACCTGTCACACCAAAGGCGACACCGACCATCACCATCAAATCCATCGTCGTTGGAATTCTTGCAATCTTCGCGGCAAATGTTTCCATCTTCTGCTGCAACTGGTCGATGCTACTACTATCCGCTCCCGTCAACTGATCAATTTCTTTCGCCCTACCGACGCCCAGCAGCAATAGGAACATCCACAATTCGGCCACAATGATGTCGACCGCCACCATTTGACTGTACAAAGCATCCGAAGGCAGAAACACTTCCTTCATTGCCGCTTGATTAGCGCCGCCACCAATCCAACTTCCGGCGACCGTTGAAAGCCCACGCCAAGTCGCGTCGCTTCCTTCATGGATGATCAAATCCGGAGCAACCGCCATGGTGATGAAGACCGCCAGCGGGCCGCCCAACACCACGCCAACGGTTCCAGTTAGAAACATGATCAAGGCTTTTGGTCCCAATCGCAAAATGGCGCCAAAATCGATACTGATCGTCAACAACACTAAAGACGCAGGCAACAAATAACGCGACACCACTTTGTATAGCTGACTAGATTCGGGATCTACTATCCCAGCCAACGTCAATAATGAAGGTAAAAAGTAGCACATCAATAGCATCGGCACCACTTTATAGAACTTGGTGAACGACGGAATTTGGCTGCCCGATGTCCAAAACACGACCCCCAGAATCATTGCCAACATGCCGAAAATTACCGCATCGTTGGTCACCAACGGCTTCTTCTTTTTCGATTCCGCCGGCTTCTCCTTCACTTCGGAGACGCCACCCTTGGCACTGCCCACTGACTGGGCTCCGCCCGCCTCCTGCAACTCGGGCGCTGGCTCGTCAGTGTCTTGAACTGTAGTGTCTTGAACTGTGGCCGTTGGCACCACTGCCAGGACAAGGCCCGGCGAATTCATGCTAGGATCAAACGAACCGGTCACTTGACCCGAGCAAAAAGCAAGACTCAGAGCACTTAGGCTCAGTACCAGGCACCAAAAAATTGTCTTAACCAACATCATTTCCCTCGAAACTTTACTCGTTCCCAATGGCAAAAGCATCTTGACTGATGCCAGAATCGTAACGCCTTAATTTGCTTAACAGCGAAAGCGTTTCAGAGCACAAGTGCTGACGGCAATAATGCCTCTCGATTTGCAACCGTCGTTGGCTGATCTTCACCCAACGTGGCAGAATTATTTTTTTGAATCTTCCGCCGATCAGACGAAAAGCCGGGCAGTAGGTCAGGGTTGCTATCTAACAATTTCTGGAGATCTTCAATCGATTCCACTTTCTGCGACGATGTATCGTACCAAATCAGCGGCACGACTGCTTCGTCTTTATACTGCGGCCCGGTCTTCTGGGCAAAACAAGTGACTCTTAGCGTCCGCACTCGCTTCCCTTCGCGGTGCGATTGATCCCAGCGGCGTATCTGGTATTCGGCCAGTCTTTGCCGCACATTCGATCCACTGTCCGCCAATAAGTTGCGGTGCAACTTTCGCCAATGATGACCGTTGATTGAGTACAAGATTGAAACCGGACGTTCGTAGTCGACCTTGTCCCAACGCAACAAATCGATTTTGCTACCATCTTCTAAAGTCGCATCGTACACAAACCACGGGTTAATCAACGGCGGAACGCCAAACATTTGAAAATGCTGCGACGTCCCAGTCACTAGCCCAATCCAACGCAACCCCGATGGCATCGCCGCCGCAAATGGACGACGAATGGCGATTTGATCGGCAAACTCTTGATCACTTAAGTTCAAACGTTGTTTCAGATCCCCGTCATAAGCATTGGGAACGTTGGCAACATTCCAAAGAACGACATAGCCCACCATCAAAACGGAAATGACATTACCCAGGTACAGGAAACCCGAATTCCAGTCGCGTTGGGGATGACCTGCGGTCACAAGATCAGGAATAGGATCGTCATAGTCGTAACCAAAGAACGGAATCTCAAATCCCCAACCAGCCAAAATTTTCAACTGCCAGAATGCCGCAGGAATCAATGGCAACCAGCCTAACACAGAGAGGTACGAAAACAAACCGATCGACATCGTACTGGCAATCGATAGATGCAGCCCGAAATAGACCAACACGTTTACGGTTCGCCACCAAGTATTTTGCCACGGCACCAACAGCAGCAAGATCAAGAAAAGTTCCGCAAACAAAGTGCTCCACGAAATCATCTTCAGCAGCAACGGATACTCTAGCAACGCACTGGCCCACGGCCGAGCATAAATATCCAGACGCAGAACGTAGTCCATGGCGTCGCCTTGCCACCAAATGTCGTTCCACTTGGCCAACCCAGCAAAGAAATACATAACAATCATTTGCGAAATCAGGCCCACCGTTCCTCCTGTAAGAATCGCCTGGGGCTGATCAGCAAGCGTTCGCTTGGCTAGTCTGGCATCAACCGACCAACAAAATCCCAGCGGTGCGAAGATCGACCAAAACAACATACACCGCAACAAAGTATCGCCACTGGTTAAGATAATCGGGCATCGCATGTGCAACGACAAAACTAAGACCCAACATGCAATCGTCATCCAGCGAGTTGCCAAACCAATCGACAGCAAAATCCCAGCAGCGACTAACATTAATGCCAACATCTGCTGAAAGAACAAATCGCCTGATAGAAAGTTTAATGACCAGATCACGCTTGCATCATTGCCGTATTCGGCTTGCAGCAATTGCGTCGCAGTGCCACGATCGATCACTCCATTATCGGTCATCATCGCGCCCAGACTGGGCCAACGCATGGCTACGTCGATCAAGATCAGCACGCCCATTACGATGCGAAACGCCGCCAGCGATCTAGGATCACAACCAAAGACCGCTTTCAAAGATCCAAACCAGCCTTTTTCCGAGCTTCTTGCCATAGTAAAAATTGTCCAGCAATGAAAATGTCGAACTTACCTTTGGCTGCATGCCGCTAGGCAATGTGGCGAAATGGAAAATAGATTAGAAGACAACACGATAGAAGACGACACGATAGAAGACGACACGACAAAAACGTGTGAAAGGAATCCTCACGGGATGCAATTAGGATCAAGCGAACCGCCGAAAATTTCCCCTTGCAGTTGTCGCTCACAGTTGTCGCTTGCAACTTCCTCTTGGCTTGTGCGGCACAATTCAGGCGTATCCTTGGCAAAGGCTTACGTCTACTTATTAAGTTGAACCTTCAATCGCATCTCCACCTTAAACTACAATCGTTCCAGACCCGCGACGATATCCAAGTTTAATTCCTCAAACAACCCAGCGTTGTACTTTTCGATTGCGATCGCACCCATCACAGCGTTATCGGTGCACAGATGCGGTGGTGCAATCCACAAAGTTGCCCCATATTGCTTCATCGCTTCGGTCAACTGCTGCCGAAAGACTTGGTTGGCGGCAACCCCTCCCCCGACACACAAGGTTGACATTTTGGTCAGATCAAGTGCGTGCAGACTCTTGGCGATCAGACAGTCCACGACCGCCTGCTGGAAACTTGCGGCAACATCTGCAATCAGTTGGGGGGATAAACTGGCGGCGTCCAGGATCGGTTTGGCGTGCCCAAATAGGCTGTACCGAACCGCAGTCTTCAATCCTGAAAAGCTGAACTTCAAATGCTTCTTGTCTTTGGCAAACGGGCGCGGGTAGGCGAAGGATTTTGGATCACCTGTAAGGGCGACTTTGCCAATTGCTGGGCCACCAGGAAACCCCAACCCCAACATCGCGGCCACTTTGTCAAACGCTTCACCGGCGGCGTCATCAATCGTGCCACCCAGGTACTGGAACGTCAACGCATCATCGCAACGATAAAAATTTGAATGCCCACCGCTAACAATGAATCCGACGCAGGGAAACACATCTTGCTGGGCTGCCAAACGACATGCATAAACATGGGCGTGCAAGTGATTGATCGCGATCAAAGGAATATCGCAGGCCAGCGCAATCGACTTTGCGGCACACAGACCTACCAAAAGAGAACCCGCCAGTCCCGGAGTGTTTGCAACCGCAACCGCATCGATATCATGAATCGAAAGATTTGCTTTCTCAAGTGTCAACTCGATTACCGGTAAGATCGCTTGCACATGCTGGCGAGCGGCAATCTCTGGCACCACCCCACGAAATCGATTGTGTAATTTCTCCTGGGAAGCTACGACCGAGCCCAACACTTGCCGCTGGTCATTGATAATCGCCGCAGACGTTTCGTCGCACGTAGATTCAATCGTCAATATCACAGTCACTTCAGTCCGCCTTTTCTACCGCCAACATTGCGCTCAGTTGCACATATTGCCATTAAATCTACTTGCTTCTATTTGGCCAGCCGCGGCGATCGATTCCCCTGACATCAGGCGGCTTTGGCTTGCGGGTCGCGAATCTTGATCAAGGTTAGCACAACCATCATCATGAACAGAACCATAAAGCATATCTGAACCAAGCCGTAATTAGGGCCCGGTGCCGCTGGCAGAAAACGAAATTTTAGCGGCAATAGACACCCAACAATCGCCGCCCCACTAAGGGTCCCAAGGTCGAACATTGCCAGTGCCAAAGTCGTCGCGACGCCGCGAAAGCGATCTGGAAAACTCTGAGTGCAAATCGCAATTAACGACGGGAACAAGAAGGCGTGCGCCGTCCCAGCCACAACCGCCGGAAAGATCAAATCCCACTGCGATTCAACCAGGAAATACAAGGGCATACTAGCCGCCAGGCAGACAAATCCTGCCACAATCATTGCGATCAGGCCAAAGGTTTCTGGCCACCTTCGAGTCAATATTCTCATTGCAAAGGCAGAAATGGCATAGGTCACAAAGAAAGTATAGATGTTATCCACATCCCTTGCTTCGGCCAAAGGACGAACAAACACCGGCGGGAACGAAATTCCTAGCCCCATCACCACAGCCAATAGCAAGGCAATTCCCGGGTGGTACTTTCGCACGACGGCAAACAATGGGGCCGTCCGAGTGGCTTTTCGCTTTGGTGGTTCCCTCGCCGCCAGGCAAACCGCCCCCAACGAAACCACAGCAAACAACAGCGAAAGCAAAAACATTCGAATCACAATGGTTTGACGAACCAGTGGCACACCCTGCTCAAAGTCGGCTGCCAACCAATCGCCAAACAGAGGGCCCACCCCCATGCCGATAAACCCAGCGGTTCCGACAATGCCAATCACTTCGGCAACTCGATTTACGCCCACCCGCAGTGAGATGAAAGTAATACTCGCACCGAAAAATCCAGCCATCCCGCATTGCATCACTAGCCGCGCCGCGTACGCCTGCCACGTGGTCGAAACGGTTAACCCTAAATGCCAAACCAGACCCAGGATCCAAACCAAAGTCGCCGCAATCCATATCCAACGCGCGCCCACCCGGTCAATCAGACCACCCAACCACACTCTTGCCAGCAACGAACCGGTGGATGCAAATGCAATAATTGACGCCAAATCCGCATCCTGCCCGCCGTACCCCTTCACAAAATCCGAGTAACGAAACAACATGCTGTAAGACAACATGAACGTCACATTGGCAAGGTAAACCAATACAAAAGTTCGGTCATAGGGCGAGCCCTGAGCAGCAGAAGAATCAAGGGACTCGATCTTTGCTGGGCTTTGTACGTGGTTCACAATTTTCGTCTTTTGTTCGACCCATAAGTCTTTTGTTGGACAAGTCTTTTGTTGGACTAGTCTTTTGTTGGACAAGTCTGATCGCTCTGAATCATCTTCTGGAGCGGTCATTGAAAGTCCGCAACGGCGTTCTTACCATCACTGCGGTCATCCCTTTGGAAAACAACCACCATCCATCAGAAACGACGCAAGCGGGTAATGTTCTGTGGCATCACAGGCTACCCAGGAATCGATAAATCCAAAACTTCCCCATAAATTTTAGCCGACTGCCCGATTACCAGAGATACCATTAACCCGGCGGCACCATTTGGCCGAAAAAATGGGATGGCGAGCAACAATTTCGTCCCTGAATCCGCCAACCAACACAAACGCCCAGCCCAACCAACTTCATGCCTGACGATATCAAGCAACTCGATTCATCGCTAGGGTGTCCTTCCTTCACGGCCGCAACCCAAGATGGCACCGGCTGTGTCGCCGTCATCGCGACCTACAATGAAATAGAAAACCTTCCGCTTTTGACAAAGCAAATTCACGATCTGTTCCCCGCCATGCAAGTCTTGGTGATTGACGACAATTCCCCCGACAGCACCGGCGGGTGGGCGGAAGAATTCTCCAAAGACCATTCATGGCTGTCGTTAATATCCCGCAGCGGGAAACTGGGCCTGGGAAGTGCGACGATTGCAGGTTTCCGCTGGGCAATGGCAAGAAATTTTTCAAAAATCTTCACAATGGACGCGGACTTCAGCCATGCCCCAGATCAAATCGAACGTCTATTAAAGGCCAGTTTGAAACGCGACCTGACTAGCGAAAATTCACCAGTTCCTGCAAAACGAAGCTCGATTCTGGGCGAAGCACCCACCAACGCGTCGCCTCCGACTACCGCCGCGGGCACGGTTGTTATTGGATCTCGCTATATCGCCGGTGGAAAAATCGAAGGCTGGCCTTTAGGACGCCGAATCGCAAGTCGCCTGATTAATGGGTTTGCCAGATTTTGGTTGCAACTTAGTTCCCATGACAATAGTGGTGCATTCAGATGCTATGATCACTCTCTGCTTCGAACGATTGATTTGAATCATATCACCAATCAAGGTTACGGATATCTCGAGGAGATTCTTTACCTGGCACGGCGCGCCGGCGGAGCGGTTATTGAAGTTCCAATCACTTTCCGCGACCGGACCCGAGGTCAATCCAAAATCAGCTTCTGGGACGCCTTTTCGGCATTGCTCACACTAACTCGGTTAGGTTTCCGTTTGCGATTGACTCGATCAACCGCGACCGCGAACTCCACAAAAAAATCGTACTAACCTGCGATGCCCGGCAATCTGATCGTTAGCCTTCCGCACACTTTTGTCGCTCACCCCAAACTTTGCACTCGAGTGGTTTACCTTTAATCACACTGCACGCTGCACACTGCACACTGCACACTGCACACTGCACTAACCCGCGACACTAACCTCGCAATGAAAATTGCTGCATCAATCGATCGGTGGCTTGATAAGCTTCGGTGACCCATTGCACGATCTGGTCGGGCTTGGGCGAGTATTCTAATTCTAGAGAAATCGCACCGTCCATTTCTAATGTGGCCAATTGTTGCATATATTCAGGAAATGGAACCACGCCTCGACCGGGCGGCAAGTCGCCATGCACTTTTCCATCGCAATCGGAGATATGCACATGGATCGCATGGCCCTTTAGCTTTTGCATTTGGGTTGCATCAACCCCAGCCAATAGCAAGTGCGAAATATCAATATTCGCTTTGATTGCTGGATGATTGCATTGCAAGATAAAGTCAAGCATCGAATCCACGTCATTCAACAGTGACAAGGGAAACGGTTCTAATTCCAACGCGACTTTCAGGCCCAACTTTTCAGCATAATCGCCTAGTTCCCGACAAGCATCCAGTGCCAACTTCCACTGCTCGGCCTGCGGAATCACTTCGCGATTCCAAATATACTCGCCTAAAACCAACAGCAGATTCTCCGCACCAAACTCGTAACACAGATCCAGATAAGCGCGACATCGCTGAAGATGGAAACGCTGTACCGCTGGATTAAAATCGATCAAACCCACGGCCACACAGCAAACTGAAATGATCGGCAACGAATTGGCGGCGCAACAATCTTTGATTAATCGGCGCTCGCGAACATCGATATCTAACGGGTCCGCAAAAATATCGATGGAATCAAATCCAATTTCTTTCGTTCTTTCAATCCCATAGACCGTGCCTTTTCCCGATTGCACCCAAGCCGAATTGATCAGACCTAGCTTCATAGCAATAAACTCTTTTCTCAGAACGATTACAAATCTAACGGCTTTATCGAATCTAACGACTTTAGCTACCCTAACTGCAAACCGTCATTCCTCCAGGCATGTTGGTTCTGATTATATCAACATGCGGACCTGGATAAATCGGGATGCCAAGCTTATGTCCGGATCCGAAGCTATTCACAACCTACATTTAAGACCTATAGCTCTCTAGAGTTCCAGACCCCCACACAGATTACCTATCGATCTCACCCTGAAAATTGCTACAGCGATTGGTTAGATGGCTTCAAAATCAAGTAAATCAAGTAATGCGAAAGCGAACCAACCAGCCATCGGTTCGCAAAAAACTTCTGCGCTAATTGATATTCAGATTGCCAAACTGCAGCAGGGGATCAGCGACCTGGAAGTCCTCCTTCACCAATTAGAGGCGACTGGCACAGAAGTCCTCACCAAAGTCCTGTCCTCGCCAAAAGCCACATTGAGTTCGCTTTCCCACGAAATTAAACAACTACACGCTGCTCAAGAACGAAGCGAAACTGCAACCAATGATGATGCCAAGCGTGTAGAACCACCACTCAACGGCAAAAAGGCGAAGGCAAAAGTCAAAACAAAACCCCGGCGTTTGCCCCAAACCACCCACTTGAAACCACCGGAACGACCACCTGCAAAACCGCGAAAATCATCTACCAAACTCACGCCTGCTACTGAACCCCTCGAATTCGTAGACTTCCCGCCGGTCATTGAGGCTCCCCTGACTCGCGGGATTTCTCAGGCAAATTGGCATTCACTGGTGAATACCATTTTTCAGAAAACCGATTTGGGTGTTGCCGTACAGCAAGACGGCAAGTGCATCTTTGCGAACGATCAAATTGGCCGATTACTGGGGCAGCGCGCAGACAACCTTGTCGGCGGAAATGTGCTCCAACTCATTCTAAATTCGAACCAGCAATCATCGCTACCCGACACTCTGTCGGTCGAAAAAATCATTGAAGGTGCGATCGCATTCGGACATTGTCGAACGGAAATCGAAACCCTGGATGCCGACAACCAACATCGATTCCTGGAAACTTTGATCCAATCGTCGCAAGAGAACGGCAATCGCTATCTGGTCGCTTTTGTAAAGGATATTACGAACCAGAAATTGCTTGAGCAGCAACTTCGCATGGGTCGAGACTTCAATAACAAACTGATCAACAGCGTTCCTGATTGCTTCTTCGTTACGGACAAGAACCACCACATCGTAATTTGCAATGACTCGTTCTGCCAAATGCTGCAAATGGACCGAGACGCCTTGCTAAATCGTCACATTTCCGAAGTCTTCCATCACGACGCCGCTTTGAAACTTTGTGAACAGGGTGACAACATGTTCAAATTCAACCTGTGCGAACGAGGCGAAATCGCTCTATTAGGAACGGAGCAATCAGCCAACGTTTTCTCGATTCGTCGCAACGTTTTTGATGACGACGAATCCGGCGAAAAATTCATCGTTTCCTCTGCCGAAGATGTGACTCACGCGCGCCGCGACCAAATGCAATTAAAACTGCTTGCCAGCGCTTACCGCAATGCGGGCGAAGGTATCGTGATTTTAGACCGAGATGGTCTTTTTTGCGAAATCAACCCAGCCTTCTCCAAATTGACCCAATACCAAGCCCAGGAATTGTTTGGCAAACCCATGAAGGAGATCTTCGACCCGGTCACGGTTGGTTCGCAAGCCGATATTTACATGACCCAAATTTGCAACCTGCCCGAATGGAATGATCGAATGATCATTCGCTCCAAGGACGGCAAGTGCATTCATAGCTGGATCAATGTAAATCAAGTTCTCGGCCCCAAAGGCGAATTGTCACACATTATTGCAATTTTCAACGACATGTCAGAGATGCACGAAACGCAAGAACGACTACGGTACCAGGCGTTTCACGATTTACTTACGCAATTACCGTCGCGGGCCTATTTCCACGATCGTTTGCACGAAATCCTTGAAAAAGCACAGAGCGACACGACACCCTTTGCCGTTATGTTCATGGATCTTGACGACTTTAAGAACGTCAATGACACCATGGGACACAACATGGGCGACGCGTTACTACAGCAAGTCGCTAAACGCTTAAAGAAATGCCTGAGCGAAAATTGCTTCGTCAGCCGTTTTGGCGGAGACGAATTTGCCGTTATCATCCCCGATATCGAAGGGCCCGGAAATGACCCGGTAACGCTGGCCCGATTGATTATTCGCGAAATCGAGCAGCCTTTTGAGATCGCTGGCAATCAATTCTTTGTCGGTACCAGTATTGGCATTTGCCAATATCCTGAACATGGTAAAGATATCGAAAACTTGCTCCGCAATTCGGATACTGCAATGTATCGAGCGAAAGCTTCGGGCAAGAATCAATTTCGAGTCTATTCGCACGAACTAAGCAGTATGGTTCGTCGTCGAATGACGCTGGCCGCTAAATTGCGCACGGCCGCTCAGAGGAATGAATTCAACCTTGTCTACCAACCCAAAGTGGAACTAAAAACCAATCGAATCTCTAGTTGCGAATCGCTGCTACGTTGGAAACTGGACGACGGCAATTTTGTTCCACCTGATGAATTCATTCCCATTGCCGAAGAAAGCGGTTTGATCGAATCGATCGGCGAAATGGTACTGGAAACTAGCTGCCGGGCTATCAAACATTGGGATACGCTGAATTTGGGAATCGACCGAATTGCAATCAATCTCTCACCACGTCAGTTCAATCACAAATTCCAAGAACGAGTGCTTGGCATCCTGAAAGATAACGACCTGGAACCCGCACGAATTGAATTCGAAATTACCGAGACCATCATGATGGACGATGCGAAAAAATCTGCTGCCATCATTCGACAACTGTCTAACAAAGGCTTCCACTTTTCAATCGATGACTTTGGAACAGGACACAGTTCGTTGGGTTACTTGAAGCATTTCCAAGTCAATGCGATCAAGATAGACCGAACCTTCATTCGCGATCTGCCCGAAGACCAAGACGCATTGGCCATCGTGCAATCGATTTTGACACTGGCCCGCTCCAGAAAATTACCCGTTGTTGCCGAGGGCGTTGAAACTTTGGCACAATTGGAACTATTGCGATCCGAAGGCTGCGACTATGTTCAGGGTTACTACTTCAGTAAGCCACTGGAAATTGATGAATTCCAAACCTTCGTCGCGAACTTCTCCAAGAATGCCCAACAACTCCGCTAAGTTAGAAGAATGCATCGCTTACGCAAATCCCTCGCCTACGCAAACTCCTCCCCTACGCAAACTCCTGGCCTACGCACACGCTTGGCCTACGTACGGGTTGCTGAAAGCAGTGAATACCAGGAAGGCTAATTCGAAGACAAAAGTCGGTAAAGCCGTTCCAGACGACTACGATGAACACAGGCTTCCCAGGCTTGGGCACTGGTCAATTTCAAGTAACTCAGCAACTTCAGGGCTTCCGCCGCTTTTCCTTGCCGCCGCAACGATTCGGCCACAAAGTATTTCGCCTCGAACCAATCATCGGATCGCTCTTGGGTCAGATAAGCGATCATACGCCATTGTTGTTCGGCAACCGCGGCATCACTCGGGTCATTCGATCCCGCTAAACAATAGCCTAATAGTTGATTCGCAAACAATTCTTTAGGAAATCGATCCACCAAAGCTTTCGCGGTTTGCTTGGCGTCGTTAAATCGATCCAATTGCAATAACGCTTTGGTCTGTTCAATGACCAGCCAACGATAGTGAACACTGTCGGGTGAAGTCAGGTCTTTTCCAAGACAGTCAAAACAAGTAACGATCATCTGCGACGCCTTCACCGTTTGACCGCGGCTATTCGCCGATGGTGTTTCGGAATCATCAATCCCCAACCCTGGAAGCTGACGCGCGAACACTTTCAATAACCAAAACAAATCAGCTTGATTGACGATCCGCTGACCGTCACCAGACTTCCACTGCGGTACGATCACCGTCGCTGGACTGCGTTGGAAGTCGGCCAACAGTTTTACCGCTTCATAGCGAGATTCTAAGTCCGCATCTAATTCAGGAAGCTGCTGCTGTACTTTCCGCAACAAATCCGGCACCCATAACGCTGACGAATTGTCGGATTCCAACTCAGCTTGCACTAAAACAAGCGCCAGGCGTTTTTTCGGCAAAGTCCAAACACCAATCCAGTCATCGCCTTTCCTTAGTCCCGGCGTGATCGCAGCAACCGCTTCCCTAGCAAACGGTTTGGCAGGTTCAACGTCTGCGGCTTTGTAACTTTGATCGATCGCATCTGACAGAACGGGGACCATTAGTTTGGTAGCGGCATCAAATGACGGAGAATCTGGCGACACCGCCACTAGCACTGCAAACGCCTCTCGAAATTGCTCTCTGGCAACCAATACGTTCGCCAATTGCAGACGCAATGCATGAGAAGATTCGCGATTCGGCCAATTCTGCACGTGCCTTTGCCAAACCGCCAACTGGCGCTCAAGATTCCCATTGTCTTTATTCGTAATCAACGCAGCCAAAACATTCGCGTAATGGTGCAACTGATCGGCCTCGGGTGCATCTGAAAAGGCAATCGTAGCTGTCTCGATCTGCGTAACCATCCAATCCGCAGGTCCAGCGGCCCGAGCCGTCGCAGCGGTCAATTTTGCCAGGTCAAATGCCAAAGACTGATTCTTGGACGCCACGGCTTGCTGGACACCGTTGTCAATTAATTCACGAACCTCAGTCCATTTTTGACCTGCAATCTTATCTCGCAACAAGAGCAAAGAAACTTGAGTCCCTACTTGCCGGGCACTGTCGGTCCCCAACAAGCGCCGGGACAATTCGGCGGCCCAATACAGCCCATGCTTCTTCGCCACCTTCTTCGAAAATTCTAAAACGGCAGATTCCGCAGCCAGCCGGTTACGATTACTGCCGTTTCCCACACTTTCGTCGTCTTGGGCCGCCAATGCCATCACAATACGACTTCTGGCTATGTCAAACTCGGGCCATGCCGAAGCCGCGCGTAAGTCATCCACCGCCCTCAATTCACTAATACTGGCCGAATCGCGAATTTCGATCAACTTAAAGAACTGGCCAGCCTCGGTTTTCGCTTTGACCCAATTTTTGCGATCCAGCAACATGTCTATCCGAGCGGCGGCCATGTTCCCCAACGCCTCGTCGGGCGCATCGCCAATGACGGCGTTTTCCCACTTCGCATCCCACTGGTCCCATTGGTCTAAATTTCGCAAGGCTTCCAAAGCTAACTGCTGTGCCTGCCACCATAAAAGGGAATCGGTCGGAATTTTGGGCTGCAACCCTTGAGCTTGTTCGGCTATCTGCTGATACGTGTCCAAACGACTAGCCTGCGCATCCTGGCCAGCACCATACAACTGGGCCCGTATTCCCAGGCTTACCAGAACCTGAAACTCGACATCGCGAGACAACGCTTGCAATTGGGAACGAGAAAGCTGATCGTAGGGATCATCGGTGTTGGTTTTATTGGAAGCCTTGGGAACGGCGTTTAGAATCTCTCGCTCAAGTAACTGCAGCTGAGCCAAGGATTGACGAATCGCGGTCAACCCTTTCTCTCGATTGACTTGGCCAGCACTACTGGAACCACTGGTTAGATTCCACAGCCGCGCCTCGGCCAAACCAATTACCGCCGATTGAAATCGAACTAAAAAATGCTGCGGGAAGAATCGACTTTCCGCATTCAACTTCTGAGACAAGCTTCTGACTTCCGCCCACGCAGAGTCTCGCTCCAAGGCGTCGGCATTGAGCGCCGCAAGCGTCTTGGCTCGAATCCAGCGAGACGCCAGCTGCGAACGCCGCCCATCCGCACCCTTCAACGTCTGAAATTTATCTTCACAGTGCCAGGCAATCGTTTGAAACAATTGGCGACGTTCCAAGGCATCCAAGAACGCTCCTTCACTTCGATCCGCCGGCAATTGACTGTGCAGTAACGCTGGGCTAACACTGCAAAAGACAAAAAAGCAACCGACGAACAGCCAAACAGCCATCCAAGCCGACCGCCGAGAAGACCGCCGAGAAGACCGGTAGACAATTCCATTGATTCGCTGTTGATTGATTGCCATCCTGTTCTCAATTCACTAAACAAGGTCGATTCGCCTTCGGTTTCGCCCACTCTTTTTCACACGCACTGACTTGAAGCACCTGACCCATTTCGTCTCTGCCAGCCCTTCTGCGACTCCTGCGTTTCTTTCTGTTCCGACAGTTTACGGTTTGTTTGAACTGAAGCGATCCGAGGTTGCGACTGGATTCAATAGGACGAAGCCTAAAAATCAGTGTCGGTTAGAAAACGCAGGCTCGGTTCTCCTTCGGATACTAGCCACCACTTTTACCGCTTGAATTTAATCTTTTGGGAATATTACAGCAAGCATTCCCTGAATCTTCCCGCGAAGTATTTCGAATACGTCTTTTAACCGCATAGCAGGAGATTGGTTTACGGCGGTCGGTTAACAATAGACCCATTCAGGGTCGCAAAGGCGAGTGGGATCGGGTCCGGAGGTGTTCGCTTCGCTCGACCGCCGGCTAATAGATTAAACCCTTTCAGGGTGAAATTCCGTCCGGTCTCTGCGATTGTCACCTAAGCGAAGAGTTCTTCGATTCGTTTTTTCCTCCCGATAGTCACTCCAATGCCTGGCACTCCAATGTCCCGGTCCGGGAAGCGAAGGAAGAACTGGTCTGGGATCACTTCGAGTGTCGAGGCTGGGGCTGCGTGCACCGCCACATGATTGTGACGGTCGTCGCTCAGTTGTTCTGCGCTCGCGTTCGGTACAAGCTATGTGCCAGCGAAATCGTAACCGATGCCGAGCGTCTGACCCTTGAGCAAGTTCGTCGCGCGGCCGACGTGGTGATTCGCTGCCTGGGACTGCCACGTCGGCTTGCCCGGAAAGAATACGAAGCCGAACTGGCGCGGATCGCATACCACCAACGTCGCAACGCCGAGGCGAGTCGTTGCCATCGCAAGAAACGCATAGCGGACTATCTCGCGATGGGAATTGATCCGGATCGAATCAAAAGCGTCGAGCCAAAATCAACAAGAAACTAAATCGAAAGCCACGAAGTGGCGCTGTCCAGCTAAGCAGGTTCGGGAAAGTGTTTCGGTGTATTGACCGTTTTGGCGTTAGCCACGGTTCTCACGTTGAACCGGAGCTAACGCCCAAACGGCTAATCGGGTAATACCCAATGAACTACCCGAACCTGCTTAGCGTGTGTACAGTGACTCGCATGTCAAGGAAATTCCAACGCCAGAATAGCCGAAACGCGGAAGGATCGGCAATGGAGCCGACTCAAGCTCCTGCGGGTTTCCGAACTGCCGCAGACACCTCACCTCGAACAACGTGTTTCGGCGTGAGAGCAGGCCATGATCTTGCTGCCGTGGAAAGCAACCGAACGAATCACGCACCAGAACGGATGGTTCACTGAGGCTCACCCATCGATTCTGCGGAAAGGGGAATCTTGGGTGGCCCCAAAATTGAACTGGGGAAACCTGGGGGAAACCTGGGGACAGAGCATCTTTTTGGGTGTTTAGCGAGCTTCGGGACAGTCGAGTCGTCTCCTGAAGCGACGGCAAGCGGCGAGCTCCAGCCTAGCTCAAAGTAGGTGCATTGACACCACCCGAAAAAGCACTCTGTCCCTAATGTCCCTCTCACCAACCAATTCCCCCGCGATCGCCAGCCACTTCGACCGCTGGCTCACCCAAAACGCTAACCACCTACGAATCCACCCCAGCGGCCCGCGACTTTTATTAGCTGCTCGTTGGTTCCGCTAGTGTTTTACTGTTAGCTCGATGACACCATCGACAAATGCTTCAGATGCTAGCGGCACCTGTGCGTAAACAAGTCCCGTTTCGCCTTCGAGCTTGGCTAATAAGTGGCCTTTGCCGAGTAGCTTTTCGGCTCCCTTGTCTCCGAGGGCGATCTCGGAGGTGCCTTCGCCATCAACGCGGAGGATCAAACGGTTGCCAAGGTTGGAGCGGAGCTGCATGGGCATAACATCCTTGTCAGGTCGCTGGGCGGCGAAAATGAGATGGATTCCGGCGGCACGGGCTTTCACGCCGAGACGTTGTACGGTCGTGGAGACAGCTTCCTTGTATTCATCGACCATCATCCATTCGGCGAACTCGTCGTGGATCAACCAGATCGTGGGCATTCGGTCGGCGGCATCGACTTTCTTGTTGTACGACGTGATGTTGTTGGCGCGTGCTTGCCTGAATCGTGAGTAACGAGCGTCCATTTCGACGACGAGACTTTGCAGACGCTGGATCGCTTGCTGGTCGTCGGTGATGACACCCCCGCCGAGGTGAGGCAGGTCTTCAAATTGGAAGTAATCAACGCCCTGTTTCGGGTCGATCAACACGATCTCCGCTTGCTGCGGTGTGTTTGTTGCTGCGATACCAAGCAGGATGTTTTGCATCAGCACGGATTTGCCACTGCCGGTTGAGCCAGCGATCAACGTGTGTGGAGCGTGCTTTTGGCTTGGATCGAGGAACAGTATGGAACCGTCGTTCTCACGGACGGCAATCGCGATGCTTTGGTTGCCATCGGTTCGCGGCGGACTCCATCGCTTCCAGACGTCCGCTAGGTTGACGACTTCGCGTTCAGGGCGGGCGACGGCGATCGAGACGATTCCTGGCTCGGGTTGAACCGAAATGATGTTTAACCCGTGAGTGGTGAGGAACTCTGATTGCCGCTTCGTTACCTGATCGACCGTCAAGTGAGAACTGCCCTCGAACTTCAGCAACGCTGCGTTAGGCGTCATCGTTTCGCTACTGAGCTTGGCTTGTAGGTTGTACTGTTGCAGTCCGGTCTTCATTTGCTTGACGACTTGCTTGAGCCACTGGCCGTCATCCGACAATGCTTCGCGCCTTTCGACATGGGCATCGACAACAGCAGCCAATCCATCGTAGGACCAACGTGCATCGGTTGTTGCCTCCATCGTGATCGTTTCCGTGTTGCTGTCACCCATGTTCTGAGAATCCTGTGTGTCGATTTCCGTCGTCTGTGGGGTTGCCGTTTCGCTCGATTGATTTGCGGCGGAATCTGTCGTCGCGGACGATTCACTTGCCGTTTGCCTGCCAGCCTTCGTTGTCGATTTTGACTCCTTTTTCACTGTGTCCGACTTCTTCCGAATGGCCGTCGGCGGTTGGTATTCATGCGGCACGTTAGACGGCGGGAAATCAAACTCGCGATTGCGCACCGTTGTTGGATCGTCGCCGTTCCAATACGAGAGCATCAAATCTCGCAGCTCTTTACGAGCAAAGACTTCCTGGTGACAGTTTTCTACTTGCTCAAGCGGGAACGTGTTGGTATCCGAAAAATCAGACGAATGAACGAAAATGTGCGAATAGCCACGTAGCATGATTTTGCAGTTGCCCGCGCGGATATCACGACGCCACTGACTGACTTGTGGTGATTGCCCAGCGGAGAACAGAACGCCGTCTAACACCAAGTCCGAGAGTCGCGCCAGCCAAAGTTCCCGGTCGAGGCGATCCGGGTTTCCGAACAGAGCCTCGTAGATGCGGCGGACGGTATCACGCAATTGCTTCTGACTTTCTTTCTTCTTAGGAGCCAAGCTCGCTTCGTCGATGTACTTCGCTTCGGACACGACAATCGACAGAAGCAATCCGTCTCCTGTTTCTTCAGGACTGACGATCATCAAGTCGGCGATCTGCTCTTCCTTTTGACCCAACCACTCAGCGTAGTCGTCGAGGAAATACCATCCAAAGTAGCGGTCGCCGGTGAACTCGTGCCGGATCAGAAAACGACTCAGCACCACTCCCATCAGCTCATAGGCACTTCGACCTCGCTTCGCGGCACGCAAAGCCAAGTCACCTGAAATTGAATTGGCGTCTTCGATCAACCGTTCGGCAAGTTCGTGATACTCGATGTCGGTGAGATCGAGATTGAGTCGGCCCAGGCGGTTAATCAGCATCGTTCTCAACATACCAGAGCTGGCCGTTGACGAGATAATCAGATTGCGTCCCTGAGTTGCCGACTGCTTGTATCGGATGATACGGACGCTTTGGTTTTGCAGTTGTCGGCGATCGAGAAGCTCGTCGTAGTTGACGACCCAGTTTGCCAGGTTGTGTGTCTCTTCAAAAATCTGTCGTGTTTCGTTGTTGCTGAAATCAAGCTGGCGAACTGGCAGAAGCCGCGATTCCGTGTTCCCGTCCCAATCGCCACCACCTTTACGAAACGTTGTCACGGCAGTCAAGAACGCCCACGTTTCATCACTCTGTACCGGGCAGCACAGGTAAACAATCGATTTCAAATCGTCCTTCGCTGCTGGCCTTCGTCGCGACCAACGGGGCGGTATCAGTTCATCGAGAGGGATGGACGAACAAATCTCGGGACACCATTCCAGTTCTGCATGACGTGCTATCACGTCTTGGGAGAAAGATACATCGTGTGGGCAGCCGTCCATTGGATCGGGTGCCGCAGCTTGATCGACGAGAATCCCAATACGAAGTCGAGCAAGAAAATCTTGAGTCGCCTCACTCGGACTGTACGAATCCACATCTTCATCCGCCGACTCGATAATCTCTTGATAAAGGTGACGCAATCGCTGCGGGTTGGTGTGCCGCAAGATGATTTGGCAGTGGACTTCTTCGTCGTCCTCGTGCAACGCACCGATCTTATCGACAACGGCCTGCGGCAAACGTGACGAGTCGCTATTGAACAACACCAGCGAAAGATTTGCACGTTCGTGCGGATGCAGTTTGACGTACTGAGCCAGCAACTCCATCACTCGCGTTGCGGCTGGAGCAGGGTTCTCGTTTGTCGCTGCGATCCGTTTCTTCTGCAAGATGGGCGGTTCGTGCAGGCTGTAATCGCTGACGGTGTCGGTCACCGACAAGATATGAGCTTCGCTTTCGGTCCATCCGACGACCACTTCGGGATAGAACGGATGTTCCAACTCTCGAATCATTTCCTTGAAATACAAACGTTGATCGCCAAACTCAACCTGCTTCTCCGTGAGCAAGCGTTTGATGATGTCGGAAACGAGTTGAGCCTTGCGAGCGATTGCCGCCATTCGTAGCGGATGCCAGGGAGCGACAATGACGGTTGCTACGTCGCTGTCGATACTCACAGCACCGACTTCGAGCAAGGGTCGAAGCAAAAGTTGTCGGTTACGGTCGCCTTTCGCGTCGGTGCAGATGGTCGTAAGCAAAGTCGAATAGGACTTCAGTTGATTCGTGAGCGACGCGCTAGTGACCCCTACGTCTGTGAAATGCTCGATCGCGTCCGAATAGTCGCGGGCGAACTGATCGAATTTGGCTTTCAAGTCGGAAGCGACCGAATCAGAAACGAAGCCGTCTTTCAACGCAGTTTCGAGGTTCTGCTGCCACTCAATCGCAATGTCGAGATTCTTCTTGTACGCTGCAACGAACGATCCCTTCGTTCGGTCGTAGGACGGTTGAAAGGTCTGCACGTCGGACAGACTGACCGCCTGATAGATACCCTTGGAGCTGATCGGATCGAGACCGGTTCGACAGTGGACCAACGGATGCTTTACCAGTCGCCGCCAGTCAGCAACGAAAGAACTGCTCACGGCACCAACATCGTAAAACCAAATGAGCTGGGTCGAAGTTTTGTCGATCGTTCCTTCGGGAGCCTCCGTTTCCACTTCCAAATAGAATTTGAGTTGCAACGCTTTTTTAGCTTGCGACGTGTTCAACTTGTCTTGCTTCTTGTTGCTATCTCGCCACTCCTCGACAAGTTCAGTGAACTCAAACAGCTTTCCAACATCCCATTTCACCCGGCTGCCAAGCGATGACTTCAATCCGGCGTAACGCATCGCAAAGTATTCGCCAGCGTGATAATTCAAGTCTCGCAAATCACGCTTGTTCGCACTGTCGCAACGGATCAAGAGTGTTCGCTTCTTCGCGTCGGTAACCTGGTTGAACAGCGATTCGATACTGGCAGCCAGTCCGATCACGAAGTCTGTGCATTCTCGTGGCCGACCGTAGATGAACTTGTCCCATGCTGATCGGAGCTTCCGTTCGTCCTTGAGTTCGTTGCGGTGCGACTCGTAGAACTGTTGGTCTTCCTCGGTTGATTCGCCAGGTTTCTTGCGAGTTTCAAGGATATCGAGGTAGTCGTTGTCCTCTTCGCTGAGCAAGTCAGGATTCAGCTCCTCAAAAAAATGTCGTGTCTCCTCGCCCAAATTTAACTTGACTCTGCGAAGCCCATCGAACAGCAGGTGAATGTCTTCCCATTCACAATGCGAAAGAACGGCAGCTTGTTCGTTCCATCCGCTCGGAGCTTCAATAAATGCCTCAATCGTCGGATGATAGCGGTCGCCGATCTCGGACTTCACCTTGTCGAACGATTTCCGCAAATCATCTTCGTTGAGGATTAGCTGTGAAGGCGTGCGTTTCTCAAGAAAACAAGCGTTCTTTCCGTAAACTCGTTTGTATTCACGGTTCCACGCTGACTTGTGCGTCCGTGTTCGTTCGCTGATGCGGTCGAAGAACGACGAATCTTTTGGGAAGTGGAGAGCTGGCAACGCTTGACCGAGTGCCTTTCCGATCGGAAGCCCTTCGACTTCAATCAATTCTCGCGTTCGGACGACGTATTCCGCCAGCCGTTCGAGTGCTACGACTCGCAAGTCGCAAAGACCGGCAAGGGCTTTTTCCCACCAAGTCTTGTGGTCATCGATGATGGCAAGTCCGCCGCTGGCAGCTTCCACCCAGATCGCCGGACTCGATTTCAGCTCGTCTGCCCCAATGCGAACAAACTCCTTGAGCGATTGTTCCTCATCATCACCGGTTGCTGCGACCAGCAGGATTGGTCGGCTGCATTTGCAGTTGCGAAAGTAGGTTGCTGGGTCAGTTGTCAAAACCACGCTCGGCAAATCGGATTCACCTACGAAGTCTTTGTTGATCCTGAGTTCGACGACATTGCCAAGCGAACTATGCTTGATAACTGCTTTGGCAATTTCAACCGTTTGGTGCGCCGACAAATGGTCGATCATCAGTCGCGCCGTGCCCTCATCGCTGTCTTTCTCGTTGGTGGAATTGAGATACCGGGCGAAGACATCGCCGATCAATTCAGTTGGATTCATCGGCTCGCCTCTGAGTAAGGGTTCAACACGTAGGCACAGGCATCGGACAACCGCTTAACCATGCCAAGGCTGCTGAGCCGTTGCTCCAGTCTCGCTGCGTTTGCCTGAAAAGATTTCTTGTCGAACTCGGTATCGTCCATGACGGTTTCTGCCTCACGCTCGCTGACGACAATGCCGTAGCGATCAAAGAGCAGGCGCAGGAACGCTTTGAACTCCATCCGGTCTTTGACGTTCGCGAGTATCAACGCCTTCAAAAACGCATCGTTCGGAGCGTAGCGGAGCTTATTGGTGCCGCGTTTTGAAACAAGTCCAACGGATCGGCCAAAAGTACGATGGACGTTCCCTGCATGTTGCCGATGCTTCGACAACGCACGCTGGCGAAGATTTTTTAGCAGGGCGTCTGGATCAGGAGCACCACCGTAGTTCGAGTCCTCCTTCGGCCAACCGATTTCACGATTCAGAATCGCTTTGCATTGTGGGTAGGCGTCGGTTGCGGATTTCGCACGCTGCCATTCGTCAGATGAAGCTATGCGTTCAATGAAAGCAGTAACAGCAAGTTCCGACAGTTGCCCATTATCCTGAAAGCTCCTGATCGACAGTTCACGCACAAGTGTTTTTCGCGGAGCGACAATCTCGCAAACCATGATTGGACGTTTTGCCGATGTGATCTCTTGGGCGATGGTTAGCTGATAGAGCATGACGTGAAATGCTCCAAGCAACGTGATGTGCGGGTAAGCGTCAAAGCGGGGTAGCTTCAATTCAAAGACGTGAAGCCAATCTTCGCCGAGCAAGTCAAACGTCTTATGGCTCTTGTAAGGCAGAAAACTCTTTCCCTTGGCATCAGTGTGATCGTGTTCGCCATGCTGGAGTTGTGAAACAAGAGCGTTCCAAGGATTTTTGCTCGTGACAACGTGAGCGAGGTGATGGCGGAGTTCGCTGGCAGAACTTGAACGGCAAAGCATCAGATACAGAAGTTCGCCAGTGCGGCCAAAGTTGATGTATTCGCGTGATGGTGTACCAGTGGGTGAGACACGCACGTCTTCGTATAAGCAATCTCTTCCGAATGGAAACAGAAAGCGTGACGACCACCTCCGATTTGACTCACTTTCAACGGTTGCCGATCGCAACATACCGATCAGCTTTGTGAATTCTTCAAAGCTGCCGAAGCGTTTTGCGATGTAGCTGAAATCTCGTTCAACAATACCCATCGCATTGTCGTTCATCCATTTCTTCCACTCGTCCCATGCCCGACTGTCATCTGGGAATTTATCCAGCAGATACGGCATGATCTGATTGTTGTAAAGCACGTTGCGAAGCATCATGCGACGATTGGGATGGAACAAAAGCGGGTAGAACTTTCCGCGTTCATCCAACAGGGTTCCCTTGTTGTGGGTGTAGTCGGCAATTCCGAGAAGTTCAAGAAGCATAAGCCACGGCGTCTGGTTGTCCCAAATGCGGTGGCCCCAAATCTGTTCCTCAACCCAATAGTCCAGTGAATGATCTTGGAACGCCGTCTTGATTTCGTCCTTCAACTCATTCATACGTCCAGCTCCACGGTCTTCGGTCGCGGGTAACCCATTTCGTCGAGTTCAACGAATCGAAACTCGGTGTGTGATTCTTCGTCGTCGCTGAACTCTTCTTGTCGCTGTCTTGCTGCTGAGAGCAGACGTGACTTGAAGGCGAGTATGTCTTCGTGACATTCTTTGGAAAAGCTGCCTGGCAAAACCCCTTCCGCAACGCGACTCAGAAACTCGAATCGCGTCAAAGTGAGTTTCAATTCAACGACCGTCTTTTCATCAAACGAGACTCGTAAAACGGGGAAGTCTGTCGAATCCGCAACGATAGTGACGCAACGATGTGAATCCCTTGCTACAGAAACCCGATCTTCCAAAACGAAACTGACTTTCGCGTTCGACCCGGACAGCCCGGTCGTCAGCCATAGCTCGTCGTCAGACGCAACGAGCATCCCGATAAAGATGCGATTCAAGCCTTGGGTCAAACGCGCGACGACCCGCTTTTCAATCTTCTTTCCGTCAAACAGTCGGCGGAGCACGCGATCAAGGTACTCTCCGGCGAAGGAGAAGACGGTCAAATCCCATGGTGACAATTCATCTTCGAGCGACTGAGGGATTTTGAAGAACAGACCACGCCTTTGCGAAACCAGCATTTCCAAGAACTGCTCCGTTTCTTCACCGCTCTCGTCAGCACCTTCGATGTACGCCATCTGCAAGGCACGGTAGCTTTCGTTCGCCCCGTAGAATTCGTCGTTGGTTAAAAATCGCTCGAAGTGAACTTTCAGATCTTTATCGGTGTCTCCGTAGATCAACAGATTGTCGATTCGGTTCGACGTTTCATGCCCAATTCGGAATCGCCCAAGCTGTTCGTAAATATCGTGCGATGTGCGTCTATGCTCGGTCAGGTTACCGCCGAAGATATTGTTGTAGATACTTGCTTTGGCTACTTGTTGCGATTCGATGACCCGTGGGATATCAATGGCTCGCAGCAAGCGATCCAGGATTTTCTTGCCCCCCGCTGCTTCGTCACCGGCGAATCCAAGAATCGAATTCGCAAGCAGCATCAGGACACGGCGAATGGAAAGGTGAGTGTCATTGTGATCGCAAAGCTCCAGAAGCGAACGCAGGCGGCTTCTCACCTGGTCCGACTTCAGCAGCTCGTAGTTCTGCCTAATCGGACAGAGTTTTCCGAACAACTCATCGTCCGCACTTGCTTCGTCTTGGCAATGCTGCCAGCCCTCGTGATTTACAAACGCTTCGACAGCGCGATCGAAAAGCTCTGCCGACGAAATCCTGCTGAGGTTGAACAGTTTCAAACGACTGCCTTCATCCTCTCGGCGATCGTTAAATAGGAGTTCCTCCAGCAGTCGCCCGGTTTCATCGACCCGATCTTTGTCCCGGTTGAGCCGTGCCCAGGTATCAACAAGCTGACCGTCATTCGCAGCGATTAGAAATACGCTGCTTGAAGACTCGTCGAAGATCGTATGGGAGAAGAACTCCAGCAGCTCTGTCTTCGTTAAAAACTTGCCGGTCTTTCCGGTTTCAGGCAAGCCAGTGAGGTCGCGAACAATATGCACCGTGGTCTCCTCCCCACCGATTTTCGCGTTGACATGGAAGTAAACGTCGTCGGATTCCCAAGCCTCGGGATCGCCTCCGAGCTGAATCCAAACCTGACGGCAAAGGTGCGTTTTCCCGTCCCCCGCTGTCCCGGTAAGAACTACCGATGTCGGCGACTGTACAGATTGAGAAAACAGCGCAAGGAGTTCGTCTTCAATCGGATGCTTGAAGAGCAACGGATCGAGTTTGCTGCGTGCCGCCGAGGCACGAATGTGCTCGTCGTACATGTTGTCGTTGTTCGCACTGGGTCCGTAGTGCCGCAGAAATCGAATCCACTGTGGTCCTTTTTTCGCCATCCACCAAGCCTCGAACTGTTCGGGTCGTGCGCAATCCTAACATTTGGACATGCAACGACGTGAAAGCGCTCGACTGTGAGCGCAGCGCGCGTGACAAAGCCGAGCCGATTTGGTACCATCATTACGAAGTTTCATGCAAATCTCAACTAGACTGCCGATGGGAATCACATGACGGAGCCGAATTACCGTTTCAGCGGTCACGAGTCGTTCACCTGCCGGTATGCGTGGATACCGAAGGCAGTTGAGGCACTCCGAGCAAATCCGCTGCTTTTCAGCGATATCGACGAAGCAATGGTCCAGCTTGGCCTGGGGAAAAACATGGTCCAATCGCTTCGATTCTGGATTCAGGCAATGCAGGTCGCCAAATCAGGCGATGGAAACTCGATCGAACTTTCGGAGTTCGGAAATCAAATTTTTGGCAACGGCGGCCTCGATCCATTCTTGGAAGACGTTAGTACGCTCTGGTTGCTGCATTGGCAGCTATGCTCACAAACTGATAGCCCGCTGTTTGCATGGCACTTCCTCTTCAATCGCTACAACGAGCCCGAGATTGTTAGATCGGATGTTCTTGATGCGATTGAAAGAGAATCACAAAAGCTGGCCCGTCCGTTGGCGAAGGCTACGCTAGCCCAACACTTCGATATTTTTATGCACACCTACGTTCCTACGCGGGGAGCGAAGAACGAGATTTTGGAAGACAACTTGGATTGCCCGTTGGTTGAACTTGGTTTGATAGAGAAGTTGGGTGAGAAGAGAAATAGACACGACAAGCTGGAAACGATCTACGGGTTCAACAGGGAGCCGAAGCCGGACTTGTCAATCGGCGTCTTTCTGTACGCAGTAGATGACTACTGGAGAAAGTATAAACCGGATGAAGAAACGCTTTCGCTGACAGAACTAACTGTCGGCTTAGGAAGCCCAGGTCAGGTATTCAAGTTGCCTGAAGATGAGGTTCGCTCGAAGCTTCAGACGATCAGCCAATGGGGAGAGGATTATCTCTTCAAAGAGTCAGCCATGTTCGACCAGCTTCAATTCGTTCGAGAAACATACACGCCAAAAGACCTTATCGACTTTGCGTATGACGGAGTAACAGCAAATGCCTAGTGCAAACCGAATTGAAAAGCTACTTCAGCCGAGTCAGCGATTTTCGCGATCAGTTCATCTTGAACGCGATTTCTACGACAGCACGGCTTTGGACCAATACGTTGTAACAGACCGTGTAACCCAACTGTGCCGTCGTTTTGCTTCCTCGTTCGGCGATGGGTCAACAGAGCGTGCTTGGCGGATCACAGGTGACTACGGAACGGGGAAGTCCTGTTTTGCATTGTTGATTGCGCGTCTCTGTAACAGTAAATCAGGTCGCTTACCTCCTCAGCTAACTAACTTATCAAAGACTCTCCCGCAGACGGACGCACTTCCGGTGCTGGTAACCGGTACGCGCGAACCGATTTCAACGGCAATCATTCGTGCGATTGAAACAACACTCAGCAATTCGAGATCGAACAAACGCCCACCCGAACTTCGCAACGCGAAACGGATTCTTCGCGAGGCAACGCCGACGGATCGCGATCGGTATGCAATTGAGCTACTAGAAGCAACGACGCAATTCGTGCAGCAAACCAAACAGGGCAATGGAGTGCTGTTGATCCTGGATGAGCTGGGCAAGTCGCTGGAGTTCGCGACCGAACATCCCGACCAACAGGACATGACGTTTCTGCAAACGCTCGCTGAAACCGCTTCACGAAGCGGTTCTGCCCCGTTGGTTGTCCTCGGTATTCTGCACCAAGGTTTCTCGGCCTACGCGGATCGGATGGAAGCAAACGACCAGCGTGAATGGGATAAGATTGGCGGACGTTTTGAGGAATTGTTATTCGACCAGCCTCTGGAGCAACTCGTTTCATTGGTTTCCAGTGCGTTGGGGGTCAAGACCGATCGGATTCCCCCGGCAGTGGTGAAGGCTGCCCGCAGGAACATGGAGCAGGCAATTGACCTGGGATGGTTTGGCGCGGTGAATGATCGAAAAGCGTTGCTGGACCAAGCGGCGTCGATCTATCCACTGCAACCGATGTTGCTGCCGGTGCTCGTCAAATTCTTCAGCCGTTTTGGGCAGAATGAACGATCACTGTTCAGCTTCCTGTACTCAGCCGATGCGAACGCCCTGAGAACTTTTGCGGTCGGGCACGATGTAGGTGACGGTTTCTTTGGGATTCATCACCTCTACGATTTCGTCCGGTCAACGATCGGCCACCGCTTGCATACGCGGGCGTTGTCAAGTCGTTGGAGTCAGATCGAATCGGTGATCGACGCCTCCTTAAGCCAAGCACCCGAAGAAGTCGCAATGCTCAAGACCGTCGGCGTACTCAATATGCTTGACGATCAGAAACTTCGCGCCAGCGAAGACGTGCTTGAGGCGGCACTTAACCAGACGTGCATTCCCGGTAAGTGGGGTTTTGATGCCACGCTGAAGACATTGCGAACCAAGAAGCGAGTGCTGTACTATCGTGGTGCGTCGGGCGGTTACTGCTTGTGGCCTTACACCAGCGTTAATCTGGAATTGAAGTACGCTGAGGCGGAAAAGGCCGTCCGCAAAGATTCTAATGTTGTCGATGCTGTCGCTGAAAATCTCCTGGAGCGTCCGATCGTGGCGCGTCGCCATTACGTTACGACCGGCAACCTTCGTCACTTCGATTTGATCTACGTCAAAGCGAGCGAACTGGAAGGCGTGATTAAGCAATGGGAGCCGAATGATGCGGATGGGGCGGTGTTTGTGCCGCTGTGCCAGACTGCTTCCGATCGCTCGCAGGTAAAGCAGTCGGTCAGTAAATTTGGATTGGATCAACGTCCCGAAATACTTGTTGCCGTGCCACAACCGTTGAGCGGTTTTTCCGGTCTTGTTGCGGAGCTTCGACGTTGGGAATGGGTCGGCACGAACACGTTAGAACTTGACGGCGACAAACACGGACGCGAAGAGGTGTCGCGGCAGATTTCGGCAGCGAGAGCAGTGCTGCTAGAACGAATCAACCGCGTACTCGATGTTCGGTCGTTTCGTACTGGCGAGGGAATTGAATGGTTCTACTGTGGTAAGCCGATCGAGTTGGCAAGCTCTCGTGAACTGTTTGCTCGGGTATCTACGATTTGTGACCGAGTGTTCTCGGATTCGCCGAAGCTACGAAACGAGTTGCTAAACCGTCGCAAGCTAAGTTCCGCAGCGGCAGGCGCACGAATGCGATTGATCGAGCGGGTGCTGGACAACGCGACCGAAGACTTGTTGGGAATGAACCCTGCCAAGAAGCCGCCCGAAATGTCGATGTATCTTTCGGCACTGAAGAACTCCAATCTTCATATCTCAGGCCGCAGCTCTTCACGGATTGCGATTCCAAAGGAAGACCAAGACATCTGCAATCTGCTTCCTTTGTTCAATCGGATGCGAGAAGTGCTGATTGAGAACGAGGGCAAGCGTGTTGCATTGTCGGACCTGTTTGCTGAACTGCGAAAAAAACCTGTCGGTGCCCGTGATGGCCTGCTCCCCTTGATGCTTGCCGTCTTCTGTGTCGCGGAAGCCCAGCACATCGCGATGTACGAGGACGGACGATTCTTGCAAGACATCGGCGGTGCCGCATTCCACCGACTTTCAAAAGCCCCTGAAACCTTTGAGCTGCAATACTGCAAGCTCAGCGGCGTGCGTTCGGAGGTCCTCAATCAGCTTCTGACGGTTGTTGATGCGGAAACCGACGAAACACGACCAGCGGACTTGATCGACGTGGTGCGACCACTGTGCAAGTTCGCGGCAATGCTTCCCGACTTTGCCCAGAACACCACCGGGCTAAGTAAGTCAACATTGGCGGTGCGAGATGCGTTAATGAACGCTACCGAACCAGCGACACTGCTGTTCGAGGAGCTACCCGCCGCGTGTGGTCAACCGCCAATCGCTGGGCGACGGCGAGCAAAAGACGATACGGTCAAGAAATACGTTCGAGCGTTAAAGAAATCGCTTGGGGAACTGCGAAGTGCTTACCCCGATTTGCTGTCCCGTATCGAACAACAACTTGCGGTTGCTTTCGATTCAAAAGCGAATCCAGAGAACACACGCAAGCGACTGCAACAACAATCAAAGGATCTGAGTGTTCACGTCACCGAGCCTACACTCAAGGCGTTCTGCCTGCGGCTGGCCGATGGAAATCTACCCCGTGATACTTGGCTGGAATCGCTAGGAAGCCTTGTTCTCGCCAAGCCGCCGCGACGATGGCTCGATCGAGAAGAAGCTGGGTTCAGTGAGGCGTTAAAGGAACTGGCAAAGCGTTTTAACGAAACCGCGAGTTTGGCCTTTGCAAAGGGAAACAACGATTCAACTGACTCGGTTCGACTAAGCATTCTTCAGCCTAACGGCGTAGAAGACAGTTGTGTTCTGCAAATCAGCCCTAGCGATGCGAAGGCAGCGAACAAACTCGAAGACGAAATGCAAAAGCTGTTCAGCAAGCACCCAAAGCTCGCCGCAGCGGTAGCTTCAAGGGTCTTGTTGAAGCAGTTAAGTGAAGGTAAGAGGTAATCATTTCACATGCCATTCAAAGTATCCGCACGAACGATTTTGCAGTTGGGGTCCGAGCTAATAAGCTCCGATGGAATCGCGTTTTACGAATTGATTAAAAACGCCTTTGATGCCAAAGGAAATCGAGCAGTTGTTGAAGTCTTGGTGCGATTGCCAAATAAGACTTGGGCTGCGGCAGTCGCTCAGCTTGACGAATGGACAAACCTCAGGAAGAAGGACTTCGTCCCCAAAACACGGGAATTCAAGCAACAGATCATCGACGCCACTATTGCTACTAGGGCTTCTAGCAAATGGCTGAAGGAACTCAATGATGCAGAGACCGTCGATGAACTCCGGGCGGTGATCTGGGATGCGAACTATATTCAGTTCTGTGACAGCGGCGAGGGAATGACGCTAAAGGAACTTGATAGTGTTTACCTGACGATCGGTACTCCAAAGCGATTAAGTCAGCGGGCTGCTGCCAAGAAGGCTGGCAAGCAGGAAGTGATACTTGGCGAAAAAGGCATTGGTCGTCTGTCTGCAATGCGTCTTGGCGATCGTCTCAGCGTGATGACGGCGACTGAAAGCGACTCACATTGGAACGAGCTAAACATCGATTGGCGGGAATTTGACAAGATACCAGGTCAGCTTGTCGAACAGGTCGATGTTCAGCCACATCGGGGAGCAGCAAAGGAGTCTGGAAGCGGGACGACAATCACGATTCGGGGACTACACAATGTCTGGACCCAGGAGCGACTTCAAAAGATTGCAAACGAAGACTTGAGCCGCTTCGCCGATCCGTTTGCAGAGTCGAGTCCCTTTCCGATCAGCCTGAAGTGGAATGGTGTCGCCGTTCCAGTCCCGCGCATGAGTGACTTGGTAGCCGAGCATGCTCATGCAACGGTCGAAGCGTGGCTTGAATACGAAATGGACCAGCATGATGACTGGCAACCAACGCTTGCTGGAACAATCAGCTATCTGGTTTCAGGGACAACCAACGCACCGATCAGCGGTTACACACACAAGTTCAACTGCCAAACGCAGGAGATACTTTCGATACTTGATGGCCCCGATTATCATGGCGTGACCCTCGACCATGTTTTGAACCTTGGCCCACTCACCATGAGTTGCTTTTGGTTCAATAGACGTTTGTTGAAGTCGATTGAAGTGAACGACGAAAAGCTGAACCTTCGAGACTTGATCGCGCAGTGGTCCGGCGGCTTGATGGTCTACCGCGACCGATTCCGTGTCCCGCCATACGGTGGCGCAGATGACGATTGGCTGCATCTCGATCGGAAGGCACTCGCTTCTCAGGCATACAAGGTCAATCGAGCACAAATTGTGGGTAAGGTTGACATCACATCGCATGACAATCCTCACTTAGTCGATCAGACGAACCGGGAAGGGCTGCGTGATTGCCCAGAGAAGCTCGTTCTTGTCGCTTTGATGAAGTACGTCCTTGAAACTGAGTTCCGAGGCTACATTGTTGAAGTCGATGACGAACTGCGTGACAAAGAACGGATTTCGTTCGGCAAGCTGAGCGAGCGTCTTGCAGAAGTCGAAGAAAAGATCGACGCATCCTTGCAGAGCCTTGAAGAAGCGAACGAAGATTTTCCTGATTACGGTTTGGGCAAGATCGAGAACGATCTGCGTTCGGCATTTAAGGTGGTGGTTGGCGTTGTTGGCACAATGCAGCAAAATGTTGAAGACATTGAAGGGGAACGTGAGCGGATACTGTTTCTTGCCTCGCTTGGACTCTCCATTGAGAAACTCGCACATGAACTCAATCGTGCAACGCGACACGCGCTGGATTCGATTAAGAACAGCGCGAGCTCAACTGGAAATTCAGAGCAAATGAGGTCAGCGACATTGCAGCTCACTTCGCTTCAAAAGCGACTACAGAATCTTGATCCGATGCTATCCCCAACACGCCAGCGAAAGACTGTATTTGATCTCGTTGAAGAGGTGGAGTCTATTGTAGCTGGACACGAAGCCCAGTTTGCACGTCACAACATCACTTGCCAAGTTGCGCAAAAGAAAAAGGGGCCAGTCGAAGTGAAGCTAGTCCGCGCGATGATTGTCCAAGTCCTCGAAAACCTCATCGACAACTCGGTCTATTGGCTTTCAGTCGGTTCCAGCGATCATCGTCGCACGGCACCGAAATCAGAGATCAAAATCTCGATTGATGGTGACAATGGAACGCTGACGATTTGGGACTCAGGGTCAGGTGTAGCGATCGAGAACGCAGAACGTATATTCCGTGCCTTCTACACAAAAAAGCCCGCTGGGAAGGGGAAGGGGCTTGGACTCTTCATTTCGCGGGAGATTGCAGAGTATCACGGTGGTTCCCTGACTTTGTCTTCCGACGAGTCTACAAATGGAAGACTCAATACATTCGTTTTGAACTTTGGCGCGTCGAGGATTGCTAAATGAACGCTGAAGCTAGTCCCTTTAGGGTCTCTGACGCCTACCAGCGTGTCGCTGTTGTTGACGACGTATTCGACTGCCCAACCACGGCATCGCTTGTCAAAGAACTCGTGCAATTCTGGGCTGAAGTTTCTGCTGATGAAGTTGCGGTCACTCTGCTGCAAACGGTTTGTGGACGCGAGTTGCGCAATGTCGCCGACATTGATGACGGTGCGCTGAAAGCGTTTTTTGAGAACCGTGAATCACTTGCTCCCATAGAAGAACACGTCGCTGAGCTTTTCTTGCGGCACGACCAACGACGAGAAGATGTCACAAAGATCGTCGCTCTATTGGCTGACAACGGGTTTGACGTACATACCTTTTATTCAACCGATCAGCTTTTTCAATCGGGAACGTTTTCTCTTGTGTTCCTTGACCTTTTTTTGAACGGCGGAGAAGAAGGTGATTCCAGTCTTATCGCGAAACAAATCTATTCCGATTTTAAGGCGTTCGTTTTCTTGATGTCGGATAGACCCAATGCCGTCAATATCCAGGACGATTTTCGCGAGAGAAGTCGATTGCTAAAAGGCTTCTTTGCTTTTTGCCAAAAGGAAGAACTTTGCGATGGGGTCCGCTTGATCCGACGACTTGATTCGCTTCCAAGAGACATTAAGGTTTGCCATCAAATTCACGATTTCGTGCTTTCAATTGACCTTGCATTAGGAGGTCCACTCGACAAACCCACCGAGCAACCCCAAGCTGACAAGCCGCAGTCCACGTTGCTCTACGGTTTCATTAAAACGCTACGATCGTTGGCTTTAAGCGATTATGCGATGCTCTGCGAACTCACTCTTCGTGACGAAGGGCATCCACTAGGCGACTACATGATCCGACTTCTTGGCTCGTATTTGACACAACAGTTATTAGAAAACGGCGATGTTCGGTCAGCGGTGGTGGAGCTTGACCAGATGCGGTTTACTGAGTTTCTTCCATTCGTGGGTGATTCATCCGAGGCCATGAAGGAGCTTTATGCGTCTTCTATCGCAGAGACTATTTCAAATCCTTGGGGGAATCATCCGTGGGAGCCAGTCGAGTTGCCCGACGATAACTCAGCAGGTGTAGCAAATGGATAGCAAAGGTAACCTCAGCGTGCTTGGCGAAATCTTTGGGCAGCACACAGACTCAGGATCGCCGCTGCCGTTTCTCCAACTTGGCGACATTTTCACCAAGGGTCTTGACGATCAAGTTTACCTTGTGATGAGTGCCTCATGCGATCTTCAGTTCGTGCCTAAAGAAGTTAGCAAGAGTCGCATTCCTGACCGCAACGCTACCATTTTGCTACTGCCAGGGAGGATTTGCCTTCCGAATGAATGTCCTAAGGATTCGCTCTCAACTGGCCTCATCAAAATCAGTTCCGAGTGGAGAGCGATTGTTTGGGATCGTACCAAATTGACAGGAGTGCCCCATTGCCTAATTCGTCCTCTGTTACAAACTGGAACTGGCTACAACCATTCTGTTCGACTGCGAACCGCGAGAGCATTGGAGATTCAACAGAGAGTCTTTCACCAAGCCTCAACCATCGGACTGGAAATTCAGCCGCCGTTTGTCGATGAATTGGACGTGCAGGTTTTTGCACGCAAAGCAGAATGTTTTGTTAAATCGGGTGAAACCATAAAAGGTGGCTTGATACGGTTTCACATGCTGAGAACTTCGGTATCAGTATTGGTGTTCAAGCAAGCTGCAATCGAATCGCTGACCACTGTGCTAGACGCTGCTTTGATCGGCGAAGAACAAACAGCTGAAGGGAAAAAGCTGGCACAGCTTATTGGAAGAATCGTCGCGAATTCTTCGGTTCTCTCGCGAACACCGCTTGCCGAACCCGAAGCAGGAAAAGTAAAAGCTGTGAAAGCTGGCGATAAATTCCAGAAGATTGCGATTGAGGGACTCGGCTTGGTGGTCCGGAAGCCGAGCATCGCCGACGAAGATTGGGGCAAAATCTACTACGCCATTATCAGTATAGGAAACGCAAATGAGTGAGAAACAACTTAGGCACATCCTGAGCCTATCGGGCGGTAAAGACAGTGCGGCACTGGCAATTTACATGCGTGATCGTGTGCCTGAAATGGAATACTTGTTCCACGACACCTTCAAAGAACTTGATGAAACCTACGAATATCTTGACCGCTTGGAAGCGATTCTCGGCAAACCGATTCACAAGAGCAACCCGGACAAGGGATTCGATCACTGGTTGAAGGTGTATCGGGGTATGATTCCGTCGAACATGCGCCGGTGGTGTACGAAGAACTTGAAGCTCAAACCCTTCGAGGCGTGGATTGGTGACGATCCGGTCGTCAGCTACATCGGACTGCGGGCCGACGAAAGCCGCCAGGGTTACATCAGTGCCAAACCCAACATCACAACGGTGTATCCGTTTCGTGAGGACGGTCTTGTTTACGAGGATGTCATTCGCATCCTTGAGGAATCTGGCCTTGGAATGCCAAAGTACACCGACTGGGGACGAACACGGTCTGGGTGCTTTTTCTGCTTTTATCAGCAAAAGATCGAATGGGTACGACTCAAGCAAACCTACCCTGAACTATACGAAGAGGCAAAGGCTTATGAGTATGCCCAACAGCAATACAATGAAGACGGCAAAGCGTTTTACTGGAGTGGCGACGAACGACTCGAAGACATTGAAAAGCCGGAACGGATGGCCGAAATTGAACGCCAATGGGAAGAGAAGCGGGCGAAGCGAAAACGACAATCGCCGAAGCTCGTTCAGATTCTCACAGACGTTGAATTCGAGGACGATCCAGGTCGCGAAGATGGCTGCCTCATCTGTCAGCTTTGACGCCGCTCAATTCAGGCGTTGGCACGAAACTCGTTCACCGCTTCGACAATCATCTTTGCAGCAGTGTCAATTTCGTCTTCCGTGTTATCTTTCGTGAATCCAAATCGCAACGAGCATTCAGTAACTTGTGGTGTCTTGTTCAAAGCCGATAACACATGGCTGGGGGCGAAGTCTGCGAGGTGACAGGCGGAACCAGTGCTAGCGATGATCTCAGGCAGCATCGCCAACAAGCCTTCGTTGTCAGTACCGGGGAACGCGATGTTGCTGATGTGAGGCAATCGGTTCTCGGTATCGCCGTTAATCAAAACGTCGCCAAGCTCTTGCATCAGGCATCTCTCGAATTGCAAACGCAAGGTTGTCGTGTGAGCAGCCCAGGCCTGCATTTGTTCGTTCGCCAACCGGCAAGCCGCAGCCAATCCAACGATTGCAGGAACATTCAGGGTTCCCGGACGTAACCCGTTCTCCTGTCCACCGCCGAACGTAAGTGACGCAACGCTCTTTCTTTTGGCAATGTCTCTGACGAACAACGCTCCCACTCCAACTGGTCCGTGAAATTTGTGAGCGGAGAGGGTCAGCATCGTGATCGGAAGCTGTGAGAGGTCAACAGGCACTTTGCCAACCGCTTGAGCAGCATCACAGTGAAACGCGATTCCGCGATCTGCACAAAGATCGGCAATCTCAGCGACCGGCTGAACTGTTCCAATCTCATTGTTCCCCCACATGATCGAAACAAGGTCGGTAGCTTTGGAAGTCGCTTCACGCAATGTATCGAGCGAAACGCGTCCAAGCTGATCTACCGGCAACAGTTCAACATCCCAGCCGCGCCGTCCAAGATGTCGAAGCGGTTCCAGCACAGCAGAGTGTTCAGTCACTTGCGACACGATCCGACCGGGCTTCTCGAACTTCGCCGCGAACCCCAGGATTGCCAAGTTGTTTGCCTCAGTCGCGCCACTCGTCCAAACAATCTCGTTCGGGAGGCAATTGAGTAACTCAGCGGCGGACTCACGGGCGGAGCGAACCGCAGCACCACTCCCACTTCGCTCCGCCTGCGCCAGCAATCGCCCGCTGCTCCCAGAAGCCCGCATGTACGGCAACATCGCGTCCAGCACGGAAGCGTCGAGGGGAGTTGTGGATGGGCTATCGAGAAAAATCATGCATTCGTAATTGGGTTCATCGAGCCTAGCGTTCCGTGGGGACATCGAATTCCTATTGTCAACCTTGGCGTTCAGTTTGCCAACCACCGTCAAAGCCAGGCTTGGTTGTCGCGAACCTGTATTTGGTCATGCAATCCCGCACTTCGTAACCAGAATCGAATCAATCCAAAACAAATTTCACTTTCGTCCAATTGCGCGGCAGTGTGTAATGCTATGATTTAAAAAAGTGCAAAATTCACAAATTGCAGGAAAAAATTATGCGAAACGCATGCTTCTTTGCATTCTGCGCAATCGTCGTAATCATCACTTGTCTAGCTTCTATTTCCGAGCAACCGTTTCAAATGTTGAAAACGGAATGGTTTTCTCAAAGTTCTTCGAACCCGCACTACGATCACGTACAGGATCATCGTTTGCTCAATGAGTTCTACAAGTCACTCGATCCGGAAGTCATGAGAGAATGTACTGCTGTTTACGACCTGGGCGGTCAGATCGATATTGATTACTTGTCGACTTGTGGCGATTTTGAGTTATACGCAAGCTACACACGACTCTCGAAATTTCAAGCCGTAAAGAAGTTCGAAGCGGTCATGCTGGACTCTTCTTCGTTGCTTGAATTCAGGGATCGACTTGGGCGATAAATCGGCCCTGCTGCGGTATCACAGTTTTATGGCTTCCGGGAATACGGGGCGAGTGCTCAATCCGCTTCCAACGGCCTGATCTGTAATTCGTCTAAGCTTATGTTTTCTCGGGCGTGTTCGGATACTAGCCACCACTTTTACCGCTTGAATTTAATCTTTTGGGAATATTACAGCAAGCATTCCCTGAATCTTCCCGCGAAGTATTTCGAATACGTCTTTTAACCGCATAGCAGGAGATTGGTTTACGGCGGTCGGTTAACAATAGACCCATTCAGGGTCGCAAAGGCGAGTGGGATCGGGTCCGGAGGTGTTCGCTTCGCTCGACCGCCGGCTAATAGATTAAACCCTTTCAGGGTGAAATTCCGTCCGGTCTCTGCGATTGTCACCTAAGCGAAGAGTTCTTCGATTCGTTTTTTCCTCCCGATAGTCACTCCAATGCCTGGCACTCCAATGTCCCGGTCAATTACGGACGTTTGCAATCCGAATCCACGACCTACAGTGGGCAGACTTACGGTGTGAGTTATGGCTATAACAGCAAAAGCCAAAACACGTCGATCACTTACCCATCAGGCAAGGTGGTCGCCAAGTCGTTTGATGTTCGCAGCCAGTTGGATACACTGGCCTGGGATGCGACTCAGTTGGAAGATCGAGGTTACAACGCGATCGGGGCGTTGACTTCGGTGGATCGGCCGCAGGTAGATGAGACGCGGACGTATGATGACTTGCATCGTTTGACCGGGATCAATAATACGGGCTCGATCGAGGATGCTTCTTATACTTATGACGATAACAATAACGTGACCGCTGAATCGTTCACCGGTGTGATGGCCAATTATGGGTTCTCGACCGGAACCAGTGGTTATGACAACCAGGACCGATTCACGCGTTGGATTCGGAGCGGTACCAGCACCGACTACGATTTGACTCGCTCTGCGATTGGCAACATCAGTAACGTGAATCTCAATGGCACCAACACCGCTCGCGGATACGATAACGCTCACGCGGTAAATTTGATCGGGGCGGTGTCGCAGAGTTTTGATACTGACGGCAATGCGACGTTGTTGCAGAGTGGGGTCAGTGTCGATTGGGACGAGGCTGGGATGGTGAAATCGACCTCTGTTCCCAGCGGTGCGTCGGCGGGCGTGGAGGGGCTTAACGAGTATGGT
>Ga0209390_10001904_pt1 | contig 38348 bp, 18 predicted proteins | sample BON01_FD_187212 | JGI IMG/M metagenome (GOLD analysis project Ga0209390, IMG submission 187212) | Freshwater microbial communities from Lake Bonney liftoff mats and glacier meltwater in Antarctica - BON-01 (SPAdes) (version 2) | ecosystem: Environmental > Aquatic > Freshwater > Ice > Glacier...
GGGGGGGGGGGGGGGGGGGGGGGCCCAACGGCGCCCCGTCGACGAGGCTCGGACGCGCGCGAAAAGAAAGGCAAGCCGCGCGTTCGCTCGCAAGGTGCGCTCTCAACTCTTTACAGCTCGAGCAACCAAGGCCCCCGCCCCCCCCTCACTGATTCCTCTTGGCCCCGGACCACCACCCCTCGAGCACCATGCCGCCAAACATGGCGCCGCAAAACGCGCCGACGGCGGCCGACGGCGCGCCCGCCAGCGCCACCAGCGCGGGGCCCGGGCACATGCCCGTGAGCCCCCACCCGGCGCCGAACACCGCCGCGCCGAGCAGCAGGCGGGCGTCGACCGCCGCGGCCGTCGGCAGGGACCACCGGGCGCCCGGGCACAGGGGCTCGGACAAGCCGCGGCGCAGGACGATCGAGCCAAACCCGGGGGCGGCGACGAGCAGCGCGCCGCCCATGACCAACGCCAGCGACGGGTCCCAGCAGGGCAGGCCGGGCGACAAAAAGGCGAGGACCTTCGCGGGGCGCGTCATGCCGCTGTAGCAGAGGCCGAAGGCGAACAGGGCGCCGAGGACGAGCTCGGAGGCGAGGGCCAGGGGCCGGCCGTCGGGGAGGGCGGCGCGGGGCGGCGGGGGGCGGCTTCCGGCGCCGCTGCCGAAGGAAGAGGCCGAGGAGGGCGGCACGAGCGCGGCGGCGGCGGCGGCCGCGCCGCCCGCGGCGCCAGAGGCCGAGGAGGAGGAGGGAGAAATGATCGGGGGCAGGGAGGGCACGGGCATCCCCGCCGACGCCACCAGCGACGTGGCCGCGCGCACCAGGCCCATCGTCACCATCACCACGACGGACAGCAAGAGGGCGCCCTGGTTGGCGCCGGCGGCGTCGGGCCATGCCAGCCGCGCGGGCGAGGCCACGGCGACGCCGGCCGCCGCCGCCGCGTCGGTCAGCCGCGCGACAACCGCGCCCGTGGCCATGAAGGTAAGGACGGCGGCCAGCGAGCGCGGGCTCCGGCGCGCGAGGCCGCAGATGCCGTGCCCGCTCGTGCACCCGCTGCCGAGGGCGGAGCCAAAGCCGACGAGCAGGCCGCCGAGCGCCGCGCGAGCCACAGTGAAGGAGGCCGGCGGCGGCGCGGGCGAGAAAGCGGCGCTGCCCGGCGCGACGCCCGCCGCCACCGCGCCGCCCAGGAGCAGGCCCGACACGAAGGCGACGCGCCAGCCGGACCAGTCGCCGCGCGCCAGCCCGCGCACGGCGCCCGAGACGCCCAGCACGCGCCCGGTCAGCGCCAGCTTGCCGACGGTCGCCACCCCCAGCACCAGGCCGCCGGCGAGCGCCTCTGCAGGGGTAAAGGTGGCGGCGGCGCCTGCGGCGGCGGCGGCCGAGATGGCGGCAGCGGGCATGACGGCGGCCTTGCAGGCAGCGGCCAGGCCGGCGAGGGGGTTGGTGGCCGAGGGGCTTGCAGGGGGCGGCGGGGGCGCGGGCTTTGCCTTGCCGCCAAAGAGGCCCGCGGAGACGGCGAGCGGGGAGCGGCGGCGGCGGCAAGGGCCGCAGAGCGAGATCAAGAGCGGGCGCGTCGGCGTCGGCGACGTCGTCGTTGGCCGCACACGGGGGGCGCGAGCGGCGGCGGCGACGACGGCGGCGGCGGCGGGGCGGGACGGTGTGTGTCGCCGTTGCCGCGGCAGGGCGCACTGCCCGTACTGGTGGGCTGCTAGCATCACAGGCGCTGGCTCGACGGACGAGCCAAGGGGCGGTGGAGTCGGTCGGCGAGGGGGCTCGCGCGCGACCGTTCCGGGATCAGAGACAACTTTTGTGGGACAACTCTTTTGTGCTGGGGTGGTGGTGTGATGTAGGGTCGTTGTGATCGGTTGGTGATCGAGGTCGTGCGCTTGGATCTGTGGGCGGATCCGCGACAAGGACGGGAGGAGAAAAGAGGGAAGGAGAAAAGAGGGGGTCGGATAATCGAGCCAGAAACAGTCAGCAAAATCGAGGTTCGCCGCGTCTCGAGGCCTCGCCGACATGCCACACATCTCTCTGTGACGCTCGCGATCCGTCCCGCTCATCCATTCCATCGTGTGTCGGCGCGCGCCGCCATTGGAAGCAACACTCACGCGATCAAAACAAGTCTTTGTCTTTTGTGCCCCAATCGCGGCTAGTCCCCCAATCGCCTGATCGCCAGCAATGGAGCGCACCAATGGAGCAATGGAGCGCACCGTGCGTTACCTGGTCGTGGACGACGTCCTCGCGGACGTGCCTGCTGGAGCGCCAGAGGTCGACGCCGCCGTCCCCGACGCCCAGTCCCTCCTGGCGCTCCTCTCGCGCGTTGGCGTCGTCGCGTCGGCGTCGTCGGCGTTTGTGCAGACGGCCCGCGCCGACGGGTCTCTGCGGTGGCAGCCTCTTTCTGGCCTGTCGCAGCTGCCGCCCCCCCCAGCGCCCCTGGTGGTCAAGGTGCTGCGTGGTGGCGGCGGCGGAGGAACAGCTGGAAACCAGGGCCCCGCGCTCGCGGCGGCCGCCCTGGGAGGCGCGGGCGCCGGCGCCGCCGCAGCGACGGTCGCGCAACAGCAGCAAGGGGGCGCCGGCGGCGGCGGCGGCGGCGGCGGCGGCCCGCTTCGCCTCGTCGGCCGCCTGCTGCGCGGCGTCGGGCGCGCCGTGTCCGGCGGGGGAGGCGGCGGCGGCGGCGGTGGCGGGCGCTCACCTGGCGGCGCCATCCACGCGTCGGCCGCCGGCGCCGCCGCCGCCGCCGCCTCCAACGCCCGCTGGATGGACGCGGACCGCTACCGCGAGGACGAGGCGATGCGCCAGCGCCTGGAGGAGGATAGGGACGACGGGCGCGCGGGCGCGGCGGACGGAGACGACGCGGACGAGCGCGCGCGCATCGACGAGATGCTGCAAGGGCCCGACGGGGACGGGGACGGGGTCCCCGATGCGCAGGAGGAGCAGCAGCAGCAGCAGGACGACGGGGCGGGCGACGGCGGCGGTGCGTTTGGGGGCGACGACGGGAACGAGAACGGCGACGACAATGGCGGCGGCGGTGGCGACGACGCCGGAAACGACGACGGCGGCGGCGACGACGGAGGAAACGACGACGACGGCGGCGGCGGGTTTGGCGACGACGACTAGGCGACCGCGCGCCCGCGCAACCGCCAACCGCCAACCGCCCAAACAGTGTTCGTTTTTCCGGATTAGACTACTAGATCGGATCACACACACACAAACGTGACAACAATACAGCCACTGATTACATTGCAAGGACATCAGTCCACGAGACCACAAGTCCCAGAGAGGACGATCGATCGGTCGCGCCAATAAAAAAAGAAAAAGACGCCGACCCACCAAAAATGCGGCGGGGATCACAGACAAACGGCGCCTCTCGCCGCGGCCCCTCCGAGGCCTGCTCTCACCGCAGCTCCACCTTGAGCTCCCCCGCCACCCCCTCGCGCACCCGCTCCTGCAGCGCGTTAATCTCCTCGTCCGTCAGCGACCGCTCCATCGACCGGTAGCTGATGCGGTAGCAGTTGGACACGCGCGCCGTCCTTGGGTGGGTGAACGCGTCGACCAGCCGGACCTCTTCGACCAGGTCGCCGCCGATGCCGCGCACCAGCTCGCAGAGGTTGTTCTCGGAGAACTCGGGCGACACCCAAAACGCCACGTCCTTGTAGCAGGGGGGGAACTTCGAGTAGGGCTTGAAGCGGGCGGACAGGTCGCCCCGGGCAAACTGCTTGAGGAATCGGGCGTCGCCGGACCAGAAGAGGCGGATGTCCGGGATGTCGAACAGGACCATGGCCAGGCGCTCGAGCCCGAGGCCAAAGGCCCACGCGCGGTGCGAGGGCGCCGCGGCCGTCGCCGACGACGACGCGCTCGCCGCCGCCGCCTTGGCCGCCGCTGCCTCGCGCGCCGGCGCGTAGTTCTCCTCGAGAATGCGCTGCTGCATCACCCCGCAGCCCAGGACCTCGAGCCACTTGCCGTTGAAGAAGATCTCGAGCTCGAGCGACGGCTCCGTGAAAGGAAAGTAGGCCTCGACCCACCGGCACTCGACCTCCCCGAAAAGCCTGCGCGCCAGTCCCTCGAGCGTCGCCTTGAGCTCGGCGACGCAAAACTCGGTCGTGTCCTGTCCCTGTCCCGCGCCCGCGCCCGCGCCCGCCCACTCGTCCGCGCTGTAGACGCGCACGCCCTCCATCTGGTGGAACACGGGGTAGTGCGTGGCGTCGATCGAGTCGCGGCGGTAGACGTCGCCGGTCACCAGAAAGGCCGGCGACTCGCCCTCCCGCAGGATTTCTGCCTGGTGCGCCGAGGTGTGGCAGCGCAGCACCGTCTCGGGGGACACGTAGTAGGTGTCGTTGGGCGAGCGGCTGACGTGGTCGGCGGGCACGAGGACCTCGTCGAAGTTGGCGCGCGACGTGACGACCGGGTGGCGGCCGTCGTGTTTGGCGTAGGGCGGAGGCGCCGAGGGAGAGGCGCTGCCGCCGTGCGGCGCCGCCGCGCAGGCGGCGGCCGCGCCGCCGTCGTCAAAGTAGCCATAGATGGCGGCTTTGACGATGCCTAAAGGGTGGTCGGGCCTCATGTGGAGGTTGGCGCCCATCTTGTCGTAGATGTACTCGGTGACGTTGTTGGACGGGTCCTGGGTGAGGACCTGGTCGCGCGGCGGCTTGGGGGCAGGGGCGGCGGCGGTGGCGGCCGGGGCGGCGGCGGATGCGGCGGCGGCGGCGGCGGGCGTGGCGGGCGCGCCGGACGATCCGGACGCGAGGCGCTGCTGGTGGTGGCGCGCGGCGGCGCTGCGACCGGGGACGAGGACGGCCGGGCGGCCGCCGCCGCCGCCGCCGCTGCTCGCGCGCGCCTGGTAGCTGGTCGACGCGGCGCGGCCGCTGGCGCAGCGCGGCGCGGCGGCGGCGGCGGCCGCCGGCGAGGGGGAGGGGGCGGCGGCGGCCGCAGCGGCCGGGGCCCGGGCCGAGGCGGGCGACACCAGGGCCTTGGCCAGCACGCGCCGCGACGACAGGAGGGTGGCGGCGCGCATGGTGGGCTGCGTGTGTCTTGGTTTTGTTTCGGTTTTGTGGGCTTTTGGGAGCAGGGATGATGTGAGAGCGTTTGGTTGGGCGAGGCACAGCGCCGGCCGTCGTTGTTTGCGGCTGGGGAGCGAGCGAGATAGCGCGCGCGTTGGCCGGCGACGGCGGCATCGGCGCTCAATCGTCCTCCTCTGGCGGCGGCGTCTGGAGCCTCTAACCCGGCTCGCGGCGCGACCGCAGCTGATGACGTTGGTGGGATTGAGCCCTCTGTCCTCCATTGGCGATTGAAGGAGGAGATGGGGCGGCGGGCCGAAATAGCGAGAGGACGGCCACAAAAACAGCAAGGCCAAACTCAGCAATCGCGCGCAATCGGCGGCCGGAAGGCGGCGTCTGGCGGTCGAGGCGCGTCCTACGACACGTCCCAGTGCTCGCGCCGCATCGACCGCAAATCATAAAGCCGAATGCAGAGCGGGGGGGAGGACGGGGCGAACGGACCTTGAGTTGTGTTGGTGGGTGAGTCCCCGCCGCTGCTGTTGATTCGTGGTCCTGCGTCGAGCACGCGCGCGTGTGTGTGCACGAAGGAGCGCTGCTAGAAGGGGCTAGGATGGGGTGGTGACGTATGACACGAGGGTGCAAAGAGAACATGTAGAGGAATTTGAATACCGGGCGCCGCCGCCGTCCGCGCCCATCGCGCCCGTCGCCGCTCGCGCTCCTCCGAGGAGCGTGGCCAAATCTCGGCCCCATTTACGTACTCGTGCGTCACAGAATCAACCAATGTGCTTGCGCGGCTCAACACTCCATACAACACCCTTCCCGACGGCGCCCCATTCGTCGAACGAACGAGAGACATCGAATCATGGCCACCGCTCGGTGAGGAGCCAATGGCACATGAGCCCGCGACGACATCACTGACAGTGAACTACGAGCCCCCTGCCGCCAGGCGGCAGCGGCAGCACCAGCACCAGCAGCTGGTCCGCGCCCAGCGCCGGCGGCGGCGAAACGGCGGCCGCGGCGGCAGCACGTCGACGCCCCCCGCTGCCGCCGTCGCGGCCGCTGTCGCTGTCGCTGCTTGCGCGGTCGTCGCGTGCGCGGCCGCTGCAGCTGCCGCCGTGCGCCAGCTCGCGCGTTTCTCGCGCCGGCATCACCGCGGCCGCAGGCGAGCGGATGACCGGCAGGAGCAAGAGCAACAGCGGCTGCAGCGGCGCAGGCGCCCGCTGGCCGCCAAAAAGAGCAGCACGGGGGTCGCCGCCCCGGCCGCCGCCGCCTCGACCGCCGCCGCCGCCTGTGCTGCCGCCCCCCCCCGCAGCGACCCAAACGTCCTGCCCGAGCACGCCGCCGCCATCCCCCCGCACACCCTGCGCCCCCTGCGCGCGCTGCTGGAGACCGTCTACGCCCTGCGCGGGTGGCGCGGCGGCGGCTACCACTACGAGCGCGCGTGGGGGCGCGCCCTGGCGGCGGCAGCGGCGGCCGGGTGGGCGCCGCAGTTTGACGCGCGGCGCGAGGGGATGGTGACGCCCGCCACGCTGCGCGCGCTGGCCGGATGCCTGGACGACGCGTTCTTCGGGGGCGCGCTGCACTCTCGGATCATGCGGCGGCGCTGGGAGGCCGCGGAAGGGGGGCCCCCTGGGGATCGATCGGCGGCGGCGGCGGCGGCGGCGGCGGCGGCGGCCGAGAGGGCGGCGGCCGAGGTGCTGGCGGGCGAGGCGGTGGCGGCCGAGGACGGCGACGCCGCCGCCGCCGCCGCGCTGAACGACCGCCGCCATCACCGCCGCGACGAGGAAGAGGAGGAGGAGGGCGGTGGCGACGACGGCGGCGGCGGCCACGCCAAGCGCCGCCCCGAGCGCCGCCCCCGCCCCCCCGTCCGCCCCCGCCCCCCGCCTCGCCACGCCCTCGAGCTCGCCTACGCCGCCGACCCCCTCGGCTGGCCCGACGGAGGCTACGTCGCAGCCTACGACCCGGCGCGCCACCTCGTCCGCGTGTCCCGCCGCTCGTGGGCGCGCAAGCGCCTCGAGGGGCTCGCCACCGTCGCGGCGCCGCTCAGCTGCGAGGGGTGGCGCGCCGAGTCCTTGCTGTCCGCCCTGGCGCACAGCCTGGCGCACGAGCTGGTGCACGCGGCGGTGGCGGCGTGCTTTCCCGCGATAGAGGCGGGCGAGGGGTCGTACCTGGGCGCCGACGGCTCGCGGCACGGCCCCGCGTTCGCCATGCTCAACCGCGCGCTGTTTGGCCACACGTCCGACTCGCTCGAGGCGGCGGCGCCCGCGGCGGCGGCGGTGGGGAGGCGGTGATAGTTTACAGTGGGTTTTATGGGGCGGCCTAGATGTGCGCAAGGGACCTGTAAAACGCGTGCGCGTGTGTGCGTGCATACTCGTGACGTAGGAGAACTCGTGCCCTCTGGTTCTCTCTCTCTCTTGTTGTCGGCGCCCATTGAAAAATGATACACGAAAAAAGCGGGGCCCTCTCGCGCGCGCCGCCGTCGCCCCGTGCTCTCTTTCGCCCCGCCATCCTCCTCACCGCCCGGGCTCCTGGTCCTCACAGCATGTCCAGCCCCGCGTACCCGAACGCCTGCCGCGCCCACGGCAGCGCCCAGGGCCGGACCCACGTGCCCCACACGGCGTCCGCCACCTGCGCCGCCGCGCCCATGGCCGGCTCGGCCGCGCCGTGCCAGACCAAGGCGCCGAAGGGCAGGGCGTAGACGAGCGAGACGAGCGCGATCTCCGACCGGATGCTGGCGATCCTTGGCGGGGCGAAGCCGGTCCCGCCGCCGCCGCCGCCGCCGCCGCCTCCGCCCCCGGCGCTGGTGCCGCTGCCGCCGCCAGAGCTCCTGCCGCCGCCAGAGACGTCGCTCTCGGCCTCAAAGACGTAGACGGCGTTGTCGACGACGGTAAAGGTCAGGCGCGCGCGCAGCCACGAGAACAGGTAGGCGAGCGGGGCGGGCAGCGCCGGCGCCGCCGACGGCACGGGCGCGGAAGGGGACGACGCGCTCGCCGCCGACACGCGGTGCGCGTGCGGCGGCGCGGGCGCGCCCTGGCGCGTGATGGTCTGTCCCTCAAAGAGCTGAAAGGTCACCGCGCCCTCGCCGCCCTCGCCGCCGGCGTCGCTCTCCCAGACAGAGGGCGCGGCGCCGCGCGCGGGCCCGGCCAGCGCGTCGAGGAAGCGGGGGTAGAGGCGGTGCGTCAGGCGCGCCACGCCGATGCGCCGCGGCTGCAACTGCTTGCCGGGCGACGCGCGCCACTCCGCGTGCATCAGCGGCGGCGGGCCGAAGAGCCCCCCCGCGCCGCTCCCGGCCGCGGGCGCGAGCTCGCCGACGCCCACCGCGTCGACGGTGACGTCGTCGACGAAGAGGACCTGCCACAGCCGGAAGGAGCGCGATATGGCGTTGCGGCCGGCGACGCGGAAAATCGGCGAGGAGAACACCGCGTTTTCCGACATGAGCGAACACACCGCCGCTCGGATGGCCGCCGCGCTGCCGGACTTGGTGAGGGCGTGCTCGAGCGCGACGATCGCCGAGGCCTCGGCGGACGAGCCGGTGGCCGGCGCCATGCAAGGGGCACCCACAGCTTCAAAGTTTGGGGCGAGCGAGCGCTGAAGCTGCGCCCTCGGCTGGCCTCGCGCCGTCGTCATCGCCGCGGTCGCCATTTTTGCTTTTTCGCGCTCGAGGAAGGGAGGAGGGCTGGGCGCAGGGCTGGGCGTGAGCGGCGAGGCAGGGGCGCCCGTGAAGCAGGACGTGAGCGACTGGATGATGGTGCGCGTTTGCTCCTTTGACATTTGCTGGTTTTTGTCTTTCGGATTTTTTGTGTCTCTCGCAAGGGGCGTCGCAATTTTTGGGTTGGGCGCGCCGTCGCGCTCTCCCTCGTCGACGCTCGGCGACAGACAACAAAAAAACTAGTCACAACTGTTCAAATGCTAGGAACAACCTGGGAAACGGAAACATCAACGCACAAAACATTCGCCGCTTCAATCTTGCTTGCCCTCCTCGGCCTTGCCGCCGCCAGAGCCCTCGGCGCCCGCAGCAGCGCCGCCGCCGCCGCTGCCGACACGCCCCCCGCCCTTGCCGCCCGCCTCCGCCGCGTCGGGGCACGAGCGCACGACGATCAGCGGGCAGGGCGCGTGGTGCGCCAGGTACAGCGACACGGAGCCCAGTCCGACCAGGCCGGCCACCGCCGCCCGGAGCGCGCTCATGCCGCGCGAGCCCGCGACCACGAGCGTCGCGCCCTCGTCCCGCGCGTACGCCGCCACCGCGGCGCCGGCGCCGGCTGTCCCCGCGCCGCCGCTCTTGAGCGCGACGGCCGCGATGTCCAGGCGCGCCAGGGCGGCGGCCTCGGCCTCGGCGCCCGTCAGCGCGCCGCCGCCCGTCGCGCGCCGCAGCAGCAGGTCCCTCGCGCGGCGCGCGTGCCGCTCGGCGACCTCGAGCGCGTACGCCTCTGCCGACGCGGCGGCGTCCTCCCACGCGCGGGACGACTCGATCGCCATGGCCGCTGCCGTCTCGTCCAGCACGGGGAAGGGCACGGCGGCGGCCGAGCAGACGACGCGCACGCGGACGGGCGAGGGGGGGGCGCCGGGCGACGAGGGGGACAGCCCGCCCCCCCCGCCGAGCCAGCCGCGCTCGGCCGCGCACGCCAGCGCCGCGTCCGAGTGCGGCGACTCGTCCAGCGCGAGCACGACGACGCGCGGCGGGGGCGGCGCGTCCGAGGACGGGGCGTCCGCGATCGCACTGAGGACGGGCCGAACGACGGCCACGGGCGCGGGCGAGTGGTTCAGGACGTAGTCGCTCACGGAGCCCAGGCCGAGCGCCGCCATCCAGGCCGCCTTGCCGGCGCCCAGGCCGCGCGAGCCGACGACGACCAGGGCGACGCCGCTCTTGTCGCCCGGGGACCCCTTGCCGTGGCGCGCGCGCACAAACTCGGAGATCGACGCCGCGACGCCCGAGGCGCCGCCGCCGGCGGGCAAGACGTGCGCGTGCAGGTTGGCGCGGGGCACGCCGCGCTTGCGCGCCTCGCGCGCGGCCGCGCGCAGCAGGGCGGCCGCCGCCTTCTCGTCGAGCACGCGCTGCTCCTCCCACGAGCGCGCGACGCCGGCCATGCCGATCGAGGGGGCGACCGCCGGGGCGAACGAGTTGGCTGTGGCCAGGGGCGGCAGCACGGAGAGCAGGTAGAGGTCGTCGGTCTCCTGGCGGCGCTCGAGCGCGAATCCGAGCGCCGCCTGCGCCGCGTCGCTCTCGTCCATGGCGAGGACGATGGCGGCGTGAACGTCGCCGCGCTCCCGGCGGTGCGCCGCGGCGTGCGCGTGCGCGTCGGCGTCGGCGGCGTGGTGGGTGACCGGATGGTCGTCGGCGGTCGGCGTGACATCCACCATCGCGACGGAAGGTGTGTGTAGTATGGGAGGGATTTGACGCCCGCGGGAAAGAGGGGACGGTTGTTTCGGAGATTGACGGGGAAGGGGTTTTGATTTCCTTCCAATCGTCGCGACACGGGGCGAGCGGGAAGAGATGCGTGGGTGGGAGGATGGTGGTTCGGTCGAGTGATTGCTCGCGATGAGCGCTTTGGGATGCGGGAGCGAGGTGAACGTGAGCGGGGGCGTTCCGGAAATGATGGGAGAGGCGGCCTCGGCGGATTGCGGCGAGAATTGTGGCGATGGGGCGGTCTCGCCTCCCAGCGACGAGCCTTCCTCTATGTCCCCTCAATCTCGCACATACAACCCCACCGATCCGACTCTAATAACGGCAACGCACACCCCTTCAGTTTGTAAAGGCCTACTCAAGTACAGCGTGCGCAGCGAGAGAACGCCAAGGCGGAGGAGGCCCCTCCATGGCCCCGCCCGCCGCGAGCGAGGAGGCCACTTTTAAGCGGCGGGCGCCTGATGCGCCAACGCACAGAACACCGCCAAGCCTCGAAGCGGCGGTGTGATGCAGAGGACAAGGGGGCACGCCCTTATCGGGGGCATCGCGCGGACCCCCGTTGCGCCGCCTCCTCCCTGCTTCCCTATCCCTCTCTCTCTCTCTCTCACTCTCACGCGCGCGCCCTCGCGCCGCAGCAGGCGGCGCGCCTGTTGTCTCGATTCCTCTGGCTCGCGCTGTTGCGCCGCGCGCCCTCGTGTCGTTGATCCGTACACCGCCGCCCCGCCGTCGCGCCGATCGCCGCTCGTTCCGTCCGCCGGCGCCCGCCCGCTCGCTCGCTCGTCGCCGCACCCCCCCAAAAAACACTCAACCCACCGTCTTCCCCTGGCCAGCCTAATATTTACTAGCTGCGTTCCTGGGAGTCAATTTACTTTCTCCTCGTGGGGACACCCGAACCACCCAGTTCGCTCAAATGCCTATTCCTGCCCCGGCGAGAAACAACCCCACGCGGGCGCGGGAAGAGTAGCGCGCACAAACTTTCTTTCGAGCGCCGAAACACCCAAGAACAAAAAAAAGCCGCCGCGACGCGCAGCGTCCGCCGGCCCACCTTTTTCCCCCTATACAACCAACCGCGGCTCTTCCATCCCCTCATGCCTCCAAAACATACATGGCTTGTCTTCACCGACGATCGAGGGGCCATAATGACTGCGCAGATTGAAACCTGCCCCTTTTTGCCGGGCGCGCGCGCGGCTGCATTTTTTTCCCGGGCTGCGTTTTTTCGCAGAGCTCGCCGCCGCGATGCGTTGTTCTTTTCGGCGGGGCGACAAACAAACCAGTTGCACTTTTTTTCCCGGGCTGCTTTGCTCTTGCTCTCTGTTGAGGTGTGTAATTGCTCATACGTTCTTTCCGTCTGGGCTCTCTTTGGCTGGGCCGAGCAAGGACCGGATCGGCGGCGCCGGCGCCGACCGAGGACGAGGGCGAGGGCGAGGGCGATCGATCGCGCGCGACGGAAGCAGAGGCGGGACGCCAACGCGCATGCCCGCACAATCGCACTCACCACTCTCCTGTACCGCATACTCGCACCAGTCAGTCGACGACCAGCGCCGCCCGATCAGGCACCGGCCGAGAAAGCCGCGGGACTTTTTTGAACGAAGGAAAGAGAGAGAGACGCAACCGACCACAATCGAGGATCGATGGCGGACGCGCAGGCAGCAGACCCGCGGTGGCGCGTGCAGGACATGGGCGAGCAGGGGCGCAACGTCAACTCGTGGCACTGGACCACGCACGACTCGCGCGCGTGGGCGAAGCAAAAGCTGGACGAGCTTTTCGCGCCGCCGGCCGGCGCCTCTGCCGCGGAAACGGCGGGGAGCGGCGCGGCGCTCGCGACAACCTCCGCCTCTGGGGCGCCCGTCTTTGCCTCCGGCCTCCGCGGCTTCAAGGGCGACTGCGAGCTCAACAACCGCAAGGGCCGCCTGATTGCGACGTACGAGCTCGAGGACCTGGTCTTTGGCTGGACGTGCGGCGCGGCGACGGGAACGATCGAGGTCCCCTACTACGGCGACGAGCACGAGGACGACGCCGCGCCGCCGGCGATGCGGGTGGCGGTCGACGCCGCACCGGCGGCGGCGGCGGCCAATGCGGCGGCACCCGATGCGGCCGCAGAGGGCGAGGCGGCGCGCGCCGCCTTGCTGTCGGCCGCGGGAAAGGAGGCGGTCGCGGCGCGCCTACGCCGGTTCGTGGCCGAGCTCAAGGCCGGGGGGCCGCTCCAGAAGGGAGAGGGCGCGGCGCAGCAGGCGGGAGGGGGTGGCGGGGGGGCGGCCGCGCCCGCCGCCAAGGCTGCCGCCGCCGCTGCTTCGGGCGCCGCTGCTGCTGCCTCGAAACGGCCCGCCGCCGCCGCGGCCCCGAAAACCACCGCCGCCGCTGCCGGCAGCGGCAGCAGCAGCGACACTGACTCGCTCCAGCTCGAGCAGCGCTTCCACGCGCGCGCCTCCGACCTGTTCGAGTGCTTCACCCTGCCCGGCAAGATGCAGGCCTTCACGCGCGCAGAGGCAAGGCTCCCCTCGCCGCCCTCCTATCTCGGCCCCTTCTCTTGGTTTGGCGGCAGCGTCCAGGGCGTCGTCGTCGCCGCGGAGCCCGGGCGCCGCCTCGAGCTCGACTGGCGCTTCAGCTCGTGGGCCGAGGGGTGCGTCTCGCGCGTGGTGATCGAGTTTGACGAGGGGGGAGGGGCCGGGGGGGGAGGAGCCAACAGCGAGGGCGGCGGCGGCGGCGGCGGCAGCGGGAAGGGCGGCGGCGGCGGCGGCGGCGGCGGCGGCAGCGGGAAGGGCGGCGGCGGCGGCGGCGGCGCCTTGCTCGTCCGTCTGAAGCAAGCGGGGATTCCGCACGAGGACGGCCACGGCAACCTCGACCAGCTGGCGCTGGTGGAGCGCGGGTGGAAGGAGCGCGTGTTCGGCCGGATCCGGCAGACGTTTGGGTACGGCACGGGAGGGTTCTAGCGAGAGAGAGAGCGAGGACGAAATATAACACAGCGGCGCCGGCTGGGAACGGCCCCTCCCCGATTCGGGAAGGGAAGAAAAAAAAGAGAATGATCGGGGCGGGGACGGGGGGGCGGAAAAGAACTCACAGAAAGAAAAAAAACACAGAGCTTCTCGTAGAAAACATCAAACGTCTCCCTCCCCCTCACCATCAGAAGAACGCCTTGCCCGTCACCGCCTCCACCACCACCAGCGCCACGAGGCCCACCATCGCCGCCCGGCCGTTGAGCAGCTCCACCCCAGCGTCAAAAAACCCGAGCGCCTGCCCGACCGCGCCCTCGCCCTTGAGGTTGTCGCCCGTGGCCGTGGCGTGCAGCGTCGCGAGCGGCGTGCCGGACACGATCTTGGGCGCGATGGACGCGACCGTGAACATCAGCGCCAAGAGCACGGGGCCGAGCAGGTCGTCCCCCAGCTGCGCGAGCGCGGGCGTGCCGTCGGCGCGCTCGCCCATTGCGGCGGCGACGAATCCTAGCATGGCCAGGCGGCCGTTCAGGCGCTCGGCCAGGGGGCCATTGGCGGCGAAGACCTGGCGCGGGGTCTCGTTGTCGACGGGCCAGGCGAGGGCGGGCATGGGGGGGGCGAAGGGCTTGGGGGCGGCGGCGGGGGCGGCGGCGGGGGCGCTGGTCGAGGCGGCGGCGGCGGCGGCGGCGGCGGCGTCGTCGGCGGCGGCGCGGGGGGCGGCGGCGGGCGCCCGGGCGCGGCGCGACGGCGCGGCAGCGGCGGCGGCCGGGGCAGGCGCACGGCGGGCGCCGGCGGCGGCCGTCGCGCCGGCGGCCGCGCTGCTGCTCAGGTGGAGCATGGACTGTTTGGTTGTTGTTGTGTTGTGTGTATGTGGTGGGTGGTTGTGATGAGGGGCGGTGACAGTGAGCTTGGTCTCAGCGAGACGTCGACAGAGGACCCTTACTCACGCGGGCGCTGAAAAACGAAAGGCGAGTTTGAGTGGTGCTTGGTTGCCCCAGTGGCGCATTGGTGCGTGGGCCTCCAAGGCGATCTGGGAGCGCAGGCAGGGCTTGTTGGACGGCATCAACGCCCAGCGCCGCATCGGCCGCGCGCAGGGGGCCCCTAGGTTGGCGGCGATTTGCGGCAAAAGCCTGGAACCACCAGAATGGCAACAAGTCGATGATGGATCCGCGAGCTGTGCCGCTTGATGGGCTTTTTACGACGTACCATGGTAGCGGTTTGATTTGGTTGGGACTGGATGCCTAGAATGTGGGTTGGTCGGGGAGCGTGGGGTGCGGAGGGCGAGGGTTAGGGACGGGGGGGTGGGTGGTGACGCAAAGAGGAGAGGGAGGAAGAGAGGAGAAAGAGAAGAGCGCGGCCTCCAGCGCCCGCTTGATTGTCGTCCTCCTCCTCCTCCTCCTCCTCCTCTCTCCAAAATCATCACAATCAGTCGTTCCCCTTTCAAGCAAAGCATCATCGGATGCTCGCCCGCCTGCGCGCCGCCCTCGGCGGTGGCGGCAGCACCAGCAGCGCTCGGAGGCGAGCGACGTCGACGACCACACCAGCGAGCGCGGCCGCGACGGCGACGCCCCGCCGGTCGCTCGACGTCGCCGTCGTCGGCGCCGGCGCGGGCGGGCTGGCCGCCGCCCGCGAGCTCCTGAAGGAGGGCCACCGCCCGGTCGTGTTCGAGCAGGCCGGCGCGGTCGGAGGAACATGGATTTACGACGAGCGCGCCGTCGACGCGCGCCCGCTGGGCGTCGCCAAAGGGGCAGCGGCCGACGAACGCGACCGCAACGGCGACGACGCCGCCTGGCGCGACGCGGCGCACGGCTCCATGTACGCCGGCCTGCGCACCAACCTGCCCCGCGAGGTCATGGGATACCTCGACTTTCCCTTTGACGCGTCCGCGCCCGCCTTTCCTCCTGAAGCCGACGCCCGCCGGTTCCCCTCGCACGGAGAGGTGCTGCGCTACCTCGACGCCTACGCCGACGCCTTTGGCCTGCGGCCGCACGTCCGGCTCGGGCAGAGGGTGGTGCGCGCGACGCCCGTCCGCGACACTGATGGCGGCAGCGGCGGCGGCGGCAGAAGCGGCGGCGGCGGCGGCGATCGAGGCTTGCCGCCACCGCCGCCGTTGCGCTGGCGCCTCGAGACGGCCGCCGTCGAGCGCGACCCGTCGACCGGCCGCCTTCGCCCCGCCGCGGGCGACGGCGACGGCGTTGAAGGAGCGACGGCGACGCTCGACTTTGATGCGCTTGTAGTCGCCAACGGCCATTACGCGGCGCCCAACCTGCCCGCCGTCGCCGTGTCGGCCGGCGCCCGCCTGTTCCCCGGGGAGCAGCTGCACTCGCACAGCTACCGGCGCCCCGAGAAATACGCAGGCAGGCGCGTGGTGGTCGTCGGCGCGAGCAACAGCGGCTGCGACCTGGCGGACGAGATCGCGGCGGCGGGCGCCGAGCTGGTGGTTCTGTCGGCGCGCGGCGGCGGCGGCCAGGAAGGCGGCGGTGGCGCTGGTGCTGCCGCGGTGCCCGCGGCGGCGGCGGCGCGGCCGGGCGGGCGGGTGGTCCGCAGGGGCATGCTTTCGTCGCTGGGGGCCGACGGCTCGTGCGCGTTCGAAGACGTGGAGAAAGGGACGGTCGAGCGCGTGGACGCTGTGATCTACGCGACGGGATACCGCCCGGCGTTTGACTTCTTGGACGAGGCGTTCCCTCTTGCGGAGGTGGCGGGGAGCAGGGACGGCCGCGCCAGCAACGGCGACAGCAACGGCAGCAGCAACGGCAACGGCAACGGCAGCGCCGCTTCCTTCGCCGCCTCAGCCGCCGCCGCCAATGCGCCCCTGCTCGCCTGGCGCGACGCGCCCGGCCGCGTCTCCCCGCTCTACCTGCACATGTTCCCCGCGCGCGGCGGCCTCGCCCCCCGCCTCTCGTTCCTTGGTCTGCCCTGGAAAGTCGTGCCCTTCCCCCTGATGCAGGTGCAGGCGCGGCTGGTTGCCCGGATGCTGAGCGGGCGGGCGCCGGCACCGCTGCCGAGCGAGCGGGCGATGCTGTCGGCGGCGGCGGCGGCCGAGGCGGCGGCGGCGGCGCCGCGCAAGACGCACATGCTGGACGACGCGCAGTGGGCGTACAACGCCGAGCTGCTGCGCATGTGCGGCGAGAATGACGACGACAAGGAGAACGAGGACGAGGGCGGCAAAAACGACGACGACGACGAGGCCGAGGAGGGCGAGGCGCCCGTGCCCGGCGGCTGGCGCGCCCGCATGTACGATTCCGCGCGGTTGCTCAAGCGCGCGCACCCGGGCGGGGCCTACCGCGACGCCAGGTGGGACGACGAGGGCACCGCGGCGGAGGCGGCGGCCGAGTTTGCGCGGCTCGGGCGCGCGCCGCGGCGACAGGCGCTTTTGGGCTCGGGACGAGAGCAGGCGGCGGCGGCGAGGCGGTGATTTGGGTAATGCTCTTCCTCTGTTTTTTTCTGTCTTTCAATGCGTGGTCTTTCCATATACAATTACATCGTCTTCGTCACTTGATACGCAGGGACGGAGTCGAAACATGTGGGCGTGGAGAGCGTGCGCGTCAGAGGGAAATGAAAAAGAGAGCAGACAAAGGGGCCGGCGGCGGAGGCGGCGGCAAAGGGGGGGGGAGGGGGGCGGGGGGGGGAAGCCGCGCCATCTCGGGGCGCCGCCGAGAGAGAGAGCGAGAGAGAGAAGGGACCAAAAAGCAAAACGTGCGCTGTCTTTTTTGCCGTTCACGCGTGAGCAGCAGCCGGCAACATCGTCGTCGCCGTCGTCGCCACCCCGCCCTCGCCCAACGTGCCCTCAATCCACTCCCACGCGTCGAGGTCCCAGGCCGTGCCGTCCGCCAGCGCCGCGCCCGCGCCCGGCGGCAGCGACGAGTCGTCGTCGCGCCCGTCGCTGTCGCTCTCGCCGCCGCCGCCGTTGCCGCCGCCGCCGCCGCCGCTTGCGTCCGCGCCCGCGGGCGGCGCGAGCCCCCCGCCCGCCTCGCCCGCCTCAAATTCCTCAAAGGCCGCCGCCCCCGCGTCGTCGAACGTGTCAAAGTTGCTCGTGTCCAGCGGCCCCGCCAGCTGCGGCAGGATGGGCGCCGGCGGCTCGCGCCGCTCGAGCGCCGCCCAGTCGACGCCGGCAAACCAGCGGTGCGTGCGGACCTCGGCCGCGCCCTCGGCCCCGCCCGCGCCGCCCAGGCGCCGCTCGGGGTTGACCTGCAGCAGGCGGAAGATGAGGTCGGCCGCCCCCTCGGAGATGAAGTGCGGTACGTAGAAGCGGCCCGAGAGCGCGCGGCGGAAGGTGTCCCACGGATCGTCGCCGCCGGCGGCGCCGCCGCCGGCGCCTCCCTTGAAGGGGGGGTCGCCGACGAGCATCTCGAACACGAGCACGCCGAGCGCCCAGTAGTCGGCGGCGCAGGTGGTGCCGCGGCGCATGATGACCTCGGGGGCCTGGTAGTCGGGCGTGCCGCAGATGGTGAAGGTGCGACCGCCCAGGGAAGAGGGCGAGGAGGACGAGTGCGACGAGCGAGGGTCGGGCGGCGGCGGCGCGCCGGCGCCGCCGCCTTCGCCGCCGACGCCGCTGCCGACGCCCCCCGCTCCCCCTGCTCCTCCCGCCGCTGCCGCCCCCCCGAGCGCCTTGGCAAACCCAAAGTCGGCCATCTTGACGTACCCGAGCTCGTCCAGCAACAGGTTTTCCGGCTTGAGGTCGCGGTAGACGATCCCGCGGGCGTGCAGCCGCTGCAGGGCGACGACCACGTTGGCGGCGTAGAAGCGCGCGGCGCCGTCCGAAAACGACCCCTCCACGTCCAAGTGGTGGAACAGCTCGCCGCCGGGCACCCACTCCTGCAGCAGGTAGAGGTGCGCGGCGTCCTGGTACGCGCCCGCCAGCCGCACCAGGAACGGGTGGTCGCACGCGCCGGCCACCGCGCGCTCGTTGAGCACGTGCTCGACCTGCTTGCCCTCTGTCAAGGGGGCCTTGGCGACCGCCTTGAGCGCGAAGGCCTGCCCCGTCGGCCGGTGGCGGACGAGGCGCACGAGGCCGAACTGCCCCGTTCCGACGACGCGGTGCAGCTCGAGGTCGCGGAAGTGCAGGCGGGGGGAGCGACCCGCAGGGCCGATGGGCTCGGGGTGGGGGGCGCCGGGCGCGGGCCAGGGGGGCTGGGGGGGCCGGCGGCGGGCGGGGTGGGGAGCGAGCGGGGGCAGGAAGAGCGCGGGCGGCGGCGCGGGCGCCAGCCCTGTGGCCGCGAGCGGCGCGTTGCCGCCGCTGTCAAACTCGGCGGGCGGGGGGGTGCCGGGCGCAACCGGGGCGTGGAGCTGGTGCTGGTGCTGGTGCTGGTGCTGGTGCTGGTGCTGGTGCTGCTGCTGCTGGAGGTACAGCTGCTGCTGCTGCAGGGCGACGGCGGCGACGGCGTCGCGTTGGTCGGCGTGGGCGGCGGCCGCCGCCGCCGCCGCCGCCGCCGCCGCTGCCGCCGCCGCCGCCGCCGCCTCCTGCTGCTGCCGCTGCTGCCTCTGCTGCTGCTGAAACTGCGCCATCTGCTGCTGCTGGAGGCGCCGCTGCAGCGCCAGCTGCTCCTGCTGCAGCGCCAGCTGCTGCTGCTGCAGCTCGAGCTGCCGCTGCAGCAACTGCTGACGCATCGCCTCGATCGACGCGGCCGACGCCGCCGCCGGCGGCGCCGCGCCGGCACCGCCGCCGGCGCCGTCCTGTCGCGCCGCCGCCGCCATGGCCGCCGCCGCCGCCGCCGCCGCCGCCGCCGCCTCTTGCTGCTGCTGCTGCTGCTGCTGCAGCTGCTCCCGCCGCTGCTGCATCTCGAACGCCGCCGCGGCCGCCTCCGTCGCGCCGGCGGGCTGCTGCGAAGCCTTGCGCGCGACCGCGCTCGCGCTCATCGGCGCGGGACCGCCGCCGCCGCCGCCGCCGCCGCCGCCGCCGCCGCCGCCGCCGCCGTCGGCCGCCGGCAGCGCCGCGGCCAGATGGTGCGGCTGCATCGTCGGCGTGCGCGCCAGCTGCTGCGGCGCCCCGCCCCCGATCCCCTGGCCTAGGCCCAGCGCAGCCGCCGCCCCCGCCGACAGGATTGTCGACGCCTCGCCCAGCAGGATGTCGAGCTGCGACGCCGGCAGTGCCAAAACGTGCGCCACGGCGCCGGCGCCGGCGCTGGCGCCGCCGCCCGCCACCCGGACGGTGTAGGGCGAGGGCGGGTAGGTTTGAAAACAGGGGGCGCCGCCCGTATTCGCGCTCGCCGGCGTGGCCGCGCCGCCGCCGTCGTCGGTGGCCGGGCGGCTGGGGCGCGCGTGCGAGGAGGGGCCCGGGGAGGGCGGCGGGCGGCTGCCGCGCGCAAAGGCCGTCTCGCCAAAAAAGTAGAACCCTCCGGCCTCGCGCACAAAGGCGCCGCCGTCGGGCGCCTCGCCCGGCAGCGGCACCTCCTCTTCTTCCTCTTCCGCCCCCTTTTCCTCCCCCGCTCCTCCCGCACGCCGCTCCTTGCGCCGCCACAGCGACACCTCGCCCATCTTGACCACCCAGAGGCGGTCCAGCGCCTGCCCCTCGCGGCAGACGGCCGCGCCGCGCCGCAGCTCCTGCCGCGCGCCGCACCGGTCCAAGACGCGCTCCATCGCCTCTGGTGGCAGCGCGCGGAAAGCAGGGAGCGCGCGGAGCACGGCGCTCACCGCGTCGTAGTCTAGCATCCACGCGAGCAGCGGGTTGTCCAGCGCCAGAAAGTCGCGCTTGCGCAGGACGACGACGCGCACGGGGCCCGAGGCGACGCAGTCGGCGGAGCGCAGGCGGTCGTGGATCACGGAGCGCTCGCCGACAAACTGCCCGCGGCCCAGGACCGCCACCTCGGCCCGGCCCGCGGGCGGCGGCGGCGAGAGCGACGGCGTGAGCGGCAGCGGCCCGCCCGCCGCGCCGGCCGCCGCTCCTGCTCCTCCTGCTCCTCCTCCTCTCCCTCCCGCCACAAGCGACGCCGCGGCCTGCGGCTGCTCGGGCGCGCGCGATGGCGAGGCGGCGCTTGTGGGCACCAGCACGCGCACGAGCCCGCGGCGCACCAGGAACATCTCGTCCCCGCGCTCGCCGCACCGGATGAGCGCCTGGCCGTCCTCGTACTCGCGCTCGGGCATGCGGGCGGCCACGCGCAGCAGCTCGTTGTCCGACAGGCCCTTGAGCAGGGGGACGCGGCGGGCGAAGCGCAGGAGGCGGGCGCCCTCGGCCTCGCGGGCGACGTGGCGCATGAAGGCGGCGCGGGGCATGGCGTAGAGGAGCAGAGGGGGGGCGGCGCTCGAGGCGCCCGCGCCGCCACCTCCCGCCTCTCCGCCGGGGGGGCCTGAGGCGGCGACGACGCTGGCCGTGCGCGGCGAGCCAAACAGCAGGGACACGTCGCCGAAGACCGTGCCCTCGCCCTGGGGGATGCGGACGGCGCGGTCACGCTGCGCGCCGTGGGCCAAGGAACCAAACGCGGACGACGGCGTCGCCGAGCCCGCGTTGTTGTTGTTGTTGCCGTTGCCGCCGTTGCCGCCGTTGCCGCTGTTGCCGCCATTGCCGCCGCCCCCGTCCCACACGGACGCGTCCGCCACCGCGCCCGTGATGACCACCTCGGCCCGGCCGCTGTACACCACGTACAGGCAGTCCCCGAGGCTGGGCGGGCTGCCCTGCCGCACGACCACATCGCCCGCCTCGAACCGCACGGGCGTCATGGCGGCGACGGCCGCGCGCAGGCGGGCCTCGGGCAAGCCGCGGAACACAAACGAGCCGCGCAGGGCGGCGGCGACGCGCTCGGCCACGGCCTCGGGCATGGGGCCGAAAGCGCCGCCACCCGCGGCCCCGTGCGCGCTGCCGCCGCCGCCGTGCGCGCCGCCTCCACCGCCAGGCGAGGGCGAGGGCGAGGGCGAGGCGGACGACGGCGAGGGCGAGGCGGGCCCCGGAGACAGGCCCGCGGCGTCGGCGGCGCGCTGCGCGAGCTCGAGCTGCGCGTTCCACTGCGCCAGCTCGGCCTCGTCGTCCGAGTCGGGGACCTCGTAAGCGCGGGCGCGCTCCTCGTGCGTCTGCGGGCCGCCGACGGCGAGGCGCCGGATCTGGGCGCGCACGGCCTCGGAGCCGGCGGCCGCGCGGCGCACCTTGCCGCCGCCGGCGGCGGCGGCGGCGGCGGCGGCGCCGGCCGCGCCCAGCGGCGAGAACAGGCCGCTCGACGCCTCAGAGGAGGCCCTCGCCCCCCCAACGCTCTCTTGCCGCTTGAACGAGATCGGCACCTGGAAATGCTCCTGCTGCTGCTGCTGCTGCTGTTGTTGCGGTTGTTGCGGTTGGTGTTGCTGTTGCGGGGCGGCGCCAGCGGCAGCACCCGCGGCAGCGACGGCCCCTGCCACCGCCGCCGCTGCTGGTGCTGCTGGTGCTGCTGCTGCTGCTGCTGCTCCCGCTGTTGCTTCTGCGCCGTCAGGGCGCGACACGTCTCCGGGCATCAAGACGTCGGCGACGCTGGTCGCGCGCGACAGATCCATGGCCTGGGGCCCGTCGCCGTGGCCGTGGCCGTTGCCGGCGGGAGCAGGAGGAGGAATCGCGGGGGAGGGGGCAGCAGCAGGGGCAAAGGCGCCGCCCGCTGTCGCTGCTGCTGCCGCCGCTGATGCTGCTGCTGCTGCTGCCGCCTGCGCCGCGGGCCGCTCGTTGGCGGCGGCGGTGGTGGTGGCGACGTCCATCGCGTCGTCGTTGGCAGGCGCTCTGTTGTGGTTTTTTGGGATGTTTGTGAGGAGCGAGAGGACAAGCGTCGTTGGGCGCTCGTGAGCGCGCGGCGCGGCGGCGTTCGTCGGGTGGCGCGGGCGTCGGGTGGAGGTCGGCGCCGCCAGCTGACGACGACGGCGGCGGCGATGTCGGCCGTCGGGCGCCCCAACCCGTCCGACCGCCCTCCCGGGCGGCCGACGGGGCGCGGGATTGATCGAGAGGTTGGACCCCGGCGGGCGGAGAGGGGAAGCGCCTAATGCAGGGAGGGCGCGCGCGAGTCTTGAGAAGGCAGGCCTCTTCGAGAGATATATTCCCAGGTGGACGCAATTCAACGCCTCACGCACCGAGGGTCGCCGCCGTCGGTCGAGGCCATGGTTCCGTGCACGCAGCCCATGGGGCACCGCACGCCGGTCGCTTGGGGAAGCGCGCGCGGGGAATCCAGCGAGAGAGTGTCTTCGGAAGTTTCGTGGTGTCGTGAGTGACGTACTGAGAGGAATCAAAGGGAATTGCGTGGCTTTGTTGCGTTTCAAGCTTAGTAGGTGCGTATGCGGGCGCGCGCGGCGCGTGATGATGACCTCGTTTTTGCATCCGTCCGCGACGCCGTCGCCGTCGCCGTCGCCAACGCCGATGCCGACGTTCATTGCGGCGCGGGTCAAGATAGAGACTGGCGCGCGCTCGCTCATGCGGTCAGCAAGGCCCATCACACACACACGATCACGCGCTCCATAACATTGTTCACGGCCGTTCGTCTCGACGGAAAGCAAAAGAGAGATCGACCAAAAACAGAAAGGACGTCGTCTATGATGGCGGACCCGTCTGCAGATCCGCCGGCCGAGGCTGCCGCCGAGGAGCGCCCCCCGCCGCCCGAGCCCCGCGTCGTTGAGTACGATCCGATCACGGGCGTGCCCTCCGTGTTCAACGAGTACCTGCCGCACGACTGCGCCGAGTGGAAGCGATGGAAGGCCGCCCAGGAGGGAGGGGCAGCGGTTGCGTCAGCAGCAGGAGACGGAGGCGGAGCGGACGACGCCGCCGCCGCGGAGGCGGCCGCGGACGGTGTCGGGGCGCTGAGCCTGGGGGCGGCGGGAGGGGAAGGAGGAGCGGCGGCATCGGCGGCAGCGGCGGCGGCGGCGGGAGGCGCGGCGGCGGCGGCGGCAACCGCAGCGGCGGCGGGCGGCGACGGGGACGAGGCGGCGCCCAAGAAAAAGCCGTCGTCGTCCAAAAAGGCCAAGGACAAGCCGCGCGTCGTGCTCGAGACCAACACGCGCAACAAGAAGAAGTGCATCACCACCGTCACGGGCCTCGAGCACTTTGGCGTCAAGCTCTCCGAGGCCGCAAAGGCCTTCGGAAAAAAGTTTGCGTGCGGCGCCTCGGTCGTAAAGACGCCGAGCGGCGGCGAGCAGATCGACATGCAGGGCGACTTTTTGCGGCAGTGCGCGGAGCTGGTGCTCAAGACGTACGGGGGGGCGGTGGCCAAGGGGGACGTGTACTTTGTGGAGGGGAAGAGCAAGGTGCCGTTTTACCCCGAGGAGGCGGGCGGCGAGGCGGCGGCGGCCCCCGCGGCTGCCGCGCCGGCGTGAGCGCAGGGGGCCGAGGATGGGCGGTGGGGAGAGGGCACGGCGGTTTTCGCTCTTTTTCCTCTAACGCTGTCGATGAAAATTGCTCCTCGGAGTGCAGGGCGCATGACGTAGTGTTCGTCTCTCGTTCGCGAGCTGCAGGTCGCTTGCGTTGCGCCCAGGTCTCTCTCTCTCCGCCGTCGCCGCCTCGCGCCGATCGGCAGCTCGGCGGTTTGCAGCCGCGTCGTCGGTTGCCAAAAGACGCGCACCGCATCGTGATAAGCGCAGCGTCACGCTAGCCCCCCAGCAAGTACTGCGGCTGCCCCCAGCTGCTGATCATTCAGCTTCTCGACTTGCCTCATCCACCAGATCCTTCGACACACGTGTCGCGACTGTGCACCCCAAAAGAAGGAGTCGTTCCGCCCCGCGAGACACACCCGCGAGATGTCCGCGCCGGACGACGAGGGGATCGCGCGCGTGCTGCGCCGCTTCCCCGGCGGACGCCCGTTGTTCATGCTGGTGTCCGACCTCGACCACACCATGGTGAGGCGCGGCAGGCAAATAAGGAGAAGAGCGCGCGCCCGAGCTGGAGGTCAGCTGCGCGCTCGCCCTCGTCTTTCCGCCAACAAGGCGCGCAGCCCGTCCTCCTCTTTAATAACAAACACCCACACACAGGTCCAGAACGAGGACCCCACGCACGCCCGCCAGCTCCTCTTCAACGCCGAGTGGCAGCGCACCCTCGCGCCCCGCTCCCTGCTGGTCTGGTCGACGGGCCGCTCGCCCGCGCTCTTCCGCGCGCTGTGGCAGGAGGCGCCGCTGCTGTCGCCCGACGTGCTCGTCTGCTCGGTCGGCGCCGAGGTCTTCTTCCGCGACCCGCACACGGGCGCGTTCGTCGAGGACGCCGGGTGGGCGCGGCGTTTGGACGCGGGCGGGCGCTGGCGGCGGGGCGAGGCGGAGGCGGCGGCCAGGGACGTGCCGGCGCTTGCGCCGCAGCCGGCGAGCGAGCAGCGGCCGCACAAGCTATCTTTTCGGGCGCCGCCGGCGGAGGCCGGGCGGGCGGCGGTGGCGGCGCTGCGCGCGGCGCTGGAGGCGCGGGGCCTGGGCGAGGGGGTGGCCAAGGTGGTGCACAGCGGGGGCGCGGACGTGGACGTGCTGGCGGCGGGCGCGGGGAAGGGCGGGGCGCTCGAGGCGGTCCGCGCGGCGCTGATGGCGGCGCTGGCGGCGCGGGCAGGAGAAGCGGGGGCGGCGGCGGCGGCGGCGGCGGCGGGACCGGGAGCGGGCGGCGGCGGCGAGGGCGAGCCGCAGACGCAGCCGCCGCCGCAGCCGCCGCCGCCGCTGCCTCTGGGCTTCCAGGTCAACGGCGACAGCGGCAACGACGCCGAGCTGTTCGACGTCGAGGGGGCGCGCGGGTGCATCGTGGCCAACGCGCACGAGGAGCTGCTCGAGTACTACGCGCGGCGGGTGGAGCGGGGGGCACCAGGAGCAGCGGGGGCAGCGGGCGACAAGGCGGGGGCGGCCGCGGGCGCTGGCGCCGGCGGCGCCGCCAACGGAAGCGGCGCCCTCCACCTCGCCTCGGAGCCGTGCTGCGGCGGCATCCTCGAGACGCTGCGCCTGTTCGGGACGGCCGAGGGTATGGCGGAGCAAGAGGACGCCGAGCTGGGCGCCGAGAAAGCGGAGGAGCTGCGGCGCGCGCGCGAGCTTATTACTAGCGGGGCTCTGCTCGCGGCGGGGGGAACGGCGGCGGCCAAGGCAGCAATCGCGGCCGACGGCGCGACGGCGGCGCGCGCCGACGGGCGCGTCGTGCCTCTGGCCGAGTGGGCCCCCGGGCCCGTCGAGGGCTCGGGCGGCGTCGAGTGGATCGACCAGCTGCGCACGCGCCACGCGGGCGAGGGGGTCGTCGTGGCCACGTACGAGCGGTGGTGGTGGTGCGGCTGCGGCGGCAAGGAGGAGGAGGGAGCAGGGGCGGCGGCAACGGCGACGGCGACGGCAACGACGGCAACGGCCGCGACAGCGCCCGGGAGCGGCCGGCGCGCCTGCCTGACGACGGCGGTGCTGCGCCGGCGGCCGGGCGCGGGGTGCGAGATGGAGGTCGTGCACGTTCACGAGGGACCTCCCGTGGTGGCCGCCGCCGCTCTGGAGAGGCTGGACGAGCTGGTGGAGGGGTGAAATATTGACAAAGAAGAAAAGGCGACGACGGCCGCCGAATCGGGCCCGGCGCGCGCGGTTTCTAGAGTCCTGACGTGGATAAACCGACGAGGGCCCAATCAAGCATCCAAGTCCTCGACCCCCGCACTTGCTATATGCTTCCTCGTTACACCCTTGCGCACTGCCTAGACCTCGATTCCTGGTGTACAGAAGAAGAACGGAAAAAAAACCTGCGTTTTGAAAACATAAAAATTAAAAACCACCTGTCCGTTCCCGTTCCCCCCTTGATCGCCCCGCATCACAAAAACCCACATCGCCATACCTCTAGCCTTGAGTGGTGCGCTCTTTCTGTGTGTGTTTGGGCATCGCAAGGCCTTGTAGAGGGAGTTCTTCGGGGACGCACACACGGGCTCCCCCCAAGGCGAGGCGACAAACACGGGCCACCCGTGCCCATTGCAGCGAGAGACCCACTGCGAGGCTGCTCACCACCGACGAGTGATCGCTAGCGCCGACAGCATGGCCGGCGCCGGCGCCTGAGAGAGAGAGACAGGAAACGAGAGGCAAGAGCCGGCGTTCGGCGTTCGGCGTTCGGCGTTCGGCGTTCGGCCGCCGCGCGCGCTCGCGCTCCCCGAGGCAGCCCGAGCCCGAGGCAGCCCAACCAAGAACCCAAGCAACCATGGGGATCAACGGCCTCCTCCCGGCCCTCAAGCCCGCCGTGCGGCGCACTCACGTCTCCGCCTACGCCGGCACGGTGGTCGCCGTCGACGCCTACAGCTGGCTGCACAAGGGGAGCTACTGCTGCGCGCGCGAGCTTTGCGAGGGCGTCTTCACGACCCGGTTCGTCTCCTACTGCCTGGGCCGGGTGGACATGCTGCGGTCCAACGGCGTCGAGCCCTACTTTGTGTTCGACGGCGACCGCCTGCCCTTGAAAAGAGACGAGGAGGCCGGGCGGCGCCAGGCGCGCCGCGCCGCCCGCGCGCGCGCCTCGTCGCTGGCGGCCGAGGGCAACCACGCCGCCGCCCTCGAGGCGTACCAGCGCGCCGTCGACGTCACCCCGGCCATGGCCCGCCAGCTCATGGACGCGCTCAGGGCCCGCGGCGCGCGCTACGTGGTCGCACCGTACGAGGCGGACGCGCAGATGGCCTACCTCGCCAGGCGGGGGTTGGTGGCGGCGGTGGTGACGGAGGACAGCGACCTGCTCGCGTACGGGTGCCCGCGCGTGCTGTACAAGCTGGACAAGGGCGGGGACTGCGAGGAGCTGCGGGTGGAGGACCTGCTGCCGGCCGGGGCGCTGAGGTGGGCGGGGGCGTGGGCCGAGGCGGCGGAGGCCGGCGCGGCGCGCGAGGCGGCGGCGACGGCGGCCGGGCGCGCACCGCAGCCGTACGACCTGCCGCCGCGGCAGCAGCAGCAGCAGCAGCAGCATGATCGTCGGGGCGCGCCGTTGGTCGTGCACTTTCCGCACCAGCAGCACCAATGCCAACAAGAGCAGCAGCCGCAGCAGCAGCAATCGTCGGCGTCGCCGTCGGCCCCCGGCCCGGGCCCCACCCTCGGCCGCAGATACCCGGGCTCCGCCGTCCAGGCCTGCCCCGGCATGTCCTTCCTCGGCTGGTCCCTCGACCTCTTCCTCCAGATGTGCGTCATGGCCGGCTGCGACTTTCTGCCAAGCCTCCCCGGCATCGGCGCCAAAAAGGCGCACGCCCACCTCCGCCGCTACCGCTCTTTCGCCACGGCCGTCCGCATGCTCCGTTTCAACGGCACGCCCGTGCCCGCCGACTACCTCGTCCGTTTCCAGCGCGCCCTGTGGCTGTTCCGGCACGCCCGCGTGTTCGACCCGACGAGCGGGCGCGTGGTGCACCTCGAGCCGCTGCCGGAGGGCGGGCTGGCCGCCGCCGACGTGGCCGTGCCCGAGGCGCTGCCCGACGGCGAGGCGGAGCTGGCGGCGGTGCCGTTTGTGGGCGCGTTCGTGGCGGACGCGATGGCGCGGGGGGTGGCGAGCGGGCAGCTGGACCCGATGAGCAAGCGGCCATTCGACCTGGCGGCGATCTACCCGGACGGGCACCCGCTGCGCGGGGGGCTTAGGGGGAGGGGCGGGGGAGGCGGGGCGGCGGCGGCGGCGTCGGGAGGGCGGCTGCGCGGCAGCGGCGGCAGCGGCGGAGGGGGAGGAGCGGGCGGCAGCAGCAGCGGCGACGGGCGCGGGAGCGGGCAGGACCAGCCGCAGCAGCGGGGCGGCGCGGCGCCCCTGCAGCAGATGTGGCAGGCCCACCACCGCCAGCAGCAGCAGCAGCAGCAGCAGCAGACGGGGGCTGGCGGGGCCGGCGGCGCTGGCGGCGGCGGCGGGGGGTGGGCGGCGCCGCCCTGGGCAGTGGCCGGCGCGGCCTCGGGCGCGCCGCGCGTCGGCGGGCTCACCCGGCACCACCACGCGCCGCAGCAACAGCCGCAGCGCGCCGCGGCGGCGGCCAGGCCCCTCTCCGGCATCTCGCGCTACTTTGCGCCGCGGGCCCCGCAGCAGCAGCAGCAGCAGCAGCAGCAGCAGAATCAGCGCCCGCCGCCGCCGTCGCCGCCCTGCGCGCCGGCCAACCCGCCGCCGCCGATCGACTGGGGCGACCTGCCCGCCGCGCTGCTCGGGCGCGACGGAGGAGGCGGAGGCGGGGGCGGCAGCGGGGGATGCAGCGCGGAGCTGCCCGACCTGTCGGCCGGGTCCCTCCCGCCGGCCAGCGGCGCGGGCGCGCGCGGGCTGAGCTTTGGCGGCAGCAGCGGCGGCGGCGGCGGCGGCGCGCGAGGCGGCGGCCAGAGCGGCGGCGGCGGCGGCAACGGCAGCGGCGGCCAGGCCCTGCATTTTCGCGGCACCGGCCGCGCCAGCGCCTCGGCCGCCGCGCCGCAGTACGTCGCCGCGACGCCCGCCTCCGTCGAGTTTGCGGCCGCGGACGCCGCCTGGGAGGCGCAGCGGGCGCCCGAGCCGGAGGAGGAGGAGGACGACGGTGCGGGGGCCGCGCTGGCGGCGGCGGCGGAGGAGGAGGACGACGGCGGGCGCGCCGGCGCGTTCGCGGGCGGCGGCGGCGGCACCCAGGACGACCGCGCGCTCTTTGGCAGCGCGGGGCTCGGCGGCGGAGGGTCCCCACTCCCGGACAGCGGCGGCGGCGGCTGGCTCGGGCAGCAAGCGGCACCACCGCAGCAGCACCGGCAGCACCGGCAGCAGCAGCAGCAGCAGCAGCAGCAGCAGCAGCAGCAACGCCGCTCGGCCCCCGGCGCCGTCGCTGCCGCTCCCCGCCCGCCTGCCCCTCCTGCCCTCGGTGCTTTTGCCTGCGCCGAACCTAGCGGCGGGGCGGCCCCCAAAAAACGCCCCCTGCCCCGGAGCCTCGCCGAGGTGATGCTGGGCCGCGACGGCCGCGGCGGCGGAGGCAGCGACTCGCTGTCCGAGGACGAGGATGAGAACGAGCGGGGGCGCGGCCGAGGCCGGGGCGGCGGCGGCGGCGGCGGCGGCGGCGGCGGGGGCGGCGGCGGCGGTGGCAACAACCCGCCCCCGGCCCGCACGGCCGACGCCCGCGCGCCTGCGCCGCTCGCCTTCGAGCTCCGCGGCGGCGGCGGCAACCCGCTCGCGGCGATCCCGGGTGGCAGCGGCAGCGGAGGGGCGCTCGGCGGCAGCAGCGGCGACAGCGGCGGCGGCGGAGGCGGCGGGGACCGCGATGGGAGCGGCGACGGGAGCGGAGAGAGGAGGCTACAGGAGGAGGAGGACGAGGCGGGGCAGCAGCGGCCGAGCGACGGCGACTTCGGGGGCCTGGAGCACGTGCGCAAGTACGCGGCCCTGGCCGAGGAGGTCGTCGAGCGCGGGGCGACAGCCGGCGCGGCTGCAGCGGCGGCGGCGGCAACGGCGGCGGCGCGCCGAGAGCGGCCGCGCGTCGGGCGGCGCGGGCTCGTCGGCGGCAGCGGCACCTTTTTTGGTGCGGGCGCGTGCGCCGGCAGCAGCGGCGTCCCCGCAGCTCCAGCGTCAACCGTTACCGTCGACGCGCCGCGCCGCGCGGGCACCCTCGCGCAGCTCTGGGGCGCGCCCCGGCCGAGCGGCCTGCGCAAGGGCAAAGGCGGCGGCGGCGGCGGCGGCGGCGGTGGCGGTGGCGGTGGCGGTCGGGGCGGCGGTCGCCCCGCGCTTCGCGCCGCCGTCGGCGGCATGTTCGTGCCGCCATCCTCGGCGAGCGGTGGAGGTCGCGGCGTCGCAGAGGAGCAGGGCAAGGCGCCTTTTGGGCGGTTTGCTCTAGGCCGGCGGTGAGGGAAAACGGGAGCAAGCGTTTGCTACGCGCGCAACCAAACGCCGAAACGCCGTCTCTGTCGCGGAAAAAAAAAGACGAGATAAGTCGAGCAGAAGAGTCTGTGTGTGTACGTGTCCTTTCTCTTTGCTATAATTGTGGGTCGCTATATGCTGCCTACCTACCCGTGTGAGCGTGCTGGTGTGTGTCAGGGTTGTTTGAGTCTACTCGAAAAACAATCAAAGAAATAATCAAATCGATTCAAAAAAAAAAAAAGAGAGGCGAGGAACGTTTGCAGCGCGCTCTCTTGTCCTCTGGCACGCCCCCCTTTCAAAGCTCGCCGCCGCTGCGCTGCTGCTGCCGCATGAACATGAAGCCGAGCGACCCGACCGCGCTGGGCGACGTGTACGCCGCCGCCCCGACCATCACGCCGGAGCCCAGCCCGGCCGACCCCTGGTCCAGCACGAGCGTCCGGTCGGACGACGAGACCCACCCGTCGTCGGCCGCCGCCGCCGCCATGGCGCTCCGGCCGCTGCGCGGCGCGGCGGCGGCGGCGGCGTCGCGCGCCGCGCTGCCTGGGTCGGCGTCCCTGCCGCCGCCCGCCACCATGCGCCTGCCGCGCGAGGTGGTCATCTCGAACCCACCCAGCACGGGCGTCAGGGTGGCGCCGTCCACCAGCGTCCGCGAGCGCCACATGCGCACGCGGGCGATCGACTCGCCGGCCGCCAGCTCGAGCGTCGCGCGCGGCGGCTCGCTGCCGCCGCCGAGCGCGGCGACGCCGCCGGCGCCGGCGAGCGTGGTGTTGCCGAGCACCTGCACGCCGCCCTGCGAGTAGGTCAGGCGCACGGCCAGGATGGCGTCCTGGTCGATGGTCGCGATCGTCGCCGCCGAAGAAGAAGAAGAGGGGGAGGACGGGGAGGCAGGCGACGCCGCCCCCGCGCCCGCGCCGGCGTCGCCGCCGGCCTCTGCCGCCGCCGCCGCCGAGGCGCCCTCGACGCCCCACCAAGCCTCGATCCTGCGGACCGTGGCGCCCCTCCGCACGCCCGAGGCCGCGTGCAGGCGCTGCCCGCCGCACCCGCCGTGCAGGCGCAGGGCCATGGGGCACGACGACGTGGACGGATGCCCCGCGGCCGCGCACGCGGCGCGCAGGGCGCCCTGCTCGCGGGCGGCGAGGCTGCAGCCGCCGACGGACAGCTTGCAAAGCGGCATGGGCCGGCCGGGAAGCACGAGCGCGGCGGCGGCCGTCGCGCTCGACACGTTGCGCGGCGGCTGCGCCTGCTGCTGCTGCATTTGCTGCTGCTGCATTTGCTGCTGCTGCTGCATTTGCTGCTGCTGCCGTTGCCTGTCCGTCCGCTGGCTGGGCATGGGGCCCACGCTGTGCCGGGTGGTCCAGTTGTGGCTGCTGCCGCTGTCCGCCTCTTCGCTGCCGCCGTCGCCGCCGCCGCCGTCGCCGCCGCCGTCGGCGCTGACGCCGCTGCGTCCGCCGGCGTCGCCGCGCCGGCCGCTGCTCCCGCCGCCCAGCATCGTCACGGGCAGGAACCCAGCGGGCGTCGAGGTGCCCGAGCCGCCCGTGCCGTCGCACGCGACCCCGGGCATCGCGCACCACTGCCCGCAGTCGAGGAAGCCGGTGGGGCACCGCTGGCGGCACGTCGTGACGTCCGCAGAGGCGGCCGCAGCAGCGGCTGCTGCTGTTGGCGGGGCCGCCGCCGCCGCTGTTGCCGCCGCCTCCGCCGCCGCCGCCCCCTCTTGCCCCGCCGCCTCTGCCTCTGCCCCCGCGCTCGCAAACGGCGCAAAGCCCGGCCTGCACGCGGACGTGCTTGGCCTCAGCGCCTCTCCGGACCCGACCTCGGCCACCGCCCGCCGCAGCTGCCCCTCCTGCGCGCCGTAGCCCCCGCCGCCCCATGCCTTGTGCCCCAGCCCAATCCGGCGGCCCAGGCTCCCGCGCGACCCCGGGGGCGGCGCCGCCGCCGCCGCCGCCGCTGCCGCCGCCGCCGCCACCTCGGCCGCCGCCGCCGCCCCCGCGCCGCCCGCCCTCGCGGCGCCGCCCGCCGCCGCCCACAGCACCTGGTACTCCTGCTTGGCGCAGCCGCCGACCAGCTCGCCGGGCGCCGCGCACCAGAATGGCACCTCCGCGGCGGCGTCGCGCGGGCAGGGCGCGCCCGCGCGCACGCAAGTGGCGGTGTCGGCGCACAGGTTTGGCAGGCCGTAGCCCGCGGGGCAGCGCTGCACGCACGTGGGCTCGCCGCCCGCCTCGCGGGCGGGCTGGAGACCGTAGCCGTCGGCGCACTCGACCGCCTGCGCGGAGGCGGCCCCGGGGGCGTTGGCGTCCGCGTCCGCGGCAGCGGCGTTGGCGGCGCGGGCGGCGCAGGCCGCGTCCCCCGGCGTCACGCACGCCGTCGCTGCCGCGGCATCCGGCATCTGCATCGACGCCGACGGCGCCATGGACGGGTGCTCGCGCGGGCGGTAGCGGTGCAGGCGGCAGGCGGCGTGCTCCCCCGCCAGGTCCTCCGGCAGCGCGGCCAGCAGCGAGTCCAGCGCCCAGGCAGGGGGCGCCGCCGCCGCCGCCCCTTTGCTGCCGCTGCTGCCGCTGCTGCCGCTGCCGCTGCTGCCGCTGCTGCCGCTGCCGCTGCCGCTGTTGCCGCTGCCTCCCCCGATCCCCTCGCCGCCGACCTCCGAAATCGCCTGCTTGGGCTCGTTGAGCATCATGGCGAGGCGGCGCGGCACGCCTCGCCGGCGCAGGGCGCTGGCGGCGCCGGTATTGCCCGGGGCGCGGGCGGCCGAGGCGCCGTCGGCTCCGGAGGCGTCGGAGGAGGCGTAGTTGGAGGCGTCCTCTGTGGAGACGTAGTTGGAGGCCGCGCGCGTGACGGCCCAGAAGGACGGGGCCCTGGCGGGGGGCGGCGAGAGGGCCGCCGAGGGCGCGGGCGCGCGCCGCCGCGCGCCGGCGGCGAGGTGCCGGGGGGCGTCGGCGTCGGCGGAGGCGTCCGATGTAAAGTGGTGCTGCGACCACACGGTGGCGCGCGCGTGGGAGGCCTCTTCTAGCGATGTGGCTGTTGGTGGTTGATTATTGGGTTTCGGGGGGTTGAAGGGCAAGGGCAAGGGGTGAGGGGGTCGGAGGGGGGGCGGCAGCGACGGCGGCGGGCGGCGGGCCCCTCTCTCCTCGCCGAAGGAAAAAGTCTTTGCGCCGACGGGCGCGAGCACACGCGGTCTCTCTCTCGCGGCGCGCGCTCTCACGACCACGGCGCGCGCGCGCGCGGGAACCGACGGCGTGTCGCGCACGCCCGGTTTTGGTACTTGACTCCACTCCTGCGCCTGACACGCGACTGGGCCGCCCCTCTTTTGCGCAGCGAGCGCGCGCGCGAGACCGAAAACAGAGAGGGAGAGACCAAGTCCAAACAGGCCATTCGGTCTTGGGGGGGGGGAGGGAAAAAACAAAGCAGCCCCCCGCCCACTCGAAAGCCAGACGCGTACCTGGCCCAATGGCGACGTCAATGTCGCGCGCGTCTGGTGCGCCGTCTGCCGCTGCTGCTAGTGCCGCGGCCGATACCAGCAGCGCCAGGGCGAGCGGGGCGACGCCGCGCGCGACCATTCTGTGTGTCTTCGGGTCTCTCTCTCCTCTTCTTTTTTTGCGCGCGCGCGTGACCCGCCTCAAGAAGGATCTGGTTTAAACGGGTGCGAGTGCGAACGACGAGCGTGTGTGTGTGGTGTACAAATGGGTGTCACGGGTGCAAACGTCCTGCGCGCGACTGAGAAAGGAAGGTCGGAGCTAGCAGGGGTGGGGCTGCGTCGCGGCGCGCTCAAGAGCGACGCGGCGGCAAAGAGCGAGAGCGAGAGCGAGACGTCGGCTTGGTTTTCCTCACCCTTGATGTACTCAATCTGAGCTCGGGAAGAAACGCCCAGATCTTCTCGATCCAGCGCGCCACGCGAGGATTGTCGTGCGGGCGTTGTTGCGCGATCAGGTAGCGCAGGTTTTTGTGGTCGGTGAAGAGCGTCGAGCCGTCGGCGCCATAAACGAAAAGGCGGAACGCGCGCAGCGTCTCGACAATCGCAAAAAGCTCCTCTCGCAACGCCGGATCGCAATGCCCGGCCTCACAACCCCAACCCTGTCCCTCCCCCACGCTCACACGTACCGCAGCAGCGACGCCAGGTTGACCCCGAGCTCCACGGCGCACCGCTGCACAAGCCCGGGAGGCGCGTCGCACCGGAAGCGCGGCGCGTCGAGCGCGGCGTCCGCCGCCGCCGCCGACACGGCGCCGCCGCCTCCGCCGTCCCCGTCGCCGCCGGCCCCGCCCGCCGCCGCGGCCGAAAGCAGGCGCGCCGACACGAGCGACGCGACCTCATGCAGCAGGTCGGCGCCGTCGGCGTCCATGGGGGACGGGCGCTGCGGCCGCCCAGGCTGCTGCTGCTCCCGGGACAGGCGCTGCTGCCGCCGCACGAACGAGGCCAGCATGGCGCCACCGCCGCCGCCGCCGCCCTCGAGCGCGCCGGCGGCCGACGCAAAGAGCGAGCGTCCGCCGATCAGCAGGGCGCTGCCTGCGGCGGCGGCGGCGGCGGCGGGCGCGCCGCCGGCCTCCTCGTCCGACGCCGAGGCCTGGCGCAGCACGCGGTAGAGCGCCACGAGGCGCTGCAGCGGGAAGGTGTGCGGGCCGCGCAGGGCGGCCTCGCGCGCCGCCTCGACCTGCCGGTCCTGGCCCATGGCCGCGCCGCCGGGCCGGCCGCCGGCCGCGCCGCCGCCGCCGCGCCGCCGGCCGCCGCCGCCGCCGCGCCGCCGCGCGCCGCCGCCGCCCGCGTTGCCGCCGTCCGCCGCGCCGCCGCACTCGGCCGCGCTCGCGCCCGCGTCGAACAGCTGCCGGTCCAGGGACGCGCGGTTGCGCGACGCCAGGTAGGCCGCCACCAGCAACAGCTTACCGGAGCGCGGCAGCTGCAGCTCGGCCTGGTCGAGCGGCGGCACCAGCACGGCCGCGCCGCGCGCCGCGCTTTCGGCGCGCAATCGCGCTTTCAGGGGCGCCGCTGCGGCCGCCGCCGCCGCTGCCGACGACGACTTGCCCCCCGGAAGCCGTTGCCGTTTGGCGTCTCGCCGGACGTCGCGCTGGCGGCGCCGCGCATCCTCGTCGTCCTCGTCGTCCTCGCCCCCCGCCTCCTCGGTCGTCGTCGCCGCCGCCGCCTCGCCCTCGTCCTCCCGCTCCTCCTCGTTTTCCTCCTCCTCCTGCTCCGCCTCTTCAGCCAAGCGCCCGTCGGCGCCACCCCACCCGCCCAGCCCCGCGCGACCCGCGCTCGCGTCGGCGGCCCCGCGCGCCCCGCTGCCCCCGCACAGGCCCGGCTCGAACGCGCGCAGCGACGCCGCCGCCACGGGCCGCGCGGCCGCGTGCGCCGCGAGCTGCGCGTCCTCCGACAGCGGGCGCGGGTGCGCAGCCAGCGCGCGCCCGTAGGGGGGCCACGCGGCCGCGGCCAGCGCCCTGAGCTGCGGCAGCGCGCCCGCGCCGCCGACCGTGCAGAGGCTGGCGGCGGGCAGGACGAACGAGGCGAGGAAGGTGCGGTAGGCGCCAGAAAGAGGGTTCCCCGCGTCCTCGCCGCCCTCGCCGTCCTCGTCGTCGTCATTCTCGTCGGCCTCGTGGCCGTCGTCGTCGTCGCCCAGCGCCGCCGCCCCCAGCCCCCCGCCGCCGTCCTCGTCGGCCGCGTCGTAGAACAAGGCGTCGCTGCTCCGGCCCCCGCCCGCGCCCTCCCTCCGCTGCTTCGCCCGGCGCCCGGCCGCCTCGCCCCGGCGATCGGCCGCCGCCGCCGCGCGCGCCTCGACCGCCGCGGCCAGGGCCGGCGGCAGGGCCGGGGCGTCGCGCGCCAGCAGTTCGAGCAGATGCGCGGCGCCGTAGGGCGGGAAGCGCACCGCCTGCAGCGGCGGGAGCGTGCCGAGCAGCGCGGTGGCGGCGCCGTCGGCGCCGCACATCAGCAGCACGGCCACGTTTGCGCCGGCGTGGTCGCGCAGGCGCAGGACGGCGCGCAGCAGGGCGTGCGCCTGGCCCGCGGGGAGGGCCTGCACGTCGTCAAGCGCGACGACGCGGCAGGGGGCGGACGGCGGGCACAGCCGGCGCAGCTCCCATAGCAGCTGCGCCTCGGGGGCGGCGGCGGAGCCCGACACGATCGTCGTCGTGGTCGTGGCGGCGCCTGCGCCCGCGGCCGCAGCGCCCCCGGCCTCGGCCTCGGCCCCGGCCTCGGCCGAGCGCACGACCACGGCCCCGGCCGTGGGCGCGTACCCGTGCTCGCGGCGCCGCTTGCGGCCGGCCAGCTGCGCGACGACGGCGGCGAGCACGGGCCGCAGGCGCGACGCCTGCGGGCCGCAGCGCACGTAGGCGTGGGGGTGCACGGCGAGCATGTCGCTGTTTGGTTTTCAGTTGTGAAGTTGTTCAAGTGGTGACGCGACGGGCGCGCGTGTTTTTGAGGATTGAGCAAAGCCCAACGGGGCGCGGGACAGACGAGGCGCGCGCCGGCGATGGCGACGGCGACGGCGACGGCGACGGCGACGGCGACGGCGCGCTCGCTCGCTCGCTCGCTCTGGTTCTGCGTCTCTCTCCTCACCGGACGACCGACGTCTTGCCCGTGCACGCCGGGCCGTACACGAGCAGGTCCGGCACGCGCGGCAGCGACAGCAGCTTGTCCAGGCGCGAGATCAGCGGGGCGCGCTGCGGCCAGCGCGCGAGCAGCGCGTGCAGGCGATGCGACGATGCCTCGCCCGGCGTCGCCATCGCTCCCTGTTGCCCTCTGTTGGCGCTCGCTCGAGATGGGATGATTCGGGGTCGGCCTACTTGTAGGCGCAGTGGGGGTCTCCTTGCGCCTCCAATGGGCGGGGGGGTGCGGCGCTACGGTTCTCTCTCGTGGCGCGTTTGAAAAGTTTGAAAGGTTTGAATCGTGAGAGAGAGAAGAGACGAAAAGGAGCTGCTGATTCACACAAGTGTGTTTCTCTTACGTGTGTGGTTCCAAAACGGGGTGAGTGGCCGGTCCGAACAAAGAGCAAGAGGGGGGGAAGGGGGACGAGAAAATGGCGAGCAAACGAAAGGCAAGAGGCGGCGGCGCCCAGGTCTTTTGGCCCGACAGGGCGGCGGCGGCGCTCGTGTCGTCTCTCTTGTCGCGCGCCCCCTCGCCTCTTTTTGGTTCCCCCCTGCTGCCGCTCCCTCCCGCAGCACGATTCCACCCACCGCGCCAACCTCTCTGCCTTCCTCTCCCTAGCCCATCTTCTGCACCCCGCGCCCCAGCGCCCCCATGGCCGTCGACATCAGCGCGGCCACGTCGGCGTCGCCCGAGCCCGCGCCGCCCTTCTGCAGCGCCTCCATCCCGGGCTTTGCCAGCTTTTGCAGCAGGCCGAAGAGCTCGCCGGAGGACGACCTGTCCAGCAGGGGAGCGAGCGCGCGCAGGAGCTCCCCCTGCCCCTCGGCCTTGATGCCCAGGGCCGCGCTGATCTTGCCCACGTCGACCATCTGCGAGCCGCTCGTCAGCATCGACGCGATCACCCCGTTTGCGTTGCCCTGCATGTCGCGGGCAAACTGCTCCGCAAAGGGCACCAGCGCCGCCGCCCACGTCTGCGCCAGCTTGGCCAGCTTGGTCACGTCGAGCTTGCCGCTCGCGTCGCGGGTGATCGAGTCGAGCAGGCCCGCCGCGTACTCGGCGTCGAGCGCCTTGCCCGCCTTGGGCGCCAGCTTGCGGACCTTGTTGGCGACGGCCACCGCGCCGAGCTGGTCGCCGAGGCTGGCGGTGCCGTTGCCGAGCCGCGGGAAGGCGAGCCCGAGCTTGATGAGGTCCTCGACGTTGAGCGGGCCGTTGGGGTTGATCCCGGTCTTGGCGAGGGACGCGACGTTGGACAGGAGGTTGCCGCCGCCCGCCGACGGGTTGACCTTGAGCATGTTTTGCAGAGAGTAGCGGGGCGCGGCCGGCGCGGCGGCGGCGGCGGCGGCGGCGGCGGCGGCGGCCTGGGCGGCGGCGGCGGCCGCCGGGGCGACCGGGGCGGCGGCGGCCTTGGGCGCGGCGGCGGCGTTGGGCGCGGCCACGCCAAACTCGGGCTGCATCTGCGGCGCGGCCATGGCGGCCGTGAGCGGGGCGGCGGCGGCGCGCGCGCCCGCGGGCACGTAGCGGCGCGCGGCCTGGGCGGGCTGCTGCTGCATTTGCTGGCTCTGCACGGAGCGGTACCCGGCCGGCAGCGCGGTGCCGGCGGGCACCGTCCGGCGCACCTTGCGGACGACGGGGCTCCCCGCGGCCGGCAGCAGCTGCTGGGCAGAGGCGGCGGCGGCGCCGGCGAGCGCGAGAACGGCGACGAGCGCCAGCGCGGCGGCGGCGCTGCGGCGGCGGGCCATGGTGGTGATTATGGCGCGCGCGCGACGGTGGGGGGGCGGGTTGGCGCGCGAGGCGGGCGCGCGGGGGGCAAGAGAGGGCGCTCTCGAACGGAAAAAAAAAAAAAAAAC
>Ga0209390_10001905_pt1 | contig 38343 bp, 17 predicted proteins | sample BON01_FD_187212 | JGI IMG/M metagenome (GOLD analysis project Ga0209390, IMG submission 187212) | Freshwater microbial communities from Lake Bonney liftoff mats and glacier meltwater in Antarctica - BON-01 (SPAdes) (version 2) | ecosystem: Environmental > Aquatic > Freshwater > Ice > Glacier...
GGCCGCCCGAGTAGGAGATGAAGTCGAGGAAGACGCGCGCCGCGCCCGGGCGGAGGCCCGGGCCGAGGATCAGGCCGACGAGCTCGTCCGTCACGGCGGACGCGTCTCCGTAGGCCTGCTTCAAAATGTTTCGGACGGTCTGCGGCCGCGCCACCGAAGCGAAAAAGGCATCGCCAACGGGCGTGTCGCGCAGCAGCTTTTGAAAGGCGGCCACGAGCGGCCGCTGCCAGGCGGGCTGCCGGTCCACGTGCAGGCCGCGCAAGGAGGTGTTGAGCACCTGCACGCCCGCGACCGCGTCGGGCCGCCGGATCGCCGCCTCGAGCACGGCGAGGCCGCCGACCGAGTTGGCCGCCAGGAACGCCATTTGTCCTCCTCTCCTCGGCGCCGCTGCTTTTTTAGGACCGGAGGCGGCGGCGCCGCCGCCCTCGAGACCACCCCCGGCCCCCTCCTGCTGCCCGTCCGGGCCGAAAAAGACGACCTGGTCGATGAAGTGCGCCTCTTGCCCCGCCAGCCGGCAGGTTGGGTCCCACGCGCCGCGTCCCATGTATTGATTGCACGCAAACGCCATCATCGTTACAGAGGCGCGCGCATCAGGGTCCCTGCGCTCCAGGCGCCTAGGCGCCGGGAAGAGGCAGCGGCGGCGGCGGCGGCGGGCGCGCCGCGCCGGCATAGACAAGGGCGAGCGGCGGCGGCGGCGGCGGCGCGAGGAGGCTCCCGGGCGCGAGCGGCGGCATCGGCACGGCGGAGGGCAGGGCGGTCGAGCGGCGCGGCGCCTTCGGTGCGGTCACGGGCGAGAGGGCGGGCAAGGACGGCTGCGGCTGCGGCGGCGGCGCGTAAGGGCGCGCGGCGGCGATCGCAGAGGCAGAGGCGGTCGCGGGCAAGGAGGACGCCGCGGCCGCGGCCACGGCCGGCGGCTTGTTCTTCTTCGTCTTCCTCGTCCCCGCCGCCGCCACCGCGGCCCGCCGCTGCTTGTCGCGCGCTGCCTTCTCCTCGGCCACCTCCTCCTCGGCCAGCAGCTCTGCCGCGGCTTGATCGGCCCGCTGCTGCTGCGCCGCCGCCGCCTCTTCGCGGGCGCGCCTCTCTGCCGCCTCGCGCGCACCCTTGTCCGCCTCTTCGCGCGCGCGCTCGCGCGCCTCGTCCGCGCACTCCTGCTCCGTACTCTTGCCCGCCGCGCGCTCGCTCGCCTTGCGCTCGGGCGCCGCGCCCGCCCCATCCAGGTCCAGATGGACGAGGTCCAGACCCGCCGCGACGTCCAGACCCGCGAGGTCCAGACCCGCCGCGATCAGCAACACGCTCGCGGGCTCGGCCTCTGCGACTGGGTCGTTGTCCTTCTCGAGCAGGGCCGCCGCCTCCCGCGCGGCGGCGCGCCCGGCAATGTACAGCGCGTTTATGAACGGGGCGCCGCCGTCGTCAGGAACCGCGCCGTCCGTCATCCTGTCGGCCCCAGATTGCAGCGCATGTGCCGCCATTATGAAGTGAAAGCGGAGCCGCAGCGCGCGCCCGGCCAGACCGAGCGCCATCGGCTCGATCGCGGCCGCCGCCTCGGCGATCGTGGCCGGCGGGGGGGCGGCGGGGCAGGCGCGTCGGCCCGGGCCCTGCAGCTGCTGCCGCTGCTGCTGCCGCCGAAGAAGAATGGGTAGCATCGCACCAAGTCCTCCGCGGCCCACGTCTCCGGCGGCTCCGTCAGGACCCTCCAGATGACGTGGGACGCGTCGAGGTCGGGCTGCCCCGCGGCGTGCAGCGCGAACTCGGCGGCGGCGGCGAAGAGGGCGGTCCGCCGGCACGCGCCGGCCACCAGGCCGCGGGTCGGGCCGTCCCTGGGGACGGGGAAGCCCATCCCGGCCGTCAGCCGCACAATGTCGACGCGCGCGCAGACCAGCGCGGAGGCGACGCCCGCGGCCGCGCGGACGAGCCCCAGTCCGCCGTCAGTGGCAGCCGACAGGCGCTGCCCGCTGAGCTTGGCCGATAGGTCGCCCAGCGTGCCGGCGATGCGGCGCAGCTCGTCGAGCGTGGCCTCGCCGTCGATCAGGTCGCCTGCTTCGCCTTCGCCGGCGGCCGTTTTTGGCGTGTACGCCGCCATCGGTTGCCGCGGCGCTTTTTTGCTCCCTCCGTTTGGCGCGCCTTCGCGCTTGTTGCTGTCGCGGTTGCGGTCTCTCTGTGCGCGTCAGCCCTGTTGATGGGGTAGGACAAGAGTGCGTGTCTTGCGCGCGCGCGACAAAAAGAAGTGTTTGTGTCGCTGTGCTGTTTGCGACGAAAGCAGGCTGGCGACGCGGCAACGCCCTTAGCGCTGCCCCATTTTTTGAAAACCGGGGCTCTTTCCCGCATGCCCTTCCCCATCCTTGCCCCTAGGCCGCAGATTTTTCGCTTGTCGCGCGCGCCTTTTCCTCTCTCGGCGCGAGGGACGCGTCCTTACTCTCTCAGTGCCGTCAACCAAAACAGGAAACAGGAAGCCGGACAGCCCGAAAAGACACACCTTTCTGTCCTCCACGCGCGACAGCGTCAAGGGCTGCTGACGCTGCCAAGGTCTCAGGACCGTCCGCGCTCCTCCCTTCCAACGTTGGGCGGTTCTCGAAGGACGCCTGCGGCGCTCCAGCACCCCCCACCTCCGTGGAACCACCCCCGGTTCACCAACCGCGCGCGCCTTTCCTTTCGCGCGTCTCCGTTCACCTCACAGAGACAAGCGGGGGGAAGATGCGCGGCGCCGTCGGCACACGTCCGACAGGAGCGCGCGCGCCTCGCGGGGGCGGGCCTCCCACGCACGTCGCCGCGTTTGGCTGCCGCGCGGCGTCCGCATCAGCGGCGGCGTCGGCGGCGGGTGCTGCTGGTGCGGCCGTCGCGTCGGCAGCATTGTCCTCACCGGCAGCAGCAGTGGCAGCAGCAGCAGCAGCAGCAGCGGCGCCTGGACGGCGATCGCGCCCCTTGTACCGCTGGGGGCCGGGAGGTGGCGTCGTTGCCGCGGCATCAGCGGTCGCGGGCGGCAGCGGAGGCAATGGCGGCGGCGGCGGCGGCAGCGGCGGCGGCAGCAGGCAGCAGCAACAACAGCAACAACAGTACCAGCCAGGTGCGGCGTCACAAGGCGGCGGTCACGACGACCACAACAGTCCCCAGCGACCCGCGCCCCTGCCGCTGCTCGCGCGCGAGATGCCGCTGCTCCGCCGCCTCGCGACGGCGCCCAGCGCGCACGCCGCCGCGGACCTGCTCCACGACTGGATCTGGCAGCGCCAGCAGCAGGAGCAGCAGCAGCAGCGGCAGGAGCAGCAGGAGCAGCAGCAGCGGCAGGAGGACGAGGGGCAGGGGCAGCAGCAGCAGCAGCAGCAGCAAGCGCGCCCGGCCCCGGCCCCCCCCGCGTCGTCCCCCTGGCCGCGGCCGCCCGCGTCCGTGCTGCCGCTCACAGGGGAGGACGCCGAGCTGCTGCTGGCGGCGGCGCTCGAGCGGGGCAACGCGGCGCTCGCGCTTGGCGTGTACGACGAGATGGCGCTGGTGGCGGGGGGCGGGCTCGGGGCGGCGGGCGCCGCCGGCTTCCCCTCGTTCGCGCCGCCCTATCCCGGCGGCGGCGGCGGCGGCGGCATCGGCGGCGGCGGCGCCAGCAGCCGCGACGGCCGCACCTTCCCGCCGCTGACGCTCCGTCTGACGACCGCCCTGGTGCTGGGCCTGTGCCGCGCCATGCGGCTGCCCGAGGCGATGCGCGTGCTGGCGCGCGTGCGGTCGCGGGGCGGGCCCGTGGCGAGCCCCTCGCCGTCCGCGGGCGGCGCCGGCGCGGCAGCCTCGCTGCTGTCTACGGACGACGGCGGAGGCGGCGGCGGCGGCGGCGACGGCCCGGCCGCCGCCGCCTATGCCGCCGCCAGCGCCGCCGCCCCCTTGTCGGTCGCCTCGTTCGGCCTGGTCGTGCGCTCCCCCTTACCCCCGCACGGGCCCCTGACGGTCGTCCCGCCCCACGAGGGCGCCCAGGCCGCCGCCGACTCGGCCTCCCGCTACGAGTTCGAGCTCTTCACGGGCCAGGTCGCCGCCATCGAGAGCGAGGCGCTGCCCGCCGGCGGCGGCGGCCTCGGCGCGCTGCTCGGCGCCGCCCTGCGCTCGGCGGGCCTCTCGCCTGGCGGCCGCGCCCCGCCCGCGGCCGTGCATGACCTGGTCGTGCGCTCGCCCGACGGGAGCGCGCGCGCGTTCCGCGTGGCCGCGGCCTCGGCGGACGTGCCCGCGCGGCCGGGGGAGAGGGTGACGCTCGCGTGCGCCCCCGCGCGCGGCGCCCCCTCGCGCGCGCCGCGCCGGCGCCTGCTGCTGACGGCGTCACCGCCCGGCAGCCGGCCGGGCGAGCCGCTCGAGGTGACCAACCACGCCACGGGGCTCGTGCTGCCGCTGCTGCGCGCCCCGACAAAGGGCGCCGCGGCCGCGGGCGGCGCGGGCGGCGCGCCCGGGTGGGCGCTGCCGCTGGCCGTGCTGCTCGCCGGCAGCGACGCCGCCTCGGCGCTGCTCGACCCCGGCCTGCCTGCCCTGCTGGCCGCGGGCGCGGCCGCTGCCTCCCTCTCGGCCCTCCTCGGGAGCCGCCTCGCGATCCCGGCCCTCAAGCGCCTGCCGGCGGCCAGCGTCGAGGTCGAGTACGCGCGCCAGAGGCTGCTCGCCCAGCACCAGGCGCTGGCGGTCAAGGCGGGAGGGGCGCTGCGCGAGGCCCGAGGCGACGCGCGCGCCCTGGCGAGGCTCTGGCAGCTGCAGGCCAAGATGGAGGCGGTCGGGGGGGACGTGGCGGCGGCGGCGATGGCGGCGTCGCCGTCGTCGTCCTTTTCCGCGGCCGGCGCCTCTCTCGGCGCCGGCGGGCCGACGTGGGGCAGCGGTGCCGTGACTGCGGCGTCGGCGGGGGCGGTGGCGGTCGTCGTTTCGCCGGCGGCGGCGGCGGCGCTCGCCCCTTCGTCCCCTGTTGCGTACGGCGCGCGCATCGGCCGCGTCGCGCAGGCGCGCGCCGAGATCGAGGCGCGCCTCGCGCGGCGCATCGAGCTGCTCGACGGCTACGCTCGCGTCATGGCCATGATCGAGATCGAGATCGAGCTCGACCTGCGCGACACTGCCGAGCTGCTGCAGCTGCAGTTTGGCCCGGCTGGTTTGGGCGGCGGCGGCGGCGGCGCGGACGGCGGCGGCGGCGGCGGCGCGATGGCGGCGTGGGGCGGCGGCGTGGGCGCGGCCGAGCTTGCGCGATTGGCCGAGCTCGAGGCCTTGAGGGAGGAATGGGCGGGGCAGGCCGAGGCGCGCGACGAAGTTGAGCGGCTGCTTGGGTAGAGTTTTGGTTGCTCTCCACGACTCAAAAACACAACTCTGGAAACATCAAACAGTTGCGCCGCCGCTGCATTGGTCGTCTCTTTTTGCGCGAGCGTCGTCGGCGTCGTCGGCGGCGGGACGACGTTTGCGGCCATCGCATCGCGCCACCTGGTCCTGCGATTCTGTCATGAACGGTTGACGACAGAGGTCTGACCAACAACTGCATAACACGGGGCACTCGTGTACAACCAACCTTCGGAAAGCCATCCTTCTTTCGAGCGAGAGAGAGGGACGATTTCAACCTCTCCAGCCGATTCAAAAAAGACCCACCTGTCGACACCTCTCCCTTGAGTCTCGTTCGCACTCCATCTAGGGAGGGCCCACACACGCGTGCGTCTGCTCGTGTGGATCCTCGCCGACACCTCCTCGCGCCAGCAACTCGCGTTTGGAGGCCCCAACTTGTCCCTCTCCCTCCTTCACGGGGTTCACCCCCGATCCGTCAAGAGAGAGAGAGGCGCGCCAGAGAGGCGCGCGCGCGTGCGTGTGCCGGGCCATGGCCATGGCCAGGCCGCGCTAGTGCTGCGGCTGTCGCCCCGACACCAAGCGTGCAAAAGGCGGGCGGGCTCGTCGTCGTCGTCGCTGCCACCGCTCGGTCGCAAGCCCTCAGTCGCGGCCGCCGCCCCAACCGAACCGACCGAAGAAAGGACCCCCCTCGGGAGACAGGATGAACCAGTACCACATCTACGAGAAGATCGGCCGCGGCGACCACTCCACCGTCTACAAGGGCCGCCGCAAGAAGACCGTGCTCTACTTCGCCGTGCAGAGCGTCGACAAGCGCCAGCGGCCGCGCGTGCTGAGGCAGGTGCGCGCCTTACACGCGCTGTCGCCGTGCCCGCACGCCTTGCGCTTCCACGCTTGGTACGAGACGACCAACCACCTGTGGCTCATCCTCGAGTACTGCGCGGGCGGGGACCTGCGCGCCGCGCTCGAGCAGGACGGCGGGCGCGTGCCCGAGGCGTCCGCCCACGACTACGCGCGCGACGTCGCCGCCGCGCTGCGCGCGGCGCACTGCGCCGGCCTGCTGCACTGCGGGCTGAGGCCGGCGAGCGTGCTGATCGAGGAGGGCGGGGCGCTCAAGCTGGGGGGCTTTGGCCTGAGCAGGCGCGTGTCCGACGTGAACAAGGTGGCGCTGGCGCTGGCGGCGGCGGCGGCGGCGGCGGCGGCGGCGGCACCGTCTAATGAGGCTGCCGCAGCTGCTGCTGCCTCTGCCGCCGCCGCTGCCGCCGCGTCGGGCCCCAACCTCAACCGCAGCGCCTCCCCGCTCTACATGGCGCCCGAGCTGCTCGTGCGTGGCGGGCCCCACTCCACCGCGTCCGACCTGTACGCGCTCGGCTGCCTGCTGCACGAGTGCGCCACCGGCGCGCCGCCCTCCGCCGCCCCCACGCTCCGCGGCGCCCTGCGGCGGCTGCTGTCGTCCGGGTCGCCGCCGCCCCTGCCCGCCGGCCTGAGCCCCGAGCTCGCGCACCTGCTGGGCCGCCTGCTGGAACCCAACCCGGCCACGCGCGCGGGGTGGGCCGAGGTGCTCGCGCACCCGTTCTGGGCGTCCGCCCCCGGGTCGGAGCCGCTGTCCGATGCGGCGACGGGCGCGCCGCTGGCCGCCGGCGCCGGCGCCGAGCCCCCCGCCGAACCCGCCCTCGAGGCCTTCGTGGCGCGCCACAGCCTCGGGGGCGGGGCGCCGGCCGCGGCGGCGCTGTACGCGTCCGTGGACCTGGACCGCCTGGTGCGGGCCGCGCGGGCCAACCTAGAGTCGCTGGCCCTGGCGGCCGAGGCCGGCGCCAGGGCGGCGGCGGCGGCGGCGGGCGCAGATGGGTCGGCGGCGGCCGGGGTGGCGGACGGGCACGGCTCTGCCGCCGCCGATGCGGGCCGGGGCGGCGACGGCGACGAGGACGAGGACAACGACGGCGAGGCGGGCGGCGGCGGCGGCGGCAACGGCGGCAGGGGCCGGTCGGGCGCGGGCGCGGGCGCGGGCGGCGCCGCTGCTGGCTTCCACGCGGCGCGTCGGCTGAGGGGGCTGCTGCTGGCCGCCGGCGCCGACGGCGCCGAGGACGTGCGGCTGGACCCGGGAGACCTGGAGCTGGACTTTGACGACGTCCTGCTGCCTGCGCCTTCACGGGCGGACCTGGGCGCCGAGGCCGCGGCCGCCCGCGCTGTTGCTGCTGCCGCCGCCGCCGCCGCCGCCGCCGCCGCCGCCGCCGCTGCCGCCGCCGCCGCCCCCAGCTCGCGGGCGGCGGCCGACAGCGGCGGCACCGCGCCTTCCCCTTCCGCGGGCCCCGCCACGCCCTCCCGGCTGCACTCGGCCACGGGCGCCTGGGTCGTCGCGCTGTCCTCGGCGGGCGCGTCGTCCAGCGCCGGGGGCGGCCGCCCGCTCGTGCCCACGCCGCTCGGCGACGCGCACGGGACGGTCGTCGTGGTGGCGGCTGCGCGCGGCCAGCGGCAGCAGCAGCAGCAGCAGCAGCAGCCGCAAGAGGAGGAGGACGCGAAGAAGGTCGGCGGCGGCGGCGGCAACAGCTACGCGAGCCCTCTCGCCGGCATGGCGCATCAGCAGCAGCAGCAGCAGCAGCATCCCTCTCGAGCGACCCCCCCGCCGGCGCCCGAGCGCTCGCCGCTCCTGGGGGCGCCGCCGGCGTCTGACTTTTCGCCCGCCTGCCCGGCGAGCAGCGGCGGCGGCGGCGGCCCGCCCGGCGGCGTCGCGCGCGGCGCGGCGGCGGGCCCCCCCTCGGCGACCCCCTCTCCGGCCCCCGCGCCCCCCGCCCGCTCGCGGCAAGGCGGCGCGCCCGCCTCCGCCCTTGCGGCCGCGGCGCGTGCGCTCGCGTGGGTCCAGGCCGCGGACGGGGCCGCGCGCCCGATCGTCGGAAACAGGCGGATCGAGCGCCTGGCGGCGGCCGCCACGGGCGCGGGGGGTGCGGGAAGAGGGGGCGGCGGCGGCGGCGCCAACGGGGCGTGGGACGCGGGCGCTCTGCCCTTCAGCCCCCTGTCGCTGGAGGAAGTGCTCGACTGCGACCAGCGCGGGCTGGAGGCGTTCCTGACGCGGGTGTATGTGGCGCTGGCCGGCGGGGGGGAGCACGGCGGCGGCGGCGGCGGCGGCGGCGGGGCGGCGGCGGCGGCGGGAGCGGCGGCGACCGCGCGCGACAAGGCCAACGTGCTGGCCTACTTCGAGTCGCTGTGTGGCGACACGGCCGCGGCCAACGTGCTGATCAACTCGTCGCTGTCGGCCCTGTTTGTGCGCATGCTGCGCGACGGAAACGGCAACGGAGGCAGGGGAGGCGACGGCAACGGCGACGGCAACGGCAACGGCAACGGCAGCGGCAGCGGCAGCGGCAGCGGCAGCGGCAGCAGCAACCCCCGCTCCTCCTCGGCCGACCCGGACACCGCCCTGCTGCGCGCGCGCCTCGCCTCGGTCCTCGGCATGCTGGTGCGCCACGCCACCTTCATCGCCGACGACCTCGCGCAGACGGGCGCGGTCGGGGCGCTCGCCGACGCCCTGGTCGGCGACAGGAGCCCTCTGGTGCGGCGGCGGGCGGCGGCCACCCTCGGCGAGCTGCTGTTCTACGTGGCCACGCAGACGCAGCAGCAGGGGCAGCAGCAGCAGGGGCAGCTTGGGCAGGGGCAGCCGGAGCAGCAGTGGCAGCCGCAGCAGGGAAGCGCCCCAGGCTGCGGCGCGGACGACGACGGGGACGAGGACGACGACGACGAGGACGGCGAGGGCGGCGGCGGCGAGGAGCGCCGAGCGGCGGCGGCCGCCGCCGCCGCCTCGGCCGCCACCTGGGGCGTCAACGCGCGGACCGTCGCCGCCCTCGCGCACGCCCTGGCCCGCCGCACCGAGCCCGACGACGTCGTCCGCCACTATGCCGCCAAAGCCGTCGAGAACGTGGCGGGCCAGGGCGGGTGGTGGGCGCGGCTGCTGGCCTCGTCCGGCGGCGGCGCGGTCGTGCCGGCGCTGGCAGAGGCGGTCAGCCTGGCGACGGCGGCGGCGGGCCCGGCGCTGGCGGCCGACCCGTCGGCCCTCGCGTACATGCGCACGACGGCGGCCAGCTGCCTGGCGCGCCTGGCGCGCGGGGCCCCCCGGGCGACCGCGCGGCTGCTGGCGCGCGGGGCGCAAGAAGGCGGCGGCGGCGGTGGCGGCGGCGGCGTCGAGGCGGTCCTCTTGGCGCTGGCGGGCGAGGCGGCGGCGACGGCCGCCGCCGCCGACGCGCACCAGCAGCAGCAGCACCAGCAGCAGCACCAGCACGCGTCGAGCGCCGTGAGCAAGCTGCAGGTGGCCGGCATGAACGTGCTCAACTTCTGGCTGCTGGCGCCGCCGCCCGCCGCGTCGGCCGCGCGCGGGGCGGCGCCCAGCCTTGGGGACCTGCTGCTGCGGCCTCTCTGCGGCCCCGCCGCTCCTGCCGCCGCCGCCGCCGCCGCTGCCGCAGCCGACGAGGCGGGCGGCAGGGGGGGCGGCGTCAACGGCGGCGGCAGCGCCGGCGGCCCTCCCCCTCCCCTGCTCGTGGGCGACGTGCTCGCGGCGCGCGTGGCTGCGCTCGTCGACCACCCGCTCCCGGCGCTGCGCGCCAAGGCCGCCGTCGCGATGGCCCTGCTGCTGGGCCCGACCGGGGCCGCGAGCGCGGCGGCGGCGTCGGCGGCGGCGGCGACGGCGGCGCGGGCCTCTGTCGCCGCCGGCGGCGGCGGCGGCGGCGGCGCGTGGCGGTGGCTGGCGGCGGCGGCGAGCCCGGCGTCGCCGAGCGGGGGCCAGCTCGCCGCGCGCATGGACCGCGCCGCCCGCATGGCCGCCGCGGGCCAGCAGCGGCACCACCAGCAGCAGCAGCAGCAGCAGCCGGCGGGCGCCGCCGAGCTATCGCTCCTGCGCGCGCAGCTCGCTCCGGCGGCCACCGCGCTGGCAGAGGCGGCGTCGGCATCGCTGCACGCGGCGGCCGTGTCGGAGCTCGGCGGCGGCGGCGGCGGCGACAGAGGGGGACCCGGCCGCATGCCCACGTGGCACCTGCAGGCGCTGCTGGCGCTCGTGTCGGCGTCCTCGGAGCTGCGGGCCGCGGTGGTGGCCGCGCAGTGCGAGCCGGCGGCGGCGGCGGCAGGGGCGCACGCGTCGTCGCCGTCGCCTTTGCCGCCGCCGCCGCCGCCGCTGCCGTCCTCGCTGGCCATGGTGCTCGCCGACGCGGGCGCCGCGCTGGCGGCCGTGCGCAGCCCGCGGCCCTCCTCGGCCGCCGCCGCGGCGCTTGAGTCGGTGCGGTCCGCGGTCCTGGCCGTGCTCGAGGCGCTCATCTGCGGATGCGCGGCCGTCGGCGGTGGCGGCGGCGCGGGCGGCGGCGGCGCTGGCGCGGGCGGCGCGGGCGGCGGCGGCAACGCCGGCGGCGGGCACGTCCCCGCCGCGGCATCGGCCTGGCCGCTGGCGCTCGTCAACGACCTGATGCCCGTGCTGTGCTCGGTCGCGGGGGACACGCGCGAGTCCGGCGACACGCGCTTCCACTGCCTGCGCCTCCTGGCCGAGGCGCTCACGGCCGTGCTGGTGGTGGCGTCGACGGCGCCGCCTCCGCTGACGGGAGCAAGCGGGGGGGCGGGCGGGGGGGGAGGGGCGGCCGGCGCTGGTGCCGGCGGCGGCGGCGGCGGCAGCAGCGGCCGGGCCATCCGCGCGGCAGTCGACGCGCTCGTGTCGCGCCACGTGCTCCCCCTCGCGCCCGTCCTGCTGCGCGAGGAGGAGGAGGACCCCATGCCTCTGTACGCGCTCAAGCTCCTGAGCGTGGCGGTCGACCCCCCGCAGCAGCAGCAGCAGCAGCCGTTGTCGCCCTCGTCGAGAGCGGCGGCGCCGGCGGCAGAGGCGGACGTCGAGGACGGCGGCGGCGGCGGCGGTGAGCGGCACGCCTGCGCCGTGGTGGACGCGGGCCTCGCGCCGACATTCTTCTCCTTCCTCGCGCTCGAGCATCGCCACAACAACGTGCACAACGCGCGCCTCTGCAGGTCCCTGGTCGCCGCGCGCACGAGGAGGGGGAGGAGCAGCGGCGAAGAGGGGGCGGGAGGGCCAGCAGCGGCGGCGGCGGCGGCGGGCAGAGGCCCCCGCCCCTCTGCCGCCGCCGCCCCCTTCGCCATCTCGCTGCGCGAGCTCGCGCGCATGCGCGCCGCCGACCGCGCCGCCGAGGTCCTCGGCTACGCCCACGCCAACAACGTCGAGCCCTTCCTGGAGCCCGTGGTCGAGCTGTGCCGCGCGTTGCTCGCGCGCTGCGGCTACGGCGGTGGCGGCGGCGGCGGCGGCGGCGGCGGCGGCGGCGGCGGCGGCGGCATTGGCGCCCTCTCGTCTTTCTCCTCCTCTTCGTTCGGGGGCGGCGGCGGCTTTGGCGGCGGCGGCGGCGGCGGCGTGCCCTCCTCGGGCGTCTGCCCGGGCGACGGCGACGACCGCGACCCGGAGGCCGCCGCCGCCGTCGCCGAGGCCCTCTTCGCGCAGCTGCCCGCGCTCGCCGACCTCGCCACGCACCCCGACCCCCCCGTGGCGCTCGGCGCCGCGCGGGCGGTCGCGGCGCTGGCGTCGGCGCCGGCGGCGCTCGGCGGGCGCGTGCTGGCGTGGGCGGCGACGCCCGCGGGGGCCGAGACGCTCGAGGCGGCCGCGGCGGCCGAGGGGGGCGGGGGCGAGGCGGCGGCGGTCCTGCGCGCGGCGGGGCTGGTGGCGTGACGGTTGTTAGGAGAGAGGAGAGAGCGGGGGGGGCGCGAAGGGGGGCGGGAGGGCGTAGCGGCGGCGTCGATCTTCAGTGAAAAACTTCGCAACCGATTTGTGATGACGACCCCTTCCTCACCAACCACCCGCAAACCCTCCTCCTTTCCCGCGCTGCCGCACCTTGTCAAACTCACACACGCACACAAAGAACGCACACGCGTGTTTCTCTCCCCTCCGCGTTTGTTTCCCTCTCTTCGCACCTTCACGCCTTTTCCTCCCGCCACCTCCCCCAAATAAAGAGAGACGCGCGCGCGGGGCCGCCTTCGCACCCAAACCGAGCACGCGCGTCAGACCGTCGCGTACGCCGGCGCGCACAAGACCGCGACAGGGACAGCGGTCTTTTCGCCGCCATCGCCGTCGCGAGCGCGCGCGCCCGTTGCGCCGCTGACGACCGTTGGCGAAGAAAAACCTCCCGCCCGACCGGTGGTGCCGGGACGGAGCGCCGTCGTTTCCCTCTCTTCTTTTTCGTCCGAGAGAGCAAGACAAGCACAGAACTTGTGTGTGGCCAGTATGGCAACCCCGACGACTCGCCCGCACGCCCACCGACCGCGGCCCCCGTGGAGGCTAGGCGCAGCCCAAGCAGCAGCAGGCGCGCCGGCGACGGCGACCGCCGCCCCGGCCCGCCGATCGCCCGCCGCGCGCCAGCCGCCCGCCGCCGCCGCCGCCGCCCTCCTCCTCTTCCTCGCCCTCCCGCCCCTCGTCGCCTCCGACGCCGCCGCCGCCGGTCCGACCGGCGGCGGGGGCCGGGGAGGCTACGCGCGCGGCGACCGCGTGCCCGTCCTCGTCAACAAGGCGGGTCCCTACGCCAACCCTAGCGAAACCTACAACTACGCGCGGCTGCCCTTCTGCCGCCCGCGGCCCGAGGAGCGCCCGCGCCGCGAGTGGGGCGGCCTGGGCGAGGTGCTGCTGGGCAACCAGCTCGAGGATTCGCAGCTGGACGACGCCGTGCGCTTCGGCGTGCCGGCCGAGGCGGCGCGCGTGTGCTCGCAGACGCTCTCCGAGGAGGACGCCGCGGGCTTCCGGCGGCTGGTGCAGCAGCAGTACTGGTACGAGTGGTTCGTCGACGGCCTGCCCGTGTGGGGCTTCGTGGGCGAGATGCGGCCGCCGCCCGACGAAGCCGGGGCCGAGGGGGCAGGGGGCGGGCAGGGGGCGGGCATGGCCGTCGCGCACGGCGACGGCGGCGGCGCCGGCGGCGCGGCGGCCGCCAGGAACAAGCTCACGCGCGGCGGCGCCAAGGCGTCGGCCTCCGACCTTCTGCTCGAGCCGCGCGCGCACGGCCCGCCCATGCAGGTGTGGGTGTACACCCATCGCCAGCTCGACGTCGCGACCAACGGCCACCACATCGTGCACGTCAACATGACCTCCACAAACGCGAGGCTCGCGGAAGCCGGCGCCGACCTTAGCTTTACCCTTGGCGTCTCTTGGGCGCAGACGCACGTGCCCTTTTCGGAGCGGTTTGAGCGCTACCTGGACGCCGGGTTCTTCGAGCACCGGGTCCACTGGTTCGCCGTGGCCAACTCGTTCCTCATGGTGCTCTTTTTGGTGGCTGTGGTGTCGGCCATCCTGGCGCGCGCGCTGCGGGCCGACCTGCTCGCGGGCAGGGGGGCGGCGGCAGCGCGGTCGGGCGGCGGCGCCGGCAACGGCGGCGGCAGCGGCGCCGACCTCGAGGCGCTCGAGCGCGACCTGGCCGAGGAGACCGGCTGGAAGCTCCTGTCCGGCGACGTTTTCCGCGCCCCGCCGCGCCTCGACCTCCTGTGCGCCTGCACGGGCACGGGGGCGCAGCTCGCGGCCATGGCGGCGGCGGGCACGGCGGCCGCCTTGCTCGGCGCGCTGCACGAGGACCGCGGCGCCGTGCTGACCGCCCTGCTGGCCAGCTACGCCCTGGCCTCGCTGCTGGGCGGGTACGTCAGCGGGGCCATGTACGCGCGGCGGGGCGGGCAGCGCTGGCCGCGGGCCATGCTGCTGACCGTTTCGCTGTTCCCGGCGCTGGTGGCCGGCGCCGGCGCGCTCTTGAACGCCGTCGCCGTCGCCTACGGGTCCCTGGCGGCCACGCCGGCGACGACCGCGGTGGCCGTCCTGGCGCTGTGGGCCCTGCTGGCGGTGCCCCTGGGGGCGGTGGGCACGCTGCTGGGCCGGGCGCGCGCGGCGGCGGCGGCGGCGGCGGCTGGCGGGGGCGGCGCTGGCGGAGGCGGCAAGGGCGCGGGCGGGGGCGCGGGCGGCGGCGGGCCTGGCGGCGCGGCCGGCGGCGGCGTCCCCGCCGCGCCCTGCCGCGTCAAGCGCATCCCCACCCCGATCCCCCCGCGCCCCTGGTACGCCAGCCGCGCCGCCCTCGCCCTCGCCGCCGGCGCCCTCCCCTTCGCCAGCATCTTCACCGAGCTCTTCTTCGTCTACGCCTCGCTCCACGGATTTCGCGTCTACTACGTCTTCGGCTTCCTCGCGCTCGCCGAGCTCTGCTTCTGCCTGGTCGCCGCGCTCATGGCCGTCGTGTCCACCTTTGCCTTGCTGCAGCGCGAGGACTGGCGCTGGCCCTGGGCCGCCTTTGGCTCGGGCGCGTCCGCGGGGGCCTACGTGGCGGTCTATCTGGCCTATTATTTCGCGAGGCACACGCGCATGCACGGCGCGCTGCAGGTCGCCTTTTTCTTCGGGTACGGCCTCGTGACGGCGGCCGGGATCGCGCTGCTGGCCGGGAGCGTGGCGTACGGGGCGGCGGCGTGGTTCGTGTGGACGATCTACTCGCAGGCGAAGAACGACTGAAGGGGCTTGCTTGGCTTTCTTGCGGGGGATTTGGCAGAGGGGGGGGCGAGGGACGACTTATTTTTGGCTCGGCCCCCTTTGGCGCCTTTTTGACGCCTTGCTCTCTCTCGCTCCTCAAACGCGGCGATGGTCCTTGTTCGCCACGTTTTCCTTGTGTGTGTGCGTGACCTCGATGTAGACTCCCTAACAGCTCAGATATGACGACGATGTTGACGATGATGGCGACGATGACTGAGGATGGTTGCGCGTGACCCCGGCCTGTTTGGGGGGCCGTCGTCATTCGCGCGGGCGTTGGCGCTCCGCGCGACGAGCGGCGACGACGGGATCGCGAGTCGCGCGCGACGGCAAAGGACGCGCGGCCGGCCGCTGTCGGTCCGCGCCCCGCCGCCCCGCCTGCGCATCGGACCACTACTCAAAGCGCGAGGCATCATTTAGACGGCTCACGCGGGCCGTTCGAGGGGACGGGGGAGAGCGGCGGAAAAAAGCGCGCGGCAACAATTTTGAAAGAGAGGGAGGAGAAATCTCCCCATCCGTCAGAACTCGGAAACCGTCGATCCCTCCCTGCGTTCGCCCGCTTCACTCGCCACCAACACCAACGAAATGTTCCGACCCTCTGTCGCGACGCTTTCACAACCCTCACCTCACCTCCCGCCTTGACGTCGACACCCCTCTTTCTCAGAGACCCTCCTCAACGCCCCCCTATTCTCCGGAAGGGGCCACCCCTCCTCGCTCCCCGCTTTCCCCCGGCCGGCCCCCGCCGCCGTGCACGGACATGGACGAGTTGTGCTCAGCGGCGCACTGCGGCCCACAGTGGCAAGCGGAGCCACTCTCCACCATCCTGGGCGGCTTTCCAGAAGATGATGAAGTTCACCCTTTCTCGCCGCCAGCCGCGGGAGCGCCCTGCGCCGACGACGCCGCCGCCGCAAAGCGCCCCGCTCCGGCCGCCGCCCCCGCGTCCTGCTCCGCCCCGCTCCCCTGCCCTCTGGCCCCCCAGCAGCGGCAACAGCGCCGCCAGCAGCGCCGCCACCTGCCCTTGCCCATGTCCATGCTGACGCACGCCCTGCGCTCGAGCTCCCTCGACGACGGCTTCTGCTGCTACGACGGCCGCGGCGCGGGCGACGGCGGCGGCGCGGGCCCGCCCCGGCTGCCGCGGCGCCGGCACGGCGGCGGGCCGTACCGTCACGCGGAGGAGGGGGAGGACGACGACGACGACGACGACGACGACGACTGCGCGGACGACCAGTACGACCGCGAGCACTACGACCAGCGCGGCGGCGGCGGCGCCTACGACCGCCACCCCCCGGGCTGCGGCTGCGGCGGCTGCTGCGCGTCGGCGCCCATCGCGATCCCGCCGCCGTTGGCGTCGGCCGGCTTGACGGCCGGGCAGCGGGCGGCGCTGGAGCAGCTGGCGGCCGCGCGCCGGCAGCACTACAGCCAGCAGCAGCAGGAGCTGCAGTACCAGCAGCAGTACCACCAGGAGCAGCAGTACCAGCAGCAGCAGCAGCAGCAGCAGCAGCAGCAGCAGCTCGCGTTGCTGCGGCAGCAGCAGCAGCAGCAGCAGCAGATGCTGCCGCCGCCGCCGCCGCTCGCGCCCCACCCGTCGGTGCAGCATTTGGGCCGGCACCGCGGCCACCGCCACGCGTGAGGGACCGGCAGCAGCAGCCGCAGCTTCGCAGCGCCGCAAGGCTGCCTGCGTCCCCCCCCCCCCCCCCCCCCCCCCCCCCCCCCCCCCCCCCCCCCCCCCCTCCCCCTCTCGCGCGCGCCCGGGCGCGCTCTGCCATCACACCCTGTCGCGCCCCCCGCTCGCGTCGGCCCTCCGCCCGCAACACAAACACTACGCTTCAAACGCCAAGACGCAATCCAACCACCTCACAACAACCCTCCAGTAGCTGACTCCCCTCCTTCTCTTTGCTCCTGCCCCTTCCTCCTCCTGCCCCTTCCTTGTCAAGGGTGGGGGCCCCCCTTGAACGGGCGCCGAATCGCGGCGCCCAGCCATCAACCCCCGCCCCCCGGTCAAAACACGCCAACTAACGACCAGAGACAGAGACAGAAACAGGCACCGCCTCCGGGGCGGGGGCCGCGCCTTCCGTGTCTCGCCGCGCGCGCGCCCTCGCCCCGCATTGTGCCTCTGCTCGCCCGCGCGCGCTCGTTTCTTAGAGACTTGACCGCGACCCTTCGATTCTCTCGATCGATCGCCCCTCACCCACCCCCCCCCCGATATTTTTTTAGAGCGCCTCCCCCCCACCACCTTATCCCAACCCTAGATTGGCCCGCCCCCTTGCTTTGAGAGCGACGTGTCCCTGCCTGACACACCCCCGTAGCACCCTTGAACTTGCCGCTCCCCAAAACCTTGCTTCCCGCCGTTTCCGCCGCCGTTTGTTGGCTGACTGCAACGCCACCGAAAATCGACCGACCGGCCGGTCGACCGACCCAAACCCGATCCCTCCGCCCCCTCCTCCCCGCCTTTTGCGCCCTCTATCTTGACCACAACAGCACCCACCCCAGTTCAACGGCCTCCTTTGGTTTGCCGGCCACTCTTCTCTCTTCGTTTTCCCCTGTTCCTGCGGGGAGGGCTGCCGCCGTTTTCTTTTGCATTTCCAAGTCGGAACCGAGCGCGCGGGCCCTCATTTAAAAACGCAACACCATTTGGGGGGGACTTTGCCTCTTTCTTCTTTTTCGCCTTCACAGTTGTAAACACGCGAGCCCTGTGTATACCCCGCGAGCGAGCGTGCGGGCGGGCGGGCGGGCGCCTGCGGCCGCCCCGTCGCCGTCGTCGAAAAAAGGCGACGGGAGGCGCCCGGCCGACCGATCGCGGCGCTTGAAATTGGTTGGTTCAGACGACGTGTAACGCGTCTCTTGCTTCTTACAACAATGGGTAAACGACGCATGTGTTTCGGCGTGCGACGGTCGGTGGAGGAGGGAACAATGGCAAGGGTGGTTTTTTCGCGGGAGGGGCGGGGGATGGATGCGCCGGACTGCGGCGAGAGCGGGCGGAGAGAAGGAGGGTGTGTGTGGGGTCGGGAGCCGGCGGGCGAAACAAAAAAAAGAGAGGAAGGAGGGGCGGGCGCGTGCCTGGACGGACACTGTCTGTGTGTGTCTGGGGCGCGAACGGCTGGTTTCGTTTGGGCTCTTTGTTTTGTTTTTTCAAGCAAGGCGAGGTGCGCCGCCGCGTGCGAGGGGGGGGGGGGGGGGGGGGGGGGGGGGGGCTGGGACAGAAGAAGCAAGGCGGGAAGAGGGAAGCGGGGGGGGGAGGGGCGCTCGGGCGCGGGCGCAGCAGGACCAAAAGGAAACGGTTCAGACGGCGGCGCTCCACAAGGCAGCGAGCGACCAACCCTCCCATCTGACCGTCTCATCTCTCAATCTCTCCATCCTCAGTCGCGCCTGGCGCGCTTCATCCAGCGGACGCCGCACGCGTTGCACAGCGTCTTCGGCCCGCAGGGTCCCGCGCGCCACACGGGCGTGGTCTGCGCGCCGCACTGCGTGCAGGCGTGGCCGTGCGGGTTGGCCGCCAGGCGGCCCGCGGCGCGCTTGCGGCCGCCGCCGGGCGGCAGGAGCGCGGCGGCGGCGGCGGCGGCGGCACCAGCGGGCGCAGGCGGCCCCAGGACCTGGTGCTGGATGAACAGGGCGCGCGCGGGGTCGTGGGCCGGGCCGCCGGCGGCGGCGGCAGCCGCCACCGCCGCGGCCGCGCGGCGGGCGGCCGCCGCCCCGCCCCTGCCGTTGAGGCGCGCGGCCGCCGCCTTGCCGCTGCGCGCGGCCTTGGACGGGCCCGCGGCGGCCGCGGCCGCGGCCACGGCGGCGGCGGCGGCCGGGCGGGAGACGCGGCGCACGGGCGCGGCGGGGGGCGCCGCGGCGGCGGGCGGCAGCGCCACCGCCGACCGATGCAGCGGCGGCGGCGGCGGCGGCGCCTGGATCAGCGGCGGCGGCAGCAGCAAGACCATGGCCGGCGGCGCGCCGGGCGCGGCCGCGGTGCTGGCGCCCGGGAGAACGTGGCGGCGGCGCGGGGCCGTGGGCGGGGGCGTGTCCGACGCGGACCCGGTGGCGGGCGGGGGGAGGGCGACCAGGCGGGGGTAGGCGGCAACGCCGCCGATCCCGCCGCCGCCGCCGATCCTTCCGCTGCGCAGTCCGGCGGCCGCCGCCGCCGCCGCCGCCGCCGCCGCCTCGGCGGCGACGTACCCTCCGAAGGCGTCCAAGGGGGACGGCAGGGGCGCGAGGGCGGGGAGGGGGCGCGGCGACGCGACGCCGGCCGAGCTCGGGTCGACGACCAGCGGCGCGGCCGGCCGCGCGCCGGCGCCGGCGGGCACCGCCGCTGCCGTTCCTCCTGCTGCTGCTGGTGCCGCGGCCGACGCCCGTCCGCCCGCCGCTGCCGCCGCCGCCCCGCCGCCGCCGCGCGCCTGCGCTCCGCGCACGACGTCGTCGTCGTCCTCCTCGGGCGACGCCGGCAGCTGCAGCGGCAGGAAGGCCGACGCCGCCCCCGGCTCGGCAGTGGCCGCCGCGGCCGCGGCCGCGCAAGAGGTCGTTGGAGACGCCTCGTCGTCGCCGTCGTCGATGCCGCCTCCGCCGCCGCCGCCGCCATCGCGCGCGGGGAGCGGGACGGCGAGCGCGGGCGTCTGCGCGGACGACGCGGCGGTCGCCGGCTGCTGCTGCTGCTGCTGCTGTTGCTTTTGCTGCTGCTGCTGCTGAGCGTTGAGCGAGCCGCGGCGGGCGCTGCTGCCCATGGGGCGCGGGCTGGTGATCACGACGACGGGCGGGCGCTTGTTGGTGTGAAGGCCCGTTGCTGCTGCTCCCACGCCGCCGCCGCCGCCGCCCGCCGCCCGTGCCGCCGCGACCGCCGCCGCCGCCGCCGCCGCCGCCGCCGCCGCCGCCTCGGCCGCCGCCTGCTTGGCGGCCGCCGCCGGCGTCAGGCGCTGCTGCTTCTTGGCATATTCCGACGCGGCGGCGGTCGCCGACGCAATGCCGCTGCCGCCCCTGCCAAACCAAGCGCCGCCGCTGCCGCCGCCGCTGCCGCCGCCGCTGCCTCCATTATCGAGAGCGGCGGCCGCGCCGCCCGCCTGCGCGGCGCTCGGCGGCGGCCTGGGCGCGCCCAGCCCGGCCGCGCGCTCCAGCTCCGCGACCTGCATCTCGAGCTCGGACGCGAAGCAGCAGGGCGGGGGCGTCCCCGGCTTGCTGCTGGCCTCGGGAGCGGGGGCGGGGTTGGCGCTCGTCGGCGGGGCGCCTGCCGTCGCCGCCGCCGTCACCAGCGCCGCCAGCGGCAGCGCGGCCATGGCGGGCAGCGGGGCGGAGGGCTGTTTCGTTTTGTTGGGGTGTGAGGGGGCACGGTGAGGGCGTGCGCGTGTGCGGGGCCTCGTCGGAGGATTGGCGTGTGGACGTTGGCGTTTGCGGTGATCGCCAGCAGCTCCAAAAAAAAACAGAACAAGAAAACGCGCGAAAAGCTGTCGATCGCGCCACACGGCCGCTCGCGCTCGGATGGCGCGGCCGTGGGCCCGTCCGGGTCGCATCCTCGCCATTCCGCGCGCCCGGGGCCGAGCGGACCGGCCTCTTGGGTGGCGCGCGACCGGCAGTTTTGTCTGCTCGGGGGGGGAGGCACACGACGACGAGGTGTCCCCTCGCGCCTTCCGCCAGCCCTCACCTCCTCGCGAAAGCAGCCCCACGTCGGGGTGTAGTGCCCGTGCGACAAAGACGCGCCCTTGTCCTGCGCGCGCGTGGGCGACGCGATGAGCGCGGCCATGTGAGTGATGGTGTGACGCGATCGAGAGAGGCGGGAGACGCGTGCGCGCGTCAGCGTCGGTTGGCGCCTTCTGAACGCGGTGAGACCTCGGGCGGCCGCGGGAGGATGTGATGTTCACGAGAATGCCCGCTTCGTCGGCCGGAGACAGGCAGAGGGCTGCGCGGAAGAAAGGAAAGGAAGGAAGGGTGGTTGCTGATCGGGGGGGGTTCCCAAGTCCCGACGGCGGCGCATCGCGTTTTGCGCCGCTCGCTCGCTCGCTCGACGGCGCCGCCGACGGCGCGGCCGCGCCCCCGTCCATCCTCAAGAGCCCCTCCCCCTCTCCACTCACGCCGTCTCCCTCTCCCCCTTTCTCTCTTCAAACGAACCAGACACGATGAAGTTCTCGACGGCGGTGTCCTCGTCGCGCCGGAAGAGCCGCAAGGTGCGTGCTTGAGAGAGGCGCGCGGAGCTGTTCATTTTCCGGCGGCTTTGTCTCTTTCGCCCCGCGCCCTCCCCTGCTTCGATCGCGTGGCTGCGTCCACTTCCAACCGCGGCGCGCCCGCGTGATCGCACGGACGCGCGGCGTGGCATCGCTGGCCGGTCGTGAGACGGACAGAGGAGCTCCCGTCCCTCGGACGAAACAAAAAGCTAAGACCCTCTCTCTCTCTCTCTCTCCACCCGATCGCCCCTCTCCCTTTCATCACACGCACGCAACAAACCAGGCTCACTTCTCGGCGCCGTCGAGCGAGCGCCGCAAGATCATGAGCGCCCCGCTCTCGACCGAGCTCCGCCAGAAGTACAAGGTGCGTTCCCGAGTGGAGTTGGGAGGAGGAGGACAGGGGGCTACTGCTGCTCCGCCGCCGCCTCCTCGCCGCCGCCGCCGCCGCCGCCCCCGCTCACTCTAGCCCTCACCCCCTCCCTCGGAACGCCCAAACCCAACCCCACGCCCCCAAAAAACAGGTCCGCGCCGTCCCCATCCGCAAGGACGACGAGGTTACCGTCGCCCGCGGCTCCTTCAAGGGCCGCGACGGCAAGGTGGCCACCGTCTACCGCCGCCGCTGGGTCGTGCACGTCGACCGCGTGACGCGCGAGAAGGCCAACGGCGCCAGCGTGCCCGTGGGCTTGGACCCGTCGAAGTTGGTCATCACCAAGCTCAAGATGGACAAGGACCGCAAGGCGCTCTTGGAGCGCAAGGGTGCGGGAGCCGGGGGCAAGGGCAAGTTCACGGAGCAGGAGGTGCAGGCGATGCAGCAGATCGACTAGAAGGGGACAGAAAGAAAAAGAGGACGGCGCGGAGGGCAGGCGCCGCGGGACGAGAGAGCGGGTGCGCTCGGCAGGGTGCGCGGGTTCCGTCCCTCTGATCTCACCGCCCCGCTCTTTCCCCCTTCCGCTGCGTGGCCGCTGTCGCGCGATGTTCCTCGTCGATCCACCACCGGTATCCATTCTCGCCGCACCCAAAAACGAAGTTTCTTGTAAACACACGCCCTTTCGAAAGAAGAAGACGCGACCACGGGACGCATTTTGGTCTTGAAAGAGCTTTTTGGCCTTGAAAGAGAACGTGATTGTCGGTCACTGCTTCACGTATTGAAAAGAATGGGGGCGTCAGTAATAGGCGGCGTCAATAAAGGGCGTCGTCAATGTGCGTTCGTCGCAAAGCCCCCCACCCCCCTTCCTTCACCGCGTGGGCGTCGTCGCGCCCGACAGCAGGTGCGCGCGGGCGTAGCGCGCGACGCCGGCGGCGGTCAGGTAGGCGCCGCCCTCCTGCATGGCCATCAGCAGGTCCGTGCAGGTGACGAGCTCCTCTACGGCGGTGGCGCCGTCGCCGGTGCCGCGCGCGAGCGCCGCGAGCGAATGGGCGGCGGCGCCCTCCCGAGACGGCCCCGCGGCCGCCGCCGCCGCCGCCGCCGCCGCCGCCGGGGGCAGGGACGCCAGCGTCGGTGCCCGCCAGACCGACACGCCGCGGCCGCTGCCGGCGCCCTCGTCGGGTGGGGCGTCACAGCTCGCGCTCGCCAGGCCGTGGAACGCCGCGAGGCCGTGGGCCAGCAGCCGCCCAAAGCCGTCGGCGCCGTTGGCCACAACGACGAGCCCCTCGGGCGCGGCCGCCGACGCCGCCGCCCCTGCCGCCGCCGCCGCGGCCCCGCCCGCCTCCCCGGCAGCGGCGCCGCCGCCGGCAACCTCGGCCGCTGCGACCGCCCGCGCGCTCTCCTCCAGCAGCGCCAGCATCCCGGCCTCCAGGTCGAGGACCGCGTGCACGTTGGCCTTGCGCAGCGCCGAGCGCGCGCCGCGCGGCACCCGCGCCCACGACGCAAGCGCGGCAGAGGCGGCGGCCGAGGCGCGCGTCGCCCGGCGGCGCGAGGCCTCGTCGGCGCCCGGAACGCCCGCCGCCGCCCCGTCGTCGACTTGTTCTCCGCCCGCCGCGCGCCGCCGCTCCTGCGCCACCGCATGAGCCGCCGCGCGCCGCTGCGCCCGCTCCTCTTGCCGCACGGCAGCGGCCGCCGCCGCCCACGCCGCCAACAGCCGCTCCTGCCTGTCGCTGTCGATGCTGCGGAACGCCTCCCACGCCCCCACCGCGCCAGAGTTGCCGGCACCCCGCCCCGTGACTGCAGCGAAGGGGCCCGGGCGCACGGGCCCGCCAAAGGGCGCGGGCGAGAAGAGCGCGCGCATGTCGTCGGCCGTCAGGGCGTCGGCGTCGGCCAGGTCGCGAAGCGTGCGCTCGTTGATCATTCGGCGGGCGCGCGCGCGACCCGCACGCTCGAGGGCGGCAAGCTCCGGGTCCTCGCCGGCGGCGTGGTGGTGGTGCTGCTGCTGCTGGTGGTGGCGCCGGCGGGCGGCCTCGATCTGCGCCCACACGTTGGCGCGCCCGCTGAAGCTGCTGCCGCCGCCGCCGCCGCGCTTGGCGTTTTTCGGCCGGCGCGGCGCGGGGTCCTCGTCGGCGCTGAGGTAGTGCGACAGGCGCGAGCCGTCGGGCATGATGTAGGGGGCGTGCGTAGTGCTCGTCATGGTGTCGCTTTTGGTGGCTGGTCACTCGTATGGTGGGGGAGAGGGTGTGGCGGAGCGCGCGCACGAGGAGGAGCGGTCACACCACCACTCAAACGAGAGGAGCAAGGGCCTCGCACACTTTGGCCTGTGATCGCGTCGGCGCGCTGCAGCCTCTTGCGTCACGCTCGATTCGATAACGTACTCTGGCCAAGAAAGGAGTCTGGCATCGCGCCCGGGCGAAAGAGGTGCTGCTTTTTCTCGACGTCGTCGCCGACGACTCGTCGGGCAACGGTCGCGCCGCCGAGCGACACATGATCGAGCGCCGACGCCGCACGCAATTATGCCGCCCTCTTATTGCTCTGTACCGCGACTCTCGTCATCGCAATCTCACAGCGACAACTCCTGCGCTCCATCAGTCATTAACCCTCATTGCATTTCGCGCATTGTTCCTGGAAACACGCGGCGCGCAGAGTCAAGTATTCGGGTGTGTCGCATGCTCCCGCCGTGTTCATCCTCCCTCCTTGACGCCCGAGCGTCCTCAAGGGGGCGCATCGCAGCAACCTCTTCCTCCGCCGCAGCCACCGCGGTCCTTGCGCCGCTGCGCCGCCTCACCGCCATCAGCCTGCCCTCTGTCACGGCCGGCGTCGTCGCCGCCGCTCGGCGGTCGGCCGCGGCCGCGGCCGCAAAGCAGGCGACCGCCTCGGCAGCGGCAGCAGCAGCGGGCATGGCGGCCCCCCGGCCGGTGCAGCAGCAGCCGCAACAGCAGCAGCACGACCAGCCGCAGATGTCCTACCACCGCGAATTGTCGACGCCCGGCCTGCTGACGGCGGCGGCGGGCGCGGCGGCGGCGCGCGCGGCGCCGCCGCCGCTGCCGCCGCCGCCAGCCCCCCCCCCTTCCCTCTTTGCGCCCATCTACCTGATCGTGCTCAACTACCACCTGCCCGCCGTCGCCGCGCAGCTCTGGCCCGCCGCCGCTCTGCGCATCGCGGCCGACGGCGGCGCCAACCGCATCCACGACGAGATGCCGGCGCTGGCGCGGCGCGTGGCGCGCGAGCGGCGGCGGTGGCTGCGGCGGCGGCGGCGGGAGGCGGCAGGCCCTGGTGGGGGCGAGCAGGCGGGGGGGCGGGCGGGCGCGGGGCTTGCTGCGGCCAGCGATGGGGACGAGGAGGAGGACGAAGGGGACGCGGGGGACGCGTCCGCCCTGGCCTTTGTGCCCGACGCGCTCGTCGGCGACCTGGACAGCGTCAGGCCAGAGGTCCGCGGCCTGTTTGAGCAGGCGGGGGCCTTGGTCGCAGACCTCTCGCACGATCAGGACTCGACCGACCTGGACAAGTGCCTGGCGCACGTGGAGGCGCACCTATCGGCGGCGGCGGCGGCGGCTTCGGCGGCGGTGGGGATTAGGGAAAAGGGGGACGGCAACGGCGGCGGCGCGGGCGCGGGCGCAAACGGCGGCGGCGCGGGCAACCGATGCGGCCCCCTCTCCACCCCCGCCGATCCCCCTCTGCCCCCGCACCACGTCGTCGTCGTGGGCGCGCTGGGCGGGCGCCTCGACCACACGCTGTCCAACCTGGGTGCGCTGCACCGCTTCCCGCGCCTGCGCGTCACCATCTGGTCGGACGGCAACACCGTGCGGCTCGTGCGCGGCGGGGCGGCGGCGACGGAGGCGGCGGCGGGTGCCACGGCGGCGCCGCCGGCGGTCCTCCCGCCTCCAACGCGCGTCGTGGCCGACCGGCGCGTCGAGGGGCCCGCGTGCGGCGTGGTGCCGCTGGCGGGCGCGGCGACCGTCACGTCACGCGGCCTGCGCTGGGACATGCGCGCCGCGAGGCTCTCGTTCGGGGTGGGCGGCCTCCTGAGCACGAGCAACCTGCTCGGCGGCGGCGCGGAGGAGGGGGAGGAGCGGGTGGAGGCGGGCGAGAAGCGAGGCGGCGGCGGCAGCGGCGGCGGCGGCGGGCGTGGCGGGCCGCCCTCGCACGAGGCGGTCGTCGAGCTCGCGGCCGACTCGGACGTCCTGTGGATGGTCGAGGCGCGCGACAGCGTGCCGGCGGACGTGTGGGACGAGGCCGAGGCGCGCGCGGCCGAGGTGGTCGCCGCGCACCAGAGGGGGGGAGGAGGGGGGGCATGACCCGGGGGGGCGGTGGCGGCGGCGGCCAAGTCGGACGCGCCCTCGAGCTACCCGCCCCATCTATGGAAATTCCCTTTTCACAGCGTGTATAATCAGCATCAGCTCTCTCAGCAGCACATTGATGTCCATCTGTGATGTGTCGGCCCTCTCTATCGCTTGATCACGACCGACCCGTACAACGCCGTGCGCCTCAGCTCGCCCGGCACCGCGCGCCGCGGCTGCGCCCCGCCCCGGGGGCCGTCGCCGCTGCCGCCGCCGGCCGCCGCCGCCGACGCGCCGCCGCCCTCTTGCTGCTGCTGCTGGCCGCCCCCCCCGGGAGGCCGCGAGGCGCGCTCGAGCAGGCGCTGCAGGTACAAGAGCTGCGCCAGCTGCGGCTCGAACGCCGGGACGGGCGGCGGAACAACGGCCTCGCCCCCATCCGAGCCCGACGACGACAAGGTGCCGCCGTCCTCGCCCGCAGTGGCCACCGCCGCCGCCGTCGCCGCAGCGGCCGCCGCCGCCGCCGCCGCGGGCCCCTCGTCGCCGCCGTCGAGCGACGCCACCGCCGACGCCACCGACGCGGCCGCCGCCTCGGCCGCCGACGCGCCCGCGGCCGCGGCCGCCGCCGCCGCGCCCCCGTCGTCCGCCAGCACGCGCCACTCCCGCAGGTCCACCACGGCCACGCGGTAGCCGCGCGCGGCCAGCAGCCGCCACTCGAGGAGCGCCGACCCGAGCGGGCGCCCCGTGTTGCGCGCGGCCTGCGACGGGCGCAGCAGCATGAGCGCGACGGGGGGCGCGGCCGACGGCGGCGGCGGCGAGGAGGCGGCGGCGGCGGCGGCGGCGGCGGCGGCGCGGCGCCGGGCAGAGGAGGAGGAAGAGGAGCCCCCGCGGCGGGGGGTGGCGGCGCCGCTGGCGGCCGCCGACGCCAAGGCCGCCGCCAGCGCGTTCGAGGCGCCGCCGCCGACGCCGCCGGCCTCCCCCCCCCCCACCCGCACGAGCAGGTCGACCACGGCGCACCCGTCGGGCGTGACGGCGTCGGCGCGCGCGCGGAGGCCCAGCTGCGCCAGGGCGCGCATGACCTCCCGCTGCACGCGCGAGCCCGACGGCAGCGGCGACGAGGGGGCGGCGCCCTGCGGCGGCGGCCGCGGCCCGCCGCGCGCCGCGCGGCCGAGCGCCCAGCGCCGGCGCGCGTCGACGAGCGCGGCGGCCACGGGCCGGGGCGTGCGCGTGGCCCAGGCGCTGCGCGTGAGGCCCTCGGCCTGCGCGGCGAGGAAGCAGGCGGCCAGGCGGTCTCGGCACGCGGGAAAGTCGGGGTCGGACAGTAGCGGGCACCGGACGGCAGCCGCCGGGCCCGTCGCGGCCGCCGCCGCCGCCGGGACGCGCGGCTCGCTTTCGTCCTCCTCGTCCTCGCCGTCGCTCGACGCCCCCGCCGCCTCGCGGGCGCCGCCGGCCTCTCCCTGCTCGCCGGGAGCGGGAGGAGCCGCCGCGGAGGCGGCCTGGAGCAGGCGCGCGGCCACGGCGTCGGCCCCGGGCGTGCCGAGCTGGCGCGCCAGAGCCAGCGCGTGCAATAGGCGAGAGGCGGACCGCAGCCAGCCCGGCGGCAGCGGCTGCGACGCCGCCGGGAGCGGCGCGGGCGACGTCGCGGCATCGGCGCCCGCGCCCGCGCCCGCGGAAAGCAGCGGCGGCGGCGGTGCAGGGGGTCCCGCCCGCGCGAGCAGCAGCTCGCAGCAGCGCGCGGCCAGGGCCGGGGGCGGCGCGCGCCCGAACGCGGCGTGCGCGGCCACCAGCGGCAGCGCCGCGCTCAGCGCAGGCCCGGACGCCGAGCTGCCGTCCGACAGCGCGCGCAGCAGCGCATCGCAGACGGACGCGCCCGGGTCGAGGCGCTGGCGCGCCGAGGCGCGCACGCACATGGCGAGCGCGACCGCGCCCGGCGGGCGGTGCGCCATCGTCAGCTGCGGCAGCTGCGGCGGCTGCGGCTGCGGCTGCTGCTGCGGCTGTTGCTGCTGCTGCTGCTGGCCGCCCTGCTGTCCGCCGCGTGGCGGTGGCGGCGGGGGCGCCGCCGTCCGACGCTGCAGCTCGCGCAGGAGGGCGCCCGAGGCTCGCGCGGCCGAGGGGTGCCGCAGCAGCGCGAGCGCGTCGGCGGCGGCGGCCAGGCGCGCCGAGGGCACGGCGGCTAGGGCGGCGGCGGCGCCGGCCTGCGACGCGGCGACGGCGGCGAGGGCGGCGGCGGCGGCGGCGGCGGGGGACGCCGGCGACGGCAAGGGCACGGCCGCCGCCGCTGTGGTCGCGGCCAGCAGCCGCTGCGCTCCGACAAACAGCAGCAGCTGCATGCGCACGGGCCCCAGGACCGCTAGGGCCGACGGCGGAGACGACAATAGGTCCTGCTGCCCCCGCTGCCGCAGCTGCTGCTGCTGCTGCTGCTGCCGCCCGCCCTTTTGCGCCGCGAGGCCGCGCCGCCACCACGCGCCCAGCGCGGCGACCGTCGCGGCCGCCTCTGCGGGCGGCATCAGCCGCATGGCCGCCAGCAGGGCGCGCCGCGCGCGCGGGTCCGACAGCCAGCGCGACGGCAGGTAGCCCGCGCGCGCGAACCCGTCTGCCACTGACGCGAACGCGCGGGCGGTCCGCGAGGACAGCGGCGGCGGCGGCGGCGGCGGCGCCGGGGACGGCGCAGAGGGCCGCCCTGCCGTCGCGGCCGCCGCAGCGGGCAGCAGCAGCAGCGCCGGCGCCGCTCCGGACGCGCAGGCGGCCGACCAGGCGCGCAAGGCGGCGTCCTCGAGCGCGGGGAGCAGGTCGCACTCGGGACCCGCGGCGGCCGCAACGGCGGGGGCGCCCACGGGCGGCCGCGACGCCGCCAGCACGGACAACGCGGCGCCGACGCGCTCGAGGAGGGCGAGCGCGCCGCCGCCGCCCGCTGCCGCCGCCGCCCTTCCTCCCGCGGCATGCCACGGGGATCGCGGTCGGATCGAGGCAGCGGGCAGCAGCAGCTCGGCGCGCAGGCGGGCTGCATAGGCGGCCTCGAGGTCGGCCGAGGCGCGGGGGCCCGCGGCCGCGCGCAGGGCGAACGCGCACCGGGCGACGGCGGCGTCGTCCGGGCGGCGGCCGCGGCCGCAGACCCGCGTGCTCGCCTGCCCCTCGTCGTCCTCGCTCGGGGGCGACAAGGTAGCGGCCGCGCGCGCGCCCAGCGAGCGCGCGAGGGCGGCCGGCGGAGGCCTGCCCAGGCGCGACAGCGCCCACGCGGCGCCGGCCAGCGACTCGACGTCGTCACCGTCCGACCGTCCGTCCGGAGACTGCGACGGAGCAGCCGCGGCCGCAGCCGCGACGAGCGCCGCCTCGGCGCCGGCGAGCGCCGCCGCGAGCGCCTGGCGCCGGTCCGCCCCGTCCTCGGTGGTCGCGCCGGCCAGCGAGCTCGTCGAAACGGCTCCGCCCGCCGACAGGCGCGCGGCGGCGGTCAGCACGGTCGTGAGCTCGCGCGGCGTGAGGCGGGGCCAGAGGGCCTGCCCCCCGCCGCCGCCGCCGCCGCCGCCGCCGCCGCCGCCGCCGTTGCAGCGCCGCAGCAGCGCGAGGGCGAGGAGCGGCGCGCTCGGCAGCGCGAGCGCGGCGGTCGGGTCGTCCTCCCCCTCGACGCGCAGGCGCGGGAGCGCCCAGGCGAGCGATGCGATGGCGGCGCCGGGCGGAGGAGGAGGCGCGGGCAGGGGCGGGCTGCGGCCGAGAGCCCCCGCCGCCGCCGCCGCCGATGCCGCCGCCGCCGCCGCCACCGCCGCCGTCGGGGCGCCGCCGAACAGCAGGCCCGACGCCCGCGCCTCTGACAGCAGCCACGCCGCCTGCCCCCGCGACAGGGGCAGGCGCAGGCGCGCGCAAGCCCAGGCCACGTCGGCGACCGCGTGCGCGGCCCCGGCGCTCCGGCGCGCGCCGACGCCGTCGAGGCTGGCGCGCTCCGCCAGGCGCTGCAGCAGCGACGCCGCGGCCGCGCGGGCGCGCGAGGACGACGAGGCCGCCGCCCACTGGGGGCCGCGGGCGCCGCCGCCGCCGCCGCCGCCGTCGCACGCGCGAGCGAGGGCCCACAGCGCGCGCGCGGGCGCCTGCAGCGCGGGCGAGCGCTGGCGCTGCTGTTTGGATAGAGACGGGCGCGCCTGACCCTCGCCGCCCTCCTCTCCCTCCTCGTCCCCGTCGGCGTCGGCGTCGGCGTCGGCGTCGCTGCCGCTCGAGGAGGAGGAGGAATAAGACTCTGTCGCCGGCGTCGCCACCACTGCCGCGCCGCACAGGCGCGTCGCCGCGACCGCGGCCTCGCGCGCGGCCGCCATGCTCGCGCCCCCTCCGGACGCGGACGAGGACGCCGCCGCCGCCAGCACCATCGAGTGCGCGGCGGCGGACAGGAGCTCGGCGGCCTCGGCCACCGGCAGTTGCTGCGGCAGCGCCGCGCCGTCGCCGCCGCCGCCGCCGCGCTGCCGCAGGAGCAGGAGGATGGGGCCCGCGCGCTGCGCCGCGGCCACGGACACGGCCGCGCACGCGACCTGCGCGGCGCGCCCGAGCACCTGCGAGGTCGCGTCGGCCTCGCCGTCGTCGCCGTCATCCTCCTCCTCCTCGCCGTCGTTTGAACGGGGGGAGCGCTCCGACGGCGACGGCGACGGCGACGGCGGTGCAGAGGCCAGCACCAGCGAGCGCAGCGCCCAGGCGGCGCCGTCGAGCGACCGCAGGCCCATGGCCGGGGCCAGCTCGGCCGCGCGCACGCACAGGGCGGCCGCGGCGAGCGGCACGGCGGGAGAGGGGCGGGCGGACGCCGGAGAAAAGGCGGCCGGCCCGAGCAGCAGCGACAGCGACAGCAGCGCGCTGGCGACGCGCTTTGGCGGCAGCGCTCTCGGCGCAGAGGGCGACGCGGCCAGGGCCGCCGCCGCCGCCGCCGCCAGCTCGGGGCCGGGGGACGGCGAGCCCGGGCGCCCGCCGAGGGACGTAGCCAGGCGCAGCAGATTCACGGCCGTCTCCGGATCGGCCTGCGTCGCGACGAGCGCGGGGCTCGCGCGGGCGAGCGGGGCGGCGGCGGCGCGCAGGGCGGCGCTCGCGGCCGACGCGAGCGGGTTTGGCCAGGGGGCGGCCGCCCGCTTGGCCGCGGACGCGGCCAGCCGGGACAGCGACGCCAGCTCGGCGCCCGTGTCGCAGCGGGAGATTGAGGACTGTGCGCCGTTGCCGTTGCCGTTGCCGTTGCTAGGCGCCGCAGATGCAGGCGCAGCAGCAAACGCCACGGCCATCAGGCGCGAGTGCAGGAGGAGGCCGTCGCCGTCGCCGCCGCCGCCCCTGCTGCCGCCGCCGCCGCCGCCGCCACCGCCACCCGCCGCCGCCGACGGGCTTCCTAGCTCTAGCGCCGCCGCCAGCGCGTCCTGCGCCAGGCAGCGCGCCCGCGCCGGGTCGGCGACGCGCTCGCAGGCGGACGCGGCCAGGCCGAGCAGCTCGGCGGCGACGGAGCGCGAGGCCACGTCAGTGCCGTCGAGCAACGGAAGCAAGCAGCGGGCGGCGGCCGTCGCGGCCTCGGCCTCGTCCGCCGACGCGTGCGCTCCGGACGCCGCCGCCGGCCGTGAGAGCAGCAGCGCGCGCGCAGCCTCCACCATGGCCGCGAGCGGGGCGACGTCGTCACGGCCGCCATAATATGCGTCGCTCTTGCCGTCGGCGGCGGCCTCGTCGGCGTCCGCGGCCAGCCGCTGCGTGCGGAGCGCCGCGCGGAAAAAGGCCGAGGCGGGCGACGACGACGACGACGACGACGACGACGACGACGACGACGACGACGACAACGCGGCCCCCGCTCTTGCCAGCGCCCTCAGCAGCGCCGCCCGGCGGTCCGCCGGGATCGCGGCGAGCAAGCGCGGTCCGAGCGCCCCCGCGGCCTCTGCCGCGGCAAGGGCGGGGGCCGCGGGCGCGTCCGCCAGGACCACGGCCACGACGGACGCAAACCCGCGCGGGCCGCCGCCGCCGCCGCCGCCGCCGGCCACCGCCGCCGCCGCCGCGGCGCCCTCCTCCCCCAGCCCTGCGAGCTCGCACACCGCCGCGAGCGGCGCTGAGCTCTCGTCACCATCGTCGCCGGCGAGCGCCAGAGCCGCGGCCAGGGCGGCGGGCGAGGCCGCGGCGAGGCGGCCGGCCAGCGCGGCGGCCGCGAGCGAGACGCCCTCCCTCAGCGCCCCGCCGCAAGAGGGGTAGGCCGCCCGCACGGCCCGCGCGACGTCCACCGCGGCCCCGAGCGCCTCGGCGTCGTCCGAGTCGGCGCCGAAGGAGGCGCCGGCGGTGGCCGCGCGCGCCAAAGCGCGCGCAAAGGCCGGGGGAGGGGGGGCCGAGGCGCCGCCGGACGCCGAGGCCGCCAGCGCCAGCGCCTCGGCGGCGCCGCGGGGCGAGACGCCGACGCCCGGCGCGCACAGGGACGCCAGGGCCTCGTGCGCCGAGGACAGCCACGCGCGCGTGGGAGCGCACGCGGGCGGCAGGCGGCCGGACCGGCAGGCCTCGGCGACGGCCGAGGCCGAGCGCAGCAGCCGCAGCAGCCGCAGGGGCGGCGTGTCGTCCAAAGCGGCGGCGTCCGAGGCCGCGTCGGCGTCGGCGGCGGCGCTCGGCCTGCTAGCCCCCCCTGCCACTGTTGCCTCGGCCGCGGGCCGCCGCCAGAGCTCCGCGAGGGCCGCCGCCAGCGCCCTCAGGACGCCACTCCGCGCGAGCCCGGCCTCCGAGCCGCGCGCGGCCGGGCCGGCGGCGGCGGCGGCGGCGGCGGCGGGCGAGGAGACGGCCGCCGCCAGCTCGAGCGCCAGGCAGAGGTCCGGCGCGCTCATGCGCCGCGAGGCGCGCGCGGCCGCCTGCGCCAGCGCCGCCAAGCGCCGCCACTGCCCGGCGGCGGCGGCGCCGCCGTCGCCGCCGCCTGGCGCCGTGAGCAGCTCGCCCAGGCGCGGGACCGCGCGCGCGAGGGCCAGGGGGACCCACCGCGCGGCGGCTGCTGCTTCTGCTGCTGCTTCTGTTGCGAGTGCTGCTGCCGCTGCCCCTGGTGCTGCTGCCGCCGCTGCCTCTGGGAACGGGACCGCCGCGAGCACGTCCGCCAGGCTCGCCGAGTCCGGGAGCCACGTCAGCGCCTCGACCACGTCGTCGGCCGTGGCCGACGCGACCCGTCCCTCTGCCCGCGCGGTGGGCGGGGGCGACGGCGACGACGAGGACGGCGACGACGACGCCGCCGCGGCCGCCGCGGCGGCGGCGGTTCGGCCGGGCGACTGCGAGCGCGGGACGCTGCTGCTGCTGCTCTTGCTGCCGCCTCTTCCTGCAGCTGCCGGCCGCGCTATTCCATTGTTGCCCGCCGATTCCAAGACGACTCGCCGCCTTAGCCTCGGCCGCTGCTGCTGCCGGGCCGCCGCCCCTGCCGCCGCCGCCGCCGCCGCCGCCGCGCCGCCGTATCCAAACCCGTGGCCGCCGGCCGCGAGCGGAAAGGCGCGCGACGAGAGGCGCGCGCGCTCGGCGCGATCGGTATCTCGCAAACGCGACGTCGCCGAGGCGCGGGCGCCGGGGAACGCCGCGCGCGCCGCTGCTGCTGCTGGCCCTGCGGTTCCGCCCTTGGGCCCTGGCCACGCTGATGGGCCCCTAGAGGGGGCGGCCATGCCCCCAGCCGCCTCCATCCGGCGCCCAAGAAGCAATCGCTCGCCTCAACCTTGCGCCGGCGAGGTCGGCGCGGCAAGAGGGACCGCGTGCGAGGCGCGGCACATTGCAATCCGAGCGTTTGTGTTTGGTTATTTTGAGGTCCCTTTGGGCTCCTCTCTGTGTGACTCGATGCAAGAGAGGGGTCGCGAGAGCGATGAAGAATGCGAGTTGACGAGACAAGGGACTCTATGTCTTACAGCGTGGGGCGCAAAGGCGACCTCAGGGCGAGAGGCCGGCGCCGCCTTTTTTTCGTCTGGCCGGCCGGCGACGGGCGACGGCAAAACCGCAAACAAACAGCAAGCAGCAGCGACAGCGACGACGACCCCACCCCGACGCCTGATCACCACGACGCCTTCTTGACCCCGGGCACCAGCCCCTCCGTCGCCAGGCGCCGCAGCATGATGCGGCTGAGCCGGAACGCCGAGAACACGCCCCTCCCGCGCCCGGTCAAGGCGCAGCGGCTGCGCACGCGCGTCGGCGCGCTGTCGCGCGGCATGGCCGTCTCGAACAGCCTCCCCGCCTGCTGCCGCACGCTGTAGGGCAGGGAGCGGTCCTGCGCCATGGCGCGCGCCAGGGCGCGGTCGACCTCGTAGGCGGCCACGGTCGCGCGGCGCAGCTGGTCGCGGACGACGCGGTTGGCGGCGCCGACGAGGAAGGGGAGGCCGGGCACGCGCATGCGCGGCGGCATTTTGTTGTTTTTTGTTGCGTGCGTTCTAGCGCCCGGCGGCTCGATCGGCCCGCGGGCGGGGCTCCCTGTACCTGCGCACGGCTCGGCGCCCGTCGTGGTCTTGACGATTGGCGTTTGGCGTCGTCACCACGCGGCCGCTCCAGAGGGCCCGGTGGTCGGGGTTTGGCGACGGCGGTGGCGGCGCGGCGCTCTGCCTTTTTGGCGGCGGCGGGGGTGGTCGACGATCGCACGCTCGCGCGCGCGCGCGCCCGTGCTCTCAAGTCCTGCTGGTGCACAGCGCGATCCGGAGTCGACCTTTGCTCGGCGAAGGGCGGGCCTGGTGTTTGCAAGAGAGTGGGGGGGGGCGGGGGCGGAGAAGAAAGAGGGGGAAGGCTTGGATGGGTGCGAGCGCGTGGTTTGAACCTGGCGAGTAGTCGAGAGGACGTCGATGGCAAGTGTTTGGAGGCGGGGGCGTTGTTATGTGTGCCACAATCGCAAGGGCGCGCGTCTCTTTAGGAAGCACAAACGCGAGCGCCCGAATCGCCGTCGACGATCAGCGGGGCGGCTCACGCGGCACTCGCATCCTGAAACGACCGCGCTTCACTGCCGCAGCTCCTCCGGCATCCTCACCTGGTCGAGCCTCACTCCGCGACTCATACAATCCGCCTCGCTCGATCCCAAACCTCGGCTCTTTTTGGCTCTGCTTGGCCCGCCCCTCAACGCCCCGGGAAAGAGCTTTCCCCAACGCTCGACAATCCCTTCAATCCTCTCTCGACCTGTGCGCGACGCGCTCGGCGGCATGCAGCAGCGCGGCGGCATGCGCTCGGGCCGCGCAGGCGCGCACCTGCGCGCGGGGCGTTCGCAGGCAGGGCTGGCGTGCCCCGCCACCCCCCATCACCACCCCTCGGGCTGGCCCATCGTCGGTCGTCGTCGCCACCCGCGGTGCGCCGCCCCCCGCTTCTCGCAGGTGCCCGGGGACGAGGGAGCGCAGCGGCCACCCTCTGAGTTCGGTACGTATGCCGCCCGCGGATTGCTCTGGGCCCCGAAACGGGGGCCAATTCGCCTCGGGGGCGCTTGTCGAGCGCGAGCGGCAGCGCCTCGTCGTCGTCTTTGTTCGGCGCCGCACGCAAACGCAACCCCTCCCTCCTCTGAAGCATGAGGGCGAGCGCGCGCGAGAGAGATGCATCGACGACGACAACTGTCGCGCCTGCTTCGCCGACTCACGACCAAACCCCTCTCCGTTCCGCCGATCCGAAAACAACAACAAAACAAAAAACCAACGCAGCGTCGGCGTCGTCGTCGCCTGCGTCGTCGCCCCCGTCGCCGTCGGTGCGCCTGTCGTTCCGCCTGCCCTTCCGCGCGCAGTATGGCGAGAACCTGGCGCTGGTGGGCGCGGGCGCGCTGCTGGGCGACTGGGACCCGCGGCGCGCCCCGGCCATGGCGTGGACCGAGGGCGACGTCTGGGAGGCGCACGTGCTCGTGCCGCTCGGCGGGAGCGGCGGCGGCGGCGGCGGCGGCGGCGGGTCCCCGCTAGCGCCGGCGGCGACGACGCTGACGACGACCGCGAGCGCGAGCGCCGCCGCCGCCCCTTTGGACCTCGAGCTCGAGTATAAGTACGTGCTGCTGAGCCGCGACCGCGAGCCCCTGGCGTGGACCCCCGGGCCCAACCTGCGCCTCAGGCTGCCGCTGGCCGACGGCCGCTCGAGCTCCTCGAGCCCCGCAGCAGCGGCAGCAGCAGCGGCGGCGGCGGCGGCGGCGGAAGCAACGGTCGCCGCCGCACCGGCGCCGGCAGCAACGACAACCACAGCGGGCGGCGCCGTGGTCGTCCACGACGCCTGGGACGGCTCGGCGCGCGACGTCCAGACGCAGGTCGCGCGCCTCGTGGCCGCCGTCGCGGCGGGCGCGGCCGCCTCGGACGCCGCGGCCGCAGCCGCAGCGGCAGCAGCGCCGGCGGCCGGTCCCGCGGCCGGCCGGCCGCCGCCGCCGCCGTCGCCGCCACCGCCGCCCTCCTCTTCGTCCGCCGCCGCCGCCCTGGCCGCCGCCGCCGCCGGCGCGGGCGGCGGCGCGGCCGGCGGCGTCGAGGCCGCGGTCGACGAGGCCCTCGCGCACCTGGACGCCGCGCTGCGCGCGTCCGCTCGGGCGCAGGCGGACAGCCGGGGCGACCCGGCGTCGCCCGCGGTGCTTGAGGCCGACCGGGCGGTGGCGGCGGCGACGCGCCGCGCCGTCGCGATGAGCCGGGCGCTCGAATCGGCGGCGGCCGAGGGGTCGGCGGCGGCGGCGCTGCCGGCCGCGGGCGGGCGCGGCGGGGGTGGGTCGGAGGCGCAGCAGCAGCAGCGGCAGCAGCAGCAGCAGCAGCAGCAGCAGCAGGAGCAAGAGCGACGGCGCGCGTGAGAGCATCGTTCCTTTGCGATTGTTACACCCGTTCGCACTCGTGGTGGTGCGCTATCTTTAGGGGCGTTCCTTTGCGATTGTTAAAGATCTCCAAAAGCAAGGAGATCGGCGGGCGGCGATCGTCGGCCAATCGTACGCGTCGGCAGAGCGCTCCCTTGCGGAAGGCGGCCGTCTCGGCCGAGCGGGGTCCCGGCGCGCGCCGTCGCATCACAAAGAGGGAGGACGCCGCGAAGGCCTTCAAGCGGCCCGCCTCGTTTGCACGCGCGCTCGCGCCGCGCCGCGCGCCCGCCCATCGTGAACACCGTCCTCGTCGACCTTGTCGGCCTTGAACAACTCTGCGTCCGGCCTGCGCAGCCTGCGGGGAAAGACGGCGAGGTTCCGCTCGCTGGAGCAAGGCGCGCCACCCGCCCTTTTGACGGTGGTGCCAGAGGGCGCGCGCCCCCCGCCTTGCGCTCGAGCCCCGCCTCGCCGGTCTTTCCCCCACCCCAACACTCCAGACGCTCGCCAAGCGCCCAGCTTCCTTGACGACGGCGCTACCGTTTGGCCGCCGCCGCCGCCACGGCCGCCGCCTTGGCCGCCGCCCGCTCGGCGGGCGTCATCTCGACGTACCACCGGTGCGCGCGGCGCGCCTCTAGGCCGCCGGCCGCGCCCGCCAGGATATCGCCGACGGTCAGAATCTCGATTCCGGCCTGGTCGTCCGTCGACAGCGGCAGCAACGCCGGCAGCGGCGGGCGGCGGCGGGGGGCGGCGGCGGCGGCGGCGGCGGCGGGAGCTGCTCCCAGGCTGGCTGGGTGGGACTGATGGGCGCCGCGGCCCGCGGCGGGCGGGCCCGCGGCCATCGCCGCCAACGGGGGTGGGGGGGAGCGCGAAAGCGGCGCGCGTTGGAGAGAGGAAAGGAAGGAGGAGGGGTGGGGATAACGACACAAGGGAGGGGAGGACTTTGATGTTCAGGCGTTGAGCAGACACGACGAGTGCGCGATCATCCCTTGCTCGCACACGAACAAGTTGGAGAGCCGGCTTCAAGCGACGAGCTCTTTTGAAGAGTGGAAGGAGGAGAGAGGGAGGCGTTTTGCTTTTTGTTCGTCTCGGCAAAGCTGCCCCTCGAGAGACGCCAGCAGCAGGCGCAGCAGCAGCAACAGGACGTGCGCAGCGTGTCCCGTCGTCTCACGCGATCACATCATGGCCGACGAGCTGATCGTCCGGGAAGGTGGGCGCGCGCCGGAGATTATGGGGGCCGTTTGGCGACGACGACGGCGCCGCCGCGCCCGTTTTGGCGACGGCGACGCTCGTTCGGAGACGCTCAATCGAAAACGCTCCCCCCCCAAAAAACACCCGCCAACAAAAAACAGGCGACGAGGACGTGCAGTACGTGCTGCTCGAGCTGCCGGATGCGCCCGCGGACCGCAGCCAGCCGGACCCGTTCGCCCCGGGCGCGCGCCTGGTCGTGCGCATCGACCCGAGCACGGGCGCCGTGGCGGTGTCGGCGGCGGCGGCGGAAGGGGGAGGTTCGGGCGAGGACGCGAGCGCGGGAGACGGCGGCGTCGGCGTCGGCGGCGGCAGCGGCAACGTCAACGGCACGACCGGCCGTCCCCTGCTGGAGGGCCGCTTCGAGGATACCGTCGGCTCTGTGCTGGTGGTGCGGCCGCCTGGAGGCGCGGCAGCGCCGACGGGCGCGGGCAGCGAGGGCGGCGACGAGGAGCGGCGAACGCGCCCGCGGCGGCGCGAGGACGGCGACGAGCGGCAGCGGCGGCCGGCGCAGCAGCAGCCTCCGGCGGGCGACGGCGCCGCGGCCGTCGTCGTCGCGACGGTCGAGACGCGCGTGCGGACGTGGGCCGCGGGGCAGCGGCCGCCCGCAGATTAGTTTGAGTAACTAAGTAAAAAGTAGGTTGCAACGGGTCGCATTCTTGCAATTAGAAGGAATCGGTATTTGGCTCTCGCAGCAAAAGCGTCGTTTTCGGGAGGCGGGGCGGGGACGCGCGCCAAGGGCTGGCGCTTTTCCTGCGTGTGTGTGCGTATGTGTCTCTCTCTCTGTCTCTGCAAAGAAGAGGGAGGCAACGGTGCCATTCTTCCTCCGAAGCATTGGGCCCACATGATATGGCGGG
>Ga0209390_10001908_pt1 | contig 38309 bp, 43 predicted proteins | sample BON01_FD_187212 | JGI IMG/M metagenome (GOLD analysis project Ga0209390, IMG submission 187212) | Freshwater microbial communities from Lake Bonney liftoff mats and glacier meltwater in Antarctica - BON-01 (SPAdes) (version 2) | ecosystem: Environmental > Aquatic > Freshwater > Ice > Glacier...
ATTGGATATAAATAAATTGGAAATGTAGATTTATCGTAGTACATTGTTGATAGTTATGAAAATGGACACAAAATGGACACACAAAGATAATAAAAAAACCCGAAACCTTGTATATCAAGTGTTTCGGGTTGTTAAAAGTGACCTCGACTGGATTCAAACCAGTAACCTTCTCAGCCGTAATGAGATGCGCTATTCAGTTGCGCCACGAGGCCGTTACAAACGCTTAATTATAAGTTGTTCTATGAACTTGTTTGCGGGTGCAAATATAGTTATATTTGTCTAATATACAAATCTAATATATAAAAAAATAAATTAAAATGCACATTGAAAGCTATATACGTGATATTCAAGATTTTCCAAAACCTGGAATAAATTTTAAAGATATTACCCCATTATTAATTAATCCAGAAGCGACTAAACATTGCTTAGATTTATTATTAAGCTCTTTAGATGGTAAAAAAATTGACAAAGTAATAGGAGTAGAGAGCCGCGGATTCTTTTTTGGAACTCTTATAGCGCAAAAGCTTAATGTAGGCTTTATACCCGTTCGTAAGCCTAATAAACTTCCTTTTGAAACTATTTCTGCTTCTTATGATTTAGAATATGGCTCAGATGTTTTAGAAATGCATGTAGATGCTATACAAAAAGGGGATAGAGTTTTAATTCACGATGATGTTTTAGCAACTGGTGGAACTGCAAAGGCAGTTTGTGAATTAGTTGAGCAACTAGGAGGTGAAGTAGTGCAATGCAACTTTTTAATGGAACTTACTTTTTTAAATGGAAGAGAAAAACTTCCAGCAAAAGAAATTTTTACAGTATTAAAATATTAATCTAAAGATTTTATAGTTATATAATATCTATAAGCTAAAACAGCTTGTTGCCATTTTTTTGCCTTTGTAACGTCTAATCGTTGCTTTGTAAAACTTGGTAATATTAGTTTATTTAATTTTGCTAAAAATATATACATTCTTTATTTTTTTGTAAATATAAATAAAATAAAACCACAAATCTTTACTTTAACGTTAAGTGATTTGTGGTTTTAAATTTATCTAAAATTTTGCACCGTTATTCTTTGTTTTTTTCTTCGATAGCGTTTTTTCTCAATTTAATTTCTTTTTTCTTCGATTATTTTTCTTCTTTCCTCAATAAGTATTTTTCTTTTTTCAAAACGCTCCTCTAGCTCTTCTTTACTAGGTTTAGAATTTTGTTGTCCTTTTAATTCAATTTCTTTTTTCTTTTCTTCGATTATTTTTCTTCTTTCCTCAATAAGTATTTTTCTTTTTTCAAAACGCTCCTCTAGCTCTTCTATACTAGGTTTAGAATTTTGTTGTCCTTTTAATTCAACTTCTTTTTTCTTATTTAGCTCACTGCTTTTTTTGTGTAGCAGCGATTTATAAATTGGACTATTTTTTTGAAAATATTCTTTAGTTTCTATTGAAATTATCCCATACTTAACTTTTTCGCCATACTTTTTCAATTCGGCAGCATTTGCATTTTTTGTAATTGAAGTTGCCAAGATTTCACTCGGATTAATTTTATTTAAATCTTCATAATTAATTTCATTTCCATTAAAAATAAGTAAAGCTTTTTTAGCATCTACATTTTTGTCTTCTTTAATTCTTGAAATATTATCGTCAGATGAACTTGTCTCAAAACTTACACCCCAACCGTCTTCTTTTTTCTCAACTTCAGTAATCTTTTTTGACTCTGAAACTTTTGCAGCATCATTATAACTACCAACTACAGTTTTTAACTTAATTGTTTCCACTTCAAAATACACTTTATTTTTATCCGCTTTTTGATTGTATTTTTTTTCAAAAGCTTTAGGAGTCAGTTCATTCATTTCGCCAAGCTCTTCATTCATTGGAAATTTAACTTTTTCTGTGGCTCCTTTGATTTTTCCATTGATGATTAAAATAACGTCTTGTCCGTTTTTTTTCATATTGTCTAAACTCCAATATTTTTTGTCAGAATCAAATCCATTAATTTGAATGGTGTCCATATCATCATAATCAACTAACACTTCTACTGCTGTTAACTCTTCGACATCTTCAAAACCAAATGTTTTTTCGTCCTTATTATCTCTATCAACATAAATTTTAATGTCGTTAATCGGTTTTGTAGATTTACGTTCAAAAACACGAACGTAAGTTCTACCTGAATCGAAAACTAATTTGATACCAATAATTTCATTATTTTTATTTCGTTTTACATTCGAAATAATTAGCTTATGATTTTCTCCTGAAAATGTTTTTTCTAATTCTTTTAACTCTTTATCCGTGGTATTTTTGGATAGAATAGAAGAATAACTTGTAGAAACAACATAACTTATTTTTTCGGGTTTACTTTCTTTTTCCTGTGCAATAGTTTCAATTTGAAAAAGAAACATAAAGGTTCCTAATAATGGAAATACAACGCCATATTTCCATACATTCTTTTTTTGTGATTGATTTTTGTTTAACATAACGATTCGTTTTTTGATTAAGGATTGATAAAATTGATTGGTGATGGATAATTGATTATTGTAAGCCACTACTTTTAATAGGGTTTTTTGATATTGATAGGCTTTATTTGTAAGTGAAGACGTTTTATTATCGGCTATGAATTCTAAGTTCTCTACAATTGCTTTTCGATACAGCCAAGAAATAGGGTTTATCCATAAAAATAAACAAAGTAGTTTGCTAATTAAAACATCAATAGAGTGTTTTTGTTCTATGTGAATTTTCTCATGCATAAGTATCATTGCTAATTCTTCATCTGTAAACTTAGATTTATTAAAGACTAAATAATTAAAGAATGAAAATGGATTTTGAAGTTCATTTGTTTCTACTAAAACAATGTTTTTTTGTTTAATTTGGTTTCCTTTTTTTACAATTTTAAAGAAAGAATATATTTCAAATCCTAGTTTAAATAGAAAAAATAAAGACACTAAAAAATAACAATAGATAAAGAATAAATTCCAATCAAAAGGTGCATTTGAAACTTCTATTATTTTATTTGTTACCGGAAAATAAGATTTAGTATCATTAACAATAGGCTCTGGATTTACCCAAATAATTTTTGTAAATGTAATTAAAGGCAAAAGGATTGAACTTATAATTCCAAGAAGTAAAAACCAACGATTACTTTGAAAAAAGGTTTCTTTTCTAAGGAATATATGATAAGATACATAGAAAACTATTAGCAATCCATTTACTTTTAAGAAATAGTGAAATAGTGTTTCCATAATTATTTCTTGTTTTCAATTAATGTTAAAATTTCTCTTAGTTCTTTTGCTGTAATTTTTTCTTCTTCGGCAAAGAAAGAAACTAAATTTTTATATGAACTATTAAAATAAGTATCAATAGCAGTATTCATGAATTTTTTTCTATAATTTTCTATAGATATAATAGGGAAGTATTGGTGTGTTTTTCCGTATGCTTTATAACCTACGTATTCTTTTTCTTCTAGGTTTCTAACAATAGTAGAAAGCGTATTATAATGTGGTTTTTCTTCCGTAATTTCTTCTAATATGTCTTTTACAAAAGCTTTTTTTAACTTCCATAAAATTTGCATAATTTCTTCTTCTTTATTGGTTAGCTTTAGCATAAACTTTTTTTTGATAGATCAAATGTATAACTATTTTTATAGTTATACAACTACTTTAGTAGTTAGTTAACTATTTTTTAAGTTTTCAGTTTACGAAAAATAAAAAAGTCTAGTAAAAACTATGCTTGAAGAAATTTTATTTTAAAAGATATTTAGATTTTACTTTCTTTTTTAATAAATTTAAGAACTAAAAATCCTACGGAAACACCAATTAATCCTAAAGATCCCATAAATATCCAATTGGTTTGGTAACCAAAACGTTCAATAATTTCCATTCCTGTTTTTGCAGAAAGTATATGTGCTAAACTATAACTCATTGCAAAAATTGCCATATAACGACCTTCGTGTCCTTTTGGAGCTCTGCTGATTGCAAACGAATTAGCAAAAGGAAAAGCAAACATTTCTCCAAAAGTCATAAACACCATCATTATAATTAAAATTCCTGCCCAAAAATTAACTAACAATAAAAACATACTTAAAGACATTGCTAAGCAACCATAAGTAACAATTTTTACTGCACTAATTTTCTTTTTTTCGATATAATTAACTAATGGCATTTCTAAAAAGAATACCAAAACACCATTGAATGTTAAAAGCAATCCTGTTTGAAATTCGGATAAATTAAATTGTTCACCATGGTATAAAGGTATAGTTGTAAAAAGTTGAAAAAACATAATTCCAGTGATCAAACAAGTTATTAAAAATAACCAAAAAGGGGTGTCTTTAAAAACAGAATTTGTTAATATTTCTCCTGAATTTTCTTTATCTAAATAAGCCGATTTTTTCTTTTCTTTTACTAATATCCAAAAAACTAAAATAGCTGTAATACAAGTAATTCCATCTACCCAAAACAAACCACTATATCCACTACTCATAATTATTAAACCTCCTAATGCAGGACCTGCAGCAAAGCCTAAATTAATTGCAAGTCTAACTAATGTTAAAGATCTTGTTCTGTTTTCTGGTTTAGAATAAGCCGCTAAGGATACAAACATAGCGGGTCTAAACATATCAGCCACAGCCATAATTAAGAAAATAGCAACAATTAATCCTTCAAAAGAAGTTATCTTTTGTAAGCCAAAAAACATTAATCCACTTGTAAATAAACTAAAAATCATTACTTTATAGAAGCCAATTTTATCTGCTAATTTTCCGCCTAACCACGCACCTAGCATTGAACCACATCCAAAACTAACCATAATCCAACCTACTTGACTATAGCTGAAGCCTAAGTCTTCTTTTAAGTATTTGGATAAAAAAGGCAAAACCATAGTTCCAGCCCTATTAATGAATGTAACTATTGTAAGGATCCAAATTTCTCTTGAAAATCCTCTAAAGTTGTTAATGTATTTTTGAAACGCTTTTTTTATCATGGAATTTATAAAAAGCAAAAATACAAAACTGAAAAGGAAATAATTGTTATTAAAATTATATATTTTTGTAAAAATTAAATGCAATGAAGCGTTTTAGCATATTTATATTATTAGCTAGTATTTCTGTTTTTTCACAAGAAGAAAAGGTTTTAACTAGCTTAGAATTCCAACAAAATTTAAATATTGAATTTGCAGATTCTTTGAAAAGTCCTTTGTCCGAAGAAGATAGGTTACATTTTAAAGCACTAGACTTTTTTGCGATTAATGCATATTATATTGTGGAGGTTACATTTATACGTACAAAAAAAGAAAAAAACTTTCAAATGAAAACTTCAACAGATAGAACTTCTATATATAGAAAATATGGCGAATTACATTTTAAAATAGATGGAATTGAGATGCAATTAAACGTGTATCAAAACATTGAATTATCTAGACGAAAAGGATTTCAAGATTATTTGTTTCTACCCTTTTCAGATTTAACTAATGGAAAAGAAACGTACGTAGGAGGAAGGTATTTAGACATGAAAATACCTAAAGAGGATAAGGTATCAATTGATTTTAATAAAGCGTACAACCCTTACTGTGCCTATAATTACAAATATTCTTGTCCTATTGTTCCTTTGGAAAATAACTTAAACATTGCTATTAATGCAGGTGTTAAAAAATTTCAGGATTAATGCAGTTGGTTAACTTACACACTCATAAATTTTCTAATAATAATGTAGTTTTAGAAATTGTGAATCAATATCCTTGGGAATTTAACGTAGTTATTCCTAATTATTCTATTGGAATTCATCCTTGGCATATTGATGAAAATAGAATAGAATTAGATTTGAAAATAATTGCAGAAAAATTGCTTTTAAATGAATGTTTAGCTCTTGGAGAATGTGGATTAGACAAGAGAATAGATTTACCAATAGACTTACAAATAGAAGTTTTTAAAAAACAGTTGGTTTTAGTTCAAAAAACTTCAAAACCAGTTATTTTACACTGCGTCGCTGCTTACCAAGAAGTTATTGCTATTAAAAAAGAGATGAATATAAAAAATCCAATGATAATTCACGGTTTCTCAAAAAACGAATTAGTAGCAAAATCACTTTTAGATAATGGTTTCTATTTGTCATTTGGAAAATATTTGTTGCGTAATCCAGAATTAGAATCGGTTTTTAAAAGCACACCAAATGATCTATTTTTTTTAGAAACAGATACAATTGACGAATCATTAGAAGAAGTATATCAAAAAGCTGCAGAAATTAAAAAGATAGAAATAGAAGAATTGAAAAATATTGTTTGGACAAATTTTAATAGAATTTTCTAATTTTAAAAAGCTTTACAAATACACAAATAAACGATTAACAAAATCAACAATAACAATAAATGGCAAAGTGGAAAGAAAGAGCAGAATTGCTTTTTAAAGAAGAAGGAATCTTAAAATTACAAAATGCAAATGTACTAATTGTTGGGCTTGGCGGTGTGGGTAGTTTTGCAGCTGAATTTTTAGCAAGAGCAGGAGTAGGAAGCATTACAATTGTTGACGGCGATACTATTGATATTACAAATATTAACCGTCAATTGCCAGCCTTGCATTCTACTGTTGGTCAGGCCAAAGTTACAATAGTTGGCGATAGACTTATGGACATAAATCCGGAATTAAAACTTACAAGAATACAAGAATTTCTATCTCCAGAAAGAGCATATGAAATTGTTTCTCCAGAATATAATTATGTACTAGATTGTATTGATAGTCTTACGCCAAAATTAAATTTGATTATTGCTGCTAAGCGAAAAAAAGTTAAATTAATTAGCAATATGGGAGCAGGAGGAAAGAGTGATGCTGGAAAAGTAAAAGTTTCAGATATTAGCAACACAAAATTTTGCCCTTTAGCGAAGAATATTAGAAAAAGATTAAAAGAAGTAGGCATAGATAAAGGAATCAAAGCAGTTTACTCTACAGAAATGCCTTTACCATCAAGTTTAAAACTTACAGACGGTACAAACTATAAAAAGTCTTTTTATGGAACAAATAGTTGGATGCCAGCACTATTTGGTTTGCATGCAGCGGAAACAGTTGTAAAACATATTCTTAAATAATATAAAAATTTTGGAATAGACTTATAATTAAATCCGAAGTTTTTTAACTTCGGGTTTAATTATTCAACGGGTTGTGCAACCAATACTTTTGTACTATCTTTTATTGGATCAGTATTTATTATTTCAATAGGTTTAACGTATTTTTTTTTAATAGGATAATATATTTCAGTTACCCATTTTGATTCGTTTTTGGTTTCAGTTAAACTAATTTTATATATTTCTATGTAATTTTGATTAGTATCAATAACATAATCTGACTCTAAAATAGATTTTTCAGTTTTCTTACGGGCACTCTCAAGATGTATGTAGTTTCCTGTTAGTGTGGTTTTATAAGCTATATAATCATCAAAATAGCCACTAGTAATTTTGTTTTCATCTGAAATTAAAATTTCTTTTTCTGTAGCAATACAAACAGAATAAATAATGTAGTTGTCAATATTGTTTCGTTCGTTTATTATTACAAAAGGAAGATTTATCGTTTTAAAGTTATTCGTTTTTGCAAACTGTTTTGTACTTTCTACTATTTCTTGATAATTTTTAAGAAAATTATCTATTTTACAAGAATCTTTTTGTTGAATAAAGTAAGATGTATTTTTGGAAACAATTCCATTTTGCGTAATTTTAAAGGAGCTTAACTCTGCAATCAAATTTTGTTCTATTTGAGAAAGTCCACTTTCAAATAAACCGCCATAAATAGCATCTATACCACTTTTTAGAAAGTTATTAAGCTTCCATTTGAAGGAACTTTTTCCTTCCATAGACCAATTAACTTTTGTTGTTTTATTATTACTTGTAAAACTCCAAGTAATTTTATGAATGTCATCTCCAATTAGAATATTTTGATAAATTGTGTCAGACGGAATGGTTTTAATAGTAGTTATTTTTCCGTTTATAGTACTACTTTTCCATGTAAGACTTGGATTTTTTTCGTAAGTTTTTACAGTAAAAGTTTGTTTAACACTTTTGTCAAAATCTTTCAAGTCAAACCAATCTTTCCAAGTACTAAAATCGTTAATATAATTGTAAAGATTTTCTTTTTCTACATTAATTTCTTTTTGCCTAGTTATTTTGTAATCATTCTGTTGAGTAGCAATAAAAACAAAAAAAGCACTACATAATAATAAAAATATTGTAAATATGTATTTGATTATTTTCATTTAGATAAAAAGTATTTTTCAAAATTAAATAATTAATCCATTATATAATGCTTTATTAAGAATAATAATCCTACAAAAGTTAAAAAAAGTAATAAAACCCAATAAATTCCTTTGTATTGCGTCTTTAATTGCTTTAAATCTTTTTTGTACATTAAAAAAACGGTAATAATAAATACAATTATAAAAAATATTGCGAAATTTATTTGTCCTGCTGAAAACATCTGTATTTTTTTGTAAAGTTAAGTAATAAATTGCGTAGATATAAAAATAAACTATTCGTTTATTAAATTTATTTTTAACAATTTGCAACTAAAAAGCGATCCATATTAATAGATCGCTTTTTGCATATAACATAATTGCTTTGTGTTAATTTAATTTGGCTAAAATTGCATTAAAAACAGCACTCGGGCGCATTGCGTTGTCTGTTAATTCAAAGTTTGGATGGTAATAACCACCAATTTTTTGCGGCTTACCTTGTGCAGCAATTAATTCTTCATTAATTTTTGCTTCGTTTGTACTTAACTCCATAGCAATAGGAGTGAAGATCGCTTTTAATTCAGCATCCATATCTTGGTTTGCTAAGGCTTGTGCCCAATATAAAGCCAAATAGAAATGAGAACCTCTATTGTCTAAACTTCCCAATTTTCTTGTTGGAGATTTGTCGTTTTGTAAAAATAAATCTGTAGCATCGTCCAAAGTTTTCGACAAAATTAACGCTTTTGGATTGTTAAATGCATTTCCCAAATGTTCATAAGAAACACCTAAAGCTAAAAACTCCCCTAATGAATCCCAACGTAAATATCCTTCTTCAATAAATTGTTCAATATGTTTTGGAGCAGATCCACCAGCGCCAGTTTCAAATAAACCACCTCCATTCATTAATGGCACAATAGATAACATTTTTGCAGAAGTTCCTACTTCTAAAATTGGAAATAAATCTGTCAAATAGTCACGCAAAACGTTTCCAGTTACCGATACAGTATCTAAGCCTTTGACAATTCTTTCTAATGAAAAATTGGTTGCTTCTACCGGATTCATAATACGAATATCTAAACCAGTTGTATCATAATTTTTTAAATATAAGTTTACTTTTTCAGTAACTTGTCTATCATGTGCTCTGTTTGCATCTAACCAAAAAACAGTGGGTACGCCAGTTGCTTTTGCTCTATTAACAGCTAATTTAACCCAGTCTTGAATAGGAGCATCTTTTACTTGGCACATTCTAAAAATATCACCAGCTTCAACAGCTTGTTCCATTAAAATAGTTCCGTTAGCATCTTTTACGTTAACTGTTCCATTTGCAACCATTTGAAAAGTTTTGTCATGAGAGCCGTATTCTTCTGCTTTTTGTGCCATTAAACCAACATTAGAAACGCTTCCCATTGTTTTTGGATCTAACGCACCATTCTTTTTACAAAAATTAATAGTTGCTTCATATACTCCAGCATAACATCTATCTGGAATGATTGCTTTGGTATCTTGAGATTTCCCAGCTGCATTCCACATTTGTCCAGAGTTACGAATCATTGCAGGCATAGAAGCATCTACAATAACATCTGACGGAATATGTAAGTTCGTGATTCCTTTATCTGAATTTACCATTGCTAAAGCAGGACCATTTTCCATAGCAGCATTTAATGCAGCTTCAACTTCCTGTTGTTTTGCATTTCCTGCAATTTTCGCATAAACGTCTCCTAATCCATTTTTTGTATCAACTCCTAATTCTTTAAATAAATTAGCATATTTTGCAAACACATCTTCAAAATAGACTTCTACAAAAGCACTAAATAGAATTGGATCTGAAATCTTCATCATCGTTGCTTTTAAGTGAACAGAGAATAAAACCCCTTTCGCTTTAGCATCTTCTAATTGAGTAGTAATAAAACTTCTCAACTTGTGCATTTTCATTACAGAACTATCAATGATTTCTCCTGCTTTTAATGGTGAAATATCTTTTAATATTTTAGTAGCACCGTTTGCATCTGAAAATTCTATAGTAAAACTTCCAGCATCTTTCATGCATATTGATTTTTCGGTTCCGTAGAAATCACCATCTGTCATGTGTGCAACATGTGATTTTGAATTGGAAGACCAAGCTCCCATAAAATGCGGATGTGCTTTAGCGTAGTTTTTAACTGCTTTTGGCGCACGTCTGTCTGAGTTTCCTTCTCGCAATACAGGATTTACAGCAGAACCTAATACTGTTGCATATTTAGCTCTAATTACTTTTTCTTCGTCAGATTTTATTTCTTCAGGGAAATTAGGAATCGCATAACCTTGTGTTTGTAATTCTTTAATTGCTTCTTTTAATTGTGGTACTGAAGCCGAAACATTTGGTAATTTTATAATATTAGCTTCTGGTTGCGTTGCTAATTGACCTAATTCTGAAAGTGCATCTACAATTTTTTGGTCTTCTTTTAAATACTCTGGAAAGTTAGATAATATTCTTCCTGCTAAAGAAATATCTCTTGTATCTAAGTCAATATTTGCAGGCTTTGAAAAAGCTTTAACAATTGGCAAAAAAGAATGAGTTGCCAACATAGGAGCTTCATCTGTAATAGTATAAATTATTTTTGATTTGTTAGACATTTTATAGATTTTTATAGATTTTATTTTAATTAAGTCAAGCAAATATAAGAAATTATGAAGATAATTTAGACAATGTTACTTGCTAAAATTGATATCGTATAATTTAATAATCTAACACCTTTTTTTTGAGAAATTGTCAATTATTTAAACCAAATAATACATAATAAAAAAGTCCCAACATTGTTGGGACTTTATAAGATAAAAGTTCAATACTATTTTTTGTATCTTCTTTCTTTAATTTTTGCTTTTTTACCAGTAAGTTCTCTGAAGTAGTAAATACGAGCTCTACGAACTTTACCTCTTTGGTTAACTTCTACTTTTTGTAAAGCAGGCATGTTAACTGGGAAAATACGCTCAACTCCAATTGCACCAGACATTTTACGAATTGTAAAAGTTTCAGTTGCACCAGAACCTCTTCTTTGGATTACAACTCCTTTGAAGAACTGAGTTCTTGTTTTTTCACCCTCTTTAATTTCATAATACACAGTGATTGTATCACCAGCAGCGAAAACAGGGAAATCTTTTTTTTCTACGAATTCGCTATTTACGAAATCTACTAAATTTGCCATAATATTAATATAACTATTGCATTCAGAGCAACATTCACGAGTATCGTCAGAGGTTAGTCCAAAACTTAACGCGAAAGTAAAAAATAATTATGAATTATGAATTATGAATTATGAATTATTTTGTAAATCTTACTCTTCCAACAAATCAGGTCTTCGGTTTTTTGTATGCTCGTAGGCTTTTTGTTCACGCCATTCTTCAATTTTAGGAAAATTTCCACTTAAAAGAATTTCTGGAATCTTCCAACCTTTATATTCTGCAGGTCTCGTATAAATAGGTGGAGAAAGTAAATTGTCTTGAAAACTATCGGTCAAAGCAGAAGTTTCATTGCTTAAAACACCAGGAATTAATCTAATAATACTATCACATAAAACAGCTGCGCCAAGTTCTCCGCCAGAAAGCACATAATCGCCTATTGAAATTTCTTTAGTAATAAATTGGTCTCGAACTCTTTGGTCTACCCCTTTATAATGTCCGCAAAGAATAATAATATTTTTTAACATAGACATTCCATTGGCCATACTTTGGTTTAAAGTTGCACCATCTGGAGTCATGTAAATTACTTCATCATATTCTCGTTCGCTTTTTAGTTTTGCAATACAATCATCAATAGGTTGAATACTCATAACCATACCTGCGCCGCCGCCATACTGATAATCGTCTACACTTTTTTGCTTATTAGTAGTATATTCTCTTAAATTATGAAAATGCACTTCTACAAGTCCTTTTTCAATAGCTCTTTTTAAAATTGAAGCTTCAAACGGGCTTCTTATAAGTTCTGGTAAAATGGTAATAATATCAATGCGCATTTTATAGGGATTGCAATGTTAAAGGGGCAAAGTTACGAAGTTTTAACTCTTGTTTTCTAAATTTATGGATTTGTTGACCAAAGGGAAGCTCCTTTTAACATTGCTCTTCTTGGTAATTTTAATCCTGCAACAATTAATTCGGCAAAATCTTCTGGTTGTAAAACAGAATCTTCAGAATCTTTACGGGCAATCCCTAATTCAATTGACATGTCTGATACAATTGTGCTTGGCGTTAAAGTGCAAACTCTAATATTGTTTTTGCGAACTTCTTTCCTTAACGATTCTGACATTCCAATTACTGCAAATTTTGATGCTGAATAAGCAGATGTATTTGCATTTCCAGTTAATCCAGCAGTTGAAGAAATATTAAAAATATCCCCTTCGTTTTTTTCTATCAAGAAAGGAAGCACTTCTTTAGTAACAAAATACATTCCCATAACGTTCGTCTGCATAATTTCTGACCATTGTTCCACTTTCATATCGTTTAACGAACCAAAAGCAGAAATTCCGGCATTATTTACTAAAATGTCTACACTGCCAAAAGTATTTATTATTTGTTTTATTCCTTTTTGTACTTCTGCATAATTTCCCACATTAAATAGAGCATAAGTTGCATTTACACCTAAAGCTTTTATTTTGGCAACTGTTTCTTGTAAGTTTTTTTCATTTCTACCAGTAATAGCTACTTCAATTCCTTCTTTGGCGAAAGCTAGTGCGGTTGCTTTTCCAAGTCCTCTACTTCCTCCAGTTATAATTGCTTTTTTGCCTTTTAAGTTTTCCATTTCAATCTGATTTTTATTTGAAGTAAAATTAAAAATTAAATAAGTCTTTGCTGTAATTAAAACCCTAAATTAAATATAAAGTTGTGCTTTAATTTTAAGAATTTGTTCTGTTATAGAAGTTTTATATGTCTAATAAAATGACTAATTTTGCAGGATAATTTAAATAAAAAATCATGCAAGACGGAATTTACGCAAAATTTAATACTCCTAAAGGAAGTGTTTTAGTAAAATTAGCACACGATAAAACACCAGGAACAGTTGGAAATTTTATTGGTTTAGCTGAAGGACAGTTAGAAAATAAAGTAAAATCTATGGGAGAACCTTATTATAATGGTTTAAAATTTCATAGAGTTATTCCAGATTTTATGATACAAGGTGGTTGCCCACAGGGAACAGGAACAGGAGATGCAGGTTATAAATTTGACGATGAATTTCATCCTGAATTAAAACACAATAGACCTGGAGTTTTAGCAATGGCTAATTCTGGACCAGGAACAAATGGTTCTCAATTTTATATTACACATATTCCAACAGATTGGTTAGATGGTAAACATACTGTTTTTGGACATGTTGTAGAAGGACAAGATGTTGTAGATACTGTTGCGCAAGGAGATGCTTTAGAAAGTGTTGAGATTATTAGAGTAGGAGCTGAAGCTGAAAAATGGAATGCTATTGAAGCATTTAGAACTTTTGAGGGTTCTCGTGAGAAAAGATTTGCTGCTCAAAAACAAGAAGCAGAAGCTGCCATGGAAAAATTAGCTGCTGGTTTTGATACTACAGAAAGCGGATTACGTTATAAAATGATTCAAACTGGAAATGGTAAGCAAGCTGAAAAAGGTAAAACAGTTTCAGTACACTATGAAGGTTCTTTAGAAAACGGACAAGTTTTTGATTCTTCATACAAAAGAAAAAAACCAATTGATTTTAAATTAGGAGTAGGACAAGTTATTGAAGGATGGGACGAAGGTATTGCTTTGTTAAAAGTAGGCGATAAGGCTCGTTTTGTAATTCCTTCTTATTTAGGATACGGTTCTAGTGGAGCTGGAGGAGCAATTCCACCAGATGCAACCTTAATCTTTGATGTGGAATTAATGGACGTTAAATAGTTATTACTAAACAGTAACTAGTTTATATATTTTTAAAATCCCGAGACATTGTTTTCGGGATTTTTATTTTGGTATTGTTTTTGTATTTTTACATTCAATTTAAATATTATGAAAAATAAACTTTCTTTTTTCTTTCTTTTATTTTCTCTTTTTGGCTTTAGTCAAGTACCTCATTGTGGGTTTGATTTTACTTCTTATTTAGTAGTAATTCCACACGAAAATGGAAATTCTGCAATAATAAATAATTTGCAAATTACGATTGTAGATGAAAACGGAAAAGAAGTTTTAAATATAGATAATAGTCTTAGTTGGATAAATAAAAACAAAGCACTTTTGTTTGACAGAAACTATTTAATAAGCAAATTATCTGAAAAAGAGCGTTGGTTTTTTCCTTATGCAAATGAGAGTTATTTTTTATCGGTTACCAATACTTTTCCAGCAGATAATTTTAGTGTAAAAATTTCAGATCCTAAAGGAATTTATAAAACCCAAACAATGCAACTGCAAAACTACAATTTATACATTTTGTGCTCTAGCGAAAACGAAAGACAAGCTAAATCTTTTGGACCAAGAACAAATAGACCTATTGAAGTTGTTGTGGAACGTAATTAATTTGTTATTCAATTAATTAAAGAGAACATAAACCAAATTCCCAACTAAAAGAATTTTAAAAATTAAGGATAAAGCACTGATTTTTAAATTGAATTTCGTTTGCGCTAACAGAATTACTAAAACTAAAAATGGTAAAATTAAACCTGAAAATAGTCGCAAAGAATAGGTTTCTGAAAAACCATTAAAACTAGAAGAGTTTACTTCATTGAAAATCAGCGACTTTTTATCGAAATTAAATCTCCTTTGTCTATTCTTTTTACAAATTCTTTTGATGCAGTAAATCGACTTTCTTTTGTTGTAACCGTGTACGTTAAATGAGAGTTTCTGCCAGCGTTATAATAATGTTGTCTATTGGTTTCAATAGAGTTTACCTTAGTTGTTATTTCTTTACCAGGTAATGAAAAATCAATAATAAAAACAAAGGCTAATATGAGAAATAAGATTTTTAGTGTTTTTTTCAGCATAAACTACTTCCACTTAATATTACAACCAATACTCGGTTTTTGTACATCGTTTAAATGGCGGTTATAAATAACGCTATCAATAGCATTACGCAAATCACTACCGCTAATGGATATTTCATTTCCAGGTCTGGAATCGTCCATTTGTCCGTGGTACACTAATTTATCTTGGCTGTCAAATAAATAAAAATCGGGAGTACAAGCAGCATTATAAGCTTTTGCTACTTCCTGCGTTTCATCATACAAATAAGGGAAATCCACTTTATGTTCCAAAGTAAAATCGGCCATTTTACTAGGAGAATCTTGCGGATAATTAATTATATCGTTACTTGATATGGCTACAATTCCTAAACCTTGTACTCTATAATCGTTAGCTATCATTACAACTTCTTCCATAACATGTAATACAAACGGACAATGGTTGCATATAAACATAACTAAAGTTCCCTTATGACCTTTTGATTCTGCAAAATTAAAATTGGTATTAAAATTACTTGCTGGCAATAAAAAATCGGGTGCTTTTGTGCCAAGTGGCAACATATTTGAAGGAGTTTGAGCCATTTTAATAAGAGTTTATAATTTAGATTTAAAAAGTATTAGCTTCTTATTTGTTATACGCTAATTAATTCATAATGTTACAAAAGAGTTGAAAATTCTTAAATTTGAGGACAACTATATTTTTTTACCAAATAAAAACATAGTAAAAAGTGTTAAATGAACGATTTCTGAGTTCACAAGACTGTGTTTTATTATAATAAAGTGAAATTAGTTTAATGAAACCTATGATCCTGTGTGGTTTATTTTTTTTAATTTTAGAACAAAAAGATGAAAGCAGAAATTAACTGGCAAGATTTTGAAAAAGTAGATATGCGCGTAGGAACTATTATTGAAGTTAATGATTTTCCAGAAGCTAGAAAACCTGCTTATCAATTAAAAATAGATTTTGGTGCTGAAATTGGAATCTTAAAAACATCGGCACAAATAACAAAACGTTATTCCAAAGTAGATTTGATGCAAAAACAAATTATGGCTGTTGTAAATTTTCCTAAAAAACAAATAGGAACTTTTAGGAGTCAGTGTTTGGTAATGGGTTCAGTAGGAATAGAGAATGACATTGTTTTGCTAACGCCTAATTTTGAAGTGCCAAATGGATTAAAAATTGGCTAATAAATAAGCCCTACAAATTGCAGGGCTTATTCTATTTTATTATCAATTAAATATCATCAAAACTTATATCTGTAAAACTACTAGATGTTGGAGTTTCGTCTTCAGTTGTAATGGTAAAATCTTCTTTCTTGAAATCTTTTTGATGTCTTTCAGAAATTACTTCTTCTCCTTTATGGTCTACAACAAAAGAAGTCATTTCGTCCAAAATTTCTTGGAAAGCAGCAAAATCTTCTTTGTATAAATAAATTTTATGTTTTTTAAAGTGATAAGAACCATCTTCTTCTGTAAACTTTTTACTTTCTGTAATAGTTATGTAATAATCATCTGCTTTAGTTGCTCTTACATCAAAAAAATAGGTTCTTCTTCCTGCTCTTAGTACTTTAGAAAAAATATCCTCTTTTTCTAACATTTCATTTTCTCTCATAATCCTTCAGTCTAAATATTGGTTTTTTAATAGATACCAAAAATCTAAAAAAAAAAGATATAAAACAATACTTTAATCAATTTCTTTTTCCGAAAGTTGTTTGTTGTAAAGTTCCTTATAATAACCTTCTTCTTTTAATAATTGATTGTGAGTACCATGTTGTATAATTTTTCCATCATCTAGAATGATAATTTTTGTAGCATTCTTAGCAGATGAAACCCTATGTGTAACAATTATAGTGGTTTTGTCCTTACAATATGTGGTTAAACTATTTAAAATTGCTTCTTCGGTCTCTGTATCTACAGCGCTTAAACAATCGTCTAATAATAGAATTGGAGCATTTTTAATTAAGGCTCTAGCAATGGAAACGCGCTGCTTTTGTCCGCCAGAAAGTGTTATACCTCTTTCACCAAGTATTGTGTCGTATTTATTAGTAAATTCGTCAATATTATGATGTACTACTGCTTTTTTGGCAGCATCCATGATTTCTGCATCTGTGGCGTTTTCATTACCAAATTTTATATTATTTTTTATTGAATCAGAAAACAGAAAAGCATCTTGTGGAACAACACTAATATTATTTCTTAAATCATCTAAATTTACATCTTTAATAAGTTTATCGTCAATATAAACACTGCCAGAAGTAGAGTCATACATTCTACTAACTAAGGATATTATAGAAGATTTTCCGGAACCTGTTTTTCCTAAAATCGCCAAAGTTTCTCCTGTGTTTAATGCAAACGAAATATTATTTAAAGCAGTAATATTAGTATCTTCGTAAGTAAAAGCAACATTTTTAAATTCTATTTTACCTACAATAATATGATGTTCTTTTGCAGTATTATATATCGTTGGCTCAATTGTTAAAAATTCATTTAATCTTTTTTGTGATGCTTCTGCTTCTTGAACTAACGAGGAAACCCAACCTAAAGATGCTACTGGCCAAGTAAGCATGTTTATATATAAAATAAATTGTGCAATTGTTCCTATGCTTTCAATATCGCCATTTATATACATGTTTCCACCTACATAAATTACTACCAAATTACTTAACCCAATAAGTAAAACCATTAATGGTCCAAATAAGGAATTTACTTTTGCTAAACTAAGATACTTATCTTTACTTACTTGGGTAAGAGTTGCAAATTCTGCTTCTTTTTGTTTTTCTATCGCATAAGCCTTAATTACGCGTACTCCCGAAAATATTTCTTGTGCAAAAGAGGTAATAGTTGAAAGGTTTTGTTGAAACTCACCACTTCTTTTGTGTATTTCTGAACTAATTTTAAAAACGCCGTAAGAGAGAAGTGGAAGTGGTAGTAGAGAGTATAAGGTTAATTTTGGAGATATATTATACATGTATACTATTACAACTGCAAAGCGAATAAACGTGTTTAAAGAATACATTATTGCAGGACCTACATACATTCTTACTTTTCCTACATCTTCACTAATACGACTCATTAAATCGCCAGTTCTATTTTTTTTGTAAAAACTTTGTTCTAGTTTTTGGTAATGGTTAAATACTTCGTTTTTTAAGTCAAACTCAACATAACGGGACATTACAATTAAAGTTTGACGCATTAAAAAAGTTAAAAATCCAGCAATTACCGTTGTTGCAATAATTAATATAATATTATTTAATAAATCATTTTTAACAGTTTTTATGGAAATATTGTCCTGCTTTAAATATTCTTCAATTATTGTAATAGAATCTCCTATTAATTCAGGCGTAAATAAAGAAAATATTTGTGCAATAATTGTTATGAAGATACCGAGAAAAAAACGGTATTTATATTTGATAAAGTATTTGTTTAAATATTGTAATTCTTTCATATTTAAATTTAAAAAGTAGATTATTTGTTAAGCATTTTTGTTTTATATTATTAATTCAATGATTTTGCAATTTTTAAAAATAATTTGATTATTAATCAGATTCTTAAAATAAAATTAAAATTTTGAATATATTTATTTTTATCCGCAATATTGTTTTTCAAATTTTGAATAATTTCTAATATTTTAAAGCATGACTGCAGAATTAATAAAGGCGAATGAATTACATAAAATGGATCCTGTTTTGGACAAATATCATTTGATAGCCATGAACAAGTTGTTTTTTGTAGCCACAAAGATACAGGTTTAAAAGCAATTATTGGTATCCATAACACAGTTTTAGGACCTGCATTAGGTGTTGCCAGAATGTGGAATTACGCAAATGAATGGGAAGCATTAAACTACGTTTTACGCTTATCAAGAGGAATGTCTTTTAAGTCTTAAATTTCAGGCTTAAATTTAGGTGGATGTAAAGCGGTTATTATTGGCGATGCAAAAACACAAGAAACTCCCGAATTAATGAGAAGATTTGGTCAATTTATAGATTCATTATCTGGAAAATAGTATACTGGCTGAAGATGTTGGCGTGGAAACAAAAGACTTGCATACCGTTAAAAAGTTTCAAAATATGCAACAGGAATTTCTGTAGCAAAAGGTGGTTTTGGTAATCCGTTATCTGTAACTGTTTATGGTGATTACACGGACATGAAAGTAGCAGCTAAATTTCAATTTGGAACAGGTAATTTAGAGGGTAAAAAAGTATTAGTGCAAGGAATTGGACATATTGGTGAATTTTTAGTCTAACATTTATCGGAAAATGCTGCAATTGAAGCTATTGCAGATATAAACGAACAAAAATTAAATGAAATTAGTTCTAAATAAGAAGCAAAAATATTTACAGGTAATGATTTTATGGAGCAAAAGTAGATATTTATGCACCTTGTGTTTTAGGAGCAACTATTAATAACGACAAGGTTCACAAAATAAATGCTAAAGTTATTGCTGGAGCTGTAAATAATCAATTAGCAAATGAAATTGTTCATGGTAACATATTAAAAGATATAGGCATTTTATGTGCTCCAGATTTCTTAATTAATGCAGGTGGTGTAATTAATATATATTCTGAATTAACAAATTTCTTTAAGAAGGACGTAATGAATAAAACAGAAGATATATTAATTACACCTCTTTATAAAAATTTAAATTTGCAAAAGATAATAACATTTCAATACATAATGCAGCTTAATCTATCGCTCAAAAAATAATTGAGGACAGAAAAAAAGAAATTCAGAATAAATAATTATAATAAATAGTGTATTTTTGCAGAGTGAAAGAATTCATCTTTTGCTTTTTTAATTTTAAAGTTCTTTAAGCTGTGTTAAATAGAAGACATATTAGGATAAAGGTGATGCAAACTATTTATGCAATGCACCAGCACAAATCTGATGATATTGAAAAAGAGGAAAAATTCTTGTTTCAGAGCATTGAAAATATGCAAGATTTGTATTTATTAATGCTTTCTGCATTGATTGAAATTCAAAACAAAGAAGAGGAGTACTTAGATTTAGTGTCGAAAAAACATTTAGCAACTAAGGAAGAAAAAAATCCGTCGCTTAAATTTACTCAAAATCAATTATTACAAGTGCTTAAAAGTAGTGAATCATTACTTGGCAAAATGGAAGTAAGAAGAATAAATAATTGGCAAGTAAATGACGATGTTATTTTATATTTGACAGAGGCTATTAAAGAAAGTGATTTGTATATTGCTTACATGACCAAAACAGAAACTACTTTTAAAGAAGATAAATTTTTTATTGCAGACTTATTTGAAAAAGTAATTGCTCCAAATGAAAAACTATATAATTATTTAGAAGACCATAAGCTAACTTGGTTAGACGATGTTCCTTTAATAAATACAATGATTTTAAAGCAAATAAAAAAGGTAAATGATATTCACGAAGAATTTTTAGTACCAAGGCTTTATAAAGATGAAGACGATAAAGATTTTGCTAAACAATTGTATCGTAAAACAGTTTTAAATGAAGTGGAGCTATCTGAAAAATATATTGATAAAACGCCAAATTGGGATACAGATAGAATTGCAGAAATGGATACAATTATCTTAAAAATGGCAATTTGCGAATTTTTAAAGTTTCCGTCTATTCCAGTAAATGTAACCATTAACGAATATTTAGAAATAGCAAAAGAATATTCTACACCAAAAAGTAGTATTTTCATTAATGGTATTTTAGATAATTTGGTTAAAGATTTGAAAAAAGAAGAAAAACTTGTTAAAACAGGTAGAGGATTATTATAAATATTAAATACTAAGTTATGTTAAAAAGAACATTAAGCCTTATTGCATTATCTCTATTATTTATTTCATGTAACCAAAAAGATGCATCTAAAATTACTGATGGCGACATGAAAATTGTAGAAGAAGAAATAGCGCTAATAGGTAAATTTCCAAAAGTAGAATTAGATAAAATAGTACACGATTTTGGTACAATTAAAGAAGGGGATGTTGTAGAAACAGAATTTATGGTTAAAAACATCGGAGAAACAGATCTTATAATTGCTGATGCAAAAGGAAGCTGTGGATGCACTGTGCCAGAACCACCAAAAGAACCTATTAAACCAGGCGATTCTGCACCTATTAAAGTTTCATTTGATTCTAATGGGAAACCAGGTCAACAAAGTAAAACAGTTACTTTAACTACAAATACAGAAGCTGGAAAAGAAACTTTTGAAATTAAAGCAACGGTAACCCCAAAAACAAAATAATTTAAAAAACAAATACAAAATGAGCACAACTTTAGCGATACAATTAGTTTTAATGGTAGCTATATTTTATTTTTTAATGATTAGGCCACAACAGCAAAGATCTAAAAAAGAAAAAGCTTTTGAAGCAGGCTTAAAATCTGGAGATAAAGTAATTACAAAATCAGGAATTCATGGAAAGGTTACTGAAATTAGCGAGGATACAGTTGTTATTGAAACAATGGCTGGAAAAATTAAAATGGAAAGATCTTCAATTTCTTCTGAGCTAACAGCAAAAAATTTAGATAAAAAATAAATATATTATTTTTATACTTATTATTTAAAACCGATATTTTAAAATATCGGTTTTTTTTTGAATATATCCTATTTTTTATTTTTCTAAATAATTTAATAAAAACAAAAAAACTATTATAAATAAACTCTATTTGTTTCTTTTTTAATTCTACTTTTGTCAACTTATTGAAACCAAAATATAATATTAAACTAATTATACAATAAATAAATGAAGATTGCTATTTTATCTAGAAATGCTAATTTATACTCTACAAAACGTCTTGTTGAAGCGGGTACTAAATTAGGACATGAAATGCACGTTATTGATCACTTAAAATGTGATCTTGTAATTGAGAAAAAAAATCCTACTATTGTATATAAGAATAAAAGATTAGAAGATTTTGACGCAATAATTCCTCGTATTGGCGCATCTGTTACTTTTTATGGTACAGCAGTTGTTCGTCAGTTTGAAATGATGAAAACTTTTACAGCAGTAGAATCTCAAGCATTAGTAAGATCTAGAGATAAATTGAGAAGTTTACAAGTTCTGTCAAGAGCTGGTCTTGGTTTGCCAAAAACAGTTTTCACAAATGACACTAAAAATGTTGAAGCAGTAATAAGTGAAGTTGGTGGTGCACCATTAATCATTAAATTATTAGAAGGTACACAGGGTTTAGGTGTTGTTTTAGCAGAAAATGATAAAGCAGCAGAATCTGTTTTAGAAGCTTTCCATGGTTTACAAGCTAGGGTAATTGTTCAAGAATTTATTAAAGAAGCAAAGGGTGCCGATATTCGTGTTTTTATTGTAGACGGACAAGTTGTTGGTGCAATGAAAAGACAAGCAAAAGAAGGTGAATTTCGTTCCAACTTACACAGAGGTGGAACAGCGGAACTTATTGAGCTTACAGACGAAGAAGAAACTGCAGCCTTAAAAGCAGCTAAAGCAATGGGATTAGGTGTTGCAGGAGTCGATTTATTGCAATCTGCAAGAGGTCCATTAATTTTAGAAGTAAATTCTTCACCAGGTTTGGAAGGAATTGAAAAAGCTACTGGTCAAGATATTGCTAAAAAGATTATAAAATATATTTCAAGAAACGTATAATATTTTGATACGAATATAATTTGTGAAAAAGAAAATTTATTTATTTTGGAGTTTTTTAACGTTGCTTTTATCTATAATTGCAATACTTGGTAATTACCAAACGGTTACTCTTTTTGAATTAAATTTTGAAATAATTTGGTTACCAATTTTTCTCTCAATTGCTATTTTACCATTATTAAATATTGCTGAGATTATTATGGATAAACGAGATAATAATATTTTTTTCTGGATAGCAATCACACTTAATATAAGTACTATTTTTATTGTATTAAGATACTTTAAAATTGAACTTTTTTAGCCTTAACTTCTTATCAAATACTATTTTACAAAGAAAGCCTCAAAAATTAATTTGAGGCTTTCTTTGTTTTATAAATTGTTTACTTGATTTAAGATTTTTGTTCTTTATTGAAATATACTAAGTAGTAAAACATTTGTTTTTCTTCATCCCAACCTTTTTCAACAAACTTCTCTGCACTGTCTGAATTTATGAAATCTAATTTTATTTGTACGTTTGTGTCTAATGTAATTATATTTTTAATTTTCTTTCTAATATCTGTTACTGCATTATTAGCAATTGGAAAATTAGTAACATCTTCAATACTATATTTTTCTCCTTTGTCTACTTTATAATTCTTAAACTCAGGAATAAATTCTGGATTTTCCATTACCTCGTTTAAAAAGTTTGTTTCTTCAAAAGTATCATTTTTCGCAAAATGATTAATTGCTCTATTCATAAATAAAACTTCTTGTTGTTTATCTTCCGCAGGTAAAACAACTTCTTTTGCAAAATCTTGACAAAATTTTAAATACTTTTTAGTCATGAAATTTTCATCCTGAAAAGCATCTACAGCTAAGAAATGCTCTAACCAATAACGAGCATCATATCTATTACTATCCACCGTAAGAATTTTATAACCTTCTTCTTTTTTGTAATTAAAAATAATACAACCTTTATCTAACTTGCTTAAATTAACACCTTGTTGTAAAACCATTTCTAAATTAGATTCTTTTTCTTCAAATTGTAAGAAATCGGTTTTAATTTCACTTTTAAAAATTCCAATTGCATCTACCACATTATTATCAATAGAAACATTTGTAAAATAAGTTACATATACTTCACCATTTTTAATGTGCGGATGGTTAGACTGTTCAAATAAGTGTTTGGTAATTTTTTTAGATAGGTTGTGTACTTCACTAGGCTTATTGAAAAGTTCTGTAGCAAAATTATACATTTCGTTATATTCTAAATCAACATCGTGTGCAAATTGATAATAGTTTTCTTCTTTATCTCTAAATGGTTTAAAGAAATATTCTTTTAGTAATGGCATTATTTCATCATTCAAACCATATGGTTGCTCTGATAAAAATAAATCTTCATTTCTACTTATATTTCCAACTCTATGAATAGAAAGGTTTTCTATATGGGTATTGAATAGATTGATCATTTTTTTTAAAGTTTATGAGTTTAAGAGTTTTGATTTGAAGTTAAGAGTTTATGAGGTTATTTGTTTATGAGGTTAAAAGTTTAAAGGGTTTAGTGTTTATAATAAATCGATTTTAAACTAAAAACTAACAATTTTTTAACCTATTTATTAATTCCAATTTTCTTCAAACCCAAATTCGTCAAAGCTGTCATCGCCTTCAAACATATCAAAATCTTCATCGGTATCCTCTTCATCGCCTTTTTCAGCTTCGAACTTTTTATCTGGAGCTTCCTCTGGTAATTCACCATGTGAGAATAATAAGGCAGGATAAGTTTCCCCTGTTTCTTTTTCTTCAATTGCGGCTAATTCAACCAAGAATGTCCACATATTAAAGAAATCATATACATAAATAATTTTAGATTGGTATTTGTCTAAATTATCTTCTAGTATGAAATTATTCATGATACGCATATCGCCAGGAACATCACCGTTATCAAATAACGGAATTTCATCTTCTTGATTCCATTCGTCATCACAAGTATAAAAAGAGGCCATTTCTGTACCATCAAAACCAAAGGCATTTACAATAGTATTATGTAAGTCTTCTAAAGTTGCTTCTTTTTCAATAGCAATATCTCTAAAAATGTCTTCTTTTGCATCGAGTATAACTCTAAATTTATATATCATTTTTTGAAATTTTAGGAAACGCAAAAGTAATTATTAATTATGATTTATAAATTATAATTACACATTTTTATAGATTTTTTCAATTCATCCTGATTTTTCGACAGTTGGGTAAAACTAAATTTTAAAACTGTTCTAGATGTTAGACTTTTGAAACATCAAATAACAAGAATCAAATTCAACATCAAAAAAAATTTTAACAAAAAGTAACATTTAAAAAGAAAAACATCATGACAAAAATTATCACATTTATCGTTTTATTAGTAGTATCAGCAGTTACAGCTCAAGGAAATTTTGAAAAAGGTATGCAAGAAGCATTGCAAACTTGGAAAACTGGAAATTCAAAAGAAGCAATTGCAAAATTTGAAAGAATGGCATCCGCTGAAAAGCAGAATATTTTACCAAATTATTATCTTACCTTAATTAACACGTTAGAAGCATTTAGTTCTAAAGACAAGAAAGAAATGAAGGTATTAATTGAGAGAGCACAAATGGCGCAAGATAAAATGAATAGTGTATTGCCAGATGATCCAGAAGTTTTAGTGTTACAAGCCATGATTCATACTGCATGGATTATGTATGACCCAATGGTTAACGGTCGACAACTATCTGGAGTTGTGCTGAATATTTATAAGATGGCAGAAGATATTGCTCCAAATAACCCAAGAGTCGTATTAAATAAAGCCGAATTTGAAATAGGTATGGCTCAATATCTTGGACATAATACAAAGGCAATGTGTGCAAAAATTACTAAATCTATTGAACTTTTTGCTAACTTTAAACCAGAAACATCTTTTCATCCAAATTGGGGATTAGATAGAGCAGAAAAAGCACTACAAAAATGTAAATAATTACTAAATGATCCACAAACTAATTAAAGAACTTCCAAGAGCAATTATTGTAGCAATTTCGATATTTGTTATTTTGCAAATGATTCGATTTATAAACGGCGTTACGATAGAATTAAATAGAGGTTTGGCTGTAAATTTTGGATACACAATTTTTTATAGTTTTATGTTGTATTTTTCTAATGCTTATTTATTTATTTATTTAAATAGAGTTTTTGAAGCAGAACAATTTACAAAAAAAAGATTACTTATAGGGTTTCTAGGTTCCTTTACTATTTCTGTTTTCGTAATTTTTTCAATTAGAGTTTTTGAAAATGTTTTAATGGAAGGACGCAGTTTTCGAACCTTTATTCAGAACGAAATATTGGCTAATTATTTGGGAACGATTATTATAACTTTTTTTGTAACCTTATCTTTTCATGTCTTTTATTTTTACAAAGCTTATCAAGAAAATAGAGTTAAACAAGAAAAAATTATAGCAGGAAATGCTTCTGCTCAATTTGAAAGTTTAAAGAATCAGCTAGACCCACATTTTTTATTCAATAGCTTAAATGTGCTAAGTTCCTTAATTGAAGAAAATCCTGAGAATGCCCAAAAGTTTACTGTTTCTTTATCTAAAATTTATAGATATGTTTTAGAACAAAGAGATAAAGAATTGGTTTCTGTAGCGGAAGAATTAAAGTTTGCCAAAACATATATGAATCTTTTAAAAATGCGATTTGAAAACAGTATTACTTTTAAATTTCCTGAAGATTTTGAAAATGAAGATGCAAAAGTAGTTCCGTTAGCCTTACAATTATTATTGGAAAACGCTATTAAGCATAACGTGGTAAGCGAACAAAAACCATTGCATATTAAAATTTCAATAGTTGGAAATCAGCTTATAGTTGAAAATAATTTACAAAAGAAAGAAACCTTACAAACCAGAAAAGGTGTTGGGTTACAAAATATACTAGATCGATACGCAATATTAACAACAAGAAATGTAGCAATTGAAGAGACAAATGAATTCTTTAAAATTAAGTTACCAATTCTTACCAAACAAATATCTATAATGGAAACAACAAATATATATTCAGAAAATATGGCTTATGTTAGGGCTAAAGAAAGAGTAGATAAGTTAAAAAGGTTTTACGGAAATTTAATTTCTTATTGCTTCGTAATTCCTACCTTAATAATCATAAACTTAAATACTATAAAATTTCAGTGGTTTTGGTTTCCAATGTTAGGGTGGGGATTGGGATTAACTTTTCATGCATTAGAAACTTTTGGATACGGAAAATCTTGGGAAGAGCGAAAAATTCAGGAAATATTGAATAAGGATAAAGGGAAATCGAGCTGGCAGTAATCATTTGGCAGTTTTTAAAAAAAAATAGTAAATTGCCGTTTGGCTTTAGTCAACGGCTTCAAATAAAATAAAAAAAGATAAAATGGAAAATTTAGACAAAATAAAATACGAACAAGCTATTGCAAGAGTAAAGCGAATTAAAGGTTTTTACACACATGCTTTAGTTTATGTTGTAATTAACATTATGTTGGTTATTGTTAATATCCAAAATATGGATGCAGGGGAAAACTATCTCCAATTCAAAAATTTTCAAACCTTATTTTTTTGGGGAATTGGACTGTTAGCGCACGGATTGTCGGTTTTTGTACCTAATATTATTATGGGTAAAGATTGGGAAGAAAAAAAAATAAAACAATTTATGGAAGAAGAAAAGAAACAAGTTTGGAAATAATTTTTTAAAATCAAAATTCAGTTTAAAAATTCAAAAATCAATTTCAGAATGAACATCATCATCATCGAAGACGAAAAACCAGCCGCACGATTATTGCAACGAAAAGTTGAAAAATTAGGATTAGAAATTAGGCAAATGTTGCATTCTGTTGAAGAATCAATCGCTTGGTTTCAAAACAATGAACATCCCGATTTGATTTTTCTGGACATTCAATTGTCAGATGGTTTATCGTTTGAGATATTTGATAGGGTAACAATTAAAAGTGCAATTATATTTACTACAGCTTATGACGAATATGCTTTGCGAGCTTTTAAGTTAAATAGTATTGATTATTTATTGAAACCCATTGATGAAGATGAATTGCAAGTTTCTATTTCAAAATTTCAAAATCAATATCAAAAAATGGCTGTTTCTAGCCTTGATTTTGAAGCTATTAAAAGAATGTTAGTCAATCCTGTGCAAAAAGAATATAAGAATCGTTTTGCTGTTAAAATTGGTAACCAAATAAAAGTAATTTTAATTGATGAAATAGAATGTTTTTATAGTGAAAACAAAGGTACTTATTTACATACTTTAGATAATAGAGATTATCTTTTAGACAGGAGTTTAGAACAATTAGAACTAGAATTAAATCCAAATTCTTTTTATAGAATTAGCAGAAAATTTATTATTCCATTGCAATCTATAAAAGAAATTCAAGTGCATACAAATTCTCGTTTAAAAGTAATTTTACCAACTTATAAAGAGGATGAAGTTATTGTAGCCAGAGAAAAAGTACAAGATTTTAAGAATTGGATTGGTTAGTTTAAAAATTAAAATGGAATATTACACTATTTTATTTTGAGAACTATTGTACTCTGTTTTTTCTAATACCAATTAAAATAAAAATTAATATTGAATAAATAATAAAGAAAGGTGCAATAAATTCTATGAATCCAAGCGGTAATAAGAACGCAATAATTAATAGTTGAAAACCCAATCCATAAACCGAAAGAATTGTCATGAACCAATTAGGAAATGTTTTTACTTTGTAAGCATCTTTATCTAAAAAATGAATAATTTTATCAAAACCGCCATATACAACAGTATAAATTCCAAATAAAATAGAAACTAATTTTTGAGTTTCTCCGGGTAAAGCCTTTGGTGTTTTGTACTCAAAAACTTTACTTGTAGTGTCGCCACCTACAGATTTATTTCTTAAAATTACATAGTAATAATTATATAATGTTCCTTGTAGTTGTATGCAAAAAAAAGCAAGTAGTATAACCCAAAAAGCTGTATTTGTTACGCTCCAAATTGCAGTTAATAAAAATAAATTTAAGAAAATATCAAAAATACTATCTAAATAACGTCCAGAATAAGAAGGTGTTTTTTTTAATCGAGCTAATTCTCCATCTGCTGCATCAATTCCAGATTTTAAAAGAATAAAAAAAGCGGCTAAAAGGTAGTGATTTGTTAAAATACAATAAACTGCAATTAAGCCTGAAATTCCAAATAATAAAGTAACATGAATAGGAGTGAAGCTTGTGTTTTTTAATTTATTTGCCAAAAATCTACCAAAACCTCTTCCGTAATCTGATAAATCTAAAAATTTATCTTCTTTTTGTAATTTTGACATTTATGTTTTTATCAAAATTATGTGACAATATAGTCGAGTACCAAAGTACTAAATAATTTAAACACTTACTGTTTTTTTGATTCTAAAAGTAAATAAAATTGGAATCCAAAAAGCAATGAAGCCATAACAATATGAATAGTTTGCGTACTGAACGGGAAATAAAAATAATACATGATAATTCCAGAAATTATTTCTAAAACAAGGATAGCCATGACCCAATTAATTTTTCGAAAACCTAGCGTTAGTTTTCTATTTAAGTAAAACAAATATAAGTTTGTAAGGGTTACTAATATAGAAAAACTTCTATGTATGTAAAACGTTATTTCTGGATTTTGTAACCAGTTTTCTTTTGGTAATCCAGTTTCAGATATAGTGTCTACATATTCTCTTACACTTGTTCCTAAAACCACCTGAATTATTGTTAGGATAACTCCAAAGATAATTACTAATCTAAATTTAGAGTTATATATTTTTCTAAGTACTTTCTTTTTTTGAAAATAGTATATTAAATATAATTGCAGTGCAACAATCAAAAAGGCTACGAGCATGTGTGTAGTAATTTTAACTGGACTTAATAATGAATCCACTACAGTTTTTCCTAACCAAGCTTGGAAACCCATTAAAATACAAATTATAAAGGCATAAATTGCCAACTTTTTATTGTTTTTCCAATGCCAAAATGCAAGTATGAATACTGCAAAGCAGGCAATACCAGCTAATGCACCAAGTAATCTATTGATGTATTCAATCCAAGTGTGTAAAGGATTAAAAATCGCATAATCGTGTTTTGTGTATGCTTCCCAATTTTTTTTATTAAATGTTTCTGTTGCTATAAAATCAGTTTTTGCAACTAATAAACCTTTATTTTTTATAATAACTTGGCCAGAAACGTAGTTTCTATTTGGTATAAACTCTAATTCTTTCTCATTTGTAGGTGGAATATAATATCCAAAACATTTTGGCCAATCTGGGCAACCCATTCCCGAGCCAGTCATACGAACAAGTGCACCAGCAAATATTACTAAGTAAACTAAGACTAAGGCTATTTTTGCTATGGGTAAAAAGTAGGTTTTCATTTTTTTTATTTAAGAAATGTAAAGTTACAAAGGAATGAAGTTCAACATTTCAGTTTTTTAAGTTAATTTTTTATTTTTTTTTAAATTGGATTGATTATTTAGATACTTTTTCTAAACCCATTTTTTTTGCTTTTTTTAATACAAAGATATAAGCCGCTTCATATTCATTTGCAATTTCACCTTCTAATATTGCCTCTTTTACAGCTTCCTTTAGGGTTCCAATTTCTCGAGAAGGTTTTAGATTAAATATTTCCATAATTTCTTCTCCGGTAATTGGTGGTTGAAAATTTCTTATAGAATCTTTTTCTTCTACTTCAACAATTTTTTGTCTTACAAGATCAAAGTTATTGTGGTATTTTTTGAATTTATGAGGGTTTTTAGTAGTAATGTCTGCTTCACAAAGTGTCATTAAGTTTTCAACATCTTCGCCAGCATCAAAAACTAATCTTCTAACTGCAGAATCAGTAACGATATCTTCAGATAAAACAATTGGTCTTGAACTCAAAATGACCATTTTTTGGACAAATTTCATCTTTTGGTTTAAGGGCATGTGTAATCTTTGGAAGATTTTCTTAACCATTTTTCCGCCTAAGAATTCATGTCCGTGAAAAGTCCAACCTTGTTTTTTGTTGAATCTTTTCGTGGGTGCTTTTCCAATATCATGTAAAAGAGCTGACCAACGAAGCCAAACATCATCTGTATTTGGACAAATATTATCAACTACTTCTAAACTATGGTAAAAGTTGTTTTTATGTGTATGACCTTCTATTTCTTCCACCTGATTTAAAGCTGTTAATTCGGGTAAAATAATATCTAAAAGACCGGTTTTGTATAATAATAAGAAACCAATTGATGGTTTTGGAGTTTCTAGAATTTTATTCAGTTCGTCCACAATTCTTTCACCTGAAATAATGGTAAGACGCTCTTTATTATTAGTAATTGCATTTAGAGATTCTTCTTCTATTTTGAATCCTAATTGTGTTGCAAATCTAATGGCGCGCATCATTCTTAAAGGATCGTCAGAATAAGTGATATCTGGATTTAGTGGTGTTTTGATGATTTTGTTACTCAGAGCCTCAATGCCTCCAAATGGATCTACTAAATCACCATAATTTGCATCGTTCAATGAAAAAGCCATTGCATTTATGGTAAAATCTCTACGATCTTGGTCGTCTTTTAAAGTTCCATTTTCAACAATTGGATTTCTGCTTTCATTTTGATAACTTTCTTTACGTGCCCCAACAAATTCGATGTCAATTTCTTTATATCGCAACATCGCAGTTCCATAGTTTTTGAAAACTTGAACTTTTGGTTTATTGGGTAATAATTCAGAAACTTTTAAAGCTAATTCAATTCCGCTACCAACAGCAACAATGTCAATATCTTTTTTAAAATCACGCTCCAAAATAAAATCTCTAACAAAACCGCCAATAACATAACATTCTAGGTTTAGTTCTTTGCCAGCCTTTGCTATTATTTCAAAAATAGGATTTGTAAGTGCTTTTGTGTAATTCATGTTTTTATTTACTTTCATGTCATTTCAACGAAGGAGAAATCTCATAAAGTATTTTCTAGTGAGATTTATCATTCGTTGAAATGACAAAACAGGGTGTATTTTTACTTACGAATAACTTTCACCTGGCTATCTATGGATAACTTTATTATTGTAGAAGGGTTTTTGCAAACTTTATCTCTTTGCAAATTTACTACATAGTCCACACCTTTTAAAATTTCGGGACTTATTTCTTTAAAAGTTTTTGGCGTAAACATTCCTGCTAAATTAGCCGATGTTGAAACTAGTGGCCTTTTCATCCTTTCCATTAATTTATAACAAAAAGGGTCTTTTACAATACGTATTGCAAGTGTATTATCTTCTGCAATTAAATTTTTAGCTACATTTTTAGGATTATCTAATATTAAAGTAGTTGGTTTTTCAGACATGTCCAATAATTCCCAAGCTACTTCCGGTATTTTATGAAAAACATTATACACCATTTTTTCGCCATTCATTAAACAAATCATACTTTTACTTTCCTCACGCTGTTTTAAAGTATACACTTTAGCAACTGCTTCTTCATTTGATGCATCACAACCTATTCCCCAAACAGTATCTGTTGGGTAAAGGATAATTCCGCCATTTTTAATGACTTCGTAAGCGTTGTGAACTTCTGTATTAATATCTTCTGACATGCCTATTTTTATTTTATTATCTTTAACGATATAATAAGTATCAATTATAATTATACTTGACTAATTTTGGTTTAGTTATTATTATAATTTAATTACAAATTTACACTTCCTAATAAATATACCTACTATATTCTAAAATTATTAAAGTTTAATATTTTATCTTTATTTTTAAAATTAATTACAACTAATGAGTAAATCAAAAATACAGCTTCACGATATCAAAATAGAGAATAATAAAGTAATTTACGACTATAGCTATAGCCCAGATTTAAAAATTTATTTTAAAAATAAAGACAATTTATTTATTACTTATGATTTTGATGTAAGTGTTGTTCCTAAAAGTATATTGGCAATTCCATGGTTGGCTAATTTTATTACGATTTCTTGGTTTACGGGAAGTACTATTATTATAGATGAAATTGATGAAGATTTTGTAGAATGTTTAAAGGTATTAAAAAAAGCTTTTGCCGAAACACATATAGAAATTTTAAATAAAAAATCAGACTTAATTGTAAATAAAAGTATTAAAAACAATTATCCAACGCATAAGGAGGCAATGCTTTTTAGTGGAGGATTAGATTCTTGGACTACGTTTTTAAAACATAATGATAAAAAATTAGATTTAATTACCATTCAAGGTTCTGATATTGAGTTAGGTAACAGCAATAAAATGGAATTGATAAGAAAGTCTTTTGAAGAAAATATACTTTTAGCAGATTTACCATTGCATTTTATTACCTGTAATTTTCGTGATTTTTATAACCGTCATATAGAAAAATTAATTTATTATAATTATGCCGATTGGTGGACCATAATTCAACATGGAATTGTATTAACAGCTTCAACTGCACCTTTAGCTTATTATTATGGCTATTCAAATGTTTTTATTGCTTCAAGTTTTAGTAAAAAAGACAATCGTTTTTCAGGTTCTTCAGAGTTAGATAATTACGTAAAATTTGGGAATACTACAATTACGCACGATGGTCAGGAATTTAATAGATTTCAGAAAACAGAATTTGTTGTTGAACGGCATGAAAAATTGAACACCTTTATTCCTTTGAGAGTTTGCTATAAACACAATGTTTCTAGTTTAAACTGCGGAATGTGTCCTAAATGTTTAAGAATGATTCTCTCTTTAATTTTAAAAAATAAAAACCCCAATGATTTTGCTTTTAATGTTGATGCATCATTATATAACACAATAATTACTTTATTAAAAGAAGTGCCTTTTAGATCTGCTGAACCTGTTTTTTGGTCAGAGATTGATGCTAAAATTAGTGGAAATTTCGATTTCTATGTTTTTGAAAATAAAGAAAGAGAAAGAGAAAAAATATTTCAAATTAGTTCTATAGTAAAGGAAAAAACAGTAAATTATCCTAGTATGAAGTATAAAATTATGAATTTTAAAAATAAAATAAGAAATAAATTGCTAAAATGGAAAGCGAATAATATTTCATAAAAGATATTATTCGCTTTATATTTAAACTTTACCTTTTCATAAAACTTGAAACGGTTTCTTTCAGGTTGTCTCTTATGATTTTAAAGTCTTCTTTATTTTTAAATGTTGATTTTAAATTAAATTTTTCACCAGGTTTTAAGAGCTCGCAAGATAATTTTGTTCCATTTGTGTAAATAATATGAAATAACTCTTTAATTCCATTTAATCTACAAATACTAATATCATGATCGTTAGGAATATCAATATATAAAATTGGTGTTCCTAGTGATAAACTGGGTAATGCACAATGTATTCTGGAAGAAACCACATATTGAGCTGAAGCATATTGTTTTAATGTATCTTCTGTATAGGCAAAAATTTCCGCATCATTTTTGAAATTTTTAGCGGGCAAATAATGTTTAACATAGATAGCATTTGTTAAAACTTCATCTTCAAATATTTGAGAAAATGCACTATAGAAGCTAATTGTTTTTTTCCAGCTTTTCGTTTTATTTGTTCTTAAATATCTATTATGAACTTTATTAATAGTACCAAATTTTGTAACAAATAGATGTACCATTTTTAGTTTACCCGAAAGGCCTCTTAATTTTTTATAACGAGGGTCAACAAAATAGATGTTATCGTTTTTTTCTTTCGAACTGTATTTTTCGGAAAGTGTAAGTGTTAAACAACCTGTGAAGTAACAATCTACACCGTGACTTTTTAAGAAATCAAGCGTAAAATAATCCCTACAGCCTACGGGCTCATTTTTCTTATAAAAATCAATAACTTCTTTACGATTAAAATGCTCATGAACTGATTTATTAATATGATGCGAAACCAATAACGGAGTAATTTTATCTGATGGAGGAAAGTTTTCTCCTTTTAATAAAAACCAACCATTCATTATTAACTTTACTTGTTCATCATTATATTTATTTAGCGCTTCTCTACTAATTAAAATAGGGTCCGAGTCGTTTAAAAATTGCTTAGCTGCCAAACTTTGTACATAATCGCCAATATTTAAACCTCCATTTGTAAAATCATATTTCAATAAAGCTTCTTTCATTTTCTTTTCGTTAACTATATTTTTATATTTTTTTTGATATTTGTAAAGAAACAAAAATGTTTTTTAATAGCAATTGTTTTTTTTTTTTGAAATAATTATATTTAATAAACCAGTAAAAAAATAGTGTATAAAGTTTTTAAATATTTATTTTGCATCATAATCTTACTACTAAATTCATTTACGAAAATGTTTAAAAACATTAAATTATATATTCGACTTAAAAAATTGGCTTCAAAACTAAAAAAAGAAAAAAAAATAGATTTTTTAAGTGAACTAAAGTTCGATTCTTATGTTTTAATTGTAGATGTTAAGATTCCCGAATTTAATAATGACTCTGGTTCTAGAAGATTGACTGAAATTATAAAAATTCTTTTGAAAAATAAAGTAGGCGTTTTTCTATTAGCTGATTTTGAAGAATATAGATTTAAATATGATTATATTGAAATTTTCAAAGAAATGGGAGTTATTGTCTATGAACCTTCATTAGATAATGCCGGAAATCTAATTACAAAAAATGATTTTTTGAAAATAGTTTTACCAAAAGTTTCAATAGCCTGGCTGCATCGACCTGAAATTTTTCAAAAGTATTTTCCTTTGGTGAAAAAGAATAAACCTGGAATAAAAGTATTTTTTGATATGGTTGATTTTCATTATTTAAGAATCAAACGAGAATCTGAATTAATGAATAAACCAGAAATAATGGAAATTGCCCGTAAATACCTAAATTTAGAATTGGACAACTGTAATAAAGCGGATAAAGTAATTGTAATTTCAGACATAGATAAGGAAGCATTAAGTTTGCATTATAAAGATGATTCTAAAATAATTACAATTGGAAATGTTCATCAGTATATTAAAAATGAAAATGCACCTTCTTTCAAGGAACGAAAAGATTTATTGTTTATAGGTGGTTTTGACCATAAACCAAACGTTGATGCGATTATGTATTTACATGAAGAAATTATGCCTTTGTTGTGGAAATTAAAGCCAGAAATTTCTATTTCAATACTTGGAAGTAATCCACCAGAATCTATTTTAATATTAAATTCTAACTTGTTTAAAATTGTTGGATATGTTAAAGATGTTTCGCCTTACTTTTTAAATTCTAAGATTTTTGTTGCACCATTACGTTATGGAGCCGGAATAAAAGGAAAAATTGGTCAAAGTTTAGAATTTGGACTTCCATTAGTTACAACAAATATTGGAGCCGAAGGTTTTGATTTTGGAGTAAATAAAAAACACATAGTTGGAAATACAACACAAGAAATGGTTGATCATATTATTTTAATGTATGATAATGAGGAAATTTGGAATAAAATTAGTCTTGATTCCGAAGAAGTTATAAAACCTTTTTCTGTTACAACTATAGAAGAAAGAATCGTAAGTATTATGAAGTAGTTTATGTTATTTTAAATACTGTATTTACCCAGTTTTCAATAGTATATTTGTAATAAATAGCATCATTTAAAGGCTCGTATGGAGTGTTGAAAAAATCAGTACTTATGTATATTTCACTATTCTCATCAAGAACTAAAATGTTATTTGGGTTGTAAAAATCATATTCTTTAATTGTTGTATTAGTTGTAATAATTTTTCGTTGCATAGCTAATGCTTCAAAAACTCTAAAACTTAATCCATTGTGGTTTTTTCTTATTAAATCTAGAAATATTTTTGAATTTTCTAAATCTTCTTGGATTTCAATAGGAAGTAATGTTTTTCTAGAATAAATAATATTGTTGTGACTGTTTTGTGGATTTTTTTTACCAACAGCAATAAACTTAAAATTTATATTTTTATTCGAAAGATAATGAGCCAGTTTATTTAAAAAATCAAAACGTTCATCTATGGAAATTACAATAAAAATATTTTCGTTTATAGCCTTATGTTCCAACTTTCTCTTTTCCAAATAAATATAATTCGAAATAAAGGTGAAGTTGTGTTTTTTAGTATCAATTAAGTCAAATGAGAATATTTCATCAAAAATACCATCTAATAAATGGTTTATTGGAAATCTTCTACAACTATCATAAATATAAGTAATATATGTTTTTGTGCGTACTTTTATTTCTAAATGTGCCGTTTTACTTATTTTATCTGGACGTATAAATAAGATAATATCTTGAGGTCCAAATTCATTTACTTTATTAAGAATATATGCTTCTAATGCTTCTTTTTTTTTATTTTTTTTGAAAATCAATTTATTAAAGCGTACACTAATTCTATCAAAAAAAGAGTTGTATTTGTATTTAAATTTGGAAGCATCAATATGATTTGCATCAATATTCCTTCTTTTTAATTCACGCACAATGTTATGATCAAAATAGGTAGAATCAAAACTAATTAAACAAATTTTCATATAGATGTCTTTTATGTTTTATAAATAACTTAAATTTTATGCTTTGTTAAAAAGTTTTTTAACATTTTCAATCATGTTCTCCTTCTCGTTCATTACAAATGATCTAAAACCCAAAAATTCATTAAAAACTTCTTCATAATTATTCATTGCATGATTTATTAGCGGTATCACATTTTTTGGAATTATTTCAGTTTCATGTAACTTATATTTTTCAGGAATTCCTAAGTCTTCTTTGTAAGCTGAAGTTCCATCGCGACCGGTTAAAAGACAAACACCAGAAACTAAAGCTTCTCTAGGAATTTTATCTCGTCCAGGAAAATAACCAAAATCAATATGTAGTTTGGCTTTTCGCAAAGTATCTCTCATTTCCTCTCTGCTCATTCCAGATAACGGAATCCATTTATATTGAGGAAGAAGTTTCATGTAATTTTCAATCTTGTCCAATCCTTTTTTCGGATTATAGGTAATAATGTTCTCTTTTGAAAAAGAATTAGGTAAGTTTTCAAAGAAAAGCTCTGTAACATAATCACATAAATAAGCGATATCGTTATCTAATTCTTTAGTTATTAAAAACTCTTTAGTTCTTTGAGATTGATACCAATGTGTAACTGTTTTATTTGCTTCAAATCGATACTCGGTATGTTTAAAAGGAACGATTAACTTTCTCAACCAATTCTTTTTCTTTTCTCGACTATTCATTAAAACCTCATAAAAATCTAGACTCAGCCACCATACTTTTTTATCAGATAAAGGATATTTTGCTATAAGATTTGTCATTGATTCTGGAATTATGACCACATTATCAACACTGTCTTTTATTTTCATAACATAAGGAACATTATATCTTTTATAAAAAGGATGTACTGGTTCCTTTTTATATTTAGAATATAACATTTTAGCATTATAACCTAAAGAATTTAAGATATACCCTAATTGATGTAAAGCTTCAGGTCCTCCAGTAGCTTTTTTGGAAGGACAAATGATGTATATATTTTGAGACATAATTATCGTAAATTATTGAAAACTGGACTTGCTAACTTTACCCGCAGAATGAGTTAAGAATAAAAATCTTAATTTTAACTTATGAAACAGACGCGCAAGATTTACGACCGAGCTTTTAAAGAGAAAGCGGTACAATTGAGTTATGAAAGA